>Ga0190275_10002827_pt1 | contig 12334 bp, 14 predicted proteins | sample Popmic550T_FD_133745 | JGI IMG/M metagenome (GOLD analysis project Ga0190275, IMG submission 133745) | Populus adjacent soil microbial communities from riparian zone of Yellowstone River, Montana, USA - 550 T | ecosystem: Environmental > Terrestrial > Soil > Riparian zone > Trees stand | place... | reverse complement strand
TCCATCTGCCGGCCGAGCAGGAGCTGCTGATCCGCGAGGTCACCGCGGCGAACCCGCGTACGGCCGTTGTCCTCATGAGCGGCGGCCCGGTCGATGTCTCCGGCTGGGAGGCGCGCGTGCCGGGCATCCTCGAGGCGTGGTACGCCGGCCAGGAACAGGGCGATGCGATCGCGCGGGTGCTGTTCGGGGACGTGAACCCGTCCGGGAAGCTACCGATCACGTTCCCGATGGACGAGGACCACACCCCGATCGCCGCCCCGGAGCAGTATCCGGGCGTCGGCGGGGCGGTCCGTTACAGCGAGGGGATCCTCGTCGGCTACCGCGGCTACGACGAACTGGGGATCGAGCCACGGTTCCCGTTCGGCCACGGCCTGTCGTACACGTCGTTCGCGCTGGAGCGCCTGGAGCTCCGCCCGGTGGAGCTGCGGCCAGGCGGCAGCTCGGCCGGCCGCGACACCGACGCCGTCGAGGTCAGCTTCGACGTCGTCAACACCGGCTCCACGCGCGGGACCGAAGTCGCGCAGGTTTATGTCGGCCGCCTGCCGGTCGACGCGCCGACGCCGCCGCGGCAGCTGGCCGCATTCGCGCGCGTCACCCTCGATCCAGGCGAGCGCGTGCGCGCCACCGTCGGCGTGAGCCGACGCTCGCTGTCCTGGTGGGACGCTCAGGACTCTCGCTGGAGCACGGCCTCCGGCGAGGTCGAGATCGAGGTCGGCGCCTCGTCGCGCGACATCCGGCTGCGCGGACGCGTGACGATTCCCGGATAACGTACGAGGGCGCGGCTCGCGCCACGCCCTCGCAGGTAGGTGAGCGGCCTACTTGACCGATCCGGCCAGCAGACCCTGGACGAAGAACCGCTGCAGGCTGAAGAAGACCGCCAGCGGCACGACCATGATCAGGAACGAGGCGGCCGCCAGGATGTCCCACTCCGTGCCGTAGGTGCCGAGCAGCGCGCCAACCTGCGTCGTCATCGGCAGGCCGGCCGGCCGGGGCGCGAAGACGAGCGCGACCAGCAGGTCGTTCCAGACCCAGAGGAACTGGAAGATCGCGTAGCTCGCCAGCGCCGGCACCGAGAGCGGCAGGACGATCTGCCGGAAGATGGAGAACGTTGAGGCGCCATCGATGCGAGCCGCCTCGATCAGGTCCTTCGGCAGCGTGATGAAGAAGTTGCGGAGCAGGAAGATCCCGAACGGCAGCGCGAAGGTCGTGTGGATGATCCAGATTGGGAAGAACGTGCCGATCAGCCCCAGCTCACGGAACAGCTGGCTCAGCGGGATGAGGGTCATCTGGATCGGGACGAGCAGCATCGCGATGATCGACAGGAAGAGCGTGTCGCGGAAGGGGAACTTGACCCAGGCGAACGCAAACGCGGCGAGCGACGCCAGGAAGAGCGGAATGATCGTCGAGGGGATCGTGATCTGGAGCGTGTTCAGGAACGCGTCGAACATGCTCTGCGATGCGAGGTCGGCCCCGAGGACCGCGTTGTAGTTCTCGAGCGTCAGATCGAAGTTCCCCGCGAAGATCGTCCACCATCCAGTGCTCTGGATGTCGCCGCGCGGGCGGAATGAGGTGATGAACAGGCCGATCGTCGGCACCAGCCAGATCAGGGCGATGACGACCAGCGCGATGTGGACCGGTGCGCGCCCGACCATGCGCATGAGCCGTTCGGTCGGCGTGCGAGCAGGCGCCTTGACCGTGGTGTCGGCGACAGTCATTGGATCACCTTCTCAGCCCGGAAGCGTCGCACGTTGAAGATCATCACCGGGATGAGGATGATCATCATGATCACAGCGATCGCCGCGCCGTAGTCGAAGTTTCGAGACGCGAACGCGTCCTGGTACATGCTGAACGCGATGGTCCGGCTGGCGTTCGCGGGCCCGCCCTGGGTCATGGTGTAGATGAGGTCGAAGAGCTTGATGACGTTGATGACAAGCGTGACCGCCACGACCGAGATTGGCAGCGACAGCATCGGCACGATGATGCGTCGAAGAATCTGAGACTCGGTGGCGCCGTCGACGCGTGCGGCCTCGAGGATCTCGGTGCTGATGCCCTTCAGGGCGGCCGACAGGATGACGGTGACGAATCCGACGGATCCCCAGATGCCGGCGACGATGAGCGAGGCGTTCACCCAGCTCTGGCTACCGAGCCAGGAGATCGGGTCGATGCCACCGACGCCGAGGACGGCGTTGAGCAGGCCCGTCCGCTCGTCGGGGAAGTAGACGAAGCGCCAGATGACGCCGAGCGCCACTGCGGCGATCGCCTGCGGGATGAAGACGATGGCCTTGATGACCGCCTCGTACCGCACCCGGGTCGCCATGACCGCGACGAGGAGCCCGGCGACTATGCAGCCCCCGGTGTAGAAGACGACCCAGAGGAGGTTGTTGAACAGTGCGCCGCGCGGGGGGAACGATCCCAGATCGAGGAATTTCGGGTCCGCGGTCAGGAGCCGGATGTAGTTGTTCAGGCCCGGTTCGAAGCTCAGGATCACGGTCGTCACAACCGGGTAGAGCAGGAAGACGGCGAGGAGAAACACGGCCGGGGCGACGAACAGGCTTGCGCCCAGGCTCCATCCTCCGGTAAAGCCCCGCCGCGGCTGCCCTACGGCTTCGGCGGGGGTGGTCGCGGCAGTCATGCCGTCATCCTCCAACTCAACAAGAGATGGGCGAGGGGCGGTCAGTCGACCGCCCCTCGCCGCGACGTCAGTTAGCTGTCCTGCTCCGCCCAGGCGGCGTCCGCCTCGGCCTGGAACGTCTCCAGCTGATCGTCGAGGATGCTCGGATCGGTGAGGATCGCCGAGAGCGTCGCACCGAGATCCGTGCCGGCCGCCAGCAGGTCGGCCCCGTCGTACCGGGCGGCGGTCGAGTCAGCGATGTGCTGGGCCTCGGCCTGGGTCCGCTCGTCCGGGTAATCGCCCGGCTCGACGCCTGCGAACGGCGTGATGATGGTGCCGCCGGCGATCCATGCGGCAGCGCCCTCAGGGCTCGCCATGAACTGCATGAACTCCGCGACGCCCGGATTGTCGGTGAAGGCGCCCATCACGTCGCCACCGATCGTGATCGCACCCTCGCCTTCTCCGCCCTCGATGCTCGGGAACGGGAAGAAGCTGTACGTCTCGTTCCAGACGAGATCGGGGTTGGTATCGCCGATCGCGATCGCGCCGACGAATCCGCCCTCGTAGTACATGTACCGATCCGCATCAGGCGCATAGATCAGCGAGATGCCGGGGACGAAGTCCACGCCGTTCGCCTCGTCATAGCCCCCGACGTAGTCTTCCTTCAGACCTTCGAGCATGGTCGTGACGGCGTCCTTGACGGACTGGTCGGTCCAGTTGCCCTCCGCGCTGAAGAGCGTGTCGTACGCCTCGGGGCCGGCCTGGCGGATGTAGACGCTTTCGAACCAGTCGGTCAGGGTCCACGTTGCCGTCCCGGCCAGCACCTGCGGCGTCCCGCCGTCGGCGACGATCTGGTCGTTGAGCGCGATGAACTCTTCCCAGGTCGCGGGTGTCTCGTACCCGCCCTCTGTGAACAGGTCAGGCCGATACCAGATGGTGCTCTTCGAGTTGAGCTTGGCCATCAGTGCATAGGCGGTATCGCCCACCTTGCCGACCGCGAGGCCGGTCTCCGCAAGGTTTGGAGCGTAGGCGCTCTCGAGGGTCGCGTCGTCGATACCCAGATCGGCGAGCGGGATGATCAGGTCGTCCGCGGCGAAGCTTCGCAGGAAGCCGACGCCAGGAATGATCGCCACGTCGGGCGGATCACCCTGCTCAACGCGGTTGTTGAGGACGGTGCTGTAGTCCTGGCGAACGGACGTGTACTGGACGGTGATTCCCGTCTCTTCCTCGAAGGCATCGAGCACTGCCTGGAATGCCTCTCCCTCGGCGCCGCCCCACAGGGACGTCACCTCGATATCGCCGGTTGCAGCCTCACCGCTCCCTCCAGGAGCGGCGCTTGCGTCGTCCCCGCCGTCTCCGGCCGGGCACGCGGTGAGCACCAGCATGACGATCATGAATGGTGCTACCAGTCGAAACTTGGACATCGATTCCTCCACCTTGATGTTTTCGTGGCGTCGCCACGAACCTTTGGTATGCGCGTTCAGAGCACGAGCACCGGTGCGCGCCCGCCCGACGCGGAGATTGAGTTGGAACCCCCTGCCTTCTCTTCGTACGGTTGCCGTTTCAGCCGGGTTCAGTCTCGCCGGTCTCAGCCGACGAGCGTCTTCTCCGACTCTGGATCGAAGATATGAAGCTTGTCCATCGGCACGGCCAGCTGGACCGTGTCTCCGACACTGACCTTTCGGTCGGACGGCAGCAGGGCGACGATCTCGTTGCCCTCGGCCTGTGCGTGGATCAGCTCCTCGTTGCCCAGGTACTCGACCACGTCCACCTTGGCCGGGAACTTGACGGCGCTGCTCTCCTGCCCGTTGGCGAGCTCGATGTGCTCGGGGCGGAACCCGATCAGCACGTTGGCACCGTCGGGCCGCTGCTCGGCCGCCTTGGCCGGATCGCCTGTCAGCTCGAGCTTCGCGCCGCCGAGCATCAGGTCCTTGCCTTCTGCCGTGGCCGTGGCGAAGTTCATGGATGGTGAGCCGATGAAGCCGGCGACGAAGATGTTGACCGGATGGTCGTACAGGTCCTGGGGAGATCCGACCTGCTGCAGCAGGCCGTCGCGCATGACGGCGATCCGATCGCCCATCGTCATCGCCTCGACCTGGTCGTGGGTGACGTAGACGGTCGTCGTGCCGAGCCGCTGATGGAGGCGCGCGATCTCGGCGCGGGTCTGCACGCGGAGCTTGGCGTCGAGGTTGGAGAGGGGCTCGTCCATCAGGAAGACCGATGGCTCGCGCACGATGGCGCGGCCGAGCGCGACGCGCTGCCGCTGGCCACCCGAGAGCGCCTTCGGCTTGCGATCGAGGAAGCGCTCGAGCCCGAGGATCCCGGCCGCTTCCTTGACGCGCTTGTCGATATCGGCCTTCTTGAACTTGCGCAGCTTGAGTCCGAAGGCGAGGTTGTCATAGACGGTCATGTGCGGATAGAGCGCGTAGCTCTGGAACACCATCGCGATGTCGCGGTCCTTCGGTGCGACGTTGTTCACCACGCGGTCACCGATGAGGAGTCGCCCGTCGGTGATGTCCTCCAGGCCGGCCACGCACCGCAGCGCGGTGGTCTTACCGCAGCCCGACGGTCCGACGAGGACGAGGAATTCGCCATCCTTGATCTCAAGGTTGAGGTCGTTCACGGCAATGACGTCTTCGCCGTACTTCTTGTACATGTGGTCGAACGTGACGGTCGCCATCGAATAACTCGCTCCTGTCATCAACGGCAGGCCGCAGGCGGCCTGGTGGCCCATGCTCGGGAACGCATCATAGTACGCTGCGCAACCCACACCTCCCCGTTTCGAAATTACACATGCAACGGTTGTTCAACGTTCTGCGGCGGTTCGCCGGCCGCCTCACCGACCTCCTGCTTCTCTTCTTCGTCGTCCGTCGCGTCCGCGACGCGTTGCGACGCCGGAAGACGCCCAACGACCGACCGCGGCGCGCAGGGCGCGACGTCCTGCCCTCATTGCTCGATCGATACCCGGCGGCCACCGCCGCACCGCGCCGCCCGGTCGGGCTGCGCAGCGTCCCGATCGACCGGATCATCGGAACGATGCGCCGCCCGTCGCAGAACACCGCCGACTTCCTCCCGCTGCCGAGGCTCCGCGGGGCCAACTGGCGCGGACGGTGGCAACGGATCACCCGCGCCCTGGACCGGCTCGAGACGCTCCCACCGGTCGACCTGGTACAGGTCGGCGACGACTACTACGTGGTGGACGGCCACAACCGCGTTGCCGCCGCGCGGCGGGCGGGCGGACTCGAGGTCGACGCCGACGTGACCCAGCTGCTGATCCCGGGCGTGACCCAGCCGGGCCAGGCACGGTTCGACGCCAGCTCCCTGATAGGCACCGATGAGATCAGGCAGGCGGCTCGCGGCGGCCGGAAGGGACGTAGCATCCCGACCCGCGACGCCATCGAGGACATCCCGCGTCGCGAGCTGGAAGACGATGCCGGCGAGCACCGGTGACGGAACGGCTCACGCTTCGCTGGCCGGATCCGCTCCCGTTCGTGAGCATCGGGGGCAGGCCGATCCGTATCCTGGCCGTCTCCGACGAGCCGGACCTCAGCATGGACTCGGCCGTGACCCGCGAGCGCATCGGGAAGGTCGACCTGATCATCGGCGCCGGCGACCTAGAACCGGACTACCTGTCCTTCGTCGCCGATGCATTCCACGCTCCCCTCAGGTACATCCGCGGCAACCACGACGTGGGCTCCGCCTGGAGCCACACGAGACGAACGCTCCTGCCCGAGCCGATGCGTGACGGGAAGGTGGTCGAGGAGGTCGGCCTGCGGCTGCTCGGCTTCTCCGGCTCGCCGATCTACAACGAGCGCGGCATGCAGGTCTCGTCGCTGGGGATGTGGGCGCGGGTCATCGGTTCGTGGAGCGCCGCACAGCGAGCGCGCCCCGTGATCGTGGTGACCCATGCTCCGCCCCGTGACGTGAACGACGATGACGATCGGCCGCACCGCGGCTTCACGTCGTTCAGGTGGCTCGCGGATCGCCTGGCACCTCCGCTCTGGCTGCACGGGCATACCGCCCTGGTGCGCCGCGGCATCGACGACCGGACCGCCGTTCACAACGGCACCCTCTTCTACAACTGCACCGGCGCCACCCTGATCGAGCTGCTCCCGCCCGACGCCCATGGATGAGTCCGTCCCGATCCGCCGCGCGGCGGTCGGATGCCTGCTCATCGTTGTGGCGCTCGCCGTCATCGCGCTGGTCGTCCGGCTCGCGATCTTCAGCGCCGCCGCGCCGCGCGACGACACGGTGGTCACGGTCGCGACCGCCACCGAGGTGACCGGCGGGCCGATCCGGCGGGACCTGATCCTCAGCCGCTCGCGCGGCTGGTCGGGGGAGCGCGATGCCGGGAACGGTCGCGTGCAGGTCGCGGTCATCGTGACGCCCACCAGCGGTGGCGGCGTCGTCGCCGTGAACGCCGGGTCACCGGGTCGCCCCGACTGCCCGGTCGAGATCACGGCCGACCGGCTGACCGACTGTGGCGGGCGTGCCTGGACCTTCGAGGGCATCCCCGTCGATCCGGCCGAGCCGCCGCTCGAGAGGATCGCGGTCGAGGTGGCCTCCGGCTCCGTGGTGCTCGATATGTCCGAACCGCTCGGAGACTGAGCGCTGCGTGCGGGTGTGGCGCGTCCTATCGGATTCTCATGGGGAGCAAGCACGCGTCGATACCGCTGGTTCCCCTGCCAGCCCGCGAGCGCAAGGGGCCCGCGCGTTACGATCACATGCTCCCCGGATGAGAAATCGACAAGGTTGGCGCCCGAGAATCATCGATAGTGCTCTCCGGATGGCAATCTGATAGGAAACCCAATCGCACCAATCGCTCGGCACGGGGCGTGCAAGCCCTCGAGCGTCAATCCAAGGAGGACGCATGCCTGACCTCGGCTTCTTCGGCTGGATCATCATCGGCCTGCTGGCCGGCGCCCTTGCCGGGGCGTTCGTGCCCGGGCGTCAGCGCTATGGCTGCCTCGGCACCATGGCCATCGGCATCATCGGCGGACTGGTCGGTGGCTGGCTGTGGGTCAACGTCCTCGACCAGGACCCGGCGTCCGGCTGGCTGGGTGCCCTCGTGATCGCCACCCTGGGCTCGGCGCTCATCATCCTCATCCTGCGCTCGATGAGCCGCGGCGACTGACGCGTCACCGCGGTTGACCACGGTCCGCGCATCGGCGACCATACCGACCCCGTCCTGTCGTCCACTGACGGGTTCGTGGTGGCCTTAGCTCAACTGGCAGAGCATCGGATTGTGGCTCCGAAGGTTACGGGTTCAAGCCCCGTAGGCCACCCCAAACCGAGCACGGATGACGTGCCGTGCCGCGCACGGCAGCGCCCGGTCGCGCCAACTTGGACTCACAGATGAACCCACGCTGCCGCGGCCGCGCGGGCGCGGCGGATCACGTGCGGCCTGCGAGGAGATCGCGACGCAGGTGGAAGGGCTCGCTCGCTCACCGGGCTTCAGCTCGCGCAGCGAGCGGTCGATACCCATCGAAGAGCTGATCGAACGCGTATCCGTCGACCCGTTCGGGGAGTCCAGCCACCCGGACGTCCGAATCGGACTTTCGGAGCGACGGAGTGCCGTGGACCGAGCAGTGGACGAGCTGGTCGACGCGCTAGGTCGGATGGGGAAAGCGGTCCGGCAAGATTCAACATGACGCGGCCGGTAGCATATGAGTCAGCCCGATGAGCGCAAGGCACGCGTTCGTCGGGCTTCACGCAAAACTGATGCTCTACCGACACTCCTGAGCGTTCGATCCTGCGGTCCGCGGGACGGCATGCTGCTTGCTTTTGGCCGCTGGCGAAAATCAGCACATGGGGGATGCGTGATGAGCGTGGTGCATGACGAGCGGGCGGCACACTCCGCCGAGCCGCGTGCCCGTCAACGGACTCTGCTGCGACGGCTGATGATCGTGTGTCCGGCGACAGGCCAACCGACGGACACCGGGTTCGAGCTGTCGGCGGTGCCCAGGGTCTCGGCACGCCAGCAGATCTTGGTGGACTGCCTCGAATGCGGGCAGGACCACGAATGGAGGATCGAGGACGCGTTTCTTGACTGATGCCAGGCCGGGCGTCGACGGCTAGGAGGTGAGCATGAACCGCTTGTGGCGTGACTACGGACTCAGCATCACACTGATTGGGCTATTCCTGGTGAGCTGGGCGCTTCAGACGTGGATGGGATGGACCGAGTTCACCGCCGACCAGCAGCAGCATGGGCAGACGGCCCAGGCGTTCGGTCCCGATGGCTACTTCTGGCGATGGGGCCAAGCGACGTTCGAGAACTGGCAGTCGGAATTCCTGCAGGTCTTCGTGTTCGTGGTGTTAACCACCTTCCTGGTTCACAGGAATAGTCATGAGTCGCCCGACACCGACTACGACACTGAAGCGGCGTTGCGTCGCATCGAAGCGAAAGTCGATGGGCTGGAGAAGCAGGTGGCCAAGTGAGCGAACGTAACGTGGACGAGCAGCAGGTCCGCAGCGAGCACCTCGATGAGGTCAGCGTCGGCATGCAGTGGGCATACCTGATCGGAGTCCTGCTGGGAGGCTTCCTGCTGATGGTCGCCCTCATCGCCATGCTCGGAGGGACGGCGGGGTGACACGCACCGGGTTCCGGCTGCGGGGGCCACGAGCTCGACTGCTCCACATGCGACGGGGGTATTCGGTGCGGGAGCGATGGATCCACCCCGATGCCCGGGGAGTCTGGCGCTCCCACGGCCTTGCCGGGGATTCCATGGCAGCCTATATTCGCGCTGGCGCCCACCCGGCGCCCAAGCTCCGACCGGGTTCCTGCGCGACCCGCTCGAGGAGCCAAAGGGGATCCGTGTCCTCTGGGTGATGTGTCGGTCATGGAACTCTCAGGTCGTTGCCTCGGTGCGCAGGGCTGGTGCGATGGCCGGAGGGATCACCGATGACTGAGCAGAAGCACCTCAAGGCGCTCATCCGTGCCCGGATGGCGCGCACCGGCGAGTCGTACACCTCGGCTCGCAGCCACATCGTCAAGCACGGCGCTCGACCGAGCTTGACGCCGGCCGCGGAGTTCCGCGCTCACGACAAGCACTGCATGACAGCCGTGTTCACACCGGACGACGCGCACGTTGTCAGCGGTGGCTTCGGAGGCCAGGCGCGCATCTGGGCCCCGGACGGAACCTTGAGCGGCGAGCTCATCGGGCATGAGGCCGCGGTCAGCGTCGTGCGTATCTCGCCGGACGGCGAGACCGTTGTCACCGCCGCGTCGGACAAGACCGTCCGCGTCTGGGATCTGGAGACGCGGCGGCAACGGGCCGTCCTAGGCCGGCACCGGAAGCAGGTGCTGGCGCTCGACCTCGACAAGCCGCGGGACCGCGTGTGGAGTGGCGACCACGATGGGAGGCTGAACGCATGGACCCTCGCGACGCAGGAGCTCGTGGCCACCATCGACCTGGGTGGGAGTGTGCGGTCGGTCGCCGTGCGACCGGCTGACGGCGTCGTGGCGGCGGCGACGTTCGGTGCCGGCATCGCCATCCTCAGTGCAGACGGTGCGGAGGTCGTGCGGCTGGCAGACGACGAGAAGGCGAGCGGCTCGGTCGCCTGGGCGGCCGATGGCACGTTCCTGCTTGCGTCACATCCGGGCGGCGCGACCGTCTGGGCCGCCGACGGATGGGAGGCCGTGCGGTCGCTCGACAGCGGCCCGGGGAGCATGCTGCCGGCCGCGATCACCCCCGACGGCAGCCGCATCGCCCTCGGATGGGACCATCATGTCGGCCTCTGGAGCGCGGATGAGTCGCAGCCGGACGTATTGGTCGACGACCTGCCCAAGGGCGTCTACGGGCTGGCGTTCTCGCACGACGGTCGCTCGCTCGCCGCCGCTGCGGCCGATGGACGGGTTCGCATCTGGTCGGTCACCTAAGCCTCGTCGAACCGGTCGAGCCGGAAGAGGCCGATGTCGTGGCCGGTCCTGTCGTCGAGCGCCAGGTCGGCCATGATCTCGCCCACGACGCTGCAGAACTTGTAGCCGTGGCCTGAGCAGACGGCCGCGACGCTGACCTGCGGTGTCTCTGGCAGCCGATCGATGATGAAGTGCTCGTCCGGCGTGTTGGTGAAGATGCAGGCCTTCATCATCACCGTCGGGCCGGCGCCGTCGGGGAAGTAGCGGTCGGCGAAGGCGCGCAGCGTCGCCTCATCGGCGGTCCCGGCGCTGCGGTCCGAATCGTCCGGGTCGATCGGTTCCCGCAGGTGGTGGTAGCGCCCGAACTTGAAGCCGGGAACGTCGTGGACGGGGAATCCGTAGTAGCTGCCCTCGTCGACGTCGATCAGGAAGACCGGGAAACGTTCCGGGCTGAACAGCTCGGGGCGCGTCGGCTGCAGCCAGGCGAGCACCTGGCGCTCCGGGACCGCAAGCGAGGCCAGCCGCGGGACCAGCCGCCCCATCCACGGACCGGCCGCGATGACGAGCCGATCGGCCTCGTACGAGCCGCGGCCGGTCGTGACGCGCACGCCGCCTTCCGCGGTTGCCTCCCACGAGCTGACCGCCTCACGGAAACGCAGGTCGGCGCCGCGGGCGATGGCCGCGTTGACGTGGGCGACGATCGTCCGCTCGGCCAGGAGGAAGCCGCCATCCCGCTGCCAGACGACGCGCGTCTCCGGCTCGAAGCCCGCGTAGGCGGGGTATCGGCGGCGCAGATCCTCGGCGGACAGAACCTCGTGAGGCAGGTCATGCAGCTCGGCCGCATCGAGCGCGCCGAGAAACGTGGCGCCATCCTCGGGGCCACCCTCGAGCGACCCGGTCGTGATCAGCAGGGGCTCGCCGGCGAGCCCCTCGAGCTCGTGCCACAGCTCGTAGCTCCGCCGCAGGAGCGGCACGTACGACGGGTGCTCGTGATAGGCGAGCCTGATGATGCGGGTCAGGCCGTGCGACGAGCCGAGCTCGTGCAAAAGGTCGTGCTGCTCCAGCCCAAGGACCCGCCTGCCCCGACGCGCAAGGTGGAACGCAGTGGCCGTTCCCATGCCGCCGAGGCCGATGACGATCGCGTCGTATCGGTCCGCCATCGCGCGAGTGTAGTGACCTCGAATCGGCCTTGACGCCTGGCCGATGGACTCGGATGATGCGCTCAAGGACGGTGGGTGGATGGCCATGAATTCGGTTGTGCTTGCGCGAACGGCCTCCGGCTCGACCTACGTGCTCTCGATCGGCCAGGACGGCGTTCATTGGCGCCGTCTGCCGGCAGACCGCGGGGCGACGACGTGGAGCGCCAGTGGGTGGGAGGCGACGATGCCCAGGATCGTGCCCGGTGAGCGGCTCCTGATCGGCAACCTGCGCACGACGCCGGTCACGACGGTTTCGATCCTTCCAGCCTGACCCGGGGACCGCGAATGACCCGCCCCACGGGTCAAACGGGCGGCTCGGTACGATCCGCCGGATCGGTGCGAGGCACAAGGAAGGCGGCAGCGGCGGCGGCCGCCAACGAGCCGCCAACGCCAAGGATGAGAATTGCCGCCTCGATCGAGGAGTCGGCAAGCAGGCCCGCCAGCGCGGCCCCGATCGGCACGCCGAGGAAGTTGAATGCCATCGAGACCGCGAACGCGCGTCCCATCCAGGCGCGATCGGTCCGTCGCTGACGCACAGTGAACAGCGCGATATCCATCGGCCCCCAGAGCACACCGACCAGGAGCGCCTGGACGACGAGGATCGCGAGCCCGAGCGGCACCGACGCCGACTGACCGGCGGCGAGCAGGAGCAGCGCGACGATCGGC
>Ga0190275_10002826_pt1 | contig 12334 bp, 11 predicted proteins | sample Popmic550T_FD_133745 | JGI IMG/M metagenome (GOLD analysis project Ga0190275, IMG submission 133745) | Populus adjacent soil microbial communities from riparian zone of Yellowstone River, Montana, USA - 550 T | ecosystem: Environmental > Terrestrial > Soil > Riparian zone > Trees stand | place... | reverse complement strand
TTCAAAGAGGTACGAGACAACCGGCCCTATCCCGACCATGGGCTGTCAACACGAGACTGGGCCGGGATTCCACCACGCCAGGTGCGTCTCGATGAGCTGGTCACCACCAAGACGGTGCTCGCCCTGGACAAATTGCTGGAGGAGGACTCGACCTTCTACGGCGACCTGTTCCCGCATGTCGTGGCCTGGGAGGGCACCCTCTACCTCGAGGATGGCATGCATCGGGCGCTGCGCGCCGCTCTGCACCAGCGCAACGTGCTGCACGTACGGGTGCTCGACCTCGACGAGTTCCGCCCCGGCGGCAGCAACAAACCGCTCGACCAGACCTCCTGAGGCCTAGTCGGTGAGGTCACGAACCACCGCGTCGGCGAGCAGCCGGCCGCGCATGGTCAAAGCCGCCCGCCCGTCAGCGAAAGCCACTCTGTCCAGCAGCCCGTAGGTCACCGCTTCCTCGGCCCGCTGTTGGCCACGTTCGGACAGGGATCCCACCGGGACGCCCGTCCGCAGCCGGATGCCGAGCATGATCGTCTCGATCCGCCGCTGCCCGTCGTCGAGCAGTTCACTCCCGTGCGCGGGGCTGGCTCCCTCGGCAAGCAACCGGGCATAGGCGGCCGGATGCTTACGGTTCCACCAACGCGCCCCGCCGATGTGGCTGTGGGCGCCCGGGCCGATCCCCCACCAGTTGCCGCCGGTCCAGTACAGCTCGTTGTGGCGGCAGTAGCCGGCCGGGGAGGTGGCCCAGTTGGACACCTCGTACCAGTCCAACCCGGCCGCGCTCAGCGACAGATCCGCTTGCTCGTACCGGTCAGCCAACACATCGTCGTCCGGAGGCGACAACTGCCCGGCAGCAACCTGGCGAGCCAGCGAAGTGCCCGGTTCGACGATCAAGGCGTATGCAGACAGGTGCTCCACCCCTGCCGACAGCGCTGAGTCCAGGGAGATCTGCCAGTCCTCGTCGGACTCGCCCGGTGTCCCGTAGATGAGATCCAGGCTGACCCGCTCGATCCCGGCGGCGCGGGCGTCCTGCGCGGCCCGCAGCGCTTGGCCGGGGGTGTGCAGGCGGTCCAGCACTGACAACACATGCGGCACCGCTGACTGCATGCCCAGCGATACCCGGTTGACCCCGGCCCGCACTAGCTCGGCGAACGAGGCACGAGTCACCGATTCGGGGTTGGCCTCGATGGTGATCTCCACGTCGTCGGCGACCGGGAATTCAGCCCTGATCTCGTCAAGCATCGCGGCCAGGTGAGCAGCCGGGAGCAGGGTGGGCGTCCCACCGCCGAGAAAGATGGTGCGCACCGTCGGCAGGTTCGGCCCGAGAATGTGGCGGACCAGCCTGAGCTCGGCAAGCACGCTGTCCACGTACTCGTGCTGGCTGGCGCCGGGCCCCAACTCCGCGGCGGTATAGGTGTTGAAGTCGCAGTAGCCGCAGCGGCTGGCGCAGAAGGGCACATGGATGTAGAGCCCGAACGGTGCCTCATGGAGGCCGCCTCGTGCTGAGTCCGGGAGCCAGCTCTGATCAGGCCTTCCCTGAGCTGGCAGTGTCTGGTCGGACAGAATCGAGGGCATCACCCCCAGTGTGACAACCTCCTGACACTCGTGGCGCGGAGGTGGGACTAGCACGCGGGCAGCGACGGAGGGGATCAGGTTGACCGAGCCGACGATCGACGGGGTGGGCTACGACGTGGCCGCCGGGGTGGCCACGATCACCTTGGATTCTCCGGCCAAACGCAACGCCCTGTCCTTGGCGCTGATGGCACAGATGTCGCGACGACTCCAGGCAGCGCTGGCCGACGACGCTGTCCGGGTGATCGTCCTGACGCACACCGGACCGGTCTTCTGCTCGGGCATGGATCTCGGCGAGGCCAAGGATCCGGAGAGTTCCCGGTCGGCAATGCAGGCATTCCCGAAAATCCTGCAGGCGGTCTGGGACAGCCCGAAGCCGGTGGTGGCCCGCGTCGCCGGACCTGCCCGCGCCGGCGGGGTCGGCTTGATCGCCGCCTGCGATATCGCGGTCTGCGTGCGGTCGGCAACTTTTGCCTTCACCGAGGTCCGCCTGGGCATCATTCCTGCCGTCATCTCGGTGACTGTGCTGCCACGCATGAACCCCAGGCCCGCGTCAGAGCTCTTCCTCACCGGCGCGACCTTCGACGGCGTGCGCGCGGCCGAAATCGGGCTGGTCAACGCCGCTGTGAACGCCGATGATCTAGACGCGGCGACCGCCGGCTACGTCGCGGACCTGAGAAAGGGGGGCCCGCTCGCCCTCGCTGCCACCAAGATGCTGCTGCGCCGTACGCGATCGCCCTCGATGGCTGAGGACCTCGCCGCCTTGTCGGAGATCTCCGCGGCGTTCTTCTCCAGCGAGGAGGGCCAGGAGGGGATCAGGGCCCTCGGACAGCGACGACCACCCCGTTGGCTGTCCGACGCAACGCTGTGAGCATGACCGAGGAGAAACCCGCCAGCACCTCGTCGGCCGACCGCCGCCTGTCCTGGACCGATGCCATGCGCATCATGCTCGTCGGCCTGCTGGGATCGGTGACCGGCCTGGCGGTGGGAAACGCGATCGGGGCCGCGGGCGATCTCGGGCCACTCGATGTCACCACCCGCCTCACGACCGGTGTTGGATCAACCTTCGACGTCGGTGTTGCCGCCGTTCGCCTGGACACCCCGGGCCCGGTCGGGCTGAGCATCACAGCCAACGACGTGCGGTTCGCCAACGCCACCGACCTGGCGACCACGCTGACCTCCTTCGGCGATGTGGAAGCGGTCGCCGGTGCCCTGTTGCGCGCCACGCTGTCCCACCTCGGGGGATTTACCGCAGCAGGCGCGTTGATCGGCCTACTGCTCGGTTTGGCCACCCATCGTGGTCTGTTCGGCCGCCCGGCAACCCGCCGGCATCGTCGCGCCGCCTATGCCGCGGGCGCGTGGCTGGCCATCGGATCCCTTGTGACATCGGTCGCCGGCTCTTCGCTGAGCTTGGCCAGCCGGTCGTGGACGCCGGTCGTCGGGCTGTCCGTGGAAGGGCAGGAGGTGCCCGACGTACAGGTGGCCGGTGACCTGCTCGACGAGGCCGTCCGGGTGTTGGAGGAGAACGAGGACTTCTACCAGCAACTGCGGGCCGAGACGGCCAGCGCCATGGGCGACATTGCCGAGGAGGACGCCGAGCGCGGACTCGCCTCGTTCGTCTTCGAGAGCGACCTGCACTGCAATCTGGGCATGACCCGGGTGATCGGTGAGGTCGCCGTCCAGGCCGGCGCCGGCTTCGTGCTCAGTGGTGGCGACATCACGATGAGCGGCACCGAGCTGGAGGCCCTGTGCACCGATGTCTATATCCGCCGACTACAGGGCGCGCCGCTCGTGCTGGTCCTGGGCAACCACGACTCCCTGCAGACCGGCGCCGACCTGGCGGGCAGCGGTGCAGCGGTCCTCGGTGGGGAACCGGTGGAGGTGGCCGGACTCACGCTGCTGGGCGACAGCGATCCGTTCCGCTCCCAGATCGGATCACCGACCACTCTTCGTGGAGACGAGACGGCGGCGGAGTTCTCGGCGCGCATCGCCGAGAGCGCTTGCGACACAGAACCCGACATCCTGCTGGTGCATGACCCGGCGCACGCCGAGGCAGCCATCGAGGACGAGTGTGCACCGTTGGTCCTATCTGGGCATCGACACTCTGAATCTGGGCCGACACTGTCCGGAGACACCGTGGCCTACACCGTCGACAACTCCGGTGGCACCGGTGAGAACACCCCCTCCTATGGCCCCTTGGCCACTGACACCGCGGTGGCGTTGTTCTATTACGACGCCGAAGGGGAGGGGGTCGTCGGCTATCGCACGGTCGCCTTCGCCAGGGATGGCACGGTCGAGGTCAGCGACTTCGCACGTCTCGATGCCGCTCAGTTCGACAGCGGAGATTGATCGGGCCTCCGACAGAGTTCTCGACGGTCGTCGGGCAGCCGTCGGGTCACGCCGGTTGCGTCCAGCCACAGCAGCAGCGCAAGGACGACGCGACGTGAGGTCTGCAGAGCGGTTCGGGCCCGGCTGGTCGAGAACGGCTGATCCAGCGCACCGAGGGCAACAGCGGCTGCCGCTGGCGCTTCCGGGGTGAGGAAGACCCCTCCACCGATCGAGATCAGCTGACCCGCTCGGACCGCGGCCGCCAGCGCTTCGGAGGTGAGTTCCAGCGCGGCCAGCTCGGCCGGGGTTGGGGCATCGAACGGGTTATCGGCCAGCCGATTCCGTACGGCGTCGATCGCTGTCTTGATGGGGCCGGGCAGCGTTTCGGTACTTGTCTCGGCGGCAGTCACACGGCCGCCCACGAGCTTCCATGGCGGCTGGAGCAGAGCCGGCAGCACCCGAGGGTCGGGCAGACCCAGCGTGCGTGACACCGCGCCGGCGGCCATGCCTGCGTCGAGTGGATGCAACCTGCGGTGCTCGGCTGCCAGTTGGCCGATCCGGCGACTCAGCTCGCTACGAGTCCGGGGGGCGACGAGCCATCCCTCGATGGCTTCGGTTTTGGGCAGTCCCACCCCCAACGTGATGAAGATGTCCCTCCGTTCGATGCCACGCCGTTCGAGCTCCGCGTCCGGGTCCGGGCTGATGGCCATCTGGGCCAGCTCATCGCCGCGCCGGAGCGCAGCGCCTCTCCTGCGCGGAAGCGGGGTGGGGAGCGGGTCCACCACATCGCCGCCGACTACCCGGCGGCTTCCGGGATCGCGGAGCAGGATCCGGTCCCCGTAGGCCACCGCCGCCGGGGTGCGCAGCGACAACCGCACGCCTCGATCACCGAGCCGGCGGGTACGCGCGGGGATCGCGCCCGCTCCGATGTGCATCGTCATCTCGGCGGCCAGCCCTTGCCCAACGTCAGAGAGCACGACATCGAGGGTGTCCGTCACCGCCCACGCACCTCGGGTCAGCAGGGCATCGCCGCGGACCAGTTCGTCGACGGTGACACCGCGGTGATTGATCGCAACCCTCGCTACACCTTCTACTGTGGACACCTGTTCGTTCAGAGTCTGTAAACCGCGGACGGTGACGGTGTGCCGGCTGCTTGGAACGACGAGTTCGTCCCCCACGGCTATCCGGCCGGCGGCCAGCGTCCCGGTGACGACGGTGCCCGCTCCCCGGATGGTGAAGACGCGATCGATCCACAATCTGGTCGGGGCTTGAACCTCCGGTGCCGGCATCGCGTTGACCAGCAGCGCCAGGGCATCCCGCAGCTCATCCATCCCCTGCCCGGTGACCGAACTGCACGACACTGCCGGGAACTCGGCCAGGCAGGTTCCGGCCAGCCACTGCGGCAGCTCGTCCATCAGCTCGCCCGGATCAGCCAGATCGCATCGGGTCACGACGACGAGCCCGGCGCGCACGCCCCATGCATCGAGGATGCTGAGGTGTTCCTGCGTCTGCGCCGACCATCCTCCATCGGCGGCAACGACGAGCAGGACCGCCGGCACCGGACCAACGCCGGCCAGCATCGTGGTCACGAAGCGCTCATGGCCGGGAACATCAACGAAAGCGACGCGCTCACCGGTCGGCAGCGTCATCCAGACGAAGCCCAGGTCGAGAGTCAGCCCACGGCGACGTTCCTCGGCGTACCGATCCGGTTCCATCCCCGTCAATGCCCGGACGAGGGCCGACTTTCCGTGATCCACGTGCCCGGCAGTGGCTAGGACGTGCACGGCTCGATCCGAGGGAGGTCTGCCTCACTGCTGATCACAGCTGTGCCCGGGCTCGCCGAGATGACTGCCCGAGCGACGACCTCGTCCTGGCTCGGGTCCAGAGTGCGCAGATCGAGCAGGCACCGGTCCCGCTCGACACGTCCCAGGACCGGCTGGCTGCCCGCGCGCAACGCTGCCGCGTAGGCCGCCGGCAGGCTCACAGCGGCGCTGGCCAACGGGAGCTCCGGGGCACCTCCGCCGCCGACCCGGGCGAGGCTGTCCACCGCCAAGGCTGCGATCCCGTACTCCTGGAGTCTCAGGGCCAATCGCTGCGCACGATCGCGCAGTTGAACCGCGTCCGCTTCCAAGGCTTGCCGTACGGGTGGTAGCGGCCCCCGCAGGGTGGCCTCCAGTGCGGCGAGGGTGAGCTTGTCCACTCGCAGTGCGCGGGCCAGCGGATGACGGCTCAGCCGCTGCACCAGCTCGCGGCGCCCGAGGATGAGGCCAGCCTGCGGACCGCCGAGAAGCTTGTCGCCGCTGGCGGTGACCAGAGCCGCCCCGGCGGACAGGGCGGACTGTGCGTCGGGCTCGTCGGGAAGAGTTGGATGACTTGCGAGCAGACCGGACCCGAGGTCGGCTACAACCGGCACAGCCAGGGTCGACAGGGGTCCTATCCCGACCGAGGAAGTGAATCCGCGGACGACGAAGTTCGACGGGTGCACCTTCAACACCAAGCCGGTCTCCGGACCGATGGCAGCGGCGTAGTCCTCGATCGTGACCCGGTTGGTGGTGCCGACTTCGCGCAACCGCGCTCCCGTGGACACCAACAGATCCGGGATCCGGAATCCGTCACCGATCTCGACGAGTTCGCCGCGGGCTACGACGATCTCCTTGCTCGAGGCCAGGGCGGTGGCAGCCAGCAACACCGCGGCCGCTCCGTTGTTGACGACGTGCGCGGACTGCGCGGCAGGAACCGCCTGGCACAGCGCCGCGATGGCCCCCTGCCCACGAGGGCCTCTGCGCCCGGTGGCCAGATCGAGTTCCACGTCTACCGTGCCACTGGCCGCGACCAGGGCAGCGACCGCGGCCGATGACAGCGGCGCGCGACCGAGGTTGGTGTGCACCAGGATGCCGGTGGCGTTGAGAACCGGACGCAGGGAGGTCGCAGTGGCCGGCAGCGCAGCTACCGTCTCCGCGATCGCCTGGTCGGCGGGCAATCTTCCTGTTCGGATCCTGTCCTGGACAACAGTGATGACCTGTTTGACCACTGTCCGACCCAGGCGCGCGCAAGCGTCGGTCAGCTGCGGATCGGCCAGCATGTCGTCGGTGCGGGGCACCTGCCTGCGGGCGTTGTCCCCACCCATGGTCGCGACTCTACGGCGCCCGGCGCTCCACCATCCGATGGCCGGGCTGCGCTGAGCCGGCGCCACCTACAGTCGCTGATGTGTCCCGAACTGTTCCCGCTGGCGCCCCGAACGCGCAACCGACGACCTACCGGCTGACGAGCTATGCCCACGGCGGGGGTTGCGCGTGCAAGATCCCGCCGGGCGAGCTCGAATCCATCGTTGCCGGGCTCGACTCCGCACCGCTGTCCGGTCCAGGCATCGGCGACATGATCGTGGGGCTCGAATCCGGTGACGATGCAGCAGTGGTCCGGATCTCAAACGGGCAGGCAATCATCGCCACCGCTGACTTCTTTCCCCCGGTCGTCGACGACGCCTACGACTGGGGTCGCATTGCCGCGGCCAATGCCCTGTCCGACATCTATGCGATGGGCGGCACTCCGATCGTCGCTGTCAACCTCCTCGGCTGGCCACGAGACCTGCTCCCCATGGAGCTTGCGGCCGAGACGCTGCGCGGTGGTCTCGACGTCGCACGCAGCGCCGGCTGTCATGTCGGCGGCGGACACAGCGTGGACGACCCGGAGCCCAAGTACGGCATGGCAGTCACCGGGATCGGAGATCCGGATCGGTTGATCCGCAATGACACCGCGCAGGTCGGCCTCCCGCTATCGCTGACCAAACCCCTGGGCGTCGGCGTGCTGAACAACCGGCACAAGATGACCGGCGAGGTCTTCGAGAATGCCATCGCCACGATGACCGAACTGAACCGGGACGCCTCCATTGCCGCCTTGGCTGCGGGCGTCCGCGCGGGCACTGATGTCACCGGCTTCGGCCTACTCGGCCACCTGTTCAAAATGGTCCGAGCAAGCGGGGTGACTGCGATTCTCGACTCCTCGGCCGTGCCCCTTCTGGACGGCGCTCGGGAGGCCGTACGGGACGGGTACGTCTCGGGTGGCAGTCGGCGCAACCTCGAGTGGGTGGGCGCGGCGGCCGAGATGTCCACGGTGGACGAGCAGACGGCGCTCCTGCTCGCCGACGCACAGACCTCGGGCGGGCTGCTGCTCGTGGGCGAGATCCCGGGCGCGACGGTGATCGGTGAGATCGTCGTCGCCGGCGAGCACGCCATCGTCGTCTGCTGATCACCCCTGCCACGGCTGCTCGGCCGGGTTACCGTGAGGCATGCTCGCCGCATACGTCTCCAAGCCTGCTCCCGACGACCCGCTGTCGGCGTTGGAGGTGGGCCAGCGACCCGAGCCTGAGGCACGAGAGGGTTGGACCACGGTCACGGTCAAGGCCGCCTCGCTCAACCACCACGACGTTTTCTCGCTGCGCGGGGTCGGTCTCCCAGAGGACCGGATGCCGATGATCCTGGGCTGCGACGCCGCCGGGACCGACGAGGACGGCAATGACGTCGTCGTGCACGCTGTCATCAGTGACCCATCGTGGACGGGCGACGAAACACTCGACCCCAAGCGCTCGATTCTGTCCGAGAGGTACCAGGGCACCCTCGCCGAGAAGGTTCTCGTGCCCTCCCGGAACGTGATTCCGAAGCCGCCGGAGCTGTCCTTTCCGGAAGCCTCATGTCTGGCCACGGCATGGCTCACCGCGTACCGAATGCTGTTCACGAAATCCGGCATCCGTCCCGGAGACACCGTCCTGGTCCAGGGCAGCAGCGGTGGTGTGGCCACCGCACTGATCACGCTGGCCAGCGCTGCCGGTATCCGCGTCTGGGCAACCGGCCGTTCCGAGGACAAGCGTGCCCTGGCCGCAGAGCTGGGCGCGCATGCGACCTTCGAGGCCGGGGCCCGCCTACCGGAGCGCGTCGATGCGGTCTTCGAGACAGTGGGCGAGGCGACCTGGGCGCACAGCTTGAAATCATTGAAGCCCGGCGGCCGCGTCGTGGTGTCCGGGTCCACCAGTGGTGGGGCTCCGCCAGCTGACCTGCAGCGAATCTTCTTCCTCCAGTTGTCGGTGCTCGGCTCGACGATGGGCAGTCGGGAGGAACTGACCCGGTTGATCCAGTTCTGCCAGACCAGCGGCGTACGCCCGAGGGTGGACGTGGCGCTGCCGCTGGCAGAAGCCAGAGACGGTTTCGCACGGATGATCAACGGCGAGACGGCCGGCAAGGTCGTCTTCACTCTCGACTGATCGCACGCTCCTTGTTTGCACTGGCTGCCAGTTTGTAGTACAAACTTGTTTGTGACTACTTCATCTGACTCTGCGAATCCGCCCGAGAACACTGAGGGCCTCGACCTCGCTGCGGCTGAGTCCCTGGCACTCATCGAGGCCCAACAGCGTCAGGTCGGCGAACAGACCGAACCCGACGCTCGGGTGCTCTACGGACTCTGGGGACTTGCCCTCCTGATCGGCGAGGGGGCGTTCTTCCTCGCCACCTGGGAGGACTCGCCGCTCGACATCCCGCTGGGCGTCGCCGGGGTGACGCTGTTCGTGTCCCTGCTCACCGCGATGGTGCTCACCAGCATCCATATCGCGCGCCGGGTCGCCGGAGTGCGGGGGAACTCCTCCCGGCAGGGGATGTTCTACGGCTGGACATGGATGGTCGGATTCATCTCCCTGGCCGCTGTCATCAGCGGAGTCGCCCGCACCGGGGTCGACGAGCAGACAATCGGGCTGCTCTGGGCTGCCGGGTCTGGTCTGGTCATCGGCCTGCTCTACATGGCCGGTGGCGCGATGTGGCTGGATCGAACTCAGTTCGCCCTCGGCGCCTGGTTCGCTGTCGTGTCCGGTGCCGGCGCTGTCGCCGGGGTGCCGTGGATCTATCTCGTGCTCTCTATTGCCGGTGGCGGAGGAATGCTCGCTGTAGCTGCTGCCATGGCAGCGCGAACCAAGCTGGGCCGATGACCGGCGACGCCGAGCTGGATCCGGTCATCCACGCACCGGCCAGACTGCGCCTGATGGCCACCCTGTCCGCGCTGGCTCAGGGCGATCGCCTGTCCTTCACCCGGGTCCAGAAGTTGCTGGACATGACTGGCGGCAACCTCTCGACGCACCTCCGTCGCTTGGAGGACGCGGGATATGTCGAAGTGACCAAGTCCCATCTGGGCAGGACGCCGGCCACGCACGTCGCACTGACCCGTGCCGGTCGGCTGGCATTCGAGAACTACACCGCGACGCTGCGCGCCCTGCTCGGCTCGGCCACTACCCAAGGGAGCACCCCATGACGAGCCAGACCCATGACCAAGATTCCGAGCCACCTCTGGCCCGAGTTCTGGCCGTGCGCCGGACCTACGGCGATGTCGTCGCCCTCGACGACGTCTCGCTTGATCTGGGCCGCGGCGAGCTGCTTGGCCTGCTCGGGCCGAACGGCGCCGGAAAGTCCACTCTGATCGGCCTGCTGTGCGGCCAGCGCAAACCCAGTTCCGGGCGGGTGGAGATCTTCGGCGGCGATCCGCGATCGGCTTCCTCGCGCACAAGGCTTGGAATGACGCCGCAGGAGACCGGGCTCCCACCGACCCTGAAGGTGGCGGAGGTGCTGTCGTTCGTGGCTGCGCACTACCCCGATCCGATCGCCCCCGGCCCGTTGCTGGAGCGATTCGGACTCTCCGCCAAGGCTGGCAACCAGACCGGCTCACTGTCGGGCGGACAGAAACGCCGGCTGGCACTGGCGCTGGCGCTGGTCGGGCGTCCGGAACTGATCCTGCTCGACGAGCCGACCACCGGCCTGGACGTCGAGGCTCGGCGCGACGTCTGGTCGGCGATCGCTGACTACCACGCAGACGGTGGCACCGTCGTGCTCAGCAGCCACAACATGTCCGAGGTCGAGGAGCTCGCCCGGCGAGTGGTGGTCATCGACCGGGGCCGCATCGTCGCCGACGATGACGTCGCGGCGATCCGTACCCACGTCGCCACGCGACGCGTGAGCTTCCGAACAGCGCAGCCGCCGGACCTACCTGGCGTGGAACGCCTCAACACCGAGGGCGACCGCCACGAGCTGTTCACCTCCGACAGTGATGCCGTAGTGCGGGACCTCGTCGCATCCGGGGCCGCGTTTTCCGATCTCGAAGTTGCCTCTGCGTCATTGGAAGAGGCCTTCGTCGCCCTCACACATCAGGAGCGGGCAGCATGAGCACCGCGCAGACCACCACGTACGAGCGGCCACCCACCCAGGACTTGCCTGCGCGCCCGGTCGGGGCATGGCATCTGACCGCGTTGCACTTCCGCTACCAGTTCCTGGAGACCGTCCGAATACCGATCGCGGTCATTGCAACGACGCTCTTCCCCGCCTTGTCGTTGCTGTTCTTCGTCATCCCGCAGAGCGAACTCGCATCCGACCCGGTGATCGCCAGCGCTGCGGCTGCCCAGTTGTCGGTCTTCGCGATCATGAGCGTCTGCCTGTTCAACTTCGGTGTCGCCATTGCCGAGGACCGCGCGACACCGTGGGATCCATACCTGAGAACGTTGCCTGCCGGACCTGGCCCGCGCTTCACCGGTCGGCTGCTGAACGGACTCACCTTTGCCGCGATGGGCTTGGTTCCGCTGCTCATCCTGGCTGCATCACTCACCGAGGCGACGCTGCCGGTCGCGCGGATCGTGCCAGCACTACTGGCCTGGGTCGCGACGGGCCTTCCGTTCCTAGGCATCGGTCTGGCCATCGGCTATCGATTGTCCTCTAAAGCCGCTCTGGCCGTAGCCAACGTGCTGCTGCTCCCGATGGCTTTCGCAGGAGGACTGCTTCTGCCACCGGAGCTCTTCCCGGGCTGGCTGGAGATCGCCTCGAGGTTCCTGCCCAGCCGCGCCGGGCGAGACCTGTTGGTGGGCACCGTCACTGGGGAGTCAATTCCTCTAGTGGCCGTCGTGGTGCTGCTCGGGTGGTCTGTCCTAGCAGTCGGGCTGGCAGTGCTCGCCTACCGTCGCGACGAAGGCCAGCGGTTCCGCTGAGACTGGGCTTGCAGTGGGCCGCAACAACCTAGCGGCGCGGTCGTGCCGAGCCAGTCAGCACGCGCTCGATGCGTGCGGCGAGCTTGGCACGGTCGCGGTCCGGGAAGGTGTCGACCGCGGGGGCAAGCCGGGGCAGCAGCGCCTGCTCGACGGTGACAGCCCGTAGGGCAAGGCCGAGGGTGATTCCGTGCTCCGGCCGGGACACGACCTCAATGTCGTCGCCAGCCTGGATCGGCCCCTCTTCCAAAACACGCAGGTATGCCCCGGGCGCCCCGTAGGCGAGGAAGCGTTTGATCAGTTTGTGGACACCCCAGAATCCCTGGAAACTCAGGCATTGCGTACGCTGGCAGCTGACCTCGACCAACGTCCCGCCGATGTGCCACCGCTCTCCCAACACCGCGTTGGTGACATCGAGTCCGTGCGTGCGCAGGTTCA
>Ga0190275_10002825_pt1 | contig 12338 bp, 4 predicted proteins | sample Popmic550T_FD_133745 | JGI IMG/M metagenome (GOLD analysis project Ga0190275, IMG submission 133745) | Populus adjacent soil microbial communities from riparian zone of Yellowstone River, Montana, USA - 550 T | ecosystem: Environmental > Terrestrial > Soil > Riparian zone > Trees stand | place... | reverse complement strand
TCACAGAAAACGGGTAGAATGTCCATTGAGAGAGCCTCTCTTTCGCAAGGATGGTTGTTTTGGCGAACTCCATCTTACGAAATCTGGCTCTCTCTTCGCATTCTTATCCCGTATTCACGTTATATTATTGCCCTACAGAAGCCAGAAGAAAGAAACGGATGAATTAGAGCGTGTCCAGAGTTTTGGGTAAGTGATCGTTGCTGGAGGGCAGGCATCCGGTCGTGGACTCAGCGCCGCACGCTCTGAGCTATTACTCAGACGCCTTCAACACCTACCGTGAGTTGTGCTGGTGGGGCGAGCATACCTCGATGTATGACAAGTCACAGACCTACTCAGTCGAGGGCACGAACGCCGACTTGCGCCACTACCTTGCGCGCTTGGCAAGACGTTCGCGCTGCTTCAGCCGTTGCATCAAAGCTCTGCGCCGCGCGGTTGATCTGTTCGTCCGATTCTACAACGCACGTCAGCTCCGTAAACGCAAGTACCCGCGCTACCCTGCGGTGCTTGCAGCTATGATTTAGACACTCCCCTTTTCATACAAGCATTTACAAATGAATGAATATGTGCTTGAATCTCGGCCAGTCGCTACTGGGCTCTGATTTCTTCGGCTTCCGTAAGGTGCCTAGCGCGTTACCCATCACCACTAAAGTCTCATCTTGCCCAGTAGAATTATCGCTCCGCCTCGGGCCGCGTCGATTCCCTCAGCAAGATAGAGGTGCCACCATGCCTCACGATTACGTCGGCTTTCATCATCCCATAAGCCTTACCCATTTTTTGCTATGTACTGCACTCGCTTCGCTCATCATGGTTGCGCGGCGTCAAGTGAAGTTACGGCGTCAACACTCACCACGAAAAGGGCTTGGTAATAATAGATAGGCTTTCGCGACTAACAACTGGTGGAAGGTTGTCGCGCTCCAGGGAAGTCATCGCACACTCTCTACCGGCTCCTCAAAACAGCCTCGCTATTCGAAAGAGGAAACCACATGCCTCATCCAGCACGGCCCGCACACTCAATCAAAAGCACCGTTAGCATACTGGAACGTGTGACTCTCTCCCACAAGGCCCGTTACCACCTTGCGCGGCTTCTAATTCTACTCCTCCTATCTTTGACTACGGCAGGAGCACATCAGGGTCGCGCCGGCGGGGAACCCGGTGCTGACCTGCGTGGGCAGACCGGTGATGACAAATCAACGCCAGAACTAAAGCCGGGTAGCCCGATTAAACGAGATATCAAGGTGGGTAGTCTTCACGTCTATAAACTCGAACTCGTTGCAGGTCAATACGTCCACCTGGTCGTCGAACAGGAGGGCATTGACGTGTTTGTCAGGCTCTATCCGCCGGGCGGCAGGAGGATGACGGAATCGAACAATGTTGAGGGTGGCAGCGGGCAGGAGTCTTTACGTATGCCAGTAGATGTTACTGGCAGTTACGGCGTGTTAGTGATGCCCGTACTGAATCAGCCCTTAAGAGAAGGTGGCTACACCTTGAGGGTTGCTGAATTAAGGGCAGCCACATCGCAAGACCTGACGCGCACCCAGGCCGAGGCACTCATGCGTGAGGCTGAAGAACTGGACGAGCAAAGACCTGAAGTCTTGATGCCATATCACAAGATACCGGACTCTAAGCTCTATCTCGACCTGACTTACAAAGTTATTGAAAAGTATAAGGCGGCGCTCCATCTGTGGAGGCAACTGGGCGACGCCCCGCGGGTGGCCGACACCTTAGACCTCGTCGGCAATATGTATGACCTGTTAGGGGACTACTACACGGCCCTTGATTATTATGGACAGTCGCTTCAGGGGTGGCGCGCCGGCGCCGATAATTCAAAGCAACTTCTACTGCTGAATAAAATCGGCGAGGCCCAGACAGAATTAGGACTGTATCAGGATGCGCTTGACTCGTATAACCGGGGTATCGCGCTAGCGAAACTTTCGGACGACCCGGCCGACACGGCAAGGCTGCTGGCGGTCATCGGCAACGTTTTCTACCGCCAGGGAGAGTTTCAGAAAGCTCTCGAATATTACGGCCAAGCCCTCCCGCTCTGGCAAGCCGTCCGCGACCTTCAAGGTGAACAAGACACCCTCAATGCGATCCGCCGGGTCAACTCAGCCCGCGCCGCGCCCCCGAGCGGCAACGTCACCGGAGAGCTTGAACTAGTCCTCCGAACGGGACACCTAAACATTATCAACGTGGTCGCGTTAAGCCCCGACGGACGGCTGGTAGCCACCGGTGGAGAAGATCATGTTGTGAAGTTATGGGAGACAGACGGGGGCGTAGAATTACGAACCCTCGTCCGTCACGACGCGGGCATCACCTCCATCAGCTTCAGTCCCGACGGACGCCTTTTCGCCTCCGCGAGTCAAGACGGTATGGTAAGACTCACGGAGACGGCGACGGGCAGGCAGTTGCGAACGCTCACGGGTTTCGACGTATGGGCCAGACCGGTTCTCGCTTTCAGTCCCGACGGACAGACCTTAGCCGCGGGCACCTCGAATAAGACCTTGAAGCTTTGGGACGTTAACACGGGCCGAGAACTGCGGACGCTCGTCGGCCACCGAAGCATGGTCGTCGCCGTGGCCTTTAGCCCCGACGGGCGCACCATCGCCTCGGGCGGATGGGACGGGAAAGTCATCATCTGGGATTCCAAGTCGGGGCGCGAGTTGCGCGCCCTCGCCGGACACGCGAGCCCAGTGACGGCGGTCGCTTTTACCTCGGCGGGCGAGCGCCTCGTCTCGGGGGGGATGGATCAGGCGCTCAAACTTTGGGACGTGACGAAGGCGGAGGTGGTGCGCGAGTTCGCGGGTCACACGGATCACATTAACGGTATCGCGGTCAGCCCCGATGGGAAACTGCTGGCCTCGGTGGGGGGAGGCTGGGCCTCCGACGAAGCGCCGGGGAGCGGTGTGATATCACGGAAAGCCCCGGTGGATCGCGGCGTGAGAGTCTGGGACATCGCCACCGGACGACAGGTGCGCCACCTGGCCGATGACCGCGCGGTCTTGAGAGCCGTGACGTTCACCAGAGACGGGCGTTCACTGGCGGCCGCCGGCGATCAATCAATGATCAACCTGTGGGACGTTGCCACCTGGGAGCAGGGGCAGGGCTCTTTCAAAAACCACGTGGCAGAGGTGAACGCCGTCACTTTCAGCGCCGGTGGAACTTTTCTGGCGACAGGGGGCGAAGACGGCGTCAGGCTCTGGGATGTCCAGGGGGACGGCGAGCCCCGCAAGTTCTCAGCGGGCGCGACGTGGCCCGTGGCGATGAGCGCTGACGGTCGCCTCGTCGCGGCCGAGGACGGAAAGGGGGTGTCCGTCTGGGATGCGATGACCGGGCGCGTCCTGCACACGCTCGACATCTCCCTCCCGAAAACCATTTACCCGCGTCTCGGCATAACTTCCATCACGGGTCTTCAATCACTGGTCTTCAGCAGGAACGGCAAGCAGCTCGTGCTGGGCGGCTATCGCCGAAAGCCGATGCTCTTCGACCTCGACTCCGGAAAGGAACCTACCCCATGGGCTGATGACACCGTCGACGCCGCGGAGACCTCCGGCGCGGGTGTTAAGTATCGCACTTATGCTGTTGCAATCAGTCCTGGTGGTCGCTTTGTCGTTTCGGCGGGGACTGAAGTCGAGCCCGACCACGAAAGAAGAGCCGTTCGCGAAACAAGTGTCGTCACCTTGTGGGAAGTGCGTACGGGGCGCGAAGTGTTTTCCGTCAGCGGCTTCAGGGGCCAGGCCAGCTCCATTGCCATCAGCCCTAACAACCAATGGCTGGCCGTGGGGAACGGGGACACGTCTCTGAGCATTTTACAGCTGAGCACCGGGCAGCTAGAGCGCACGCTGGTCGGCCACGCGGGCGGGGTGAACTTTGTCGCCTTCAGCCCCGACGGGCGCTGGCTGGCTGCTGCCGCCGGCCCCGAGGTGAAACTCTGGGACGTTCGCACGTGGAGTGCGCGCGACCTGCGGGGGCATACCGACACCGTAACCTCAGTCAGCTTTACCGGAGACGGAAACCGTCTGGCCTCAGGCAGTGAGGACGGCAGCACGCGCATCTGGCAGGTAGACACGGGGGAGGAAATCGCCAAGCTGATCGCGCTCGACGGGAGCGACTGGGCCGTCATCACCTCCGAAGGGCGCTTCAACGCGTCCGACGGGGCGCAGAGGCTGATGCACTACGTCTACGGCTTGGAGAGCATCACGCTCGAACAACTGAAGGAGGCGTACTTCGAGCCGGGGCTGCTAACCAAGCTCATGGGGTGCGGCAAAAAATGTTTGCGCCCGATTGTGCCGCTCCTCGAAGTTAAGCTGCACCCGGAACTCATCGAACAGCACATCGAGCCGGGCACCGCCAAGCTCGTCATTAAACTTAAGAACCGTGGCGGCGGCATCGGCGCGGTGCGCGTCCTCGTGAACGATAAGCTCGCTTACGAAGACGCACGCGGCGCGGCCCTCCGCTCAGACCCCTACGTCCCCGAGGCGACGCTAACGGTTGACCTCAGCCACAGCGCCTACTTCCGCGGCCGTCTGTGCGACGACAAAGGGGAGAACTGCCGCGTCAACAAGGTCACGGTCATCTCCTCTAACACGCTTAAGGAACTCGGCGGCAGGGGCAACATCAACAGCCGCGGCGCCCAGCTTTTCTGGGCGGCCACGGGCCAAGGGGAGTTTGCTCTGCCGACGCTCTACGCCATCGTCGCGGGCGTCTCCGACTACGGCGGGGTAGAGAGCGCATCGCTGGACTTACGGTTCGCGGCTAAAGACGCCGAAGACTTCGCCGCCGCGCTCGGCGTCGGCGCGCGCCGACTTTTCTGTCCGCGAGAGAAGCCCGAATGCCTGAACAAGGTGCAGATCAAGCTGCTGAGCACCTCAGGCAGGAGCGGGACCCTGCCGCCCACGAAGGAAAATTTCCGCAAGGCATTTGAGGAGGTGGCGCGGCAGGCGCGCCCGGAAGACATACTGGTTGTCTACTTCGCCGGCCACGGCGTGACGCTCGGCGCGAACACCGACACATACCTCTACCTGACGCAAGAGGCGCGCACGGCGAGCCGGGAAGACCTCGCGAAGGTGTACCAGACGACAGCCATAACCAGCCAGGAGTTGACGGAGTGGCTGACGCAGACCCAGTGGAGGCCGGGCAGGAGAGGTATTGACGCCTTGAAGCAAGTCCTGATCCTCGACACTTGTGCGGCGGGGACGGCGGGCGAACAACTGGCTCTAACCTCAAAACGTGACTTATCTGCCGACCAAGTGCGCGCAATAGAGTTTTTGAAAGATAAGACCGGCGTCCACATCCTCATGGCTAGCACGGCCGACCGGCCCTCATACGAGGCGAGTCAGTACGGCCAAGGGCTGCTCACGTACACTCTACTCCAGGGGTTTAGCGGCGCGGCGCTGGACAAGGGGGAGTTCGTTGACGTTCAAACACTGTTCCGGTACGCGGAGAAGGAGGTGCCGAAGCTCGCCGGAGGACTCGGAGGGGTTCAGAAGCCGGTGGTGAAGGCTCCGACCGGAAACACCTTCTTCATCGGGCAGATGACCGAGGCTGACAAAAAGTTAGTGCCGCTGGCGCACGCCAAGCCGTTAATGCTGCGCCCGCGCTTAGGGCTGGGGGAAGAGAACGACGACCCCTTGAACCTGATCATGGAGTTGCGTAAGCGTCTGGACGCAGAGAGTAGCTACGAAGTCATGAGGCGCCGCGGAAAGGGCCAGCCCATTCTCGTCTACGTGGATGACGATAGCTTCCCCAAGGGGGTGAGGGTAACGGGAACTTACGCTCTGGAGGGAGAGACCGTTCGGATCAAGGCTTTCTTGCGGAGGGACGGAAAAACGATAGCCGCCTTCCCCGAAGTTCAGGGTGATAAAGACAGTGTCGTGGAGAAGTTGCTTATGGCGATACTTGAGGCGTTAGCTAAATCCCAATCGAACTGAAATTAAGCGGCAGGGAACTCTTCAAGGCGCTCGCCCCAAGAGCCTCTTGTGACCTCATTCCCGTTTCGCCGACGGAACGCCCTCAATGACTTCAAACACACAACCCCTGTTCACCCGATCCGGGGAGGCCTGAGATGGTTTTCATGCACAGTTATAGGCCCAACGCATAATCACAATTAGGTGAAGCCTACCGTGCCAGACTAGCGACTGACGTCATAGCTTTCTTCAAGGGTTTGCACACATCCCCCAGAGGAAGAATCTGTGCAAAATGTCTGACGAGAAACTCTACGATGTTTTCTTATCTCACAACGGCCAAGACAAAGAAGCCGTCGAGGATTTGGCGCGCCGGCTGGAGGATGAGGCACAGTTAAGACCTTGGCTAGATAAGTGGAATCTCGTGCCCGGCGAGCCCTGGCAAGAGGCGCTCGAACTGGCGCTTAACGGCTCGCGCACCTGCGCCGTCTTTCTGGGCCCTGACGGCGTCGGCTCCTGGCAGAACGAGGAAATGCGCGCTGCACTCCAGGACCGCGTCAAGCATAGTGGCTTCCGAGCTATCCCGGTGCTGCTACCCGGGGCGCTCCCGCCCGACCGAAAACAACTGGTAGTGTTGCGAAAATTATTTTCAAACGCGGAAGGTCGCCAGCGACTCTTTCTCATGCGGCGACCTGAAAGAGCGAAGCAACGAACTTAGCCTGACCAATCGCATCGCTTCCTGCTAATCTTTTGACCTGCCCTTTGCGTATCATGTTTATAGCTTCAATACCTTCGAGTGTTCGCTCCGCTGTGTGAAAGTGCTTGAAGCATTGTGACGCTCGCACCTTCTTTTTGATGAATCTGTGATCCTGCTCTATTACATTATTAAGGTATTTCACGCGCCGCAGCTTGCAATCCTAGGGCACAACTCGCTCCGCTTGTGAGGTGCTGAATGCTTCCTGACATGCCCCTTTCATAGAACATTACCCCCTACTCACCTTCATAGGATTCTTCATTTCCAGTTGCCGATTAGGACAAACGGCGACCAGAAATATGGGTGCGCGAAAGGCTTCTTCGCGTCTTTGCTGAAAGGCGCTGCGTTTCTGGAGTCAACGTAGACGAGGTCTGCTCGCGTGTTGTCACGGGCGTGTTTGTCGTTGGCGGTTGCGACGACCTTCACGGCCGGGGTGACTTCCCGCCCCGCGGGCGAAGGATGGGTCTCGGCCGTGCCGTCGAGAAGGGAGAGCTGCGCCTGTCTTAGGGCCTCGGCCTTATTTAAATTTTTCTTCTGCCTATTTTGATAAAACTCCCGCATCAGCCACGGCGTCGAATTGTCGGCCACGGCCCAGAGCGTTGCCATCACCGAGTTGGCGCCGAGTCGTTGCGCGAGCTCCGCGAAGGCGTCGACCTCGCGCCCGTTCGCGCCCGCCTGCTGCGCCGCGGTATTGCACGCGGAGAGCACGAGGAGCTCCACACCGTCGAACAGGTTCTCCTGCTGTTTCATCTCGGCGAGTGTGAACGCCGTGCCGTCGCCGAGCAGCAAGAACGATAGCGCCTCGTTGCCGGGACGGAACGAGAAGTGAGAGGCGATGTGGACGAGCGGGCGTCGCTGTCTTAGGGTAGAGAGCATCGCCGCCCTAGTGAACTTCGCGTCTTGCAAGACCTCCCCGTCGAAGATGCCCTGCGGGTTGTCCCGCCGACCTGACAGCAGTCGCAGCTCTTCGCCGACGCCGGGCAGCGCGTCGAAGTGAATCTTGTTGCCGAGCATCTCGACTGTCTGCGCAGAGGAACTGCCCATGCCAGTCGCCGTCCACACCGGTTTAACCGGCCGCGTCATCCTCTCCCTGTCGGAGCGCGTGAAGGTGACGTGGTTGTAGCGCTCGACGAGGTACCGCCTGCCATCATAGAGCGCCGCCATCGGTACGTAACGCAGGTTGCCGTCCTGAGACCAGAGGATCGTTTTGGTGTCTTTGGGCAGGTCGTTTTCCATCGGCGCGAAGACGATATTGTAAAGGTCTTGGCCGGCTCGCGTTGGGTCGTACTTGTCCGATTGCAGCAGCGCCCAGAACTGCAAGGCGCGGTCTTGCAGGTTGTCCTTGTTAATCTTCGTGGATACGCTCTTGATGCCTTCAGAGGTTATGAGGATGAGGAAGAAATCGTCCTCGCTAATGAATTGGTAAACGGCGACCGTTCTCCGCCCGGTCTGCTCCGACATCTCGCGCAGGGTGGACTGCATCTCGCGCGTGTCGGGCGTCTCGGGTGCAACGTCCATGTTGTCGCGCGGCCCGGAGAAGTCAGCCCCGGCCCGTTCGAGCAGGGCAGTGAAGTCGTCGGACGCGGTCTTCGAGTCGGCTTCGAGCCGCGCGAGCTGTGTGCGCTCATCGGCGTCGGGCTGGCGTTCACCCACACGCCGCCGCAAATCTTCAAGCAGGTTGCCAGCCGCGCTGGCGCGCTCGATGGCGCGCTCATATTCGGCGGCCAGTGCTGCCTCGCGCGGCGTGAGCAAGAGAGACGCAGACTGCTTTCGCGGCCCCTGGTCGAAGTCGAAGAACTGTTGATCCTTTAAAGAGTTCAGCGTCTGGTGCGTCTCGTAGAGCCGCCCCTTCCTAATCAATATCATGGCGAGATGGCGGTAAGTGTCTTCGACCGACTGAAGGTAAGTGCGCTGAAGCACGACACTCAGCTCGCGAATGTTGGAGCGTAATTTCTGGTACGTGTTGACGGATTGTTTCCCAAAGAAGACGCCGAAATGCTCGTTGCCCAAAACGCGCCAACTGCCCATGATGTTGTTGAGCGTCACGGCTTCACCGATCAAGTCGCCGGTCGCCCTCCTGATCAGTAGCGCCCGGTTGAAGTTGTACAATGCCTTGCGACCGTCGCCGAGGGTCAAGTGTTCGAAGCCAACGTTATTGAGCGATACGGCTTCGCCCTCACGGTCTCCGACCGTCCGGTGAAGCGACAATGCGCGCTCGTGATACTCAAGTGCTTTCCGCGGTTCCTTAAAATCCGAGTGGACTTTTCCGCTGTTGCCCAGGATAGATGCCTCGATACGTTTGTCGTTGATCTCTCGGGCGATGGGTAGAGCCTGCTCGAAATACTTGAGGGCGGTCTGGTTGTCACTGGACGTGACGTAGGCACTGCCGAGGTTATTTAAGGTTGTGGCCTCTTGGTGCTTATCCTTGATGAGACGAATGAGCGGCAGAGCCTGCCCGAAGTACTTTATTGCCGTCTGCCCGTCGCCGAGATTTGCGTACACCACGCCAATATTTGAGAGCGCATTTGCCTCAAGCTCTTTATCGCCCTCTTCATGAATGAGCGGCAGCGACTCCTCAAGATATTTGAGCGCGAGTTGCGTCTCCCCCAGGTAGAGGTATGCGGCGCCGATGTTGTTAAGCGTCGCAATCACTCCAACTCTTTCTTTCAAATCGCGGAGCAGCGGAAGGGCCTCTTTGTAACGTTCGACGGCTGTCGCCTTGTTGCCCAAGTCGTTTAAGACACGCCCCAGTCCGACTAATGCCATGGCCTGCCACCGTTTGTCGCCCGCCTGCTGGAACAACTCGCTTGCCGTTTCAAGCTTCAGGGCGGCCGCGCGTAGAGATTCGGCCGTGCCTTTCTGAAAAGCCTCGAAGCCTTCATCGAAGGCGGCGTGAGCCGCCTCAAGCTTTTCATCACGTGTTTGCGGCGTCTGTGCGGTGGCCGTCAGCGCGCACAGCAGGAGTATGACCACCCCGGCCGTGAGTGTTGTAACCGCTTTGCTTAGTCTCGAAGTCATGTTGTTCGTCCTTCTGTGGGGCATCTCGTGGGGTTGAAGAATTCCTCTGGCCCGAATCTCGCTGGTAGGTTATTAGCGGACTTCTTCTAATTAGGCAATAGCTTCTCGGATATAATCAGCGCGGCTGTGATGTGATGAAGCAGGCACCTCCAGCTCGAACGTTCGAGCTGGAGGTGCCTGCTTCATCACATCACAGCCGATGTAGGTCACTGCTTCATCACATCAGTGCTTGGTAGCTAAACGAGTTGCGGTTAAATGAAATAAATTCTTGCAATATTTCGCATTAGATATAAACTGCTGACCGAAGATTTTTAGAAGGCCTAGAAGTGACAGCCCGAGTTTACTGGTGGCCAATACTTTTTGGGCAGCATTGGGAAGCCAACTCCTTTCTCGAATGCTACGAGTTTGCATCCCTCTCCACTAACCTCATTTACCAATGGTTGCCGCTCCGAGAGAATTCGAAGCACATCTTCAATTGGGTCGGACACATGATTTAAAGAGTTCCCTTCGCTTTTCAATGCCCGCAATGTTTTCCACCGCTTAAATTCTTCTCCGTTCGGTGCCTGATCTAAAGGAGTACCGCCATGGCCTCACAAATTTTTTCCAGACAGCCCGCTACTTTTCTCCTCGCAATCTTTTTAATACCGGCATGTACTGTACTGTCACATTCCAGAGATGCCTTCAGCGGCGAAGTATCACGACCGTTGCAGCGACAACCTCTGCCCAGTAACGTAGCCAAGAAAAAAGGAGGTGACGCCCTCGAACTAGGTAAGGCGGTTGAGCGAACAATCGCGGGAGGGGATACTCATCTTTACAGCGTTGAACTCACAGCGGGCCAATTCATGCATGGGATTGTAGACCAACGCGGGGTCGATTTGGTCGTTTTTCTGTTAGACCCGAACGGTCGTGAACTCTTGAAAATTGACTACCAGAATGGCACGCATGGGCCGCAGTCCGTCTCGTTCGTAGCGGAGGCTTCGGGCGTTTATATTCTGAAGTTGAAGAAGCTCATAAAGGCTTCAGTCAATGGCCCGTACGAAATAAAGCTCACGGAACTTCGGGAAGCGACGGCTCAGGATAGGCGGCGGGCAGCGGCCGACCTGGACATCATCGAGGGAGGGGAACTGCTCGAAAGGGACGATAAGTCCTCTCTGGAAGCGGCACTTAAAAGATTCGCCGCTGCACACGAATTCTTCAAAGACTACAGCGACACATATCAGGATGCTTTATCGCTTTACATGAGCGGCCATGCCATCAGTCTATCGGGCGACACTGAGGCAGCACTCAGCTTTTACTATCAAGCAATTCCTTTATTCGCTAATGCCGGAGACCGTGCAGGTGAGGCTAATACGCTCAGGGATATTGGAACAATCTATTACAGGCAGGGGAAGAACGATCAGGCGCACGAAGTCTACAGCAAGGCGCTTGAGATATACCGGGCCGTTGGCGATCAGGCGGACGAAGCCGAAGCACTCGTCCGATTTGGCTGGCTCTACTTTTCGATGGGGGATAAAAAGAAGGCGCTGGAATATTACAAGCAGGCGCTCACTATCAGTGAGAGAGTCAAATATGACTCAATACGCGCCTCTGCTTTTGTGAACATCGCCCAAGTTTTCATCTCGACGGGTGAAGTGGAGCGGGCGCTCAGCTATAACGAGCAGGGTTTGTATTATTACAGCCAGGCGAAAGATAAACGAGGGGTCACTTTCGCGCTCGATAGGATGGGCCGAATCCACTATCTCTTAGGCGATGGGTCAAAGGCACTCGAATACTTCAATCGCTCACTCATGTTGAGCAGGAAGAGTGGGAATCGCGTCTCGGAACTGAGCACGCTTAACAACATAGCTTGGCTTCGCTTCCTGCTCGGTGATAAGCGCGCCGCGATAAAGCAGTTGGACGAAGCTCTTGCAATCAGCCGGGAGGTCAAGAGCCGGAATCACGAGGCAGGTATCCTGAGAAACATCATGATTGTTTGGAAGGCCCTTAGCAAGCGGGATGCAGCCATCTTCTACGGCAAGCAGGCGGTTAACATCTATCAGGAGATTAGGAGTCATAGTCAGAATTTTGACGAGGAAGCGCAGAAAAGCTTCTTGAGTTCAAAGGAGAATGTCTATCACATTCTGGCAGAGTTGCTGGTTGCGGCGGGCCGTCTCGTCGAAGCCCAACAAGTTCTCGACATGCTGAAGGAGGACGAATACATCAAGTACCTGCGCCGTCAGTCTAAGAGTGCGTTTCCCCACGCCGTAATTACCGCCGAAGAGGCTGACATAGAAAAGAGTTCCTCGGTAAGCAGAGGCAATATCACGACCATCGGTCGGGCAATGAATGAATTACGCGCCAAGAATAATCTGACGGACGAAGAAAAGCGACGGCTGACCGAGCTTAAAGCGCGGCTTGACTCCGAACAGAAAATCTACTTGAAGACTATTGAAGGTATTCGACAGACATCGGGTAATGCTAGTGTCCAAAGTAATTTCGGGGCGCGATCTCAAGAACTTGAGAGTATCATGAGTACCCTACGCGACCTCGGGCACGCGACGGTGGCGCTCTACACAATTCAGGGTGAAGATAAATACACCATCATCCTCTATACCCCAGACGTTGCGGTCGCACGGGAGTATAAAATTAAAGCCGTGAGTCTTAACAAGAAAATCATGGCATTCCGC
>Ga0190275_10002824_pt1 | contig 12338 bp, 4 predicted proteins | sample Popmic550T_FD_133745 | JGI IMG/M metagenome (GOLD analysis project Ga0190275, IMG submission 133745) | Populus adjacent soil microbial communities from riparian zone of Yellowstone River, Montana, USA - 550 T | ecosystem: Environmental > Terrestrial > Soil > Riparian zone > Trees stand | place... | reverse complement strand
GGATGGTGCCGGCGACGTTCCGCTTCTCACGGGGTTCTTGAACCCGCAGCTGTTCGACCAGAACGGCACGCTGTCGCCTGAGGAAGCCGCCGGCTCCCTCGTGAACGGCATGTCGTCCCGCGTCGGCAGCCAGATCGACGAGCACGTTGTCGATGTGCTGCGCAACAATCTGCTGGGACTGCCCCTCGACCTCCCGACGCTCAACCTGCTGCGCGGTCGCGATGTCGGTGTGCCGACCCTCAACGAGGCTCGTCGCCAGTTCTACGCGGCTGACCTCGACCCCGATCTGCGGCCGTACACGAGCTGGGCCGACTTCGGTCGCAACATCAAGAATGGCAACAACTTCGGTCGCGGCGGCAACAACGCGTCTCTGGTCAACTTCGTTGCCGCCTACGGTGAGCACCCGTGGCTGGCCGATGACACCACGCTGGACGAGAAGCGCAACACCGCTGCACTGTTGGTCAACGGTGCGCCCATCGGCGAGCAGTTCATCACCCGCTTCGCCGGAAGCGACCGCTTCATGACGGCGGCGATGATCAGCCAGCGGGCGTTCCCTGTGCAGGCGGGTGCGACAACCGCCGACGTGCCGGTCGCCTACATCACGAACGGGATGAACTTCCCCGACGCGCTGGCCGGCGGTGCTGCTGCGGCGGCGCAGGGCGGACCGATCCTCCTGACGGCGTTCGCGCTCGACGGTGACATCCCGAGTGCCACGGCTCAGGAGCTTCAGCGCCTCAACCCGGCGCGCATCGTGGTACTGGGTGATGCGAACTCGGTCACCACCGCCACGTTCATGGCACTGTCGGAGTACTCCTCGACGGGCGTGGTTGAGCGGATCGGCGGAGTGAACCGGTTCCACACGGCTCAGCTGATCAGCCAGCAGTTCGCCGTTCCGGGCGAGCCGAAGGTGTTCGTCGCCAACGGTCTGAACTTCCCGGACGCGCTCGCAGCGTCGGCAGTCGCCGCGCGCGACGGAGCGCCGATCCTGCTGGTCACGCCCGACAGCATCCCGGCCCAGACGGCCGCGGAGCTGGACCGGCTGAACCCCACGGATATCGTGGTCCTCGGTGGTACGCCATCGGTGAACACCGCCGTGATGTCTCAGCTCGGTGCATACGCCAGCGGCGACGTGACCCGTGTTTCGGGCCCCGACCGTTACGCGACGGCTATCGCGCTCAGCCAGGCGTTCTTCCCGGATGGAAGCGCTCCGCGCGCTTACATCGCCAACGGGCAGAACTTCCCCGACGCCCTCGCGGGCGGCGTGGCAGCCGGCCTGTCGGGCTCGCCGCTGCTCCTGGCCGGACCCGCGGGTGCGACCCCGGCCCTGATGGCGGAGCTCGTGCGTCTCGGTGTGACGGAGATCCACATCCTCGGTGGGTACCCCTCGGTACCGCTCGCGACGGAGGATCAGCTCTTCCAGCTGGCACCTCCGACGCAGGCTCCGCCGGAGGACCGCGGGGACTTCATGAACAGCACCGGCGTGTACGCGAACGTCAACGGCAAGACCGTCACGGGTCTTGACGAAGTCGACTTCTGGATGGGTGGCCTCGCTGAGCGCCTCAACCCCTTCGGCGGCATGCTCGGATCGACGTTCAACTTCGTGTTCGAAACGCAGCTCGAGAAGCTCCAGTTCGGTGACCGGTTCTACTACCTGTTCCGCAACCAGGGCGAGCAGCTGTTCGCCGCGCTCGAAGGCAACACGTTCTCGGACATCATCCAGCGCAACACGGATGCCTCCAACCTGCCGGCGGACATCTTCGCTCTGCAGGACCCGGTCCTCGACATCGACGACTTCGCTGCAGACGGATTGCCGGCGGGGATGCTGTTCGACGGAACCACCTATCAGTGGGACGGCGACGAGCACGTCGAACTGCACGGCACCACCGGAAACGACCGTATGAACGGCGATGAGGGCGATGACGCGCTGTGGGGCTACGAGGGCGACGATGTGATCGAAGGCGGGTCGGGTAACGACGCGCTGGTCGGTGGCACCGGAGACGACATCCTCACCGACTTGTTCGGCGACGACAACCTGAAGGGCAAGCAGGGCAACGACGCGATGAACGTCGGGCCCGGCGCAGACCTCGGGATCGGCGGCAGCGGCGATGACTTCCTGGTCAAGGGCGGTGGCGACGGGTCAACACTCTTCGCGGGTCTCGGAGACGACATCACGCTCGGCACCACGGGGCGCGTGACGGTCTTCGGTGGCGAGCACGACGACTGGGTCGAGGGCTCGGGTCACGCCGACCTGCTGCAGGGTGACAACGCCGATCAGGCCCAGAACGACACTCTGGGTGGCAACGACGTGGTCTCCGGCCGACTCGGCAACGACGACATCGAAGGTGAGGGTGGCGACGACATCCTCATCGGCGAAGCCGTCGGCACCGACCGGCACCTGGGCAACCTCGGGTTCGACTGGCTGACCTACTACGGCCAGGCGGGCAATGTGACGTCGGACTGGGCATTCAACCGGGTGTTCGAAACGCAGAACCAGCTGGCTTCGCGTTACGACCTGCTCGAGGCCCTTTCGGGTGGTGCCGGCAACGACACCCTCCGCGGACCCCTGGTGGAGCCCGACGACTTCACCACCGTCAGTGAAGGACCGCTGAACAAGGCGACCGACGCCTCGATCGATGGGATCACGGGCCTCCGGGCCATGCTCCAGCCGGTCGTCGACGGTGTGGCGATCGGGGACTTCACGCTCCCGATTCACCGCGACGCCCCGGAGATCGACGCGGACGGCGTGCACAAGGTGATGATCGGCGGCCCCGGCAGCGACATCGTGGAGGGCCGTGGTGGCAACGACTACCTCGACGGCGACGCGATGCTCCGAGTGCGCCTTTCGGCACCCGGTGTGGGCGGCGGGGCGACGGTGTTCTACGACACCGCGGCGGGCGCACTTCAGGACCGAGTGTTCTCCGGTGAGCTGAACCCTGGCGACATCGACATCGTGCGCGACATCGTGTACGACGACGACCCGGCTTCGATCGACGTCGCGCACTACAACGACGTGTTCACGGCATACCTCGTGACCGAGGTGGGTCCGGTCGGGTCCGACTACTGGAGGATCGAGCACACGCAGGTGCAGGAGGCCGAGGAGAGCGACGGAGTCGACTACATCCGAGGATTCGAGCGGCTGCAGTTCGCCGACGGATGCGCCACGATCGCAGACGGCCAGCTGGTCTCCTGCGTGCAGACGGCCTTCGCGACGATGGACCCGACCGCTCCGATCGAGGGTTCGCCGGTGACGGCGTCGGTCTGGGCAGACGAGGCCGGAACCATCCCGTTCGCTGAGGAGGGTGCGACCAACCTCCGGTACACCTGGTGGGCCGGCGAAGGCGACACCCCCGACACCATCGGCGAGTGGGAGGTGCTCGCACTGAACCAGGTGTCGAACACCTTCGTCCCGACGCAGGAGTCGGTCGGACAGTTCCTGAGGGTCACGGTGAGCTACACCGGGGCTGACGGACAGCTCCGGACGGCACGGGCGGCCATCTCGACGGCACAGGTGGCGGATGTCCAAGGTCCGGGTGCGCTGGTCTTCACAGCCCCCAGCCCGACGGTTGGGCAAGTGATCGCAGCAGGCATCCCGACGGATCCGGACGGCGGCATCTTCGAGGAGAACGTCTTCGGGTACGTCTGGTCGTACTCCACGACGGATCCTGCGGGCGTCGCCAACTGGATCGATTACAACCCGGCCCAGACCGGCAACGCCTACGCTCCGACGGCGGCGGACGTGGGACGCTGGATCAGGGTGACGATCACCTACACGGACGCGGGGGAGAACCCGGAGACCGTGCGGGCGTGGAGCACCGCGCCGGTGGCCGCCGCACCGTAAGAACGGCTGATGGATGCTCTCGGGTCGCCGAGCACGGCGACCCGAGAGCATCCGCCATACTCCCGGCACCATCCAGGGAGCACGTGATGTAGGCGAGATCGGCAGGACCCCCAAACCTCCGACCCGCCGATGCGTGTGCCCGACCCCTGGCCTCACCCGCACGGAGTACTCCCGACACGTCCGTCGGTGCGGGGCGGTGGCTCGAGTCCACGGGTCGATCATCAGTCGACCCCGGGGAGATCGCAAAGGGGATGGAGCGAAGGGCCGGCGTTGATTCGCCGGCCTTTCGTGCGGGGAGCATTCCATCCAAGGAATAGCCCTGTTTTCGCGCCGGTTGCGCTTCCAGAGTGCTCTCAGTTTGCTCTCATGAACTTCTCATGTTAGAAACGACGAGCAGCCCAACGCCCATTGGCTGCTCAGTGGATTTCTTGGGGAAGTTCACGGAACAGTCGGGGGACAGCAGGCGTAGACGCCTGCACGGAGGCATTCGCTCATGAGCGCTCACGCACGCACTATCGACGGAATTTTCGGGGAGTCGAGACGAGGCAAGGTCGTCGTCGCGATCGTCGCCACCTTCGCGATGGTGGTGACACTCCTTTTCGCGTCGCCGCCGACGCCGGCAGCGGCGATCACCGACGAGCAGCCCTCGTTCGTGCTGACCCAGAACGACCTGGAGTTCATCCTCCGCCAGATCCAGATCTCCGAGGCGCACGCCGCCGACGAGCTCGATCCCTCCAGCTACGAGCTCTACTGCCCCGATCAGGGAGTGACCGCTCAGAACTGCGTCTCCAACTCGGCGATGCCCAAGGGCGTCCGCACCGTCGACGGCGGCTACAACAACCTCCTCGTCAATCAGGAGCACTTCGGTGCTTCCGACGTCGTTTTCCCCCGGCTCGTCCCGGCCGAGTGGCAGCAGGCCGAGCCCGAGGTCGCCGAACTCGGCTTCGAGCCGAACACCCCCGAACAGACCGCCTCCGGCGCCTGCGAGGCGGGTGTGACGTGCTACGACCAGCGTCAGGGCAACGTCTTCGACACGGAGCCCCGCGAGATCAGCAACCTCATCGTCGATCAGAGCATCGAGAATCCCGCGATTCAGAACCAGATCGAGGCCGGTACTGCCATCCCGGTGCCGGGTACCGATCGTGTGACGATCGCCAACACCGCACCGGACGAGGGACTGTCCGCCCCGTTCAACACGTTCACGGGCTTCTTCGGCCAGTTCTTCGACCACGGCCTCGACCTCGTCGGCAAGGGCGGAAACGGCACCATCGTCGTTCCGCTGAACGAAGACGACCCGCTGTTCGTTCCCGGCGGCGACAGCAACTACATCACGCTGTCCCGGGCGACCCGCATCGATGACGGCACGGAGCACAAGAACCTGACCTCGCCGTTCATCGACCAGAACCAGACCTACAGCTCCCACCCCGCGCACCAGGTCTTCCTCCGCCAGTACGCGCTCGCCGACGGCCGGCCCGTCGCTACGGGCCGCCTGATCGAGGGCGTCAACGGCGGCATGGCGAAGTGGAGCGACGTCAAGGCCCAGGCAGCGACGGTTCTCGGAATCGAGCTGACGGATGCCGACCTGCTCGACGTCCCGCAGGTCGTCGTCGACCCGTACGGCAACTTCGTCCCCGGCCTCGGGGGGTTCCCCCAGCTGATCACCGGTGACCCGGGCGCCCCCACCCTCGTGGAGGGCTCGCTCGCCGGCGGTGGAGCCGACGTTCCGGCCAACGCGCTCGGCACCGGCCACGCGTTCCTCGACGACATCGCGCACGGCTCGACGCCCGTGGTCGACGAGACCAGCGGAGAGCTCCTTCCCCGCTTCGACGAGAACGGCGTCGCGATCCTCGACCCCGAGACCAACGAGCCCGTGCTGTCCGGCTACGACAACGACACGCTCAACGAACACTTCATCGCCGGTGACGGTCGCGTGAATGAGAACATCGGCCTCACGGCGGTACACGCCGTGTTCCACGCGGAGCACAACCGCATGGTCGGGCAGATCGAGGCACTCCTCGACGGCGCCGATGGCACCGAGTACCTCGTCGCGCAGGATTCCGACGAGCGCGGCGGTCTTGCCGAGTTCGTCGCGGCATTCCGTGGTGAGACGCACTCCTACTCCTCGGACAAGGCTTCGGAGCAGCTGCCCGGCTACGTGCCGGCGGGTGAAGCAGGCGCCACTCCCGTCGCCGGCACGGAGGACGACTGGCTGTACCAGGAGCGCCTCTTCCAGGCGGCGAAGTTCGCCACCGAGATGCAGTACCAGCACCTCGTGTTCGAGGAGTTCGGTCGCAAGATCTCGCCGAACATCGACGCAGTCCCCTTCAACGAGAACGGCTACGTCGCATCGGTCAACCCGGCCATCACGGCGGAGTTCGCGCACGTGGTGTACCGCTTCGGTCACTCGATGATGACGGAGGAGATCGGCCGCGAGGCCGTCGACGGTGGCGCAGCGATGCAGGACGTGCCGCTGCTGACCGGCTTCTTGAACCCGAGCCTGTTCGACGAGAACGGCACGCTCTCGCCCGAGGAGGCGACCGGATCCCTCGTGAACGGCATGACGAGCCGCATCGGCAGCCAGATCGACGAGCACATCGTCGACGTGCTGCGCAACAACCTGCTGGGCCTGCCGCTCGACCTCGCGGCGCTCAACCTGATGCGCGGCCGTGACACCGGCATCGCGCCGCTGCAGGCAGCCCGTGCGAGCTTCTTCGCCGCAACGGGGGATCCCGACCTGCGTCCGTACGCGAACTGGACCGACTTCGGTCTGAACACGAAGAACGGCGACAACTTCGGTCGCGCCGGCGAGAAGGCTTCGCTGGTGAACTTCGTGGCCGCTTACGGAAAGCACCCGTCTGTCGTCGACGCCACGACCCTGGAAGAGAAGCGCAACGCGGCTGCTCTGCTGGTCAACGGTGCTCCGGCCGGAGAGGAGTTCATCCTCCGCTTCGCCGGTTCCGACCGGTTCCGCACGGCAGCCCTGATCAGCCAGCGCGCCTTCCCCAACGTGGCCGGTCAGCCGACCGCCGACGTTCCCGTCGTCTACATCACGAACGGGCAGAACTTCCCGGATGCGCTTGCGGGTGGTGCGGCGGCAGCGGCAGAGGGCGGACCGATCCTGCTGACCTCGCTGGCTCTCGACGGTGACGTCCCGAGTGCGACCGCCGTGGAGCTGACGCGACTGAACCCGGAGCGGATCGTCGTTCTGGGTGACAGCAACTCCGTGACGGTCAACACGATGTCGGCTCTGGCCGCGTACACCCGGGCGAGCGCAGTTCCGGATGCTGAGCGGGTTGTGCGGCTCGGCGGCGAGAACCGCTTCCACACGGCGGCGCTCATCAGCCAGCGGTTCGCGACCGAGGGAGAAGAGCGGGTGTTCATCGCCAACGGCCTCAACTTCCCCGACGCTCTCGCCGGCTCGGCGGTCGCCGCGAGGGACGGATCGCCGATCCTGCTCGTGACGCCCGACGCGATTCCTGCTCACACGGCAGCCGAACTCGATCGGATCAACCCGGACGAGCTCGTCATCCTGGGTGGTATCCCTTCGGTGAACGGCGCCGTCCAGGCGGCTCTCGGTCAGTACACCGACGGTTCCGTGCGGCGCATCGCCGGTGTCGACCGTTACGACACCGCGCTCAAGATCAGCCAGGCGTTCTTCGCCGACGGGAGCAGCCCGCGTGCCTACATCTCCACAGGAGCCAACTTCCCCGACGCCCTCGCCGGCGGCGTGGCGGCCGGCCTTGCGGAAGCGCCCATGATCCTCGTGAACCCTGCTGGTGCTTCGCCTGCAGCGCTTGCGGAGCTCGAACGACTGGGTGTCACGCAGCTGCACGTGCTCGGTGGGTACCCCTCGGTTCCGCTCGCCGTCGAGGAACAGCTGGCGGCACTGACTCCCGAGCCGCTTGCGGCTCCGGACGACCGGTCGGACTTCATGAACAGCACCGGCGCGTGGGCCAGCCTCGGCGGCCAGACCGTCACGGGGCTCGAGGATGTCGACTTCTGGATCGGCGGTCTCGCAGAGCGCCTGAACCCGTTCGGCGGCATGCTGGGCTCGAGCTTCAACTTCGTGTTCGAGAAGCAGCTGGAGGATCTGCAGTTCAGCGACAGGTTCTACTACCTGTTCCGCAATCCCGGTCAGCAGCTGTTCGCCGCGCTCGAGGGCAACACGTTCTCGGACATCATCCAGCGCAACACGGACGCCTCGAACCTGCCCGCGGACATTTTCGCTCTGCAGGACCCCGTGCTCGACATCGACGAATTCGGCGGCACGTTGCCGGAGGGTCTGCTCCAGGACGGTGACGGTACGTACCGCTGGGTCGGTGACGAGCACATCGAGCTCCACGGCACCGCGGCTGCTGACCGCATGCGTGGCGACGAGGGCGACGACTCCATCTGGGGCTACGAGGGCGACGACGTCATCGAAGGCGGGTCGGGCAACGACGCGCTGGTCGGCGGCACCGGAGACGACATCCTCACCGACCTGTTCGGAGACGACAACCTCAAGGGTAAGCAGGGCAACGACGCGATCGACATGGGCACGGGCATCGACCTGGGCCTCGGCGGAAGCGGCGATGACTTCCTGGTCAAGGGCGGTGGTGACGGCACGTTCTTCGCCGGAATGGGCGACGACATCGTGCTCGGCACGAGCGGCCGGATGATCGTCTTCGGTGGCGAGCACGACGACTGGGTGGAAGGCTCGAACTCCGGCGGCGAACTGCTGCAGGGTGACAACGCCGACCAGGCTCAGAACGACACCCTCGGCGGAGATGACGTGGTCATCGGTCGCCTCGGCAACGACGACGTGGAAGGCGAGGGCGGCGACGACGTCCTTGTCGGTGAGGGCACCGGCACAGACCGCTACCTCGGAAACATCGGGTACGACTGGCTGACCTACTACGGCCAGTCGGCGGGCGTGACGTCGGACTGGGCCTTCAACCGAGTGCTCGACCCGGCCATCCCGCCGAACCCTCTCGCGGCGCGGTTCAACCTGATGGAGGCGCTCTCGGGCGGTGCCGGCAACGACACACTCCGCGGTGCGCAGACCGACGGCGGAGACATTCCGGCCGAGGAGATTCCGCTCCACAAGCTCACCGAGGAGGCGCTCGCCGCGCTTCCGGGCTTCGCCACGATGCTTCGCCCGGCTGGTCACGCCGACTACGCCGCGCGGTTCATCCAGCTCGGCGAGGACGGCCCGGGTCTGGCCAACGAGGTCATCATCGGTGGTCCCGGCAGCGACACGGTCGAGGGCCGCACGGGTGACGACTTCATCGACGGAGACTCGTACCTGCGAGTGCAGCTGGACTACAACGGTGAGCGCTTCAACAGCGCGAGCGGTCAGCTCCAGGCGCGCGTCTTCAGCGGCGAGATCAACCCGGGTGACATCGACATCGTCCGCGAGATCGTGGCCGACCCGCCTGCAGCGACACCCGCTGTGGACGTCGCGGTCTACTCCGGTTCGGTCGAGGACTACGTCGTGACCGATCTCGGCGACGGCTACTTCCAGGTCGCTCCGGTCGACGCCGACAACCCGCCGACGAACGCACTCGCGCCCGACGGTGAAGGCTCGGACATCCTGCGGAACATCGAGCGGGTCCAGTTCTCCGACGGAGTGCTGGTCCTCGCCCAGGAGGCCGTGGTCGCATTCGACACGGACACGCCGACGGATGGATCGACGGCGACGCCGTCGTCCATCACCGCCCGGCTGCTCCAGCTGGATGGAACGACGCCGTTCGACCTGACGGGTGCGACCAACGTGGTGTACACGTGGTCGTCCACGGCATCGCCGATCGTCGCGGACAGCGTCTGGGAAGAGGCGGAGAACCCGCTGGGATCCGCATCGCCGACCTTCGAGCTCACGCTCGACGATCTGGTGGGGCAGTCCCTGAGGGTGACCGTCACGTGGACGGGTGCTGACGGCTTGCTCCGGTCGGTGACCTCGGGGCCGACGGCGAACCCTGTCGCCGCAGACCCCGGTGACGCGCCGTAACGATCACGATGAAGCAGGCATGGTGCTCGGGTCGCGGTCTCCGCGGCCCGAGCACCATGTGCGTGGCGTGACTTTCTTCATCCAGCTGCATCCAAATCGAGCGGTCGCACGGAAGTACTCCTTGCAGGGCGGAAAGAGCCGCCCCCCAAGGAGGACAACGTGCGCAAGACAATCGCAGCCGGCGTCGTCGCCGGATTCGCCCTCGCGGCCGGCTTCATCGCTCCCGCCTCGGCGAGCTCGGCGGAGACCGCCACTCTCTCGGTGCTCCACGGCATCCCCGACACTCCCGTCGACGTCTACGTGAACGGTGAGCTGACGGTCGATGACTTCCAGCCCGGCCTACTCGCGGGTCCGCTCGAGCTGCCCGCGGGCGACTACGAAGTCGCCCTGACGGCGACGGATGCCGCGGACGACAGCGCCCCGGTGCTCGGACCCGCCACCCTCACGCTGGAGGCAGGCAAGAACTACACGGCGACGGCGAACCTCGATGAGGCCGGCACCCCGGCCCTCAACCTGTTCACCAACGACATCGCCGCCACCAACGCCGGCGAGGGCCGACTGACGGTCCGCCATGTCGCCGCGGCACCCGCCGTCGACGTGCTCGCGGGCGGTGCAGCCGTCGTCTCGAGCCTCGTCAACCCCGATGAGGCGACGCTGAACCTCCCGGTCGGCACCGTCTCGGCCTCCGTCGCCGCGGCGGGCACGACCGAGCCCGTTCTCGGCCCGGCAGACGTCGCCATCCAGGACGGCGTCCTCACGATCGCCTACGCCTGGGGCAGCCTCGAGGACGGCAACCTCGCCCTCGCGACGCAGACCGTCACCGTCGGCCACACCGCTCCCGGCGGCGTGCCCTCCGGAACGGCCGGCTACGCCGCCGAGCGTGACGCGATGAACCAGGCGTTCTGGATCATCGGATTCACGTTCGCCGCAGCTGCGGCATCCGTCGCCGTCGTCGTGGCCCGTCGCCGGCGGTCCGTCGACATCGAGTCCTGACAGCCGGAAAGCCGAGAGATTCAGCCGTGCTTCTGCGCCGCACCGCACCACTCGTGCTGATCCTTCTCCTCTCGGCCTGCGCGCCCGCCCCGTCTCCCAGCGGGGCGGGCGCTCCGTCCGCCCCCTCGATCCCTTCACCGGCTCCCACGGCGGTCATCGACGTCCCCATCGTCGAGACCACGCCGCAGCCGGTTCGCGCCGCTCTGCCCCCTGTGCGGGTACAGATCGCCGACAAGGGGATCGACATGGAGGTGGTCCCGGTCGGGGTCGAACCAGGCGGTTTCATGGAGTTGCCGCCCAATCCCGCGATTGCGGGGTGGTATCGGTTCGGCCCCGATCCGTGGAGCCCGGACGGCAACACCGTCATCTCGGCCCACATCGACGCTCCGGACTACCCGATCGGACCGTTCGCCGAGCTGCGCGACCTCGCCACCGACGCGGAGGTCACCGTGATCGGCGCGGACGGGTCGACAGCCGTCTACGGAGTCGTCTCCGTGACGTACTATCCGAAGCAGGAGCTGCCGACGGAGGCGATCTTCGCGCGGGAGGGCACCAGAGCGCTGGTGCTGATCACGTGCGGCGGCGACTTCGACAGCAGCACCGGCCGATACGCCGACAACGTCGTCGTCGTGGCCGCACCGCGTACGTAGGGAATGAGCTTGTGAGCCAGGGTGAGGAAGCAGGCGCGCCGGACCGCGACGTCGAAAGCGCGTGGGACGCGCGTTTCATCGCCGGCGACGAGCGCGCACTCGAGCACGTCTACCGGCGCTGGTCGCCGGTCGTGTTCACACTCGCGCTGCGGTCGCTCGGCGACCGCACCGACGCCGAGGACGTGACACAGAAGACCTTCGTCTCGGCGTGGACATCGCGAGCGTCGTTCGACCCGTCGCGAGCCCGCCTGTCGACATGGCTCGTCGCGATCGCCAAGCGGCGCATCGCCGACACGCACGAGGCCCGCACGCGGATCCGCGTGCTCCACGAGCAGCTGCAGCGGGTCACGAGACCCGACGACCTCGTCACGCCCGAAGTCGATCTGGGTGAGACGCTGCTGGTCGCGCAGGAGATCGAACGTCTCGAACCCGACGCACGGAGGGTGATGAAGCTCGCATTCTTCGACGACCTGACGCATCAGGAGATCGCGCGGAGGCTCGACATGCCGCTCGGCACCGTCAAGAGCCATATCCGACGAAGTCTCGAACGAATGCGCACACGACTGGAGGTGACTCATGCCGCACATTGATCCCGAACGGCTCGCGCTGTTCGCGCTGGGGGAGCCGGTCGCGACTCCCGCGGAATCCGAGCACCTGGCCGACTGCGCGAGCTGCGTCGACGACCTCGCCGCTCTGCGCCACGTCGCCGTCGCCGGTCGCGCGAGCATGGACGTCGGCGAGCTCGAGACCCCGCCCGAAGCCGTCTGGGCGCGCATCTCCGAAGAGCTCTCACTCGGCCGGACGACCACCGCGACGGATGCCGCCGCACCGGCATCCGCCGCTGCTGCGGCCGCACCTGAAGCGCCTCCTC
>Ga0190275_10002823_pt1 | contig 12340 bp, 7 predicted proteins | sample Popmic550T_FD_133745 | JGI IMG/M metagenome (GOLD analysis project Ga0190275, IMG submission 133745) | Populus adjacent soil microbial communities from riparian zone of Yellowstone River, Montana, USA - 550 T | ecosystem: Environmental > Terrestrial > Soil > Riparian zone > Trees stand | place... | reverse complement strand
GGTGGAGGTACAGGCGCTGGTGGCACCCACGGGCTATGGCACGGCGCGTCGCACGGCGATCGGCGTGGATGGAAACCGGGTGGCGCTGCTGGCGGCGGTGCTGGAGAAGAAGGAGGACATCCCGCTCGTGGGGTGTGATCTGTTCGTGAATGTGGCGGGCGGCATGCAGCTGTCCGAGCCCGCGTGCGACCTGGCCGTCTGCGCGGCGCTGGTGTCGAGCCTGCAGAACCGGCCGATGGATCCGAAGACACTGGTGCTGGGCGAGGTAGGGCTGGCCGGAGAGGTGCGCGCAGTGGGACAGATGGAACCCCGGCTCACCGAGGCGGTGAAGATGGGCTTCCAGCGCGTGGTGCTCCCTCTCGGTAGTGCTCGGCGCATGGAAGAGACGAGGCTGAAGGTGGTGGGCGTGGAGACGCTCGGTGAGGCGCTGAGCGCCATGTTCGACTGAGCGTCCTCCCCCGAGGCGCTCGCCTCAGGAGGGAGTAGGAGCAGGCGCAGGCGCAGGCGCCAGCAGGTTCTTCGCGGCCTCCACGGCGGCATGAGTCCCCGCCAGGGCGAGCACGTCCCCCGGCTTGAGCACCTCCCCCGCCGTGGGGACGGAGACATCCTCCCCTCCCCGGTGGATGGCGAGGACGGTCGCTCCCGTCACGCCCCGAAGGTTCAGCTCCGCGAGGCTCTTTCCCACGGCGGGGCTCGTCTCCTCCAGCCGGACAGGCGTGGGCGTTCCGAGGCCGGGGAGCAGCACCTGCACCTGCTCCAGCGCCTTGGGCTCCGTGCCCGGCACCTTCGCGTGGGACTGAGCGGCGAGCGCTTCCACGATGACCTGAGCGCCCGCGCGGACATGCCCCTGCAGGCTCGTGGCGCTGCGCCAGAGCGCGACGCTCAGCACCCCCAGGAGCGCCAGCACGATGAGGGACGCGGTGAAGCCGTGGAGGAACGGCTGCGTGATGGCCACCACAGGGGCTCCCACCAGGAGGACAATGATGACCTGCAGCGTGACGAGCAGCACCCGCCGCGGAGCCGCCGCCAGGTCAGTCTTCCCCGCGGCCCGGTGCGGGAGCGCCACCGCCGCCAGCTCTCCCGCGAGGCGCCGCGCGACCCGGACGATCCCCACGAGGAACGGCAGCGCAAGGGTGATGGCTCCAACTATGACGAGCTTCTCCGCCAAAGCCCGGCTGAGCCCGGCCTGCTCCTCGATGAGCACGGCGATCCTCTCGAGCGAGAGGGAAGTGCCGATCACCAGCCCCACGAGCAGCGCTGCATCCACGAGCAGCAGGCCGATGTGCTTCCGGACGCTGGCGCCGAGCGTCTGGCGCCGGGGGGCTTCGCGGAGCTGCTCGACCCAGCTCCCATAGAGGGCCACGAAGGTCTGGAGCGGCTTGGGCAGCTTCCGGTCCACGAAGTTCGCCACGGGGCCCGAGGCGCGGATGAACATGGGCGTGGTCAGCGTGGTGATGGCGGAGACGGCCACCGCGATGGGATAGAGGAAGTCCCCGGTCGCCTTCAGCGACAGGCCCAGGCTGGCGATGATGAACGAGAACTCGCCGATCTGCGCCAGGCTCATCCCGGACTGGACGGAGGTGCGGGTGTCGTTCCCCGTGAGGAAGGCCCCCAGGGTGACGCTGACGATCTTCCCGATGATCACGACCAGCGTGAACACCACGATGGCGACCCAGTAGCGCGCGATGATCGCGGGGTCGATGAGCATGCCCACCGAGACGAAGAAGATGGCCGCGAATATGTCCTTCACCGGCTGGACGAGGTGCTCCACCACCTTCTCCTCACCGGACTCCGCGACCAGGGAGCCCGCCAGGAAGGCCCCCAGAGCGACGGAGTAGCCGAACGCCTGAGCCAGCAGCGCGATCGCGAAGCACAGCCCGACACTCGCCACGAGCGTCGTCTCCGGGCGGTTGAGCCGGACGACCGCGCGAATGGCCCGGGGGACGACGAGCAGCCCGATGGCGACGAGCCCCACGAGGAACGCCATGAGGCGGCCAATGGTGAGGGCCATGTCTCCGGCCGACAGGCCGCTCCCCGTCGAGATCGCCGTGAGCATGGCCATGAGGAGGATCGCGATGAGATCCTCGACGATGAGCACGCCGACGACGAGCTCGCGCAACCTCCCGCGGATTCCCTGCTCGTCAAACGCCTTGGCGATGATCGTCGTACTGGAGATGGCGATGAGGGCTCCGGCGAAGATGCTCTCGCGATCGGTCCACCCGAAGGCGCGGCCTACCACGAAGCCCAGCCACACCATGACGCTGCACTGGATGACGGCCGTAAGGCCCGCTGTGGGCCCCACCGCGAACAGCTTGCGCAGGCTGAACTCCAGCCCGAGCGAGAACATGAGGAGGATGACGCCCAGCTCCGAGAGCGTCTGGACGATGCCCGCATCCGCGACGAGCGGGATGGGAAGGTAGGGACCGACGATGAGGCCCGCGAGGATGTAGCCGAGCACGACGGGCTGGCGCAGCCGCTGGAACAACACCGTCGTCACTGCGGCGACGCACAGCACCACCGCAATGGCCTTCAGAAGATCGTGTGCGCCATGCATGAAGGCACCTCCAGAGGTAAGGGTGTAGATGAGACGAGGCACCTGCCTCACGCCGGTCTCCCAGCCAGGCAAGACCTGCCAGCCTGCGAGGACTCGTGACGGAAGGAGCCTGAGAGGGACTCCGTCGCTAGAACGGAATCAACGAAAGGACTCGAGGACGATGGCCGCGAGGAAGCAGAGCAGTCAGCCGGTCGCCGCCGCGCCCCTGCGTGGCGAGAGCCGGGCCCTTGGGCCAAGCAGGGAGCGCGGCGCCCGCAGGCCGCGCGCTTCAGGAGCACTCAAGCGCATGCAGGAGGTCCGCGCAGTGGCCGGGTGACGATCGGCGGCCGATCCGCGCTGTGGCTGACACAGCCCGGGGTGGACGCGTCGCGCATCCTATGCGTGAACGCGGTGATGATGGCGTCCTGCCGCTCGCGGATCAGGCGGATGACCGACTGCGTGTCGGGCTGGAGCCTCGCTCGCCCACGGCCGGCCCATCCCTGCTGGTGCAGCTGAACGGTGGGAGCCGCCCCTGCGACGGCAGCCCACTCGAGCAGGGCTGCCGTCCGTGGATGCCTGCACTGCTGCCGCTGTTCAGGAGTCCCATGAGCGCGCGCCACCCCACGAGCGACCCTGCCGCACCCGCCAAGCGCATGGCCCGGCGCGACCCGAACGGCGGCAGGTTCCGCGAGCCCCGCGGTGACAGCGGCCAGCGCCAGCGCCAGGACGGCCGCGCTCGAGACGAGCACGGACCCGAGCGTCTCTGGCCCATGAGCGGGCTGCTGTGCTGTGAGAGGCCCGGAGCGCATGAATGTTCAGGTACTACGCGGCTCCGTCCCAAGTAAAGGGGTTCAGCACGCCGGCGTGCAAACTCCGAGGAGGAGCCCCCGCTCGCGCCCTACTCGTCTTCCTGCTGGCCGAACATGAGGCGCAGGAAGGGCAGATCCTCCGTGTGGGAGAACACGTAGACATGATCCCCGGCCTTGAGGACCGTGTCCCCCTTGGGCGCCACCAGCTCCTGGCCTCGCACGATGAGCATGGCAGCGGACTCGGGAGGAAACGGCAGCTCCGAGATGCGCGCACCGGCCGAGGCCGAGGCCAGATTGATGTAGAAGGCGCTCAGCTCGCCGTTGAGGATCTGGGTGGAGGCGATCTCCAGGACCGCGGGCGGCGGCTCGGGCACGTTGGCCGCCAGCCCCAGCTTGCGCGTCATCCACGGCACCGTCATCCCGGGAAGGAAGCCGTTCACCACGACGATGAAGAAGACGACGTTGAAGAGATCGTGAGCCCCTGGCGCCCCCGCCAGCACCGGGTACGTGGCGAGGATGATGGGCACCGCGCCGCGCAGCCCCACCCAGCCTGTGTAGACGACCTCCCGAGCCGGGAAGCGGAAGGGCAGCAGACACAGCAGCACCGCCAGGGGACGGGCGATGAACGCCAGGAAGAGGCTCAGGCCCAGCCCCACCCACGCCACGTCCAGCAGCTGCCGGGGGAACACGAGCAGCCCCAGCACCAGGAACATGGCCACCTGTGCGAGCCACGCGAGCGCGTCGTGCACCCGCAGCAGACCCGTGCGGTAGCGCAGCGTCTCGCTGCCCAGCAGGATGCCCACCACGTACACGGCCAGGAAGCCGCTGCCATGGAGGAGCGTAGGCAGCCCGAAGGCGAGGAAGGCCAGCGCCAGCGTCATCACCGGGTAGAGCCCCGCCACCTGGAGGCGCAGGCGCTTGATGAGCAGCCGCCCCCCGAGCCCGAGCCCCACACCCAGGACACTCCCCACCGACATCTCCACGATGGACTCCAGCAGCAGTGCCCACCCGTCCAGGCTCTCTCCTCGCACCAGGTTCTGCGTGAGCGTCACGGTGAGGATCACGGCCATGGGGTCATTGAGACCCGACTCCAGCTCGAGCGTCGTCCCCACGCGCCGCTTGAGGTGCAGCCCGCTGCCGCGCAGCACGGCGAAGACGGCCGCCGCGTCCGTGGAGGAGACGGTGGCGCCCAGCAGCAAGGCCACGGGCCAGGGGAAGCCGAATAGCAGGTGCGCCGCGACCCCCATCAGGGCCGCCGTGGCCACCACGCCCACCGTGGCGAGGACAGCGGCCGGGCGGATGGTGGCGCGGACGGCGGACAGCGGGGTGTTGAGGCCACCATCGAAGAGGATGAGGACGAGCGCCACCGTGCCCAGGCGGTAGGCGGCGCCATAGTCGTTGAACTCGATGCCTCCCGGGCCGTCCGAGCCCGCGGCCATGCCAATGGCCAGGAACAGCATCGCCACGGGCAGCCCGGAGCGCCCCGAGGCGCGGCTGAGCAGGACGCTCGACGCCATCAGCACGCCGGCGATGACGAGCAGGAAGGCAGTAGGCAGGGGCTCCATGAGAACTTGGGACTCCACGGCGAGCGCTCCAGGGCGCGCCAGGGCCCTACTCTACCCGCCGCTGCCCGATTGTCCCCAGACTGGCGCCTGTGCGATGAGAAGGGCATGTCCCTCCTCCAGCAGGCCCTGATCTTCCTGGCCGCCACCGTCGTGGCTGTCCCCCTCTTCAAGCGCCTGGGGCTGGGCTCCGTTCTCGGCTACCTGGCCGCGGGGATGATCATCGGTCCCTGGGGCATCCGTGCCATCTCCGACGTGGAGAGCATCCTCCACTTCGCCGAGTTCGGCGTGGTGCTCCTGCTCTTCCTCATCGGCCTGGAGCTTCAGCCCTCCCGGCTCTGGGAGCTGCGCAAGTCCGTGTTCGGACTGGGCGGCCTGCAAGTGGTGGGAACGGGGGTGCTGCTTGCGGGGGTGGGAATGTTCGCCGGGCTGACTGCCCCCGCTGCCATCATCATCGGCATGGGCCTGTCCCTGTCCTCCACGGCCTTCGCCCTCCAGCTCCTCGCCGAGAAGAACGAGCTGACCACCGAGTACGGACGAGCCTCCTTCAGCATCCTCCTCTTCCAGGATCTGGCCGTCATCCCGCTGCTGGCCCTGCTGCCCCTCCTGGGGACCTCGGACACTCCGTCCACCGAGCCGACCTGGCTCTCCGTCCTCAAGGCCGCCGGCGTGCTCGTCGGGGTCATCCTGGCGGGCCGCTACGTGCTGCGCCCCGTGTTCAAGGTGCTGGCCTCGTTCCACAGCCAGGAGCTCTTCACCGCCACCGCGCTGCTGCTCGTCATGGGCACCGCGGCCGCAGTGAGCGCGGTGGGGCTCTCCATGGCCCTGGGCGCCTTCCTCGCCGGTGTGCTCCTGGCGGACTCGGAGTTCAGCCACGAGCTGGAGGCCGACATCGAGCCCTTCAAGGGCCTGCTGCTGGGCCTTTTCTTCATCGCCGTGGGCATGTCCGTGAACATCGGCCTGTTGGCCACCAGCCCCCTGCTCGTGCTGGGCCTGGTGCTGGCGCTGGTGGTGCTCAAGGCGGCGGTGCTCTTCGCCGTTGGCCGCTGGGCGTTCGGGGGCACCGAGCAGGCCCTCAGCCTGGCCATCATCATCTCCCAGGGCGGCGAGTTCGCCTTCGTGCTCTTCCGGCTCGCGGTGGGCTACCACGTCATGGACACCGCGCTGGCGGACCTGATGGTGGTGGTGGTGAGCCTCTCCATGGTCACCACCCCGCTGCTGTTCGCCGCCTACGCGCGGTGGCTCCGCCCCCGCTTCCACAAGAAGGTCCAGCGCGACTTCGAGGTGACGCCCGAGGAGGACAACCCCGTCCTCATTGCCGGCTTCGGGCGCGTGGGGCAGGTGGTGGGCCGCTTGCTGCGCGCCAAGCGCATCGGCTTCACGGCCCTGGACGTGAGCTCCGAGCACATCGACTTCATCAAGCGGTTCGGCAACAAGGTCCACTACGGGGACGCCTCGCGCCTGGACCTGCTGCGGGCCGCGCGGGCCGACAAGTCGAAGATCTTCGTGCTGGCCATCGATGACGTCGAGGCCTCCGTGCGGACGGCGGAGACAGTGATCCAGCACTTCCCCCACCTCACCATCTTCGCGCGTGCCCGCAACCGCCAGCACGCCTACCGCCTGCTCAACCTGGGCATCAAGCACGTCATGCGTGAGACGTGGGCTTCTAGCCTGGAGATGACGGGGGAGCTCCTCGAGGAGCTGGGGCTGACATACTCGGAGGCCCGGAAGACCGTGGAGCAGTTCCGCCAGCACGACGAGACACTCCTCATGTCCGTCTATCCGTTCCACAAGGACGAGAAGAAGCTCGCCGAGATGGCAGCCCAGGCCCGCAAGGAGCTGGAGAGCCTCTTCGAGCAGGACGCCGCCGGTCAGAAGAAGACGGGCTGAGCCGCGCCATGAGTGGCTCCCCTCCTCCGACTCCGAGCTTGGGCCTGCGGGGCGCGCTGGGCTCGCTCTCGGCGCGGCTGCTGCTCGCGTTCCTGCTGCCCACGCTCGTGCTCTTCGTGCTCACCGGAGCGGCCAGCTACGCGCTGGCGCGCTCCATCCTCGAGGAGGAGCTCGGGCAGAGCCTGTCCGCCCTCGCCGCCGCCACGGCGAGCCAGGTGAGCGGAGAGCGGATGCTCACCATCGAGCTGGGGGACGACGTCCAGGGCACACGCACGTGGCGCAACCTCACGCGGCTGCTGGGCGAGGTGCGGCAGGCCAGCGGGCTGCGCCGCGTCTTCGCGGTGGACGTGCAGGGGCGCGTGCGTGCGGACGTGGGCGGAGGACTGCCCGTGGGCGTGGAGGCGCCGGAGCTGGCGAGGGACAGGCTGGAGTTGGCGCGCGTGTTCGCCGGCGAGCGCGCGGCCAGCCAGGTGCTCTTCACCGGCTCGGACGGGCAGCTCTACAAGACGGGCTACGCGCCCGTGCGCCAGGGGGACACGGTGGTGGGTGCGGTGGCAGTGGAGGGCAGCGCGGCCTTCTTCGACTCGCTGGCGCAGCTGTCCCGCACCTTCACGGCGGCCACCGCAGTGGCCCTGGCGGTGCTGGCGGCGGTGGCGGTGCTCACGGCCCGGGGACTGGCGCGCCCGCTGCGCCGGCTGATGGACTCCGCGCTGCGCATCGGCCGGGGAGATCTGACGACGCCCGTGCCGCCGGAGCCCACGCGGGAGATCGGCGTGCTGGCCCGCGAGCTGGAGGTGATGCGCGGGGCGCTGGAGAGCCGGGACAGACAGCTCAAGCTGATGCTGGCCGGGGTGGCGCACGAGGTCCGCAACCCGCTGGGCGGCATCGAGCTCTTCTCCGGGCTGCTCGCCGAGGACCTCAAGGCCGGCACCCCCGCCGAGGCCGCCGGGCACGTCTCGCGCATCCAGCGCGAGGTGGCGTACCTCCAGCGCATCGTCGAGGACTTCCTGGCCTTCGCCCGCGAGCAGCCGCTGGCCCGTGCGCCGGTGGAGGGCCCCGCGCTGCTGGCGGACGCGTGCGAGCTGCTGTCGGTGGAGGCCGAGACGAAGGGCGTGAAGCTGGAGGTGGAGGCGGCCCCCGCCTGGCTGGAAGCGGACGGGAGCCTGCTGACGGCCGCGCTGGTGAACCTGGTGAAGAACGCCGTGCAGGCCTCGCCTCCGGGACAGCGGGTCCTCGTGACGGGCCGAGCGGAGGCGCAGCGCTACACCATCCAGGTGCGGGACGCTGGGCCCGGCATCCCCGAGGCGGAGCGAGAGCGCATCTTCGAGCCCTTCTTCACCACGCGGGAGAAGGGCACGGGGCTCGGGCTGCCGCTGGCGAGCAAGATCGTCCGGGCGCACGGAGGGGAGCTGGAGTTCACCTCCATGCCGGGCGCCACCACGTTCACGCTGACGCTGCCGCTGGGCCTCAGTTCACAGTGAACTGCTGGGCCATCTCGCTGACCTCGGTGGACACGACCTCCAGCGTGCCGGTGGCCTGCTGCGTGGACTCGAGCCGCTTGAGCGTCGAGTCCATGATCTGTGACAGGTCCGCGATGGCGCTGAAGATCTGCGAGATGCCCGCGTTCTGCTGATTGACGGCCGCGACGATCTGCCGCATCGCCGACGAGTTCTCCTGCGAGAGCCGGGACAGCTCGCGCAGGCTGTTGCTGGAGGCCTTCATCTTCTCGAGGCCCCCCTGGATGTCTCGCGAGCCCTGCTCCACCATGGTGGCCGCGGCCCGGATGGCGCCGATCACCTCGCCGAGGATGGTGCGGATGCGCGTGGTGCTCTTGACGGACTGGTCCGCCAGCGCACGGATCTCCCGGGCCAGCACGGCGAAGCCCTTGCCGTTGTCGCCCGCGCGCGCCGCCTCGATGGCGGCGTTGACGGCCAGCAGGTTGGACTGGTCCGCCATGTCCTTCACGGCCTCGGTGATCTCGCCGATCTGCGTGGCGCTCTCCGCCAGCCGGTTGAGCTTCACCTGCATGGCGTCCACGAAGCCCTGGATGGCGGACAGGCCCTGCATGGACTGCTCGATGGCGGCCTCGCCCTCGTGGCCCAGCTCCTCGGCGCGCTTGGCGACCCGGAGCATGGACTCGGCGCGCTCGGACGTCATCTGCGAGGTGTGCTTGATCTCCTGCGAAGTGACCTGCGTCTCCTGGATGGCCGCGGCCTGCTGGTTGAGGCTCTGCTGCTGCTCGTTGTTGGCCTCGCTCAGCTCCTTGCCCGCCGCCACCAGCCGCGAGGCCGAGGAGGCCAGCGTCTCGGGGATCTGCCGCAGCTTGGAGAGCACGGAGTTCAGCGCGAATGCCAGATCGCCGATCTCATCGGTGGAGACCCAGTCGGGCGAGGAGATCCGCCCCACCGCCAGCCCCTCGATGGCCTTGCCCACCGCGCTGGCGCCCTGCGCCTGCCGGCGCGCCAGCATCCACGCGGTGATGGTGGGCAGGATGAGCGCCAGCACGGCCACCCAGGGCAGCACGAACGCCAGATCCGAGAACATGGAGCCGCTCAGGTCCTGCAGCTTCTCCGCGGACTTCAGGGCCCCTTCCGCCAGCAGCTCCTCCCGGAGCGCCTCGCGCAGGCCCAGCAGCTTCACCACCACCACGCAGATGCACAGCATGAGCGTGGCGATGATGGAGGCAATGAAGGTGAAGGGCAGGAACCAGGTCTGCCGCGGCCAGAACGCCCCCGAGCCCTGGATGACCAGCGACTGGTGCGCCTTGCGCTCCTCCATGGCCTGCTGCAGCCCCAGCTTCTCCAGGCTGATGCCGAACGGGAAGGACACCACCACGCCGAAGCAGAAGGCGATCAGCGTTCCCAGCACGACGCGGATCGGCCCCTTGTCGTACATGAGGCTGGCGATCAACGCGAAGCTGAAGCCCCCCACCGTCCATGCGCCGTAGGAGAGGGTGACGCTGGCGCGCCAGGGCAGTTGCAGAATGCGGCGCAGGCGATCACCCGGAGTGTCCTCCGGCTGGTGCCGCAGCGACTTGGACGCCAGATAGCTCAGCGCCAGGTAGGGGTAGGCGAAGCAGCACACCGCGGTGATGGGCAGCATGACGACCATCACCGTCCAGAGTGCCTTGTCGCTCGGCACACCCAGCGCCATGGCGATGAGGTACGCGCAGATGAGGATGGGGGCCAGGACCCACATCAGGAACAGCAGGCTGCCGCGCCTGGCGAAATCTCGAATGAGTTGATCGTCGTTGGTCATGGAGACAGGGGCCATTCAAGCCAAGAACTTCGCCGGTGTGAACTGCCCCTCCAAAATAAAAAGCTTGAAACTTCATGAATTCCAGTCATCCCGAACCCTCGGGATTCACTGGATGTCGTACCCTGCGGCGCTCCGGAAGGTTGAGCCTATGCCTGCCCACCTTCCGAGTCTCCTCCCCTTCAAGGCTTATTTCCCACGTGCGGCCACCCGGGCCTTGTCCAACAGCCGGCGCAGCGGAGCTTCATCCGCCCGCTCCAGGGCCTCGGTCCACCCCAGCCACTGGGCGCCGAAGGACTCGTTGGGATCATGCGCCAGCGCCTGGGGGTCCTCCGCGATGATGAGGTAGCGGATGTCCAGGTGGAGGTGCTCGGGCTCGTCGTTGCGCGCGGGGATGGTGTGGATGTCCACGTCCAGCGGGCGGGGCGCGGTGGGGTGCAGCTTCACCTGACAGCCCGTCTCCTCCCGGGCCTCGCGCAGCGCCGTGGCCTCCATGAGGCCCCCATCCGCCTCGTCCGCGTGCCCTCCTGGCTGCAGCCACCGCCTCAGCTTGGCGTGGTGGAGGAGGGCCACACGCTCACCTGCCGGGTCCACCACCACGGCACTGCCCGTGAAATGAGCGCGGGCCTGCGAGCGAGAGAAGGGGCTCTGCAGCTCGGCGGCGAAGGCGCGCATGCGCTCCAGATCCTCGCGCTCCTTCGCGTCCGTAGGGAGGTGGCGCGAGAGCAGCTCCACCAGGGGGGCGTCCTTCGTCAGAGGCATGGCGGGGATAAAGCGCAGATGGGCGCGTGGCGCCAGCGCCTTCTCGTGCTGTAGTGACACCCGCCCCCCACCTGGGGGAGAAGGCAGCCCATGGCCCGCGTCCTCGTCATCGATGACCATGACACCCTCCGCGAGGGAATGACCGTCACCCTCACCCGCTCCGGGCACACCGTCTCCGCAGTGCGCTCGGGCGCGGACGGGCTGGCGGCGTACAAGAAGGCTCCGTTCGATCTCGTCGTCACGGACTTGAAGATGGACGGGATGGACGGGATCGCCGTGACACGCGCGATCAAGGCGCTGGATGCCGCCGCGGTGATCATGGTGGTGACGGCCTTTGGCACCATCGAGACAGCCGTGCAGGCCATGCAGGAGGGCGCGTACGACTTCATCACCAAGCCCTTCCCCCCGGACGTGCTGCGCGCCAAGGCGGAGAAGGGGCTGGAGCTGGCCGCCACGCGCCGGCAGGTGGAGCGGCTGAGCGCGAGGACCGCCGCGCACGACGCGGACGCCGCCCTCAGCCACGGCAGCATGGTGGGCGACAGCGAGCCCATGCAGCGGCTGCTGACGCAGGTGCGCAAGGCCGCCGCCAGCGACGCCACCGTGCTGGTGCGCGGCGAGAGCGGCACCGGTAAGGAGCTGGTGGCCCGGATGCTCCACCAGCAGTCTCCGCGCAAGGACGGTCCCTTCATCGTCGTGCACTGCGCGGCGCTGGCGGAGACGCTCCTGGAGAGCGAGCTGTTCGGCCATGAGCGCGGCTCCTTCACCGGTGCCGTCAAGCGCAAGCTGGGCCGCTTCGAGCTGGCCGACGGCGGGACGATCTTCCTCGACGAGATTGGAGAGATCCCCGCCTCCGTGCAGACCAAGCTGCTGCGCGTGCTCCAGGAGAAGGAGATCCAGCGCGTGGGCGGCGAGGAGACGCTCAAGGTGGACGTGCGCGTGGTGAGCGCCACCCACCGGGACCTGCAGGCCGAGGTGAAGGCGGGCCGCTTCCGCGAGGATCTCTACTACCGGCTGCACATCGTCCCGCTGATGCTCCCCCCGCTGCGCGAGCGGCCCGAGGACATCTCCTCCCTGGCCCGCCACTTCGCGGCCAAGCACGGCCCAAGGGTGAACCGGCGCGTGAAGGGCCTGGACGACAGCGCGCTGCGGGCGCTGGCTCGCCACGCGTGGCCCGGCAACGTGCGCGAGCTGGAGAACGTCATCGAGCAGTCGCTCGTCTTCGCCGAGGGCGAGGTGCTCACCGAGGCGGACCTGCCCACCCACCTGAGCGGGAGCACGCCGCGGACGGACCCCAGCGGCCTGCCCATCCCCCACGGGGATCGGCCCCTGCCGGACATCCTCGAGGACATCGAGCGCCAGCTCATCGCCCGCGCCTATGAGAAAGCAGGCGGGGTGAAGACGGAGACGGCGCGGCTGCTGGGCATCAAGACGTCCGCCCTGTACTACAAGCTGGAGAAGTACGGCTTCATCTCCAAGGGAGAGCGCCCCGAAGAGGGGGGTTGATCCCTCGAAAATCCATGGTTACGAGC
>Ga0190275_10002822_pt1 | contig 12343 bp, 13 predicted proteins | sample Popmic550T_FD_133745 | JGI IMG/M metagenome (GOLD analysis project Ga0190275, IMG submission 133745) | Populus adjacent soil microbial communities from riparian zone of Yellowstone River, Montana, USA - 550 T | ecosystem: Environmental > Terrestrial > Soil > Riparian zone > Trees stand | place... | reverse complement strand
TCACCGCCGGCGAGGACGTCGCCTTCTGCACCAGCCTGGAACGCCTGACCGCCACCCCGGTGGGTTTCCCAGATTCGTTCACCCTCTGGGTCCGGTCCACCGTCGGGCTCCGCAAGATAGCCGGCACCTGGCAGATCACCCATGAGCACAGTTCCACGCCGTTCTACATGGACGGATCGTTCAGGGCCGCCGTCGACCTGCAGCCCTGAGAAGTTGCGGCTAGACCGCGTACATCGCGAAGTACACGGCGATGTAGTGACAGGCAGCGGCCAGGATGGTCGCGGCGTGGAACACCTCGTGATAGCCGAAAACGCCCGGGAAGGGGTTGGGCCGCGACGTGGCGTAGGCGATCGCACCGAGGGAGTAGAGCAGTCCACCCGCGCTGATCAGCACGAGAGTGGTGACACCGAGGTTGGTCAGGATCGCCGGAAAGAACAGCACGGCAACCCAGCCCAGGGCGAGGTAGATCGGCACTCCGACCCAGCGTGGAGCGGTCGGCCAGGTTGTTTTCAACGCGATACCGGCGAGCCCGCCACCCCAGACGATGCCCAGGATCACCCACAGGAACGGGCCATCGAGTGCCAGCACGCTGAACGGGGTGTAGCTCCCCGCGATGAACAGGAAGATCGTCGAGTGATCCAGCAGCTTCATGACCTTCCAGCCGCGCGGCGACCAGGCACGTCGGTGGTAGGCCGCACTGACCCCGAACATCGCCGACACCGTGAAGCAGTAGATCGTCACCGCCAGGCCGGCCTCGGCACTCTGCGCCCAACCGAGTGGGATGAGCACGGCGCCGGTGAGGATGGAGGCCAGGAAGGCGCCCAGGTGCAGCCATCCACGAAGCCGCGGGCGAGTGTCCGGCGAGTCGTAGTCCTTGTCCGCGTAGTGCGGCTGCTCGGAGTAGTGCGGCTGCTCGGAAAGCCGAGGGCCAATATCAGTAGCCATCGGTCCCAGGTTAGGGGCCGGTAAGTTTCTTGGCCACCGCCGACCATTACTAATGCTCGACCGCGGCGACACGGCCCTCGCGTCGCGCCGGGCGTGCTCAGAGCGGGTGAGGGGTCGTACCCTGCCTCATCATGGGTTGGGCTGATCTGCCGTACCGGCTGTACGAGCGACGCTTGCAGCACCAGCTCTCCGGCGCTCAACTGCCCAGACATGTCGGGGTGATGGTCGACGGCAACAGACGGTGGGCCCGATCCATCGGGCTCGGTGACGTCAACGACGGACACCGGCGCGGAGCCAATAAGATCGTCGACTTCCTCGGCTGGTGTGATGAGGCCGGCGTCGACCACGTCACCGTCTTCCTGCTGTCCACCGACAACCTGAACCGGCCAGAGCCGGAGTTGACTCCGCTGCTCAGGATCATCGAAGACCTGGCCGCGGACCTGTCCGGCCCTACCCGCCGGTGGCAGGTGCGCGCCGTCGGAGCCCTCGAACTACTGCCCGACAGCACGGTCGAGGCGTTGAAGAATGCCCACGAAGCGACCGTGGGCAGGCCCGGTGCAGCGGTCGACCTGGCAGTCGGCTACAGCGGCCGTCGGGAGATCGCCGATGCGGTGCGCTCGTTGTTGTCCGAGCACGCCGCCGCCGGGACGCCCTTGGACGAGCTCGTGGACTCCCTCGATGTCGAGCACATCGCCGAACACCTCTACACCCGAGGCCATCCCGATCCGGACCTGGTCATCCGGACCAGCGGCGAGCAGCGCCTGTCGGGCTTCCTACTCTGGCAGACCGCCCATTCGGAGTTCCATTTCTGCGACGTGAACTGGCCGGACTTCCGTCGTACGGACTTCCTCCGGGCCTTGCGTGACTATGCCGGAAGGCACCGGCGCTTCGGAGCCTGACAATGCCGGCGCGGCCGTGACCGGGGCGGCGCAGCTGAGGCAGACTCGCCACCGTGGACCTGATCACCGAATACCTTCTCCTGGGCCTTCGCTTCGACCGCCTCGAGTCCGGCTTCGTCGACGCCTACACCGGAGACCCGGCGCTACGCGTACAGGTCGAGAACGAACCGACCCCGCGGCCTGCCGAACTTCGCACGCACGCCCAGAAGCTGCTCGGTGAGTTGGGCTCGAGCGGGCTGGCCGAGGATCGGAAGGAATTCCTGCGGGCACAACTGACGGGGCTGGAATGCAGCGCCAGAGTCATGTCGGGTCTACCGGTGGGCTTCGTCGACGAGGTGGCTGCCTATTTCGACGTACACATCAAGCTCGGCGATGAAAGCCGCTATGCCGCAGCGCATGCCGAGCTCGACAGCTTGATCCCGGGGACTGGGACACTGGCCCAGCGCTACGCCGACTACCGGCGCAGCGACGAATGCCCACCCGACCGGCTGGCTGAGGTGGTCCTTGCGATCTCCAGCCGACTGCGCGATCACGTACGGGCGACCTACGAACTACCTACTAACGAAACCGTCAGTTACGACATCGTGACCGACAAACCGTGGTCTGGCTTCAACTACTACCGAGGCAACAGCCACTCAGACGTCGCCATCAACGCCGACCTCCCGCACCGGCTCACTGCACTGCCACATCTGGTCGCCCACGAGTCCTATCCCGGCCACCACACCGAGCACTGCCGCAAGGAGACCGGGCTGGTCGCCCGTGACCAGCACCGCGAGCACACCGTCTTCCTCGTCAACACTCCGGAATGCCTGATGGCAGAGGGGCTCGCCGACCTGGGCATCAAGGTGACAGTCGGCGAAACGTGGGGCGCCTGGACCGAAGAGATCTTGCATGATCTGGGTCTGCGTGCCGACGGCGACTTGGCTCAGCGGGTCGCCAGGGCGGCGGCTCCGCTCAACGATGTGCGGCAGGACGCGGCGATCTTGTTGCACGACAGAGGTCGCGGGCAGGAGGAGGTCATCGACTATCTGCAGCGGTGGGCGCTCATGCCACGGGAGCGCGCGCAGCAGTCTTTGCGCTTTCTCACAGATCCGCTGTGGCGGGCATACACCTCCACCTACGTCGAGGGTCACCGTTTGCTCTCGGCTTGGCTCGATGAACGTCCCGCGGGTGAGTCAGCGGACTCCCGCTTCTGCCGGTTGTTGGACGAGCCACTGACGCCACGCCGGATCCTGTCGGAGATGGATGTATGAGTTCCCTTCGGGGTCAGCCCGCTGCGGGTCGAGGTCCGGCCGAGCGGCTGGCAGGGCGTGCGGTCTTTGCCGTCGCACTGCTGGCATTCTTGATCATCGGCATCGCCGTAGTGGGTGAATTCTCGAAGCAGTGGTGGCTGCTGATCCTTCCCGTGGGGTTGCTCGGCGGTTCGGTGCTGGCGGCCGTTCGCCCTGGGCATACCGAGGGTGGTGCCGCGGCGCGCGGACGACCCTGGGGCGAGTAGAGGCCGGCGCCGCGTGTCGTCGATCCGGGGAACCAGGACCGACGTACGGTCGGACGCGGCGGTGCCGGATGTGCCGCCCTGGGAGGCCCCGACGGTGCTGACGACATGGTCAGCGAAGGGCCGGTTCCTGGCCCTGTCGGGTCGGACCGGAGCCCTTCGACCAGCACGGGAGCGCATGCTCTCGTAGGAGTCCCCACGTGGCCGATCGCCGTACCTACGTCCTCGACACCTCGGTTCTGCTGTCCGACCCTGGAGCGCTCATGCGCTTCGCCGAACACGATGTCGTGCTTCCGCTCGTGGTCATCGGCGAACTGGAGGACAAACGCCACCATCCGGAACTCGGTTGGTTCGCCCGTGAATCCCTGCGCGTTCTCGACGACCTGCGGATCCTGCACGGTCGGCTCGATGCGCCCGTCCCGATCGGGCGTGCCGGCGGCACCATGCACGTCGAGTTGAATCACTCGGACTCCTCGGTACTGCCCGCGGGATTCCGAAACGAGGCCAACGACTCCCGGATCCTTGCGGTGGCACTGAACCTGGTCGCTGAGGGCTTGGACGTGGTTCTGGTGACCAAGGACATGCCGCTACGGGTCAAGGCAGCATCGGTCGGATTGGCCGCCGACGAGTACCGAGCACACAATGCCGTGGGCGCCGGCTGGACCGGCGTGACCGAACTCGAGCTGAGCAGTGAAGATGTCGACCGCATCTACGCCGACGAGGTGATCGATCTGCCGCCGGAGGCCGACTTTCCATGCCATCAGGGACTGGTCCTGCTCTCCCCGCGTGGCTCAGCCCTGGGTCGGGTCACTGCCGACAAGCAGGTCCGGCTGGTTCGCGGAGACCGTGAAGCCTTTGGTCTGCACGGTCGTTCAGCCGAACAACGGATCGCACTGGATCTGCTGCTCGATCCGGAGATCGGCATCGTGTCTCTAGGCGGCAGAGCCGGGACCGGCAAGTCGGCGTTGGCGTTGTGCGCCGGCCTGGAGTCGGTGATGGAACGCCGTGCCCACAAGAAGGTGGTCGTCTTCCGTCCGCTGTACGCCGTCGGTGGTCAGGAGCTTGGCTACCTGCCGGGCAGCGAGAGCGAGAAGATGGGCCCTTGGGCGCAGGCGGTCTATGACACCCTGGGGGCCCTGGTCAGTGCGGACATGGTCGATGAGATCTCCGCGCGGGGCATGCTGGAAGTCCTTCCGCTGACCCACATCCGCGGTCGTTCCCTGCACGACTCATTCGTGATCGTCGACGAGGCGCAGTCCCTCGAGCGCGGGGTCCTGCTCACCGTGCTCTCCCGATTGGGATCGGGATCGCGCGTCGTGCTCACCCACGATGTCGCCCAACGGGACAACCTGCGCGTTGGACGACATGACGGGGTCACGGCGGTGATCGAGGCTTTGAAGGGTCACCCGCTGTTCTCCCACGTGACGCTGACGCGGTCCGAGCGCTCGCCCATCGCCGCATTGGTGACCGAGATGCTGGAGGATCTTCCGGTCTAGCCGCTAGGAAGATAGTCAGTATGGCTTACTATCTAGTCATACGAACTGACTATTGAGGAGATGCGCATGCCTGTTGCCAAGCTGTCCGAGGCGCCCGAGTTCGCCTTCGGTGACGCTGTGTTCCGTTCCCTTGCCGTTCCGTCCCGCGGGTCCACGCAATTGGCCATCTGGGCACTGGAGCTGGCGCCGGGAATGTCCGGCGACGCGCACAGCCTGGACTGCGAGGAGGTTCTAGTGATCCACAGCGGGCGGATCAGCGCGACGATCGGAACGCAGGAGATCCAGGCGGGCCCGGGCGACGCGGTTATCGTGCCGCCGCAGACGTCCTTCGTTCTTCGGAATGCCACTTCGGAGCCGGTGCAGGCGACCGCGATCGCCACGGCCGGGTTCCGGGCAACTTTGGGGGACAAGACCATGATTCCGCCGTGGTCGCTCTGACATCTGCCGAGAACGCCTCCGAGCGGTTACCCATGCCGGCTCTGCTGGCCCTGGCCAACCGGGTCGTGACCGAAGCTGTCCACCACGCACTGGCCGCGGAGGGCTACGCCGACATTCGCCCGGCGCACGGGTACGCCTTCTCGTTGATCGCGGTTCGCGGGGGCGCCACAGGTGTGCAGATCGCCGCCCATCTCAGCATGACCAAGCAATCGGCAAAGGTGCTGATCGATCAGCTGGAATCAGCCGGGTACGTCACCCGTGAGCGGATCCCACGCGATGGCCGCGCTCGGATCGTCCAGCTGACCAATCGCGGTTGGGCGTGCATCGAGGCGGGAACGCGGCTGTGGGCCGAGGCCGAGGCTCGCCTCGCCGCGGAGGTCGGGGCCGCGGCCCTCGACACGACCAGGCTCGTCCTTGAAAGGGCTGTGCACGCCCACATCGGTACAGCTGCTGCGGTCCCGCTCCGGCCGCCCCGCTGAGAGTCCGCACAGGGTCCGGATCTTCCGGTCTAGCCGCTCCGACGGACGAGCATGAACGAGCGAATCGCCACGGCGAGCACGATTAGGCAGAGGGCCAGGGTGAGCAAGCCGGCAGCGCGGGCCGTCCCAGCATTGTCGGAACCGGCCGCGGGGGAGAAGACCAGCTGTCCGACCACCCCGACGACACCGAGCAGTGCGATCGCTGCTGCTGCGTGCATGGCGTGCTTACCGCCCGCAGTGCTTCGGAGGCCGACGGCCGCGCAGCCAGCCAACAAGACGCCGAGTAACGCGGGAATGAGAGCAGTGGGGCTGGCCCCGGATCCGGATGAGAAGTAGGCCCACAGACCCACGATGATCAGGAGCAATCCTGCTCCCAGAGTCACCCGGGGGGCGGTGGTGGACATGTCCCCAATGCAAGCACACAGACCTCGGGCAGTCGCCATGGCCCTGGCGGTGTTGTTCGCGCTCTACTGGCCCTGCAGGACCTGCAATGGATGTGGCTTACCCACATGGCCCACCGCAGCCGCCCCGGGGCACGCATCCACAAGGGGGAGGCCCCTCCACAATCGGCGAACTCCGGGCGTCGGGACGACCGACAGGTCCCACCCTGGGGACGTGCTGATTCCGGAGTCGCAGCTCATCCTGCGTTCAGCGGCCCTGACCACGGGTGCCACTGACGACGAACTGGCCAGGCTCCGGCGGCGCGGGGCGCTTCAGTCCTTGCAGCGTGGCGCCTACGTGCCGATCAACGTTCTGGCGGCGCTCGATCACTGCGCGCGGCATCGACTGGAGATTCAGGCGACGATGTCTGGACTACGCCGCGCGGCCGTGGTCAGCCACACGTCGGCGGCTGTCCTGCACGGCATTCCACTCTGGGGGATGAGTCTCGGCCCCGTACACGTGACCCGGAGTCCTCCAGCGTCCACTGACTACAGCTCACGGTTGCGGGTCCATGTCGCACAGCTGGGCGACAGGGAGGTATGCGAACTCGACGGCGTCTCGGTCACGACCGTGCCGCGCACCTTGCTTGACCTCAGCCGAACGACGACGTTCGAATCGGGTGTCGTTGCGACCGATTTCGCGCTACATCAGCGACTGACCTCGAGCTCGGAATTGGCCGCGCTGGCAGCGGCGGCCATCCGAGGGATACCGGGCAGCCTCGAGGCCAGTCGGGTGGTTGGTTTCGCCGACTGCCGGAGCGAGAGCGTGGGCGAGAGCCGGAGTCGGGTGGCCATCGCCCGGCTCGGCTTGGCTCCGCCGACGTTGCAGCTGGGTATCACGACTGCAGGTGGGTCCCGCATCGTCAAGTGTGACTTCGGGTGGCGGGAGGACCGCGTAGTCGGCGAGTTTGACGGCAAAGTGAAGTACGGACGGCTTCTGCGACCGGGCCAGAGTCCTGGGGACGTGGTGTTTGCCGAGAAACTGCGCGAGGACGCGATCCGGGATGAGGGGTGGGAAGTAGTCCGCTGGGTCTGGGCAGACCTGGCCACGCCGCATGTGATCGCACAGCGGTTCAACCGCGCCGCTGATCGGGCTGACCGCCGACATTGACGCCAACCCGACGGTCTTTGCGGGTTCTTCTCGTGCTCTGCGGCTTCAGTACCACCCGCATCGCGCGCATAACCCCGGCAAAGCTGCCGGATCACCGTCGCGCGGGCTCAGGGGCGGGTCATGGAGAGCACGTCGAGTGCCGCGTCGAGTTGCTCCTCGGTCAGCTTGCCGTCGCGTACGTATCCGCGCTCGAGAACTACCTCGCGGATGGTCTTGCGCTCGGCGAGTGACTGTTTGGCGACCTTGGCCGCCTCGTCATAGCCGATGTAGCGATTCAAGGGAGTCACGATCGACGGTGAGGACTCGGCGAACTCCCGACAACGCTCGACGTCGGCCTCGATGCCATCGATGCACCGGTCGGCGAAGAGTCGGGAGATGTTGGCCAGCAAGCGGATGGACTCGAGCAAGTTGCGAGCGATGACCGGCAGCATCACGTTCAGCTCGAAGTTACCGGCCGAGCCGCCGAAGGCCACGGCCGCGTCGTTGCCGATCACCTGGGCCACGACTTGGCAGACCGCCTCCGGGATGACCGGATTGACCTTGCCGGGCATGATCGACGAGCCGGGTTGCAGATCGGGCAGCCGAATCTCGCCCAGCCCGGCCCGGGGCCCCGAGCCCATCCAGCGCAGATCGTTGGCGATCTTGTAAAGCGAGATGGCGATCACCCGCAGCACCCCGGAGGCCTCGACCAGCGCATCGCGGGAGGCTTGCGCCTCGAAGTGATCCCGCGCTTCGGTCAGTGGCAAGTCCATGTCCGCGGCCAGAGCGGCGATCACTTCTCCGCCGAAGCCCGCGGGGGCATTGATCCCCGTCCCCACGGCCGTACCGCCCAGTGGCAATTCGCCGATCCGGGGGAGTGCATCGCGCAGCCGCTCGACCCCGAACCGAACAGATGCTGCGTATCCGCCGAACTCCTGGCCCAGCGTCACCGGGGTCGCGTCCATCAGGTGCGTTCGACCGGACTTGACGACAGAGGCGAACTGATCGGCCTTGCGCGACAACGAGGCCTCCAGGTGTCCCAGGGCCGGGATGAGCGAGCCCACGATGGACCGGGTCGCGGCGATGTGAATCGCTGCCGGGAACTGATCGTTGGAGCTGAACGGGTCGTTGACGTCATCGTTGGGATGGACCGAGGCGCCACCGCCGAGGCGCTCGGCGGCCAGCGTGGCGATCACCTCGTTCGCGTTCATGTTCGACGAGGTCCCGGATCCGGTCTGGAAGACGTCGATCGGGAAGTCTGCGTCCCACTTCCCTGAAGCCACCTCGGCGGCCGCGTCGTGGATGGCTGCGGCCTTCGCCGGGTCGAGTCGACCGGACTCACCACGCAGGCGCGCGCTGGCTCCCTTGATCGAGGCGATCGCGCCGATCAGTTCGCGGTCGATTCGTTGGAAGGAGACCGGGAAATTGTCGACTGCGCGTTGGGTCTGGGCCCGGTACTTGGCCTGCGCCGGAACGGCGACCTCACCCATCGAGTCGTGTTCGATCCGAACGTCTCCGCCGTCAAGATCCTGACCCTCTCCGACCACGTGTGCTCCTCAGACAAGATGCGGCTGGTGCCCGTGACTCTAGTGAGCCGCCTTTGATCACCGAGGCATCCGGAACCACAAGAGCACTGCCCACCGTCTATCGTTTGCCCGCGATGCATGCACGACATGACCATCACATGAGCGATGTCCAGATCGGAGAACCAGGATGAGCCAGCCCCCCTACGGTCAAGGCGGCTACGACCCGCAACACGGCGGCCAGGACCCCAACCAGCCATATGGCCAGCAGGGCGGCGGCCAGGAATACGACCCCAATCAGGCATATGGCCAGCAGCCGGGTTATGGCCAGCAGCAGGGCGGCTACGACCCCAACCAGGCATACGGGCAGCAGGGGTACGGACAGCAGCAGCAGGGGTACGGACAGCAGGGGGGCTATCAGCCGGGTGGCTATGGCGGCGGTTACGGCCAGCAACCGAAGAAGAACAACACGAACCTGATCATCGCGATCGTGCTGGCAGCAGTGCTGATCATTGGCGGTGGGGTGACCGCCATCGTGCTGCTCACCGGCGATGACGACCCGACTCCGACTGCCAACACGAACACCACGGTCGAGGCACCCGGGGGCGGTAGCGGAAGTGACAGCCCGTCCTCAGCCGAGGACACCAGCGAGGGTGGCGGCGGCGGCGATTCCGGTGATCTCCCGGAGCCGACCTCCCCGGAGGGGCTCGGCGACGAGCCAGAGCTCGACGCGCTGGCGCAGGAGTGCTTCGACGGTGACATGGAGGCATGTGACGACCTGTACTTCCAGTCCGACATCGACTCCGAGTACGAGGCCTACGCCGAGACCTGCGGCGGCCGGCTGGAGAGCTCCGAAGGACTGTGCTCCATCGTCTTCCCGTGAGTCGGCTACTGCTGCGTACAAAGCCAAGGTTGATGGGGTACCGTCGCGCGCGTGTCGATGCCCCCTAATCAACCGCCTACTGGCGGATATCCCCAGTCAGGCGACAGCGGATACAACCCACAGGGTGGGCAGCCGGGATTCGGCGGCCAGTCCCAGAGCGGTTGGTCTGCCGGCAATGCCGACCCCACCCAGCAGTACGGCCAGGCGCCGGGCGGCGGCCAGCCCGGTGGCTTTCAGCCGACCGAGCAGCTCCCGCAGTCACAGCAGTTCCCGCAGGGACAGGGTGGATACGGCGAACAGGCTCCGGCTTGGGGACAGCCGGCCGGTTACCCGAGTCAAGGCGGATACGGCGGTCCAGGCGGTCCGGGCGGCGCCACATCCAAGAGCCCCCTCCCGTGGATCATCGGTGGTCTTGTCCTTCTCCTCGTACTGGGCGGAGTCGGACTCTTCTTCCTGTTGAAGGAGGACGATCCGACGCCGGTTGCCAACACGACGTCAAGTTCGTCGACCTCGTCTGAGGAGAGCAGTGAAGAGTCCTCCGAGGAGTCCTCGGAGGAGAGTTCTGAGGAATCGACCGAGGAGACCACGCAGGACGATGGACCGACGCCCGAAACGGGTCCGCCGCCTCCCGCCGGGGGCCCGGCACCGACCGGTAGCGGCGACGCCAATGTCGACACGCTGGCGGCGAGCTGCTTCGCCGGGGATCTCGCAGCCTGTGACGATCTCTACTTCGCCGCCGAGGACCCGGCCAACGAGGGGTCAGGACTTCCCGGTCTCGAAGCCTTCTTCGACTACGGCTACGACTGCGGGATGCGGCTGCCGTTCGAGGAGATCGAAGGACGCACCTGTGTGGACATCTGGCCCGACGCCTGAGTCAAGGCCGGACAGCATGGGTGCCCAGGCCGGGTTTCCGGCCTCGGCTCAGCGGTCGCCGATCGGAGCGTAGGCCCGCTCGGCCGGTCCGGTGTAGAGCTGCCGTGGTCGACCGATCTTGGTCGCCGGGTCAGCGATCATCTCTCGCCACTGCGCGATCCAACCGGGTAGCCGGCCGATGGCGAACAGCACCGTGAACATTCTCGTGGGGAAGCCCATCGCCCGGTAGATCAGTCCGGTGTAGAAGTCGACGTTCGGGTAGAGCTTGCGTTCGATGAAGAAGTCGTCGGACAGTGCGACCTCCTCGAGTTGACGGGCGAGATCGAGCAGCTCGTTGCCCTGACCCAGCCGGTCGAGGATGTCGTCGGCGGTCTTCTTGACGATTGCCGCGCGCGGGTCGTAGTTCTTGTAGACCCGGTGCCCGAACCCCATCAGCTTCACGCCGGGTTCCTTGTTCTTCACCCTCTTGACGAAGCTGTCGATGTCGCCGCCGTCGGCAGCTATGGCCTGCAACATCTCCAGCACCGCTTGATTGGCGCCGCCATGCAGTGGGCCGAATAACGCGTTGATGCCCGCAGACACCGAGGAGAACAGGTTGGCGTGACTGGACCCGACCAGCCGGACCGTCGAGGTCGAGCAGTTCTGTTCATGGTCGGCGTGCAGGATGAAGAGCATGTCCAGCGCCTTGACCAGGTCGGGATCAAGGTCATAGGGCTCGGCGGGGAAGCCGAAGGTCATCCGAAGGAAGTTCTCCACCAGGCCGAGGGAGTTGTCCGGGTAGAGCATCGGCTGCCCCTCGGACTTCTTGTACGCATACGCCGCGATCGTCGGCAGCTTGGCCATCAGACGCAGCGTGGAGATCTCCACATGCTGGTCGTCGAAGGGGTCCAGGGAGTCCTGATAGAAGGTCGACAGAGCGCTGACCGCGCTCGACAGCACCGGCATCGGGTGCGCATCGCGCGGAAAGCCCTCGAAGAATCGTTTCAGCTCCTCGTTCAGCAGGGTGTGCCTACGTAGCCGCTGATCGAAGGCAGCGAGCTCGGCGGCCGATGGCAGCTCGCCGTAGATCAGCAGGTAAGACACCTCGATGAAGGTCGACTTCTCGGCGAGCTGATCGATCGGATATCCCCGGTAGCGCAGGATGCCGGCGTCCCCGTCGATGAAGGTCACCGCCGAGGAGCAAGAGGCGGTGTTGACGAACCCGTTGTCCAGGGTGACCATGCCGGTGCTCGAGAGCAGCTTGCTGGCATTGATACCCGAGGCCCCTTCCGAGGCGGGGACGACCGGCATCGTGAGCTCGCCGCCGGGGTGACTGAGTACTACTTCGTTGTCGGCCATCGTGACTCCGACGCTACTTGTCCACCAAGCGCCATGACTACTGGGCTCACCACAACCAAGGTCTGTCTAGGGTCACGGTATGGACGACCGCCTACCTGAACGCCTGCCCAGCGGCCACGAACGGGACGCGGCTGCCGCCCGCCTGTCCCAGGCGCGCCGGGAAGGGCGGCTGGGGCTTGGTGAGTTCTGTGAGCGACTGGACGCTGTCTACACCACGGCCTCTGCGGGTGAGCTCGACCTGATCACCGGCAATCTGCCCGCCGCGGCGCCGGTCGGGATATCCAGTCCGCCGGTGTTCTCGATCTTCGGGGACATCGTGGTCGGCGGTCGCTGGCGAGCCCGCGACCAGGTCCGGGTCCGCACGGTGTTCGGCGACGCGAAAGTGGATCTACGCGAGGCTGTCAGTGACGACGAGGTGCTTGATCTGCGGTGCGCGACGACGTT
>Ga0190275_10002821_pt1 | contig 12345 bp, 10 predicted proteins | sample Popmic550T_FD_133745 | JGI IMG/M metagenome (GOLD analysis project Ga0190275, IMG submission 133745) | Populus adjacent soil microbial communities from riparian zone of Yellowstone River, Montana, USA - 550 T | ecosystem: Environmental > Terrestrial > Soil > Riparian zone > Trees stand | place... | reverse complement strand
TTCTGCTATGCGGTCGATGCCGGTTTCTGCAAGATAAAGGCGTGATCCGTCGCGGCTGAACAGAATCGTCACCTGGTTGAATGCTGCCTGGCCGCTCACAGGAACAGTGCGTGTCACCTGCCGGGTCTCGACATCAATCATCGTCAGATCACCGCCCCCGTAGTTGGATGTGACCGCAGTCCGGCCATCCGGATTGATCGCCACCCTGATCGGCGTTTTGCCGACGCGCACCTGCCCAAGCTCGGCCATGCTCGTCGTGTCGAACACAAACACCGTGTCCCCCTCGCGGTCGGCAACCCAGAGCTGCCTGCCGTCCGGGGTCAAAGCAATTCCCTCGGGTTGATTCCCCGCAGGGATATCTCGGAGCTTGGTTCCCGCGCGAAGATCGATCACGGTCACTGACTTCGATCCCATGTTCGCGACATACGCGCGCTCGGCGTCCGGCGACACCGCCACCATGTGAGAGCCTTCCTGTCCGGTCGAAATTGCCGATACGCTCTGCAGATCGGGTGAGACCAGGACGAGCGCGTCGCTCCCCTCTGTCGTCGCGACAATCCGGCCGTCGGCCAGCCAAACGATGCCATGCGGCGCTGTGTTCGCGCCAAGGTCGATTCGCCGCACCGCCGCGCGGGTGCTTACATCGAAGACGTCAATGCTGGAGCCTCCATAAGAAACCACTGCGACCTGCCGACCATCGGGTGACAGGGCGACTTCGTGTGGGTTAGGGCCTGTCTCCTGCCGGCCGAGTTCGCGCCCCGTCTCGAGATCGACGAAGCTCACGCTATCCTCGCCCTTGTTGCCGATGATCAGTGTTCCCGTCGGACGGCCGGGGTGCACGGGAGCCTCCTTCTCGGCAGGCGAGCATGCCGTCGCCAGCAGCGCCACGATTAAGCCGATTCCACGCATCATACTTGTGAGATTGCGTCTCGAGCCGGATTGCTGTCGCAGCTTGCGCTCTTCGTTCCTGATCGTCATCCCGGGTGGAAGTATGTGATCAGCCTCAGCCAACTATTAGTCAAATCCGACCATTTGGCTCGCCGATGATCTGGTCGTCTCGGCCGTTCGCCCGACGCGATGACTCCAGGTGGCCGACAGTGCGGCGCGGCTTGGTGGACCTCAAGCTTCAGCCCGGGCGATCATAGCGGCGCCGGTTGCTGGCCTCTCCGCGGGTCCCGGTCACGGTGCTCCATGAGGAGCGCGCGGCCCGCGCGAATCACGCAGACGAATAAGCCGACCGACGCCGCCCGCCCCTCCGGCGCCCGGGCCGTGACGCGGGCAGGGTCACCGTTCGGAATTGGGCGCTATGCCGCTCAATCGAAACAGCTCGACTGCTTGGCAGTGTTGGGATTGCCGTTGCGAATTGCCGAGATTCACAGAGCGATCGCTTCGCCCGAGCCGTAATCCATCGCCCACCACCCGCGCCGAATTCTTCAGCCTCGGCCGCCAGTTCCTGGATCACGACACGCCGATGCCGCTCGAGCCTTTCCGCTCGCGTTTAAGCAAACCGACGTCATGGCCGGCGCGATGCGCTGAACCTTCTTGGTGGTGAGCCTGCGGGTCTGCGTGCGACTCTGGCGCTCGAGAAATCAGTGTTGTCGGAGTAGTCAAATCTCTGTCACCTTACAATGCGCAACGTACAATGCCTGGCTTTACTGTAGACACACACCTCTTTCGGGAACTCGGAGAGCTGCTCGTAGGGCGTGATTCAACGGCGCTGATCGAGCTCGTTAAGAACTCGTACGACGCAGACGCCACCTCGGTGACGGTGGAAGGTTACGACTTGGATCAGCCACTTATCGGACGAATAGTGATCAGCGACAACGGGATTGGAATGACGCGGCAACAATTCGCGCTTGGCTTCTTGAGGATTGCATCGCGCCTCAAGGAACACGGTGACCGGCGATCAGAGGTGTATGGCCGCCGGTTTACGGGAGCGAAGGGTGTGGGCCGGCTCGCAGCGCACAAACTCGCGCGCCATTTGGGTCTGAAGTCGGTGCCTCGCGACGTTCACGCACGCGCCATCTCAGCAACAATCGACTGGGATAAGATAGAAGCATTACAAACGCTTGCGCAGATCCCAAAGAGTCGCGCCGTTCGGCTTGCCACCACTAGGCGTGATGCGGACGATCCAAGCTCAACGGTGATAGAACTCACACGGCTCAGAACTAAATGGACTCCGGCTGAGCGAACTCGCCTTTATCTCGACGTCGGTACTTTCCGACCTCCATCTGTGTTGATGAGACTGCCGGACAACACAATTGATGAGGAGTCAATTATCCGTCACCTGCGTATTGCAGATGTTAAGTCATCCAGCGACGATCGCCAACGAGACCCGGGATTCGAGGTGACGCTCGCAGGCGACTTAGCCGCCGGCGAAGAATATTGGAAAACGGTAGCTGCCGCCGCCGATTGGGTGATCGAAATTGATGCAGTCAAACGAAGAGGAACTGTGGCATACGCAATCCTTCCCACGCGCAGGTGCCAGTTGCGATTCTCACGTCTCGGGCTAGAGATTCCCACTCGTGAGAACTTTGAAATCGAGCACCCTGCTGGAGATAACGCGCCGGTTTTCCAAAGTCGAATACTAATTAAAGAAGGTCAGCTTGGTCGTGGTGAACAGAGAACGTGGATAGGGCGGCAGAGCGGAGTTCGTGTGTATATGGAGGGCTTCCGAGTTCTTCCATATGGAGAGCCGAGTGATGACTGGCTGGAGATAGATGCGGACTATCGGAAGCGGGTTCGGACGCTCCGGTTCCTTGACGACGTGCCGGAAAGCGCTGCTACTGACGAAGACGAAGGCCTCGTCTTCTTACCAAAAACTTCGTATTTTGGCGCTGTGTTCTTGACGCAAGAGCGCTCGGGATCACTCCGGATGCTCGTAAACCGCGAAGGATTCATACCAGATGCAGCGTATGACACGCTCACGAAGCTCGTTCGTATCGGCATTGATCTAAGTGTGCGTGTTCGCGCCGCAGCGAGATTGCCGCTGCGCGAGAAGCGGCAGCGAGAGCGCGAGGCGAACGCTCAAGACCGCGGTGCGGATCGTAATGCTCAAGAGCTGAAAACGGCAATAGAAACAGCGGTCGTGCGTGCCACTGGGTTGGCCCGAGAAGCCCGAGCTCTTGCTGCGCGAGGACAGCTGAAAGAAGCGGCTCAGTTGATCGAGTCAGCAGCGAACGAGTTTACCGAAGGTTCCGAGCTAAATGAGCGTCTGGTCACCGAGCGAAGCATGTTACGCATTCTCGCCGGTGTTGGCTTGCAAATGGCGGCCTTTGTGCACGAGATCAACGGTCTCTTAGGAATGGCGCAGTCGGTCGAACAAGCAGTCGATCGCCTTCGCGCACGGGCTGATCTAACCCGAGATGCTCGTATGATGCTCGCGAGATTGCGCAGTCATGTCGGCGATCTGCGGCGCGCCGCAGAACGGCAGGCGTCGTACTTGACTGATGTCACATCGCCAGACGCTCGGCGTAGACGATCCAGGCAAAAGCTCGCGGAACGATTCGACGCTGCTGCGAGGCTCGTATTACCAGCCTTGGAACGTCGTCAAATCGCCCTAGTGAACGACATCCCGGTAGACCTTCGATCGCCGCCAATGTTCCCAGCAGAAGTGACGCTCATCTTTTCGAATCTCCTCACCAATGCGGCGAAAGCAGCAGGAAAGCGCGGCCGAATTCGCGCGAGCGGTGGGATTGACTCCAGCGGCAACGTTGCCATTAAGGTGGAGAATACTGGCACCGCAGTTGATCTCGATCGAGCAGAGCGCTGGTTCCGGCCCTTCGCGACCACCACGACAGAAAGTGATCCGATACTTGGTCAAGGGATGGGCATGGGCTTGCCAATCACTCGAAGTACTCTTGAAGAATACGGCGCCGAGGTGAAATTCGTTCGGCCCAGCAGGGGTTTTACGACGGCCCTGCAGATCAACCTTACTAAAGACGCGGAATGAGCGATTCACCCCCCACGCGTATCTTACTTGTTGATGATGAATCGCAAGGCGCTCTTCTCGACAACTTACGCGCCGTCGGCGTAAAGGTGGACTTTCGACTGCCCGAGGAGATTGAAGTCGCAACGTTGTGCAGCACTGACCTCGTGCTACTTGATGTCGATCTCGGCTGGGCAGCCAGCGAGAAGGATGTGGTGGACTTACATCCACCAGACGGGTTGGCCTTGGCTGCCATTCTCCGGCGGCAGACTTGTTTGGCAGGAGCCGACTCTTCACCAACGGGCGTGGCGCTGCTTACTGGCAAGTTCGATGAATTGGTGGCCCCGTTCCCACCGCAAATTCGACGGCATCTCGCCGCACGTCATTTCAACTTGGAATGGATATTCTCGAAGACTGATGCGAACCGGGTGCCGGCCATCGCAAGTCTTGCCAGTGCGATTCACTCGATTCCAAAAGCTTGGGCTCGCGGCATACGATCGGTAAATGATGTCGCCGCTTTTCTTGGAATTGAAGGTGCGAACGATATAAGCGAGTGCTGGGAGGCGGTCGAACGATGCCATGCACCGCTATTTGAGTTTACTCAATGGAGCCATGGCGTTGCGTTCGTCCGTTGGATGCTGCACCAAATCCTGACGCACCCATGCTTCCTGTGGGACTCGTACCAAGTCGCTGCCCGACTGCGAATAACCCACCCGTACTTCTCACAAACATTGGACAAGAGCGAAGCTTTTCGCGAGCGGCTTCGGCCAGCTACATATACCGGGATGCTGCGGGATTTCGCTGGGCCGCGCTGGTGGCGCCATCGGATCGAGGCGCTCGCGTGGGATCTTACTAACGGTGATCCACAGAACGGAGACGCGTTGCGGTTGTCTCTCTCGAAGATCATGAGTGAAGATGTGACGCCGTCGAGCGTTCCGCGGCCGATCGTCTGCTTCAATGAACTATACCAGCCAATTGAGGAGACATATGCCATAGAAGACGCGGTCCGCGTTCAACCGGACGACTGGCCGTCGTATGCAGACTCCGCATGGATGCCGATTGTACTCTTGCGCGACCATCCGCATCTGCAGCCTTTGTTGTTGCAGGAGGATCGTGAACGGTTCGATGCGTATGGCACGGAATAAAGACCGTGTCAAAATCGCGACTGGTGATCTGGATTTTTCAGTCCCAGGGGTGTGTCGCGAAGTACAAGAGGTGGCACGCCTAGCTGGATCGTTTCTACAACCAGGTTCAGCACGCGTAGCTGAAGAAATAGGCACAAATCTGCGCAGCTTTGCGCGTAGTAAGCGGCGTGGTAAATGGACTTGGTCAGTAGCTGAGACGGATCCAATCAGGACGAAGCTCACGCGCGCTTACGAGCCTGAAGAAAGGCGCGGCGCAAATGCGGTTTGGGGGGAACTCTCCTTTACGTGGACGATTGTGCTTGTCCATCCGGAGCCCGACGCAGCTTTTTCTATAAGCGGGAACGCCTCGAATAAGATATGTATCAAAATGCAGGAACCGGAGGGAGGCACTGTGCTGCTGGCACAATGGCAGTTCGAAATCGGCGATGCGAGGTCACCAGGATGCCATTTCCATGTCGGACTCTGTCGAGCTGGCAACGAGACACCTTTTCCGCATTGGTTGACAGTTCCACGCTTGCCGAGCATACTAATTATGCCAGTCGACGCACTGGACTTCCTCCTTGGAGAGATTTTTCAACAGGAGTGGAAAGCTTGCGTCTCGCGGGAAAACGACCACACGCGCGCGCTTTTTGCATCGCAGAGAGACCGCCTCACGCGGTTGCTTGCATGGAAGCGGGATGAGGTGATCAAGAGCAGCGGTTCGGCGTGGAGCTGGCTAAAGCACCGTCATCCTGATGCTGAGTTATTTACCAACTGTTAATGATCCGAGACATTTCCGAATTCCCTGCGTGTAGCGCAAGTGACCTCCCCGCGGACCCACCATGCAAGGTCTACACGCCATTTGCGTTGGCGCGCGGTATCGCGAGAGCGCTTGGGGATTGTGCCAATGCCAATTGGCTTGAACCCTCACACGGAGGCGGCGTATTTCTTCGGGCACTCGCCGATCTCGGTGTGTCACGCAATCGTGCTCGCGCGATGGATTTGGACAAAACAGCGTGCATCGAAGACCGCCTTGCACGGACGAGCCGTGGTATGGACTTCCTCAGCTGGTCGACGAATACGTCAGAGCGTTTCGACCGGATCGTCGGAAACCCACCCTACATCGCAATTAGTCAGCTCGAGCCGTCGCTGCGGAAAACCGCCGCATGCATCATCGACTTTGATGGCCTCCCGATCGGCTCCTGTGCGAATATATGGTATGCTTTTGTCGTATGTTCGATCCGACTTCTCCGAGATGGTGGCAGCCTAGGTTTTGTGCTGCCCTCGGCCGCCGAGTATGCAGAGTACTCTTCGCCGCTAAGGGCGGCGATTCGGAGCCAGTTCGAGAGCCTTGAGGTTCTCCGATGCAAACGGCCGCTATTTCCCACTGTCCAGGAAGGTACGGTGGTCGTCCTCGCTCGCGGCTATAACCAGGGGCCAATGCGTTTCCGACGCCGCGAGTTTTCCACTGCTGAGAAACTCATCGCGTCGCTTGAAACGGACTCGGTAAACAACCTCCGACATTGTAAAGCTACCGTAGTATCCAACGATTCTGAAACCGTCTTGTTTTCTGACATAGCGGATGTCCGACTAGGAGGCGTTACCGGCGACAGCAAATTCTTTCTCCTAACCGAGGAGGAGCGGATGTTGCACGGGCTACCTATCCCTGCGTGTACACCCGTCGTTTCACGAGCGCGGCATCTGTCAACCCCGGTTCTGCTGAAAGAGCATTGGAACTTTCTTCGTCACTCAGGAGAACGTGTTTGGCTATTTAATCCGGCTGGCGAATACGTCGAGCATAAAAGCGTTCAACGATATCTTCGCCGTACTCTCAAGAAGGATGGATGCAATCGTTCAGCTTACAAAATACGCACGAGAGTTCCATGGTATCGCACACCGCTACCAGCTGAACCGCACGGATTCGTGAGCGGCATGAGCCGGCATGGTCCATGGATATGCTTGAATGAGTTCTCCCGGCTTAACGCAACCAACACATTGTACGTGGTAAAGTTTCGACCAGGCGTCAGCCCCAATGAACGGTTCGGCTACGCGCTCGGAATGCTCTCTTCCTCTGTCCAGGCTCAGCTCCGGAAATCCGCTCGACGCTATGCAGACGGTCTGATTAAGTACGAGCCGAGTTCGCTCAGCAATTTGCGTTTGCCACGCATTCTGCGCGACAAGGCTTTTCGGCGAAGGTATCATGAGGCGGTGCGTTCACTCCTTGGCGGAAAACGTCATAACGCGCGGCAAATTGCAGACAGCGTGTTTGAACTTAATTCATAACGATGGACCTCTACATCTTCGGCTCGAGTACCGTTACCAATATCTGGGCAGGCGTTGGCGCCAGAAAATGGGCCATCTCTAGGGATCAAGCGCAGATGCCAGGAGCGAAAACGAAGGCGCGGGCGTTGCCTGTTGGGGCTGTCGGATTGCTGTATTGTTCACAGACCCACACGTTCTCAACACCGTTCCTCTGTGCATCGACTCCAGAGGTCGAAGAGAGCGTGACGGGTATCTGGCCAGAGGAGTGGTTCTTCCCCTTTGATATTCTGCCACTTGGTTCCCCTTTGAAGCAGATGACCACCGACGATGTATCGGCTTTGCCCACGATCAAAGCATCGGGCAAACCCTGGAATCGCACACTCCGCGTTCAAGGCCAATTTGTTTTCCAATCTACAACCATCACCACACAAGATCGGGCGATACTCTTCGACTCGCTTCGCTGGTGAGGACTCGGCGTCGCGCGCTAAGCTGCACGCCAGTTACTTCATGCGGTCGAATGTTTTTTGAAGCAGGTCGAGATCACTCGGGTTGCCGAGTTTCTCCCGCGTCTGATCAATCCATTTCTTCTCGAGCGCGTTCTTGGTGGGGTGATCGGATTCGTAAAACACTCCGAACACACCTGAAAATCGTAGCTGGGCGAGCTTGTGGGCGGTGAGCTCGTCGGTGACCCGCCACAGCGGGCAGGCTGTGTGGCGGAGCATCAACTCATTTCATTCGATCGAAAGTTTTTTGGAGCATGTCCAAATCCGAGGCGTTGCCGGTTTTCTCTCGGGTGGTTTCGATCCACTTTTTCTCTAGAGCATTTTTCGTGGGCCGGTCGTTTTGATAAAAGACACCGAACACCCCAGGAAACGGGAGTTGCGCGAGCTTGTACGCCGCAAGCTCGTCAGTCACGTCATGTCTCAATTCGTCTTCCGGCGTTCCATCCCAGGTTTTCTCCTGGATCAGCTCGAAGGCGCCGCCTTTGCGGGGATTCGCAGGGTCGAAGGCGCCGGGGAAAAATTCGACACACTCCGACAGGCATTCGATGACGGAGAAGCCTTGGTGATCCATGGCGCGCTCGATCATCTGGATCATGTGGTTGACCTGGGTGGCGTGGGTGCGCGCGACGAAGGTGGCCCCGGCGCAGATGAGTTGTTTCATCGGGTTGACCGGCTGGTCGATCGCGCCGGTCGGGTCGGTCTTCGATTTGAAACCAATCGGCGAGGTGGGCGAGGTCTGCTTCTTGGTCAGGCCATAGACGAAGTTGTCCATGATGAAGTAGACCATGTTGATGTTCTTGCGCGCGCCGTGATTGAGGTGGTTGCCGCCGATGGAGAAGCCGTCGCCGTCGCCGCCGAAGAGAAAGACGTGCAGGTCGGGCCGGGCCAGGCTGACTCCGGAGGCGAGCGGGACGGCACGGCCGTGAATGAAATGCGCGCCGTAGCCGTTCACGAAATAAGGGAAGCGCGAGGAACAACCGATCCCGGCGAGGGTGACTATCTTTTCGTGATCGAGCTGGCGTTTCTCGATGACTTTGTAATAGGCGGCGAGCACCGCGAAGTCGCCGCAGCCGGGACACCAGGTGGGGTGGTCGGCGGTGATGGCTTTTTTGGTGAGCTTTTCGCGCGGGAAATCGACGAGGCCGCGGGTGTCGACGGAGATGGCGACGGTTTCGGTGGAGGAGGCGTTGCCGTTGGTGGGTGTTTGGTTGGATTCGCTCATTTGGAAATTGCGCTAGTTGAAGGGGAATACGCCGAGCTGGGAGGCCGGCGGATAGATGGTCAGACCGGCGAGGGTAGCCGGTGAGCAGGCGGGAGGCTGAGAATCAAAACGTCCAACGTTCAACGTCCAACGTCCAACGTCGAAGTAAGAAAGAACAGCGACCCCCATTCGATATTCGGCGTTTGGCGTTGGGCGTTCGGCGTTTTCGTCGGGCAGCTGAATGATCATTGCTGTTGATTCTCCTTTGAACCGGAAATGGCGACGGCGGCGCTTTCGGCGCGTTCGCCGGGAGGATGCTTGGAGTGTTCGACGATGCCAGCGGAAGCTTTCGAGGCTTCGGAGCAGGGGTGGGTGGGGGTGTTGTCGCCGGCCATATCGGCGCGAGCCGAAGGTTGGGAGGTGGCGGATTCGGCGCCGTTTGGAGTGGGCGGACGCCGCAGCGCGGCGTCCCTACCAGAAACGCCTTCGAGGATTTCTTTGACGCGGTAGGTGAGGCCGTCGGTTTTGGTGAGGCTTTCGATCTTCGGTTCGCAGAAGCGGGCGCGGAGAAGGGTGGCGAGCTGGCCGAAACCGTAAACGCCCTGGTCGTTCATCTCGACGACAATGATGCGTTTGAACTTCGCAAAGATTTTTTCGAGGCCGTTCGGCAAGGGATGGACGTGGCGCAGATGCAACGCGCCGTATTTCTTTCCTTCTTCGCGCGCTTTTTTCACGGCGTCGTGGATCGGGCCGTAGGTGGAACCCCAGCCGACCATGAGGACGTCGCCTTCCTGATCGCCGAATACTTCCGGCGGTGGAAGTTCCTCGGCGAGCTGACGGAGTTTGTTCCGGCGTTTGGCGGTCATCGCCATGTGCAATTTCGGGCTGCCGGTCGGATGGCCCATCTCGTCGTGCTCGAGGCCGGTGACGAGCGGATATTTACCGTCGATCATGCGCGAGCCGGGCGGGACGTGCTGCGTGATCTGATCGACGGCGTAAGGCTTGAAGCCGGCGGCGCGCGGACTCAGGTCCGGTTTCGGATCGAGCATGATGTCTTTCAGATGCGGCTCATCGAACGCTTCGATCCGCGTGGCGAGCGAGGTGTCGCTCAAAATGAAAACGGGCGTGCTGTATTTGCGAGCGATGCGCGCGGCTTCGATCGCGATGTAGAAACAATCCTCGACCGTCGCGGCGGCGAGGACGACGCGCGGGCTGTCGCCGTGGCCGCCGTAGATCGCCTGGAACAAATCGCTCTGCTCGACGTTCGTCGGCAGGCCGGTGCTCGGGCCGCCGCGTTGCACATTAATAATAATGATCGGGATCTCGGCCATCGAAGCCCAGCCAATCGCCTCGGTCTTGAGCGAAATGCCGGGACCGGCGCTGCCAGTGATGGCGAGATAGCCGGAGAACGAAAACCCGAGCGCCATCGAGACGGCGCCGAGCTCGTCCTCGGCCTGGACGAAGAGGCCGCCGTATTTCGGCAGCTCGCGCCGCAAAATTTCCATGACGGACGACCAGGGGGTGATGGGATAACCGGAGCCGTAGCGCACGCCCGCGGCGATCAAGCCGTAGGCGAGAGCCTGGTTGCCGTCCATCGTGATCTGGGCGCGTTCGCCTTCCTTCGGAACGTGCGCCTCAAATTTATACTGCTTCGTCAGGACATTGCCGACCGGATACGCGTAGCCGGCGGTGAACGCCATGATGGCGGTGTTGACGATGCTCTCGTCTTTGCCGGCGAATTTTTCTTTGATCAGCGTCGTGAGCTTTTCGACATCGAGATGAAAGATTTTTGCGATTAGCCCAAGGATGAAAATGTTTTTGCCCTTGTCCTTCGCGGTGCCGCCAAGCGCTTCGACGGTGAGGCCGGTGATCGGCACGCCGACGTAAACAAAGCGTTTGTCATCGAGGTCGGGTTCGACGTTGTCGGAATCGTAAAGGAGCACGCCGCCGTCTTTCAAAAAGCCGATGTGGTCCTGGTAGCTGTGTTGATAAAACGCGACGAGGAAATCGGCTTCGTCGCCCGCGGAGAGGACTTCGCCGGTGCCCATGCGGACCTGGAAAATGGAAGGACCGCCGGAGATGGTGGCGGGAATCGTCATGTAGGTCATGACGTCCTGGGCGCTGCGGCCGGCGAGGCGGGCGAGGAACGCGCCGGCGCTCTGGATGCCATCCTGCGAATTGCCGGCGAGCCGGATGACGGCGTCGTTGATGTTTTCCGGGCGGAGATCAGCGCGGTCCGCCTGCGCTGCGGGAGTGGTGGAAGGCGCGGTCGCGGTCAGGGAACCACGCGGCGCAGCAGGGTTTTCCTTGCTGTTCGGCGCGTTCGTGTCCGGTGTGGTGGTAGTTTCGTTCACGGAATAAACACACTAACGACCGAGAGGAAAAAGTCGAATAGCGAATGGGGCGATTGCAGAATGCAGAATGCAGAATGCAGAATGAAAAGGAGGTCGAAGGCCGGACAGCGATGTGCGCGTCAGCGCGGTGGATCGGCCGCTCCGTCGGGCGATGACAAATAGAGTCTCGGCCTCGCCGACAGTATTTCTAGCATTGAGCGACGGAGCGCTCGATCCACCTCGACAGACTCGGGATGACAGGAAGTAGGCCGCAACAAATTTCCGCTCGCTCGTCAGAAGGAGGTTGTCCTACGATGCCACCATTGACGGCGGGATCGCGGACGACTGAACAGGAAAGGAATCGATATGGCTGAAGAAAAGCAGTGGAAAGAATCTGATGAGGGCAAAAAACCGGAGGGAAAGGGCGGGACGAGCAATCCCGAACCGACTTCAACCGGTGAGGTTGAGGGACACAGCCGCCAATTGGTGGCGTCGTGTTTCAAATGCGGGACGACGTCTTACGTGGGGGTGGATTGGAAATGGTTCACCTGCTGGAAATGCGGGGGGACGAGCTCCGAGATGATGGCGTGATCCGCTGTAGCGACGGCCCTATGGGCCGTCTCTCATTGTTCGCGTCGCTCAAGCTCGAACGGCCCACAGGGCCGTGGCTACAGATTATTCCGCCGGGACCCAGGCGTGTTCCTGCCACCAGGCGGCCAGCGATTCGCGGTCGCCGCGGAACATGTTGCGCTCGGCGTTCTTGATGTTCGCGATGTTTTTCGGGTAGGAGGAGCGGGGGAGATCGCAAACGCCGTCGCCGGTGTATTGCCACATGGTCCAGCGGCTCCAGGGAGCGGTATCGCGCGGGACGTGATGGTAATTGGCGATCCAAAGCCAGCATCTTGCCAAGACGCGGCGCTGCGCCTCGGTGACGTTCCGGGCGTGGAGGACCTGTTTCAGGCGATATTCGCTGCCGTAAAGGCCGGGGTATTTGCCG
>Ga0190275_10002820_pt1 | contig 12346 bp, 12 predicted proteins | sample Popmic550T_FD_133745 | JGI IMG/M metagenome (GOLD analysis project Ga0190275, IMG submission 133745) | Populus adjacent soil microbial communities from riparian zone of Yellowstone River, Montana, USA - 550 T | ecosystem: Environmental > Terrestrial > Soil > Riparian zone > Trees stand | place... | reverse complement strand
TAGATGAGCTTCGGCATCGAACGGGGAGCGAGATTGTATTCATCCTCGAGGCCCGAGACCGTTTCGCCGGGCGCCACCCAGCCGTAGCTGTCCGCATAGATTCCGATGAAGACGTCGCTCTGCGCGAGGTATGAGCGGTAAAGCTCGCGGGGCGGGTGCGGCCGCGCACCCAGTTCGAACATCACCGGGGCGAGCCGCATCCGCTCAATCGCCGTCCGCGCGGCGCGCCGCTCAGCGGTGAGCTCGCGCAGCGTCGAACTCACGAACACGCGGATGTGCTGATCGGGCGTGCGGATCACGGGTCCCCATGCCATGACCTCATCATGGACCGCGGGCGTCGCGCTGGCTAGAGGTTTCGGGAGTTGCGCGGCTCCTCCCCGGTCCTGGCAAGATGCCGCGACCGTGAGCAGTCGCTCGATCTGCTCGACGAAAGCGCCGCCGCCAGGGTTGCCAGGCCGACCGCGAGATAGACCAGTCCGGCGGTGTCGACGGTCATGGTTCGCCGCGGAAGAACGCCACGCCCAGGTCGGGGTGATCGACGAAGACACCGTCGATTCCGGCATCCCTGATCACCGCCCACTCCGCCTCGTAGTCGCCGAACGCGGCTGCGCCGCCCCGACCGCGGTACTGACCGACGAGGAACGCATTCTCCGGACGGCATGTCCAGGTGTAGACGCGCAACCCGCGGGCGTGCGCGTCTGCGATCACCGATGTCGGCCCGGTCATGCGGCCGAGCTTGTCGGGTGCCAGGATGACGCGCTTGTCCACGCTGATCCCGTCCACGACCCCGACCAGACCGTCCAGCCCCGCCGGGCGCACGGTGGCCTTGTACGTCGGCGCGGCCCTGCCGAGCGCCGCGACCATGTCGAACGGGCGGCCGGCGGCTTCGAGGAGGTAGATGTACGTGCCGCGGATGCCGCGCTCGCGCAGCCGGCGCAGCACGGTCGATTCGAACGCCTCGATCGTGAGGGGCAGTTCACCGCGCGCCCAGCCCGCCGCGTCGAGTTCGTCCGCGACGAGTGCGGCGACATCCCACCCCAGCCGCTCGAAGTAGGTCGCGTGCTTGATCTCGAGCACCACACCGATCTCACGACCCTGCTCGAGCGACCCGGCGCGCACGAGATCGAGGACATCGCGCAGGCGCAGCACCGGCTGCTGGTCGTCGAACGACGCGCTGTTCGGGCGGAGCTCGGGAAGCCGCTCGCGGCAGCGGAGCGTCGTCAGCTCGTCCCACGTGAAGTCCTCGGTGAACCAGCCGGTCAGCTCGGCTCCGTCGATCGTCTTGGTCGCGCGGCGGTCGGCGAATTCGGGGCGCTCTGCGACGTCGGTGGTGCCCGAGATCTCATTCTCGTGCCGCACGACGAGCACCCCGTCCTGCGACACGACGATGTCGGGCTCGACCGCGTCGACGCCCATCGCGAGCGCGAGGTCGTACGACGACCGCGAATGCTCGGGCCGGTAGCCGGGCGCGCCGCGGTGTCCGATCACGAGGGGGCGGGTGCGTGGCACCGCTTCAGGCTACCCGCGGCCTGATCAGCGGGGCGGTGAAACGGGGGGCGCCCGGTGCCGCTCAAAGCCCACTCACAGCGCAGATCTGCAAGGGAATGCCTCCGGTCGGATATCGTTGATCTACAGCACAGTGCTGTGAACCCCTTGACCTTGGAGTGTGAGAGCAGTGGCCCTCAACAACCCCGCATTCAACAACCCGGCCTTCCAGGACCCGAAGGCCGTCAAGACCTACCCGGGCGGCCAGAACGCGGCCAGCCTCGGCGGGCAGACGCAGTTCGCGACCGCACAGCACGCGGGCACGGATGCCGCGGCCCAGGCGCAGCTGGAGGGCATGTACGCCGCCCCTCCGGCCGGCGCGATCGAGACCGACCGGATGACGGTCGAGGACACGGTGTGGAAGACCTTCGGGCTCTTCGCGATCCTCGTCGTCACCGCCGCCGTCGGCTGGGTGTGGACGCTGTCGACGGTCGCAGAGACCGGTCAGCCGAACATCCTGCCGTGGATCATCGGCATGCTGGGCGGCTTCGTGCTGGCGCTTGCCGTGATCTTCGGCTCTCGCAAGAAGGTCCGCCCGCTTCTGATCTTCGTCTACGCGGCATTCCAGGGACTGTTCGTCGGAGGCATCTCTGCGTTCTTCGAGTTCCTGTACTCCGGAATCGTCATGCAGGCGACCCTTGCCACCCTTGCTGTGGTCGGCGTCACCCTCGCGCTCTTCGCCAGCGGCAAGGTGCGCGCGTCGAAGAGGGCCACGAAGGTCTTCATGATCGCGATGATCGGCTACCTGGTCTTCTCGCTCCTGAACCTCGTCCTGATGTGGACCGGGGTGCTCCCGGCGAGCATGATGTTCGGCCTGCACAGCGCCACGATCATGGGCATCCCGCTCGGCCTGATCATCGGCGTCCTCGTGGTCATCATGGCGGCGTACTCGCTCGTGCTCGACTTCGACCAGATCCAGCAGGGCGTGCGCAACGGCGCACCGCGTCAGTACGGCTGGCTCGGGGCCTTCGGCATCATGGTCACGGTGGTCTGGCTTTACGTCGAGATCCTGCGCATCCTCGCGATCGTCCGCGGGTCGAATTAGCAGCTGACGATCATCGCGAAGGGGCCGTCCGAAAGGGCGGCCCCTTCGTCCGTAATCGGGACTGTCCCCGCCGCGGCGGGGCGGCTATCGTGACGCTATGGTCGGGCCGCGCGCGCTCATCGCTACCGCGCTCGCTGCGTGCGCCCTTGCCGCCGCGATCCTCGTCCCCGCCCCTGCCGCCGCGGCCGCACCCATCTCCGCAGCCACGAGCCCTGTGGACACGTTCGAGGACAGCGACTGCCCCGTTGATGTCCCCCGCGAGCACGAACGCAGGGTGACCTGCAGCGTGCTCACGGTGCCCGAGCGCCGCTCGCCGGGGAGCGACCCGGCGAAGACCCTGCGGCTGCCGGTGGCCGTCATCACCAGCGAGAGTCCGATCGCAGCCGATCCCCTCGTGTTCCCGACATCCGGCGGCCCCGGCGGAGGCAGCCTCACTTCGCTCTGGTACTTCCTCGACTATGCGGACTGGGCCGAAGGCCGCGACATCATCCTGATCGAGCAGCGCGGCGATGCGCTGGCCGAGCCGTCGCTGGACTGCCCCGAGCTCGATACCGAGCACTTCATCGAGGACGGCGCATTCCTGCAGCCCGCCGCTCAGCGCGCCCGGCGGAACGAGCAGGTGGAGGCGTGCCGTGCACGGCTGACCGAGGAGGGCATCGACCTCTCCGCCTACACCAGCGCCGAGAGCGTCGCCGACCTCGCCGACCTGCGCGCTGCTCTGGGCTACAACCAGTGGGATCTGTACGGGGTGTCGTACGGCGCCCGCCTGGCGCTGACGGCGATGCGGGACCGCCCCGACGGGCTGCGCGCCGTGATCCTCGACGGGGTCTACCCGCCGCACATCAACAAGTTCGAGCAGGAACCCGGCGGATTGGTGGCGGCGATCGAGACGCTCGAGGCGGACTGTGCCGCACAGACCGAGTGCCGCGAGCGCTACCCCGATCTCGCCGAGTCCCTCGCCGCACTTCTCGAGAGTGCCGATGAGAACCCGCTGACGGTCACCGTGAAGCACCCCGTCGACAGGTCGCCCGTCACGCGAGCGCTGTCGGACGAGGACATCGTGGCCGGCCTGTTCAACGCGTTCTACGACGCCGACACGATTCGAGCCCTGCCGTACCTGATCGATCGCCTCGCCGCCGGTGACGCCGGCGCGGCGATTCCGCTCGCGCAGCGATACACCGACGACGAGGACGTCCTGGCCGAGGGACTGAACCTCTCGATCGAGTGCGCCGAAGAGGCGCCCTTCAATGAAGACGAGCGCATCGCGGCTGCGCTGGCGGCCGACCCGCTCCTCGCGCACTGGGGGCGCAACGACGGATTCCGTGAGGACTGCGCGCGGTGGAACGTTCCCCCACTCCCCGAGGGCGAGAACGCGCCGGTCGTCAGTGCGATCCCGACCCTCCTCACCACCGGCGGATACGATCCGGTCACGCCGGTCGCATACGCAGGGGCCGCGGCCGAGCACCTCTCGGTCCGCTACATCCACACGTTCCCCGGCCAGGGCCATGGGGCGGTGTGGACGAACTGGGTGGACGACTGCGCAGCGAAGATGGCGGGACAGTTCCTGATCGACCCTGCCGTGGCACCGGACGCATCGTGCGTAGAGTCCATGCCCCCGACGGAATTCCTCACCGACGAAGACATCCACCCCACCTCCGCGGTGTACCGCCTCAACGGCGATGTCATCCAGGACCGCGACCCGCTGCAGATCGCGATCGCCGGATCGACCATCCTGACCTTCCTTGCGACGCTCGTCTACGCCGCGATCTACGGCCTGGGGTGGCTCGGCCGTCGCCATGGCGAAGCACCCGGTGGGCTCGTGCTCGTCGCAGCCACGGCGGCGCTGCTGAATCTGCTCTACATCGGCGGGATGACCCTGGTGCTGACGCGCACCGATCAGCTGATCCTCGCGTTCGGCCTGCCGACGGGGATCTGGCCCCTGCTGCTCGTCCCGTTCGTCGCACTCGCCGCCACCGTCCTGCTGATCGTGTCGCTCGCCCGTGCGTGGATGCAGGAAGAGGGCACACGGTTCCACCGCATCGTCCTGTCGGTCTCGGCGCTGGCGGGGGCGGGCTTCGCGATCTGGCTGCTCGCCCGCGGCCTGCTCCTGCTCTAGCGGTACGCCGTTCTGCTCTGAGCGGAACGGCTCCGATGCGGCATCCGCTCGTCTTATCGTGAGCGCATGCATGAACGAACGGCGGAGATCATCCCTATGCCGCCGAAGCGCCCGGCGCGGGCGCCAGAGCCGCTCTGGCGCGACGTGCTCGGTGAGCAGCTGCGCCGCATCCGTCACGAGCGGGGTGAGCGCCTCGCCGACACCGCGGAGCGGGCGGGCGTGTCACCGCAGTACCTCTCCGAGATGGAACGGGGGCTCAAGGAGCCCTCGAGCGAGATGATCGCCGCCGTCGCCGGCGCGCTGGAGATCACTCTCGTCGACCTCACGGCGACCGTCGTCGACGAGTTGCGTGCGCGCACCGCCGACCGCTCCGCCGCCGTCCGCGGTCAGGTCGGCCTCTCGCTCGTCGCCTGAGCCCGCGGGCGGGTTCCGCCGGTCAAGCCCTGGTCGCGACCTCGGTGCGGGCGCTAGCGTGACGAAGATGAGTCCCGCGAAGAGCACCGGCGAGATCCTCGAGATCGATGGCCGCGAGGTGCGCGTATCGAGCCCGGACAAGATCGTCTTCCCGCAGCAGGCCCTGACCAAGCTCGACGTCGTGCGCTACTACCTCGCCGTCGCGCCGGGCGCCCTCCGCGGCGCCGGTGGACGCCCGATGGTGCTCAAGCGCTTCGTGAAGGGCATCGACCAGGAGGCGTTCTTCCAGAAGCGCGTGCCCGAGAACCACCCCGACTTCATCGACACCGCGACGCTGCACTACGCCCGTGGCACGTCAGCGGAGGAAGCGGTGATCCGGGATGCTGCGGGCCTGGCCTGGGTCGTCAACCTCGGTTGCCTCGATCTCAACCCGCACCCGGTGCGCGCCGAAGACCTCGACCACCCCGACGAGCTGCGGGTCGACCTCGACCCGATGCCGGGCGTCGACTGGTCGCAGATCGTCGATGTCGCGATGGTCGCGCGCGAGGTGCTCGACGACATGGGACTCGTCGGATGGCCGAAGACGAGCGGATCGCGCGGGCTGCACATCCTCGTGCGGATCGCCCCGAACTGGGACTTCACGCAGGTGCGCCTGGCGGCGGAGACCCTCGCACGCGAGGTGGAGAGCCGCGCACCGGGCTTGGCGACCGCACGCTGGTGGAAGGAGGAGCGCGGCGAGAGCGTGTTCGTGGACTTCAACCAGAACGCCAAGGATCGCACGGTCGCATCCGCGTACTCGATCCGCCCGCTCCCCGACGCGCGCGTGTCGACGCCGCTGGACTGGGACGAGGTGCGGCTGCGCCGGCCGGAGGAGTTCACCGTGGCGACGATGCTCGATCGCTTCGCCGAGATCGGCGACCCGCACGAGGGCATCGACGATGCCGTGGGCACCCTGGACGGCCTGCTGGCCCTCGCGAAGGAGCTGGGCCCCGCCGAGAAGCCGCCGCGCGCGGGAGACGCCGACGGACGCCGCCAGTCGACGATGCCGCTGATCGAGATCGCGCGCACGAAGACCAAGCCCGAGGCGATGGATGCCCTCGAGCAGTGGAAGTCCCAGCATCCGGATACGGCCGGGAAGCTGCATCCGGCCGACACGCTCGTGGACGGTATGCGGGGCTCGAGCTCGATCTGGTACCGCGTGCGAATCAACCTGCAGCACGTGCCCGAGGCTTCGCGGCCGGAGCAGGGCGAGCTGCTCGCCGACTACGACCCCTGGGCGGGCAAGACCTGGCCCGGGCGCCCCGCCGACTGACCCCGCCCGTCTCCGCGATCAGCCGAGACTGAATCCTGAGCAAGCGACTGCGCTCAGCGCTCGGCGAGGACGCGATCCACCAGGCCGTAAGCCACGGCCTCGTCGGCGGTGAAGACGCGGTCGCGGTCGGTGTCGAGGCGCAGCTTCGCGGCGTCCTGCCCCGTGTGCCGTGCGAGCACCTGCTCGACCTCCCCGCGTACGCGCACGAGTTCGTCCGCCTGCAGGATCAGGTCGGGGATCGCACCGCGACCCTGCCCGGTGGGCTGATGCAGCACGACCCGCGCGTGCGGCAGCACCGCCCGTTTTCCCGCGGCACCCGACGCGAGCATGACGGCACCGACACCGATCGCCTGCCCGACGCACGTCGTCGCGATGTCGGGCCGCACATGCTGCATCGTGTCGTAGATCGCGAGCATCGCGCTCGGGTCGCCGCCCTCCGAGTTGATGTACAGCTGGATGTCGCGGTCGGGGTTGTCGGCATCCAGGTGCAGCAGCTGGGCGATGAGCGCATTCGCGACGCCCGCGTCGATGCCGGTGCCGAGGTAGACGACCCGCTCGGTCAGCAGGTGCGAGTAGACGTCCATGATGCGGTCGCCCCGCGGATGCTGCGAGACCACGTTCGGGATCGTGTAGCCGCTCATGCCGCCACCTCCGCCGCGCCCAGGCCGAGCCCCGCGGGTCGCCGCCGACGCGGCACGACCTGCGCGAAGTCGGTCACGATGCCGTCGATGAACCCGTAGGCCTCGGCCTCGGTCGCGGTGTACCAGCGGTCGTGCAGCGAATCCTCGAAGATGCGCTCCACCGGCTGACCCGTGTCGTCGGCGATCAGCCCCAGGACCGTGTCGCGCATGCGCCGCAGATCGTCGGCCTGCACCTCGACCTCGACCGTCGAGCCGCCGATGCCCGACGAGCCCTGGTGCATCAGAATGCGTGCGTGCGGCAGCGCCCGGCGCTTGCCCCTCGTTCCCGCCGAGAGCAGGAACTGCCCGGCACTGCACGCGAGCCCCAGGGCGAGGGTCGCGACGTCGTTCGGGATCAGGTGCATCACGTCGCGGATCGCGAGCATCGACGGCACCGAGCCGCCTGGAGAGTGGATCCACAGTGCGATGTCGGATGCGTCGTCCTCGGCCGCCAGCGCGAGCAGCTGCGTCGCGATCAGGGTGCCGTTGTCGTCGTCGAGCGGCCCGTCGAGCACGAGCACGCGCTGGTGGAACAGTTCGCGGCGCGCCTCGGCGCCGAACTGCGGGATCTTCGCATCATCTGCCATGACCCCAGCGTGCGCGGCGCGGTGCGGGCTTGCACGCCTTTCCGCCGCGGGCGGATCCGCTGGTGGCGGCGTGCGTCAGGTGCTGCGGCGCTGCGAGGGCCGCGCGAGCACGTCGCCGACCGCCTGCGCGAGGGCGGCCATGGCGTGGTCGGGGTGCACGGCGCGGGAGGCGGCGACCGCTTCAGCGGTCAGGCGCGCTCGCAGCTCGACGTCGGTGAGCAGCTCGACCAGCGCGGCGGCCAGCGCGTTGATGTCGGCGTCGGGCACCAGCATCCCGCCACCTCCGGCGAGCAGATCGCGCGGGCCGTACCGCACGTCGTATGCGACGACCGGGCAGCCATGGGCGAGTGCTTCGGCGATCGACAGACCCTGCCCCTCGAAGGCCGAGGTCGAGAGGAACGCGGTCGCCCGGTCGAGCTCGTGACCGGGGTCTTCGGTGAGCCCGCGAAGCACGACATGTGCTTCGCGTCCGAGTTCGCCGACGAGGCGCTCGAGAGCCTTGTGCTCCGATCCCGCTCCGTAGATGTCGAGCGTCGCTTCGGGCACGACCCGGATCACGGCGTCGAACGCGCGGATCGCGTGATCGATCCGCTTTCCCGGGGCGAGCCGGTTGAGCATGACGACCCGTCCCGGCGCGCGGTCGGCGAGCGGGGTGACGGATGCCGCGGCCGGAACCGCGTTCGGAACCACGACGTGCACGGGCGACGCGCCGAATCGCTCCTCGACATCGGATCGCTGGGCATCCGTGGGCCACAGCACCGCGTCGAAGCGCTCGGCGAGGGTGAACCACCGCGACCACAGCGGGTTGAGCGGCGCGTCGGGGCTGAACGGGGGCTCGAGGTGGATCGTGTGGATCGTGTGCAGGAGGCGCAGCGCGGGATCATCCCATCCGGCGAGAAGCTCGCCGAGCTGCCGCGACTCGCACACGACGACGACGGGGCGCGCGGCATCCCCTGCTCGAATCCCGTCGACGACGTGTTCGAGCCACGCGCGGTAGAGCGCCCCGAACCCTTCGATCACTCCCGCGACCTCGCCGCGCGGGTCGTACACCGCGATCGGAGCCGCCGTGACGTGCCAGTCGGGGTCGCCCGCGATGACCGGGAGCGCGACGACCGCGCGGCCGCCGGCATCCGTGATCACGCGGTATTCGAGCGCCGGATCCGGCTCGCCGGGATGAGAGGCCGCCCGCAGCCAGGCGGCCGCTCCTCCGTGCGCCGCTGCGGCCTCGTCGAAGAGGTTGCGCATGCGCGCGGGCTCGACCACCAGGTCGCGGCCGGCGAAGGCGGCGCGGTGCTGCGCGTGCTCGGCCGGGGTACCGGGATCGAGGGTCAGCAGAAGCGGCCCGAGCCCGTCGTGCACGCCGGCGGCCGCCATCTGACGCGCGCGCGCGAGCGTGGCGAGGGCGTAGCCTCCGTCGCGGTCGGGAATGAGCCTGCTCGACAGGACGAGGTACTCGGCATCCGGGAAGTCCGTCACGTTCCCCATCCTGCCCCGATCCGCCGTGGGGTCCTACCGGGTCACTCCCACTCGATGGTGCCCGGCGGCTTCGAGGTCACGTCGAGCACGACGCGGTTCACTTCGCGCACCTCGTTCGTGATGCGGTTCGAGATGCGAGCGAGCACGTCGTACGGCAGGCGGGTCCAGTCGGCGGTCATCGCGTCCTCCGATGAGACCGGCCGCAGGACGATCGGGTGCCCGTACGTGCGGCCGTCGCCCTGCACGCCCACCGAGCGCACGTCGGCCAGCAGCACGACCGGGCACTGCCAGATCTCGCCGTCGAGCCCGGCGCGGGTCAGCTCTTCGCGGGCGATCGCGTCGGCGTCACGCAGAATCTCGAGGCGGTCAGCGGTGACCTCGCCGACGATCCGGATGCCGAGGCCGGGCCCCGGAAACGGCTGTCGGCCGACGATCACCTCGGGAAGGCCCAGCTCACGGCCGATCGCGCGGACCTCGTCCTTGAACAGGGTGCGCAGGGGCTCCACGAGCTCGAACTGCAGGTCTTCGGGCAGGCCGCCGACGTTGTGGTGCGACTTGATGTTCGCCGTGCCCGTGCCGCCGCCCGACTCGACCACATCGGGGTAGAGCGTGCCCTGCACGAGGAAGCGGATCGGCTCGCCGTCTGCTGCGGCCTCGTCCACCAGGGCCTTCTCGGCGGCTTCGAACGACCGGATGAACTCGCGACCGATGATCTTGCGCTTCTGCTCGGGATCGGAGACGCCGGCCAGCGCCGACAGGAACTGCTCGCGCGCATCGATCGTGACCAGGCGCACACCGGTTGAAGCGACGTAGTCCTGCTCCACCTGCTCGCGCTCGTTCTTCCGCAGCAGTCCGTGATCGACGAAGATGCACACGAGCTGATCGCCGACGGCCTCGTGCACGATCGCGGCCGCGACCGCCGAGTCGACGCCGCCGGAGAGGCCGCAGATCACGCGTCCGGTGCCGACCTGCTCGCGAATGCGGGCGACCTGCTCGGCGATCACGTTCCCGCTGTTCCAGTCGGCCGGCAGGCCTGCCGCCCGGTGCAGGAAGTTCTCGATCACGCGCTGGCCGAAGTCGGTGTGCTTGACCTCGGGGTGCCATTGCACGCCGTACATGCGCCGTTCGTCGCTGCCGAACGCGGCGACCGGAGTCACCGACGTCGACGCGAGCACATCGAAGCCGTCGGGCGCTTTCGAGACCTGGTCGCCATGGCTCATCCACACGTTCTGCGCGGCCGGCTGGCCGGCCAGCAGCACGCCGCCGTCGCCGGTGAGCGCAGCATCCGTCGCCCCGTATTCGCGCAGGCCGGTGTTCGCGACCTCACCGCCGAGCGCCTGGGCCATCACCTGGAAGCCGTAACAGATGCCGAGGGTGGGCACCCCGAGGTCGAAGACCCCGCTGTCGAGTGCGGGAGCGCCGGGCTCGTACACCGACGAAGGGCCGCCCGACAGGATCAGACCGACCGGGTTCTTCGCCGCGATCTCGACGGCGGTGGCGGTGTGCGGCACGATCTCGCTGTACACGCCGGCCTCGCGCACTCGGCGGGCGATGAGCTGTGCATACTGCGCTCCGAAGTCGACGACCAGGACAGGGCGCTGATCGGTCTCAGTCTGCTGTGTCACCGCTTGTTCTCCGTCGGGATGGCCTGAGTGAGTGACGAGTGCTCGGCGCGGGAGTGCAGTTCGATGTCTTCGCGCGTCGAGAGGTATGCGCGCACGTCACGGGCGACGCGCACCTCGAGGAAGAACGACAGGAGCGGGACGATGCCCCCCGACGCCAGCAGCAGGAAGCGCCAGAACGGCCAGCGCATGAGGCTCCACACGCGGAAGCAGGCGAACAGGTACACGACGTAGAACCAGCCGTGCGCGACGAGGATGCCGAGCGAGAGGTTGATGCCGTCGCCCGTCGACTCGAGGCCCTCGGGACCTTCCACGACGGGCGCGAACCAGAGGAAGCCGCCGGATCCGCCGAGGAACAGCTCGTAGCCGAGGGCGTACTTCGCGAGCATCTCCGCGCACAGCAGCAGCAGCATCGTGCCGGTGATCACCGAGCAGATCTGGTAGAACTTCAGCGCCCCGCGGATGGCCGGGAACGTGGCGAGTTTCGGGGCCGGAGGCATGGGCCCAGTCTACCCGGGGAGCGTGGCACCCCCGCCGGGTCAGGACGTCGCGGGCTCGGCCTCTTCGAGCTCTTCGAGCTCGCGTTCCCAGGCATCTCGAGCGAGGCGATACCAGAGGTAGAACGCGAAGCCGGCGAACACCGCCCACTCGATCGCGTAGAAGATGTTGAGCCAGTTGACGTTCGAGCCCTCGGCCGGAGCGGGTGAGGAGATGTCGACGAGGGAGCCCTGCGCCACCTCGGATGCGACGTACGCACGGTAGACATCGAGGCCTTCGATGTCGTGCCAGCGCGAGAGCAGCGCAGCCGGCGACATGCGCGTGAGCGTCTGCGGATCAGCGCCGCTCGGAGGCAGCACCGGTCCTTCGTCGGAGATGAGCCGACCGGTGATCGCCAGAGGGGTCTCGGCGGCGTCCGGAGCCGACGCGTTCTGCTCGAGCAGGTCCACCGAAGCCAGGGCGTCGTCTTCGGTGGCCGCCCAGCCGATCGCGACGGCGACGGACGTCGGCTGCACGCCCTCCTCACCGGCCACGCGCAGCTGGCCGGTGACCCAGTACCCCTCGACGCCGTCGTTGAACCTCGACGAGACGACGATGAAATCGCCCGGCACCCACGTGCCGGTGACCGTGACGCGCTGCCCGACCAGCGGCTCTTGGACGTACTCGCCGGGAGCGGCGACCTCGGCGAGAGGCCGCACCTCCTCGGTGGCGCCGGGCGGTGTCGGGTCGGTGTCGATCGCGCGACCGAGCTGCCACTGTCCGAGCCACGCGAACACGCCCGCGACCAGGAGGCACAGGGCGAGGAGCGCGATCCAGCGAGGGCGCAGCATGACTTCGCGCAACGTCGGCGCGAACACTTCGGGCAGCAGTGCGACGGGGTCCGCATTCCGGGTCGCATCGGCGGGGTCCGGGACCGGCGTCGGCCGTTCGTCGACCGGCTCGTCGGAGGAGGTCATCCGGTGCTGTAGGGGGCGACGACGACATCGACCCGCTGGAACTCCTTGAGGTCGGAGTAGCCGGTCGTCGCCATCGACTTCTTCAGCGCCCCGAT
>Ga0190275_10002819_pt1 | contig 12346 bp, 9 predicted proteins | sample Popmic550T_FD_133745 | JGI IMG/M metagenome (GOLD analysis project Ga0190275, IMG submission 133745) | Populus adjacent soil microbial communities from riparian zone of Yellowstone River, Montana, USA - 550 T | ecosystem: Environmental > Terrestrial > Soil > Riparian zone > Trees stand | place... | reverse complement strand
TTGATCTTCTCGGAGACGAGCACGCCGCCGGTCTCGAGCGCGGCGTTCCAGGTCAGGCCCCAGTCCTTGCGGTTCACGGTGACGCCGCCCTCGAAGCCGACCCGGGTGTTGCCGAACGGGTCGACCGCGGAGCCGGTCTCCTCGAACTCGATCGTGACGGGCCGGGTGACGTCCTTGATGGTCAGGTCGCCGGTGACGGTCCACTCGTCGTCGTCGCGCGAGACCTCGGTGGAGCGGAAGGTCATCGCCGGGAAGTTCTCCACGTCGAAGAAGTCGGGCGAGCGCAGGTGACCGTCACGGTCCGGGCTGCCGGTGCTGACCGAGGCGACATCGATGTCGAGCTCGACCGAGGACGCGGCCGGGTGCTCGGCGTCGATGTGGGCGGTGGCGGTGAAGTCGGTGAACTGGCCGCGGACCTTGGTCACCATCGCGTGGCGGGCGACGAAGCCCAGCCGGGAGTGCGAGGTGTCGACTGCGTAGTCTCCGGCGATGTCGTCGAGGGTGGTGGTGCTCATGGGGGGTCCTCCTGAGGGATTTAGTTGAACTCTTGACTACTTCAACGCCTCAGTCGGGGATCTATTCCGCAAGTCAGAAACAATTCTCGGCGCCAGGCTCAGCGGAAGGCTGACTCGCCCGTCAGCGCCTGGCCGATCACGAGCTGGTGCACCTCCGCGGTGCCCTCGTAGGTGAGGACCGACTCCAAGTTGTTCGCGTGCCGCAGCACCGGGTAGTCCAGGGTGATGCCGTTGGCCCCGAGGAGGGTGCGGCACTCGCGCGCGATCCGCAGCGCCTCGCGGGTGTTGTTCAGCTTCCCGACGCTGACCGCCTCGGCGGGCAGGCCGCTCCCGACCAGGCCGTCCTTCAGCCGCCCGAGATGCAGCGCCAGCAGCACCCCCTTGTTGAGCTCCACCGCCATGTCGGCGAGCTTGGCCTGGGTCAGCTGGTAGCCGCTGAGCGAGCGTCCGAAGACCTGTCGCTCGTGGGTGTAGTCCAACGTCGTCTCCAGGCAGTCACGGGCCGCGCCCATCGCACCGAACACGATCCCGAATCGGGCCTCGGCGAGGCAGGAGAGCGGTCCGGCCAGACCGTGACCGTCGGGCAGCATCGCGTCGGCAGGCAGCCGGACGCCGTCGAGCACCAGCTCGCTGGTGACGGACGCGCGCAGCGACAGCTTCTGCTTGATCTCCGGCGCCGAGAACCCCGGGGCATCGGTCGGGACGACGAAGCCGCGGATGCCGTCTTCGGTCCGCGCCCACACGACCGCGACGTCGGCCACCGAGCCGTTGGTGATCCACATCTTGGTGCCATCGAGCACCCAGTCGCTCCGCTCGTTCCCAGGGGCGTCCCGCCGAGCGCGCGTGCGCATCCCGCCCGGGTCCGAGCCGAAGTCCGGCTCGGTCAAGCCGAAGCACCCGATCAGCTCCCCGCTGGCCAGGCCGGGCAGCCACCGCTCCTTCTGCTCGTCCGAGCCGTGCTTCCAGATCGCGAACATCGCCAGCGAGCCCTGCACCGACACCAGCGACCGGAGACCGCTGTCGCCGGCCTCGAGCTCCAGGCAGGCCAGGCCGTACGCGGTGGCGCTGGTGCCGGCACAGCCGTAGCCGGTCAGGTGCATCCCGAGCAGGCCCAGCCGGCCGAACTCACGAGCCAGCTCCCGGACCGGGGTGTCGCCGCGCTCGTACCAGCCGGCGATCTCGGGGCGCAGCCGCTCGTCGACCACGCTGCGCACCGTGTCACGGATGGCGCGCTCCTCCTCGCCGATCAGCGAGTCGAGGTCGAGCAGCGCGAGCGGGGCCATCGGGGTGGAGTCGGTCATGACCCCATCCAACCCGCCGCAGCACCCGCCGCACAGGGCCCCGCGAAGTGGCGAACCGCACGCGTACGTGATCTGGTGGTGGGTACGGGGACGCGACTCGAGGAGTGTGGACCCAGATGACGGACAACATGCACAGCACCGACGAGACCCGACCGACCATCCTGGGCGGTGACTCCGATCCGGCGTACGAGAGCCGCGGCGAGGTCATCGACCGGGAGCGTGAGCAGCACGGTGGCGTCAAGATCGGCTCGGCGTTCTTCGGCTGGCTCGCCGCCACCGGCATGGCGGCGCTGCTGAGCGCGATCGTGGCCGTGACCGGGGTGCTGGCAGGCGACGCGACCGACACCGACTCCGCGTCCGAGGTCGCCGACGCGCTCGACCTCCAGCTCGACGAGCTCGGCATCATCGGCGTGATCGCGGCGCTTGCGATGTGGTTCGTCGCCTACTACTGCGGCGGGTACGTCGCCGGCCGGATGGCTCGGTTCGACGGCATCAAGCAGGGCATCGCCGTGTGGGTGTGGGCGATCGTGGTCGCGGTGGTGATCGGCGTGCTGGCGGCCGTGGCCGACGAGGACTACAGCGTGAGCGACGGGCTGCCCAGCCTGGACGGCGAACCGACCATGACGGTCGTCGTGGGCGTGGCCCTGGTCGCCCTCGTCAGCCTCGTCGGCGCGATGCTCGGTGGGCTCGCAGGGATGCGGTTCCACCGCCGGGTCGACCGCACCGGGCTCGGGCACTGACCCTGGCGGAGGAGCAGGGCGCGCTCTAGATTGGCTAGCGGTCACACTCGGGTGGCCGCTCTCGGGAAGGGTCCGCCATGTCCTCGCTCCTCCGTGCCCGCCGGCTGCTGCCGGCCGCCGTCCTCGCGCTGGTCTCGCCACTGCTGGGTGCGCCGCCGGCGCTCGCCGCGACACCGTCGTACGTCGCGCTCGGCGACTCCTACAGCTCCGGGACCGGCACCGGGAGCTACCTCGACGACGGGACGTCGTGCAAGCGGTCGGCGTACGCGTACCCGAGCCTGATCTCGGCGTCCCGCGGCTACGCGCTCAACTTCCGGGCCTGCTCCGGCGCCACGATCCCGGATGTCACGAACACCCAGCTCGGCGCCCTCACGACCGCCACGAACTACGTGACCATCTCGATCGGCGGCAATGACGCGGGCTTCGCCGACGTGCTCACCGAGTGCGCCACTCCCTGGTGGGCCGGTGACTGCGACGGCGCGATCGACGCGGCACAGGCGTTCATCAACAACACGCTGCCCGGGCAGCTCGCGACCCTCTACGCGTCGATCCGCGCGAAGGCCCCGAACGCCACGGTCGTCGTGGTGGGCTACCCGCGGATCTTCATGGGGGAGGACTGCAACGCCGGGACCTGGTTCTCCCCGGAGGAGCAGACCCGGCTCAACCAGACCGCCGACCTGCTCAACGCCCAGACCCAGAGCGCCACCGCCGCGCACGGCTTCACGTTCGCCAACCCGACCAGCCGCTTCATCGGACACGCCGTGTGCGACGACCCGGAGTGGATCAACGGCCTCTCGTGGCCGATCGACGAGAGCTACCACCCGAACCAGGACGGCCAGGCCTCCGGCTACACGCCGACGGTCAGCCCGGTGCTCACCGGCGCCGCGGTCGCCGCCACGCGGGCGACCGTCGCCGCTGCGCTCGACCGGGCCGACGAGCTCGCGGCTCAGCAGCGCCGGTACGCCGCCCAGGATGCATCGATCGAGCCGCAGCAGTTCGTGGCACCAGACGTCACCGCCCCGGGCATGCGCCGGCTGGCTCGACAGCACGGCGTGGACTACGACCGGTGGCTCGCCCGGCACTGACCCGAGCGACTCCGGTGGCGCTGGCTCCGGATGGTAGAAGGGAGCGGTGCCCTCCTCCGTCTCGGTCGTCGCCCTGCTGCTCCCGGTGTCGTTGCTCGCTGCGTGCTCGGCATCGGAGCCCGAGGAGGAAGGCGCTGACCCGGAGCCGGTGGCCCAGGCCCTCGCCGACGGGTTGGCGGCCGGCGACCTGTCCGACGTCGAGCTCGCCGACCCTGTCGGGGTCGAGCAACAGCTGACCGAGATCCTCGAAGGAATGGGAGATCTCACACCACGCGTGGAGCTCACCGAGGTGACCGAGTCCGACGGTGCGGCCACCGCCACCCTCGGGTGGAGCTGGTCGATCACCGAGCAGGACTGGACCTACACCACCACCGCGCAGCTGAGCCGGGTCGACGAGGCCTGGGTCGTCGAGTGGGAGCCGTCGATCGTCGAGCCGTCGCTGCGGCGTGGCGGGTCGCTGGAGCTGACCGGGATCACGGCCGCGCGCGGCGAGATCGTCGGCGCCGGCGGGCAGGCGATCGTCGCCGACCGCCCGGTCACGCGGTTCGGCATCGACAAGTCGGCGGTCTCGAAGAGCCGGGCGGTCGAGTCGGCCCGCGCCCTGGCCGGGCTGCTGGACCTCGACGTGCCGTCGTACGTCGAGCGGGTGAAGGAGTCCGGAGACGAGGCGTTCGTCGAGGCGATCGTGCTCCGGCGCGACGAGATCCCGGTCGAGGTGGGCGCGGGGTACCAGCGGATCAAGGGTGCGCTGGCGTTGCAGGACACGCTGCCGCTGGCCCCGACCCGTGACTTCGCGGCGCCGATCCTCGGCACGGTCGGCGAGCCGACCGCCGAGATGATCGAGGAGGACCCCGACCGCTACGCCGTCGGGCAGGAGGTCGGCCTGAGCGGGCTGCAGCTGCGGTACGACGAGCAGCTGGTCGGCACGCCGGGCGTCGTCGTCACGAAGGTGGCCTCCGACGGCAAGGAGACCGAGCTGTTCCGTGAGAAGGGCGCGCCCGGACAGCCGCTGGAGCTGACCCTCGACCCGCGCCTCCAGGTCGCCGCCGAGCGGCTGCTCGCCCCGGTCGGACCGGCCAGCGCCCTGGTGGCGGTCAAGCCCTCGACCGGCGCGATCCTGGCCGCCGCGAACGGCCCGGGCACCGACGGCTACAACATGGCGACCTTCGGGCAGTTCGCGCCGGGCTCGACGTTCAAGTCGGTCAGCTCGCTGGCGCTGCTGCGCTCCGGGCTCACGCCCGACGCCGGCGTCGAGTGCCCGTCGACGATCGTGGTCGATGGCAAGCGGTTCAAGAACTATGACGACTACCCGGCCGGCGGGCTCGGAACCATCCCGTTCCGCACGGCCCTCGCCAACTCGTGCAACACCGCGTTCATCGGCGAGCACGACCGGCTCGGCCGCCGCACGCTGGTCGACGCCGCCGCGTCCCTCGGGATGGGGGTCGATCACGACCTCGGCTTCCCGGCGTACTTCGGCTCGGTCGTCCCACCGAAGTCGGAGACCGAGGCGGCCGCGGACCTGATCGGCCAGGGCACCATTCTCGCCTCACCGATGACGATGGCGACGGTCGCGGCGTCGATCCAGGCCGGCCGGACCGTGCTGCCGTCCCTGGTGCGGTCCCACGAGGTCGAGCTGGCCTCCGTCCCGGGGCTCACCGGCGCCGAGGCCGCGCAGCTGCAGGGCATGCTGCGCGGCGTGGTGACCTCCGGCAGCGGCAGCCAGCTCGCCGACGTACCCGGTCCGCCGGTCCTCGCGAAGACCGGCACCGCCGAGTACGTCCCGGAGGGCGGCGGCCTGCGCACCCACGCCTGGATGATCGCCGCCCAGGGCGACCTCGCCGTGGCGGTCTTCGTGCAGGACGGCGTCTCCGGCTCCCAGACCGCCGGCCCCATCCTCGAAGCCTTCCTCCGCGCCGCCTGAACACCCGGGGGTTTCGAGGCTCGTCGCTGACGCTCCTCGCACCTCAACCACCGGGCTAGCGGTCGCGGGGGGTGATGGTCTTGGCGACGTCCTCGGGCATCGGCTCGTAGTGCGCGAAGGAGCGGGTGAAGGTCCCGGCGCCGTGGGTCGAGGAGCGCAGGTCGATGGCGTAGCGCACCAGCTCGGTCTGCGGCACCTCGGCCTTCACGACGGTCCGGTCGTCACCGATCTTGTCGGTGCCGAGGACCCGCGCGCGGCGGGAGGACAGGTCGCTCATGACGCCGCCGATGTACTCGTCGGGCACGAGGACGGCGACCTCGTCGAACGGCTCGAGCATCGTCACCGTGGCCGCGGCTGCGGCCTCGCGCAGCGCGAGCGCGCCCGCGGCCTGGAACGCCATGTCGGAGGAGTCGACGCTGTGCGCCTTCCCGTCGGTGAGCGTGACCCGGAGGTCGACCACCGGGTAGCCGTTGCGCACCCCGCGCTCCATCTGCGCCTTGACGCCCTTCTGGACGCTGAGGATGAACTGGCGGGGTACGGCGCCGCCGACCACCTTGTCGACGAACTCGAACCCGCCGCCCTCCGGCAGCGGCTCCACCGTGATCTGGCAGACGGCGTACTGGCCGTGCCCGCCGGACTGCTTCACGTGCCGGCCCTGCGCCGACACGCCGCTGCCGAACGTCTCCCGCATCGAGACCACGAACGGGACGGTGTCGACGTGCACGACGTACCGCTCCTCGAGCCGCTCGAGGGTCACGTCGGCGTGCGCCTCACCGAGGCACCACAGCACCAGCTGGTGGGTCTCGGGGTTGTTCTCGACCCGGAGGGACGGGTCCTCGGCGGCGACCCGGCCGAGGGCCTGGGAGAGCTTGTCCTCGTCGGACTTCGTGCGCGCGACGATCGCGGTGGGGAGCAGCGGCTCGGGCAGGCTCCACGGCTTGAGGACGACCGGGTGGTCGGGGTCGGACAGCGTGTCGCCGGTCTCGGCGCGGCTGAGCCGCCCGATCGCCGCGATGTCTCCGGCGACGACCTGGGCGGCGGGCACGAGCTGCTTGCCGAAGGCGTGGGACAGTGCACCGACCCGCTCGTCCTCGTCGTGGTCGGGATGGCCCGACTCCTCTCCGAAGAACGACGAGAAGTGGCCGGACACGTGCACCGAGGCGTCGGGCCGCAGCGTGCCGCTGAACACCCGCACCAGGCTGAGCCGGCCGACGTACGGGTCGCTCGTGGTCTTGATGACCTCGGCGACGAGGTCCGCATCGGGGTCGCAGGCGATGCCGGGTGCGGCCGCACCCGCGGCGGTGAACACGTCCGGTGACGGGTGCTCGGCCGGGGACGGGAATCCGCTGATCGCCAGGTCGAGCAGCTCGGCGCAGCCGATGCCGGTGATCGAGCAGACCGGTACGACGGGGAAGAACGTCGCCCGCGCGACGGCTCGCTCGAGGTCGTCGACCAGTAGCTTCACGTCGATCTCCTCACCGCCGAGGTAACGGTCCATGAGGGTCTCGTCCTCGGACTCCTCGATCACGCCCTCGATCAGGTCGCCGCGGAGCTCGGCCAGGTCGTCCTCGCAGGGCTCGAGCAGCCCGGTCAACGCCGTGACGTCGCCGCCCTCGCGGACGGGCACGTAGAGCGGCTTCACCTTGTCGCCGAACGACTCCTGCGCCTGGGCGAGCACGCCGTCGTAGTCGGCGCGGGCCTGGTCGAGCTTGGTGATGACCACCGCCCGCGGCATCCCGACCTCGGCGCACTCGCGCCACACGTTGCGGGTGCCGTCGTCGACGCCCTCGTTGGCCGCGATCACGAACAGCGCGCAATCGGCGGCACGCAGCCCGGCCCGCAGGTCTCCGACGAAGTCGGCGTACCCGGGGGTGTCGATCAGGTTGACCTTGGTCCCCTCGTGCACGAGGGGCGCGACGGCGAGGGAGCTGGAGCGGCCGTGCTGCTGCTCGCTGGGATCGAAGTCGCAGACGGTGCTGCCGTCCTCGACAGATCCGGCGCGCGACACGGCTCCGGCAGTGGCGAGCAGCGTCTCGACGAGGGTCGTCTTGCCGGAGCCTCCGGGCCCGACCAGGACGACATTCCTGATCTGGTCCGGGCTGCTCGCCTCGAGATCTTGCCCGGCTGGTCTACGTCCGTTCCCCTTGTCGGCCATCGCTACCTCCTACCCGGAAAGGCAACTCCGGTTCGAGGCGGTTGGCAAGAGGTCGGCGGGACCGGATCGGGGCCGGAAAAGGCCCCAGAAATGGAGGTAGGCCCCTCGCCGCATGGGGTCGGCGAGGGGCCAGCGTCGACCCAAGGTGCTCCCTCCGTGCCGACGCTCAAACACTCCCACGCTCCAGAAGTCGCTGTCAGTGGTTTCGAAAACCTGTTACCGGGTGTCAGGCTGGCGCCGTGAGCGACCACCTGAGACTTAACGAACTGCTGCCCGACAAGCAGCGCAACCTCTACATCGACGGCGGCTGGCACGAGGCCAACGGCGGGGAGCGGTTCGTCGTTCTCGACCCCGCGGACGGCTCGGTCATCACCGACGTGGCGGACGGGTCGGCGGACGACGCGATGGATGCGCTGGACGCCGCCGCCGCGGCCCAGCCAGCCTGGGCGCGGACCGCGCCGCGGGAGCGTGGGGAGATCCTGCGCCGCGCGTTCGAGCTCATCACCGAGCGGGCCGACTCGCTCGCGCGGATCATCTCCCTGGAGATGGGCAAGACGCTGGCCGAGGCCAAGGGCGAGGTGACCTACGGTGCTGAGTTCTTCCGTTGGTTCAGCGAGGAGGCGGTCCGGATCCACGGTCGCTGGATGCAGGCGCCGGCCGGTGGGTCGCGGCTGCTGACGATCCGCAAGCCGGTCGGCCCGTGCCTGTTCCTGACGCCCTGGAACTTCCCGATCGCGATGGGCACCCGCAAGATCGGACCCGCGGTGGCGGCCGGCTGCACGATGGTGATCAAGCCGGCGGAGCTGACGCCGCTCACCATGCTCGCGCTCGCGGGAATCATGGAGGAGGCCGGACTCCCGGCCGGCGTCCTCAACGTCGTCACCACCAGCAACTCAGCCGCCCTCAGCAAGGCACTGATGGCCGACGACCGGTTGCGCAAGGTGAGCTTCACCGGTTCCACGCCCGTCGGCAAGGTCCTGGTCAGGCAGTCCGCCGACCAGTTGCAGCGGATGTCGATGGAGCTCGGCGGCAACGCGCCGTTCCTGGTCTTCGAGGACGCCGACGTCGATGCCGCCGTCGACGGCGCGATGGTCGCCAAGATGCGCAACATGGGGGAGGCGTGCACTGCCGCGAACCGGTTCCTGGTGCACGAGGCGGTCGCCGCCGAGTTCGCCGAGAAGCTCGGCGCCCGGATGGGTGCGTTGACCGTCGGCCGCGGCCAGGACGAGGGCGTGGACGTCGGGCCGCTGATCAACCCCGATGCGGTCGAGTCCATCTCCGGGCTGGTGACCGATGCCGTGCACGACGGCGCGACGGTCGTCACCGGCGGCACGGTCCCCGACGGGCCGGGCAACTTCTACCCACCCACGGTCCTGACGGGGGTGCCGGCCGACTCCCAGATCAACCAGGAGGAGATCTTCGGACCGGTCGCGCCGATCACGACGTTCACCACGGAGGACGAGGCGGTCGAGCGCGCGAACGCGACCGAGTACGGCCTCACGTCGTACGTCTTCACGCGCGACCTCGCCCGGACCGTGCGGCTCGCCGAGTCGCTCGACTTCGGCATGGTCGGCATCAACACCGGCCTGGTCTCCAACCCGGCGGCGCCGTTCGGCGGCGTCAAGGCCAGCGGGTTCGGACGCGAGGGCGGCTTCGAGGGCATCGACGAGTACCTCGACACGACCTACGTCGCGATCCCGGCCGGCTGAGCGCGGATCCCGTCCGGCGTGGAGCTCTACACCGACGTCGCGCGACAGTACGCGGACTTCGCGCTGTACGCCGACGATTCACCGTGCCTGCAGGACTGGGCGCTGCGGGCGGCCGACGACTCCGAGCTGTTGGCGTGGATCGCGACCCTGCCGCCGGTGAAGCAGCAGCCGAACCTGATCTTCGCGGCCGCGCGCTGGCACGGCGTCCCTGCCCCCGGGCACTACGTCGGGCTGCGGGACGCGCTGCTCGCCGACGACGGCTCGATCCGCGCCACCATCCTGGCCCGGGCGACGCAGACCAACGAGGTCGGCCGACTGGCGACCCTGACACCGTTCCTGGCCGAGCTAGGCCCGCGGCTGGCACTGCTCGAGGTCGGCGCGAGCGCCGGGCTGTGCCTGTACCCGGACCGATGGTCCTACGCCTGGGCGACGCCGGCCGGGACCGTGAGCGCGGGCGCCGGCCCGCGGCTCGACTGCGCCGTGACCGGGACCTTCCCGGGGACCGTCACCCCACCCGAGGTGGCGTGGCGGGGAGGGGTGGACCTCAACCCGCTCGACCCGACCGACCCGGACGCGATGGCATGGCTCACGAACCTGGTGTGGCCCGAGCAGGACGACCGGCGCGAGCGGCTCGAGACCGCGATCGCGATCGCACGCACACAGCCGCCCGACCTGGTCGCCGGCGATCTGCTGGAGGCCCTCCCGGCCTTGGTCGAGGTCGCGGCCGCACACGCCCCGGTGGTGGTGTTCCACAGCGCCGTGATCGCCTACCTCGAGCCTGCTGACCGCGACCGGTTCGTCGCGTTGATGTCAGGGCTGGTCGAGGACGGGGTGTGCCACTGGATCAGCAACGAGGCGCCACAGGTGCTGCCGACCGTCAGCGTCACCGCGCCCGACGGGTCGGACCAGCCGGGCAGGTTCGTGCTGGGCGTCGACGGACGCGCACGGGCGCGCACGCACGGGCACGGCGCGTCGATGCACGTCTTCTGAGCCGGACCGTCAGGGCAGCCGCAGCACCCGGGGGAGCTGCGCCCGGCCCTTGATCCCGAGCTTCTTGTAGGCGTGGGACAGGTGCCACTCCACGGCCTTGACGCTGATCCGGAGGTGCTCGGCGATCGCTCGGTTCGTGCTCCCGGTGGCCGCGAGGTTGCAGATCAGCAGCTGGGTCTGGGTGAGCCGTGCCATCGCCTCGCTCCGAGGCAGCTTCGGCTCCTCCCCGAGCCGCTCCAGGAGCCGTCGCACCCGGGTGTGGAGCGGCCACAGGTCCTCGATGTCGGCGTACTCCTCCGCCTCGCGCAGGAGCTCCACGGCCTCGCTCCGGTGCTCGCTCGCGAGCGTCAGCAGCCCCGCGAGGTCGGTGGCGACCTGCGCCGCGAGCCTGGCGAACCGGCCCTGGGCGAGCGCGTACGCCTCACGTAGCTGGCCCTCGTGGTCGACGGTGGCACAGACGGCGGCACTCGTGCGCAGCGCCCCTGCGAGCGGGTACGCCGAGCCGGCCGCCCGGGCCAGGGTCAGCTGGTCGGCCGCGAGCCGCTCCGCCTCCCGCCGGTGGCCGAGCCGGATCAGGCTCAGGGCCGCGACCTGCCGCCACGGCAGCGCGTCGTTGCCGACCCGGCGAGCCCGCTCGACGGCCTCCTCGTCGCGCTCGGTGGCAGCGGCGAGCTCCGCCAGCGCCAGCGACACCTGGGCGGCCTCGGCCGCCGACGGGTTCCGGATGTCGGCCAGCAGCGCGCCGTCACGGGCGGCGAGGTCCATCTCCCCGCGCGCCAGCCGGCACTCCAGGATCAGCGTCCGGGAATCGACCGAGGGCTGGGAGTCCGCGAGCAGCAGGTCAAGGGCGGCGGTGATCCGTCCGGCCCGCACCAGATCCTCGCCGGCCCGGGTGGCCGGGGCTGTGGTGGGAGTCGCGGGCATGCTTCGAGACTAGGGACCGGAGCCCAGGAGTTGCGGAGGAACGCCGAATCAATGGCGTGCCGTGAGCCTTCGGCCAGGCCTCAGGAGCGCCCGAGGAAGCCGAGCAGCAGCGCGGACTCGGTGTCTCCTGGGGGTGGTGTGACGGGAGGGGCGAAGCAGGACGGCAGCAACGAGCCGGTGGCCACATCAATCGCCACGTCGAACAGAGGCGCGGCGAGGTCGTCGGGCACCGCCCTCGGCCGGCCCAGAGTGGTGTGCACGTCCCAGCCGTGCAGCGTGATCTCCAGCGCCGCGGCCGACACCAGCGTCTGGGCTGACAACCGCTGGTCGCCGATCTCCACCACGTCGACGGGCGGGTCGAGCCACCACGCGAGCAGCGCGCAGGCCTTGGCGCACACCGACTCCACGCGACCGTCGCAGATCGAGGGCACGAGTGACACCCGACCGGTGGCTGCCTCGGTGTAGGCGTCCAGGCCGTCGTCCATGTGCTCCAGCAGACGGTGCAGGGGCCAGCCGTGGCAGGGCGTGGGGAGCGCCGCGTGCTCGGGCCCGATCCCCGCCAGGGCCAACCGCGTGTAGGCGAGGGAGCGGTCCAGCAGCTCCACGGCGCCCGTGAGGGCGACGTTCATGAGATCAGCCGTGCTGGTCGGCGGTGTAGTCGGCGGGCAACCGTTCGGGGAGTCCGAACGTGGCGAACACCTCGCGACCGAAGAACGCGCTGACGTGCGCGACCCGTTCGCCGTCGAGCTGCAGCACCTGCATGTGGAACGGCTCGAAGTGGCCGTCCCGAGTGCGCATGTAGAGGCCGAAGGCGGGCTGGCCGTTCGCCTCGGTGCGGATCATCGGCATGTCGTGGTGGCCACCCGGGCACTTGGTGTCGATCAGGGCGCCGATGCTCTGGGGGCCGGCGTACCAACCGGTGTACGGCGGCATCTCCCACGTCGCCTCGGCGGTCAGCAGGGTGACGATCCGGTCGATGTCCTTGTTCCAGAACGCCTCGACGTAC
>Ga0190275_10002818_pt1 | contig 12348 bp, 13 predicted proteins | sample Popmic550T_FD_133745 | JGI IMG/M metagenome (GOLD analysis project Ga0190275, IMG submission 133745) | Populus adjacent soil microbial communities from riparian zone of Yellowstone River, Montana, USA - 550 T | ecosystem: Environmental > Terrestrial > Soil > Riparian zone > Trees stand | place... | reverse complement strand
TCGGCGCTCAGGTCGGCCAGGCGCTGGCCAGTCTGTCCGGCGAGGTCCTCACCGGGACTGACGTCGGTCTTCCGCTCGCCCCAGCCGGCACTGCCGTGCTCCTCCCCCAGAACGTGGCCGAATTCGGGAGTGGATTGGGCCTGCCGGCAGATGAGATACGGCTCTTCCTCGCCCTCCGCGAGGCCGCCTACCAGCGCCTGTTCGGCCACGTTCCGTGGCTGCGCCAGCGGCTATTGGACGCCGTCGAGTCCTACGCCCGCGGAATCACCGTCGATGGGGACGCGATGCGCTCGAAGCTCGAGGAGGCGATGGGCGGCGCCGACCCGAGCAACCCCGAAGCCCTGCAGGCGGCTTTGAGTTCAGGCGTGTTCGCCCTCGACGAGAGTCCTGAACAGAAGCGCGCGCTGGCGCGGCTGGAAACCCTCCTCGCCCTGACAGAGGGCTGGGTGGACGCCGTGGTGTCGCAAGCCTCGCAGAGCCGGCTGCCCGGGGCGGTCGCGTTGACCGAGACGATCCGGCGACGCCGGGCAAGCGGTGGTCCGGCCGAACAGACCTTCGCCACGCTGGTCGGTCTGGAGTTGCGACCGCGACGACTGCGTGATGCGGCGATGCTCTGGACTGCCCTCCAGGACGAGCACGGTGCCGACGGCCGGGATCGGTTGTGGAATCACCCGGATCTGCTGCCCAGCGCCGAGGATCTCGACGACCCGCAGGCCTTCATCCGAGGGCGGGGCACGGGTGGCGCCACCGAATGGTCGGTCGAGGCCCTCGACGACGCCGGTCCCGCACCCGAAGATCCCGAGCGCTCGGCGCCACCCGCAGAGGAGGGCCCATCAGACGAGACCGGCAGGCAGGACCGCGGCCGGTAGTGGCTGTAGTGGCTGTAGAAAACGCGTCTGTGGCTTAGCCCCCACCAAGGGTTGGCGCGGCTTCAACGCCCGCGAGATAGCCGCGGGCCCATTGCGTGCGCGGGAACGGATCGACCAACGACCAGAACCGGTCGTTGTGGGACGGCTCGATCAGGTGAGCGAGCTCGTGCAGCAGCACATAGTCGATGACGTGGCCGGGCATTCCCTGTAGCCGGGTGGACAACCTGATTGTCCCGTTCTCCGGAGAGCATGATCCCCACCGTTTCGACTGGTTTCCCGTCCAGCGCACCGACGAGGGCTTGGCCCGGCCGTCGAGAAAGCTGTCGGACAGTTCTTCGGCGCGCCCGGCCAAGGCCACATCGGTTCCCCGCCGCCGACGCTTTGCCGCCTGGCCAGCACTGAGCTTGGCCATCAGCTCCGCGACGTGACGCCTCTCCTCGGCCTGGCTGAGGGAGGCGGGGATGAGCACCACGACCACGCCCGACTCGATGTAGGCAGCAACGCTGCGTCGGCGGCGTGCGCTACGCCGTACCTCCACCGGCAGTCCTGCGAGCTCCACGAGGAAATCGTGTCAGAACTTCTTTTCGCACACAGGCAGTGGACAACACATCGCCCAGCGTCACGAGGCGGTTCCTTCTCGCCATGTCCGGCGCGCACAGGCCTGTCCCCGCCGAGTCCACAGCGACACTCCAGTACATCCCCAAGATATCCACAGCCCCGTCCACAGCGCGTGGGTAACTTTCATTGACCGTTTGACCGACCGCTTCTAACGTCACCCCGGTGAAGCCCCCGGCTTCGACGAAGGAAAACGGTGGCAAGGGGAAGGCCAGCGGTCCTGAAGTCGAACCGGGGGATTCTCTTTGTTCTGAGCAGATCGACGCACGAATCGTCGCCGTCAGCGCCCCTTGAAGACCGGGCTTCGCCGCTGCCTGGCGGCCGTGACGCCCTCAATCAGGTCTTCGGTAGCCATGGTCAGCGGCTGGGCTACGGCCTCCCAATTCAGCGCGGCCTCGAAGCTGGACTGACCTCCGTCGGCCAAAGCCTGTCTGGTGAGTCTGGTCGCGATCGGCGCCCGAGTGGCGATGAGAGCGGCGATAGCCAGAACCTCGCTGAGCAAACGCTGGGCAGGGAAGATCTGGCTGACCAGACCGACAGCCAACGCCTCGTCACCTCGCAACACTCGTCCGGTGAGCAACATCTCGCGTGCGACTGGAAGGCCGACCACCTCTGGCAGCAGGTACGTCGAGGCCATCCCCGGGTGGATCCCCAATGAGGTGAAGGGCATGGACAGGCCGGCTTCCGGTGTGGCGTAACGCAAGTCGCAGGCCAGCGCCATCGCAAGTCCGGCCCCCACCGCCGCACCGTTCAACGCCGCGATGGAAGGCACGTCCAGAGCCCGAATTTGCAACCAGGCGCGGTAGAAGGTCAGCATGCGGGTCCGGAGTTGATCGGGCGTCATCGTGGCGGACTCCTCGAGCCAAGCCAGTTCGCCTCCTGCGCAGAACGCCTTCCCCTCGCCGGTCACGACGACCGCCCGGAGGTCGGGCACTGTCTGCACGTGCGCGAGTGCGTCCTGCCATGCGCGGGTGAGCTCCTCGGTCATGGCATTGCGCTGATCAGGAAGGTTCAGTCGGAGCAACACCACGCCGTTGTCCAACTGCTCCACCAACACGGCTGGCCCGTCCGGCGCGACATCCCCCGTGACAGGAATCTGAGCTTCGGACATGGGACCTCCGGGTCGGCGAACAGCACGCTGCGAGTCCCGGCAGGCTAGCCCGCAAACCGACGCGCCGCGACGCTGAGCGTGCGTCGGGGCGGATGTTCACGCTGCGGCGAGTACCGTGTCCCGCGACAGCGTGCCCGCGCTGGGCAAAGCGCAGCGAGGCACGGCACTGCCAACAGCAGGGAGGAACCGTGGCCGAGACCTATAACGGCTACTGCGTGAAGTGCAAGGAGAAGCGGGACTTCGATGGCGAAGTCAGCGTGAGTGAATCTGGTCGGCGGATGGCCAAAGGCATCTGTCCGGTTTGCAACACCAAGATGAACCGCATTCTCGGCAAGGCATAACCACTAAGCCTGCCTATCACAGGTGACGGCGACCCTCGGGAGTTCTGCGAGAGCCGCCGTCACCTGTGGATGAGGTGCCCGCCGGGCAACCCGTCTTTGTCAGGCTGCCCCGGTGGCATTTCTTTCCCGACCCACCATCAAGCCCTGGTTACCCAGGGTGTGGCGAGATGGGGAGACCCTTCAGATCGGTGCGCAGCCTGACATCGGGGTCGTCGTCGCGGGCGTCGATGCCGGGCTCGCACGATGGCTGGGCGGACTGGACGGCAGTCGAGCCGAATCCGAGGTGCTCGCCGAAGCCACCGCGGCCGGTCTCGACGTCGCGACGGCACGTGCGCTGCTGTCCGGTCTGAACCGCAGCGGCGTGCTACTGCCCGGACCTGTCGACGCCCTACAGCTCGAGGACAGTGGACCGCTGCTTCCTGAGCTGGTCAACCTGACCGCGGTGCACGCCTCATCGCAGCACGGCAATCAGGCCCTGACCGCGCGTGCGCGACGCCACGTTGTCATCGACGGGGCCAATCGGGTCGGCGTACCTCTGGGAGCCCTGCTGGCCGCCAGCGGGGTTGGCCGGCTGAGCTTTCTCGATACCGAGCCCGTCCGGCGTTGTGATGCCGGCGTCGGTGGCCTGAGCCTCGACGATGAGGGAAAGCCCAGGGTCGGCGCGGCCCTACAAGCGGTCCGACGGATCTCGACAGCCGAGCACATGTTGACCGATCCCGAACAGCACAGTGTCGATCTACATATCCTGTGCCAGCCCTGGACTGCGCATGATCCGCTCCAGGCTCGTGGGCTGACCGATCAGATCGCCCACTTGGCCGTAGCGGTGCGCTCGGACACTGTGGTGATCGGGCCACTCGTCGTCCCCGGAAGGACCAGCTGCTTGCAGTGTGCCGAGATGCACCGCACCGATCGCGACCCTCGATGGCCAACGGTGGCCGCGCAACTGGTGGCCACGTCGAACAGGGCGATGCACCAACCGACCAGCCTGCTGGCCGCTCTGGCAGCGGCGCTGGCCGCCGGGCAGGTCCTGGACCACCTCGACGGCCTTCGCAGCCCCGCCGTACTCGATGCCACCCTGGAGCTGCACCCACCGGACTGGCAGCTGCACCGGCGCCTCTGGCCCCCGCATCCGGACTGCGACTGCCTGGCGGCGGGCCCTCCGGAGGCCCGCTCATCCGGCTGACACGGCATCGGTACGGAATAAAGCCGCCGGCCGACCGCGCCCGGTTCATCGGGCGTGGACAATGGCAGGAGTGAGCCACGAGTCGGGACCGATCCCGCGCCGCAGCGCCTCCCGTACGGCTCGCTTGGCCTCCCTCCCGATCAATGCGGCTGGACGCGCCACGCTCGGCCTGGGCAAGCGCCTTTCCGGTCGGTCCGCGGAGGAGGTCACCCTCGAATTACAGCAACAGACTGCCGATCAGATCTTCTCCGTCCTCGGTCAGCTCAAGGGCGGAGCGATGAAGTTCGGTCAGGCGATGTCTGTGTTCGAGGCCGCCTTCCCGGAGGAGGTGGCCGCGCCGTACCGGGCAGCGCTGACCAAACTGCAGGAGGCCGCTCCCCCGATGCCGGTCAAGACCGTCCACGCCGTTCTGGCTCAGCAGCTCGGCGGGCGCTGGCGCGAACGGTTCCGAGACTTCGACGACACCGCAGCTGCCGCTGCCAGCATCGGGCAGGTCCATCGGGGGACCTGGCGCGACGGCCGCGAAGTCGCGGTCAAGGTCCAGTACCCCGGTGCGGGGCCGGCCTTGATGGCCGACCTCAACCAGCTGGCCCGCTTCGCTCGACTTTTCGGCATGCTGGCACCGGGGATGGACGTCAAACCCCTCATCGCCGAGATCAAGGATCGTGTCTCGGAAGAACTCGACTACGCCTTGGAGGCCAACAGCCAGCGCGCCTTCGCATCTGCCTACGCCGGCGACGAGGAGATCCACGTGCCACGCGTCGTGGCCAGCGCGCCGAAGGTGATCATCTCGGAATGGATCGACGGGCTTCCGCTGTCGACGATCATCGAAGGCGGTACTGCTGAGCAACGCAACCGGGCCGGTCTGCTCCTGGCTACCCTGCACTTCTCCGGACCCGAGCGCGCCCGATTGCTGCACGCCGACCCACATCCGGGCAATTTCCGGTTGATGGATGACGGCCGGCTCGGTGTCGTCGACTTCGGTGCCGTCGCCCGGCTACCCGATGGGCATCCCGAGCCGATCGGGCGGATGGCCCGCCTCGCCCTGGACGGCCAGGCGCCCGCGGTTCTTGCCGAACTCCGTTCCGAGGGCTTCGTACGACCCAACATCGTGGTGGACGCACAGTCGACCCTGGACTACCTGCGGCCGATCCTGGCACCGATCGCCAGCGACCACTTCGCCTTCAGCCGCGAGTGGATGCGCCGGGAAGCAGCCCGGATCGGGGATCCGCGGTCAGAGGCCAACAAGCTGGCTCGACAACTCAATCTTCCGCCTGCCTACCTGATGATCCACCGGGTGACGATCGGCTCGATCGGGGTGTTGTCCCAGCTCGGCTCCGAAGGCAATTTCCGCGAGATACTGCAACGATGGATGCCCGGCTTCGCCGGTTGAGCAGCGGCGAATCAGTTGGGGTCGCGGACGACGACCACGGTGCAGGGCGCATGACGTACGACGTTCTCGGCAACCCGCCCGATGATCGCCCCGGCGAAGCCGCCTCGGCCACGGTTGCCCAACACCACCATGTCCGCGGTGGCCGCGGCCGCAAGGATCACATCGGTTGAAGCCTCGTGAATCACGTGCGTGTGAACCTCGACGCCCTCGGGCTCGCAGGTCGAGAGATTCTGGTGCAGCTGCTTCTCGACCCACGTCGCGGCTTCGTCGAAGCTCGGCACACCCGCCGAGATCCCGCCCATGTCGCGGATCACCCCGGACAGCACCCAGGCCCTGACCACGTGGACGACTTGGCCGCGCAGTCTGCCCTCGTCGACGGCCCAGCGCATCGCGTGGTGGGCAGCACCTGAGCCATCGTGTCCGACCACGATGCCGCCGGCGATCGGCGGGTCAAAGCTGATGTCCTCGGTACGGGCCATGCGCAACCACCTCTTATCTGTTGCGCCGCCCGACCACTCGTACGAGGGCGCCGCAACAGCCTCACACATCCGCGATTGACGAGGCAGCCGACCATCCGATAGGCCAGTCCCATGTCACCTGAATGGGTAGCCATCCTGGCCCTGGTCGCGCTGTTCGTCGTCGGCACCGTCCTGCCCATCAACATGGGGGCGCTGGCCTTCGTCGCGGCCTGGTTGGTCGGCATGTTCGCCCTCGACCTCGATGAGAAGGAGATCATCTCCGGGATCAGCGGAGACCTCGTCCTGACTCTGATCGGCGTCACCTATCTGTTCGCCGTCGCCAAGAACAACGGCACGGTGGACCTGATCGTCCGAGCCGCTGTGCGCAGTGTCGGTGGGCGGATCGCGTTCATCCCCTGGGTCATGTTCGGCGTCACAGCGCTGCTGACCGCGATTGGCGCGGCCAGCCCGGCTGCTTGCGCCATCATCGGGCCGATCGCACTCGGGTTCGCCGGGCGCCACAAGATCAACGCGCTGATGATGGGAATGTTCGTCGTCCACGGCGCCCAGGCTGGCGGGTTCTCCCCCATCAGCATCTACGGGACGATCACGAACTCGGTCATGCGCGACAACGATCTGCCGGTCGGCGAGGTCACGGTCTTTCTGACCAGCCTGCTGGTCAACCTGGCCATCGCCGTCATCCTGTTCTTCGTCCTCGGCGGCCGGGACCTCACCTCGCGCCGCATAGATCCCGAGGAGAAGGCCGAGGAAGTGTCCGACTCCCCCATCACCACCGATAGCAGGATCTCCGTCGATCAGGTGATCACCCTTGTCGCGTTCCTGATCGTCGCAGTCGTCGCTCTGGCGTTCGATCGCAACATCGGCTTCACCGCGATCACCGCTGCCGTGGTTCTGACGGCTCTCTTCCCGTCGGCCCAGAAGGGCGCCATCTCGCAAATCGCTTGGCCCACAGTGCTACTCGTTGCCGGTGTGAGTACCTTCGCAACAATCCTGGGGACGGCCGGTGTTCCAGAATATGTCGGTGGCTGGGCCGCAGGATTGGGCGCGGCCACGCTCGGTGCATTGATCCTGTGCTACGTCGGCGGGGTTGTGTCTGCTTTCGCCTCCTCGATCGCCCTGCTCCCGATCATCATCCCGATCGCGATCCCACTCATCGTCCAGGGCGACATCAGCGCGATCGGCCTGGTGGCGGCGTTGGCAGTCTCGTCCACCATCGTGGATGTGAGTCCGTTCTCCACCAACGGGGCGCTGATGCTGGCAAACCGCCCGGACGCGATCGGCGAGGAGAAGTTCTACAAGCAGATTCTCGGCTACAGCGCCGTCGTCGTGGCCGCCGGACCATTGCTCGTCTGGGCCATCGTCGTCGCCCCCGGCTGGCTGTGAACAATGACCGAGCCCCTGCCGTGACCTTCGGAAAGGGACGACAGGGGCTCGGGCGGAGCGGCCGGGAGGGCGCGGTAGCAAACGCCCGGGTGCCCGGTCACCAGATGGCGATGCGCGCCATCTGCGCCTGGCGAGCGGCTGCTTCCGCGGCTCGCTTTCGACGCTGAGCGGCCATCAGGCGACGCGCACGCACGCCCGGCAACTCGTCGTTGCGCAGGTCGCGGATGCGGGCCCGTGCCCGATCATTGGCACTGGAGTTCATCGGAATTCCTCCTCACAAAACTAGGTGTGCGGTGTCGAGTGGTCGGCAGCTCATGCGGCAATCTCCTTGCGGGGACGGCCTCGTGGGCGCTTGCGTGCGATGACGACACCTCGTTCGAAGATCTCGCCACCCCAGACTCCCCACGGCTCGGAACGCGCCATGGCGCCACGCAGGCATGCCTGGACAACCGGGCAGCTGGCGCAGAAGTCCTTGGCGATCTCGAGTTCGGAGGGCGTCTCGGCGAACCACAGGTCGGGGTTCTGGACTCTGCAGGGCAGTTCGTCGTCGGCCAAGGCGAGGTCGGCGACGTCCAGGGTGATCGACCTGACGGCGGTGTCGGTCGTAGTGGCCCCGGTCACGGGGTTCACCTCTTTTCTGGATACGGATGGGTTTCTCGGATGGTTGGAATGTGTCGATGGAGGTGACAACAGCCTCGATAAACGAAAAGGCCGCGAATCCCGGGTGGGATTCGCGGCCTCGAAGGGGACCTGCGTTGATCGTTTGATCAATGCGGATCTCTTCGAGGCGGAATACCGCCCTGGACCTGGGCAACCGTGTTGAGGGCAGAGTTGTCCCCGTCGGCAACGAAATCGGGTGCGACCAGAGGTGCCCCCGTGAACCGAAGCCGGTAGGAGGCAGCCCAGATCTGGCCGTCAGCGATGCCGATGGCGTTGGTGTCGTTCTTCACGGGCTTCCTCCTTCCAGACGGACCGGACGCGCGCCGGACGTACGCGCAGCACGCAGAGTATGCCGCACGGGAACGGGCCGCAATCCAATTTCGGAGAACTTGCGATAGTTGTCAGTTATTCCGTCTTGCCCCCACTGACGACGGCCAGCACGGCTGAGCCGTAGCGCTCCCATTTCATCGGCCCGACCCCGCTGACCATGCGCAACTGTGCCTCGGTCCGCGGTCGGCTCTCGGCGATCGACACCAGTGTCGCGTCGGAGAACACCACGTATGCGGGAACCCCTCCCGCGCTGGCCTGCTTGCCCCGCCAGTCCCGAAGCCGTTCGAAGACCTCGGCATCAGCCGGGTCGAGTTCGGCTCGACGTTGCTTGCTGGCCGATTTCCGGCGCTTGTCCCCCGGCTCGTGCTGCCCATCGAGGGTGGTCAGAAACCGGCTTCGACGACGGTTGCCCGAGCCACCGGCCTGCCGTGACCGGTGCCAGCTCAAGGCGAGCCGCTGTCGAGCCCTGGTCACTGCCACATACAGCAGCCGACGTTCCTCCTCGATTTCCTCGTCCCGCTTGGCATGGGCGATGGGCAGCACCCCGTCGACCAGGCCGACGCAGAACACCGCGTCCCACTCCAAGCCCTTGGCCGAGTGCATGGAGGCAAGCGTGACGCCGGGCACCGCGGGGGCGTGTTGGGCAGCGACACGGCTGTCGAGTTCACTCACCAGATCGTGAAGTCCGACCCCAGGCGTCCGGGCGACCAGTTCGGCGGCGAGGTCGACCAGGGCGGCCAATGACCCCCACCGTTCCAATGCCGCGCCGGATTTCGGTGCATCGTCAGCGAGCCAGCCCATCGACGTCAAGACATCTCGGACCGAGCCGACGAGGTCACTTGCCGCTGCCCCCTGCGCAGGATCGGTCGGCAGCTCCGAGCGGGCTGCGGCGCGCAGCAGCACCAGTGCCTGGCGGACCTCAGGTCGGTCGAAGTACCGCTGCCCGCCGTGCAGGACGTAGGCGACACCAGCGCGAGCCAATGCGGCCTCGTAGGCGGCCGAAGCGGCATTGATCCGGAAGAGCACGGCGATCTCAGCGGGCGCGACTCCCTGGCCGATCAGGGTCACGCACTGCGCTGCGACCCAGGCGGCTTCAGCGGGTTCGTCTGCCATCTCGGTGATCACCGGGACCGGCCCATCCGGTCGCTGGCCGACCAGTTCGAGACCGGCGACACCAGCCACCTCGCGCTGCGCAGAGCTGCTCATCAGCCGGTTTGCCAGCCCGACGATCTGCGGCGTCGAGCGATAGTCACGGTGCAGCCGGATCACTTCAGCGTTCGGGAAACGCGAGGGAAATCGCAGCAGATAGTCAGGACTGGCCCCGGCGAAGGAGTAGATCGTCTGCCGGGGGTCGCCGACCACGCACAGGTCCTCGCCGTCACCGAGCCAGACGTCGAGCAGTCGCTGTTGCAGCGGGTTGACGTCCTGGTACTCGTCAACGACGAAGTACCGATAGCGGGCGCGTACCTCCTCGCACACGTCCCGATGGGTCTCCAGGGAATAGGCGGTGACCAGCAAGAGATCCTCGAAATCCAGAGCCCCCTGGTGGGCCTTGGCTTCCTCGTAGCGGGCGTAGGCGGCACCCACCTTGCCGAACTCCATCGGAGCGTGCCGGTCGGAGGCTGCGGCGCGCTCGCGGTAGTCCTCTGGCGAGATGAGGCTGGTTTTGGCCCACTCGATCTCGCCGGCCAGGTCTCGAACCAGGGCGCGATCCGGATGCGCGCCCACGGAGGAGGCGGCGGTAGCTACCAGCCGAGCCTTGTTCTCGACCAGCGGAGGTATCTGCCCTCCCAGGACACGGGGCGCGAAGTACTTGAGCTGGGCCAGGGCGGCTGCGTGGAAGGTCCGGGCGCTGACCCCGTCTGCGCCGAGCTGCCGCAGACGCGAGCGCAGTTCACCGGCCGCTCGGGCAGTGAAGGTCACCGCGAGGACCTGGCCGGCAACGACCTGTTCGGTGGCGACTGCGTTGGCGATGCGGTGGGTGATCGTCCGCGTCTTGCCGGTACCGGCGCCGGCCAGGATGCAGACCGGCCCGCGGACCGCCAATGCCGCCCGCTGCTGCTCGGGATCCAGGCCGGCGATCACATCCACGGCTGGAATCCTCGCAGTTGGGATGGACACATCAGCCTGGTGGGCAGGACCCGGTGGATCGCAGCGGGCCTCAGCTGTGGACGAGGGAAGAGATGGGCGCACGGGGATGTTTGTCCTGTCGAGTGCTCGATCCCAGTACGGAAGGACCTCGATGAACGCCCCGCAGGTGACCATGTACACGACCAGCTGGTGCGGATATTGCGTCCGCCTCAAGCGGCACCTGAACAACGAGGGCATCGTGTTCGACGAGGTGAACATCGAGACCGATCCCGCGGCGGCAGACTTGGTCGAGACGGCCAACGGTGGCAACCAAACCGTCCCCACGCTGATCTTCCCCGACGGCACGGCGCTCACGAACCCCACGATCGACCAGATCAAGGCTCAACTCGCCTCTGCCTGAGCGCGAATCCGCAGCCCGTTCAGAGAACAGTCCTGATTGCCCTCGACGCTCGCTGCTGGTGGCTGACTAAGGTCCTCTCGTGGCTCTGGCGGTGGGTGTGGCGGTTGTGGCGAACTGCCTGGGCGACGACGACTACGAAATGGCGGCGCAGTTCCAAGGGGAACTGGACGAGCTGAGTGCTGAGCTCGCTAACCAGGGTGTGAACTGGGTCGAGCCGCGAGGAACGCTGGTACCACCCAGACGAGCGAACTACGGCATCTTCCCCTATTCCTCCCTGCACTGCCTGCGTCGCGTGCTGGCTCTGATAGCCGACGACAAGCCGGTTACCCCGCTCCACGGCGCGGAGTTGTCACCTGCCGATGAGGCACAGGTCGAGAAGATGACGCAAGAGGCCGAGTCTCATCTGTTGTGCCACTCCGACTACGAGGGCTACTACGTCCCCGTGGACCTCGACATGCCAGTCCTTCTTCCCGAGGCGTCGAGCACTATCGGCGGGGGCATGGTCGGCTCGAGCCAAGGCCTGCTCGCGGAACTTCGTCGGTGTGCCCCCGCGCTCGGCATCCGCCTCGAGGATGACGGGTCGCTGGCCGACGCTGAGGCCGGCCGCGTGTTCGAACTCCCCGAGTATGGGCAGTTCTTCAACGAATCAGTCGCGTGGCTCACCCTGCACGAGGCCTGCGTGGCGAGCATCGCCGGCGGGCACGCGATCGTCTTTGCCTGAGGCTACTGATCGGCCTCATCCGGTCCCGCTCAGACCCGCTTGGGGGTCGCCGGCCTGCCCCAACCAGCCGCTGATCAACTGATAGGCGATCGATACCGGTGGCGGCAACTTCGGCCGGGTCCGGGATGGTTCGCTGAGTTCGGCGCGGGTGAACCATTCGGCTTCGGCGAGCTCCTCCAGGTCGACCCGCAGCGTCTGGTCACCGTCGACCTGGGCGGTGAATCCGAGCATCAGGGACTGCGGCAGCGGCCAGGGCTGGCTCGTGACGTACCGGATGTCGGTCACTGCGAGCCCAACTTCTTCGCCGACTTCTCTGGCCACAGCCTGTTCTGCGGATTCTCCCGGCTCGACGAAGCCGGCGAGGACGGAGAACCGGTCAGGGGGCCACTGTGCCTGACGGCCGAGCACACAACGGTCGGCTCCGTCGTGGACCAGCACGATCATGGCTGGATCGGTCCGAGGGAAGATTTCGTGCCCATCGACCGGGCAGTGCCGTACCCATCCGGCGTCTCGGAGTTGGGTGACCGAGCCGCACAGGGGGCAGTGCTGTGAACGGTCGTGCCATTGCGCGAGCGCCACGGCCTGGACGAGCAACCCGGCATCGAGGTCGTCCACCTCGGCGCCCAGTTCCCGAAGGCCGAGCCATCGATCGGCCCGGAGGTCTCTCCCGCGCGCCATGGCGTAGCTGCGCTGGTCATGGGTCCCGAGGTATGCCCACGCCGTCGGATCGGAGTCCACGGTCCCCGCCGGGCGCCACGCAAGTGACGGCCCG
>Ga0190275_10002817_pt1 | contig 12350 bp, 12 predicted proteins | sample Popmic550T_FD_133745 | JGI IMG/M metagenome (GOLD analysis project Ga0190275, IMG submission 133745) | Populus adjacent soil microbial communities from riparian zone of Yellowstone River, Montana, USA - 550 T | ecosystem: Environmental > Terrestrial > Soil > Riparian zone > Trees stand | place... | reverse complement strand
GGCAGCCGGCGCCCGGCAATTCCGGGCCTCGTGCTGGTGCGGCGCCCGCGCTGCCGGCTCGCAACCGGCACCCGGGCGGCGTCGGGGCTCCGCCCGGAGGTACTACGGCCTCCTGCCGGGAGCCGGCTGACGATCGGTGGGCACGCTTTGCGCCATCGACGAAAGCGCGGCCCGACGCCGTAAGGAGAACGCCGCAGCAGAGCGCCGAGAGGCGCGCCGGCCGGCGATCCGGCCGTCATCTCCGGCGATCCGGAGATGGACCTGACCGCGAGGCAGGTCACCGGGTGCGGCGCTTCCGCACCAGCGCCTGTCGGCGTTCTGCTCCCTTCATTTTTTTTCGAGAGCAGAAAACAGACGAGGGCACCCGCCCCCAAAACCGGGCCGGCGCAGCGTTGGCTTTCGCGCCCCGCCCCTCCAAAAAATCGAACAGCAAGAGAGGACGACATGGACAAATCACGTCAATTGACATCGCCGCTATCCGCCAAAGAGGAAGCGTGGCTGCGCGGTTGGGGCAACAATTGGCTGCATCTGTGGCATGTGTGCGCCAACACGGCGTGCGAGCGCGCGCGCTGTTGCCGCGGCAACCCATCGAACTGTTTCAAAGAGAATTTTTGGCGACTGCCGGAGGGCGTGCAGGATTGGTGGGTCCTGCTGATGGAGGCCAGAAAGGACGGTCTTTCATTTGACGAGGCGTGGGCCGAACTGACAGACCTCGGCCTCGTCGATGAATTGGCCAACTGGCGCGATCTTGCGTGCGGGGGCGCGGCTTCCGGCGCGGTGAACTGACTGGAGCCGTGTCGAGATGCCGACCTGCGGCCTCCTCTCCGGAAAGCGCCGGAAAGAACAGGAAAACACCGGAGAGAGCCACGGAAAGGCTCTTCGCCTAGATCGGCGTCATGACGCCGATCACCGCAACGTCACGCCCCGGACTTGGCTTCAACGGCCTGCTCGCCGCAGCTGCCGTTGCGCTGATCGTGCTTGTCGCGAGCATGAAAAGCACCCCGCACGCCGCGACCGGCGTGCCGCCGCCGGACCTGCGCGATACCGGCCTCTATGCCGACTTCGAGACGCTGCAGATCGACGCGCGGCACCTCGCGTTTTCGCCGCAGTATCCGCTCTGGACCGACGGCGCGACGAAGCGGCGCTGGATTTCCCTGCCGCCCGGCAGCGCGATCGACGCTTCCGATCCGGACGCATGGGTTTTTCCCGCCGGGACTCGGCTCTGGAAGGAGTTCTCCTTCGAAGGGAAGCGCGTCGAGACGCGCATCATGGAGCGGCAGGCGGACGGCCAGTGGCGCTATGCGGCCTATGCGTGGAGCGCCGACGGGCGCACGGCGCAGCTTGTGCCGGCGAACGGCAAGCGCGGCGCCTGGCCGCTCGGCGGCGGGAAGTCGCACACCATTCCAGGCGTCAACGATTGCAAGGCGTGCCATCAGGGCGGCCGCAGCGAGGTGCTGGGATTCGGCTTGATTCAACTCTCGCCTGATCGCGATGGCTTGATCGCGCGCGGCCTGCTCGTTGGCTTGCCGCCATCCGCGCGCGCGGCGCGCTGGACCGCAGTGCCCGCCATCGAGCGCGCAGCCACCGGCTACCTGCACGGCAACTGCGGGCACTGTCACAACGAGCAGGGTCCGCTGCGCAATCTCGGGCTCTTCCTGCGCCAGACCGCCGCCGAAGGTTCGGAGCCCGCGATCGCCAGCACGTTCGATCAGCCGGTGAAGAAGCCCGCGCCGGGGCTTTCCGCCGACGCAACCTCCCGCATCGCGCCGGGGCAGCCTGAGCGAAGCGCGCTGCTCAAGCGCATCGCCTCCCGCTACCCACCGCTGCAGATGCCGCCGCTCGGCACCGAGCTGGTCGACCGGCAGGCCGTCGAGTTGCTCCGCCGCTGGATCGCCGAGAGCGAACCCGTTTCCCCCTCCATCCACCGCCCAGAGAAAGGACCGACACAATGAAACATGCACTGCCATGGATGCTGGCCGCCGTGCTATTCGCGCCGGCTGCGCTGCGGGCGCAGGAGCCCGCGAGAATCGAACAGGTGAAACGCGGCGAGTATCTCGTGACCACCGGGCTCTGCCACGATTGTCACACGCCGCTCGCCATGACGCCGAACGGTCCGGAGCCGGACATGACGCGTGCGCTGTCCGGCCATCCGCAGGACATGGTTGTCACGGCGCCAGCTCCCACGTCGGGGCCGTGGATGGGGAGCTTCTGGCCGACACTGACCGCCTGGTCGGGGCCGTGGGGCGTGAGCTTTTCGGCCAACCTGACGCCGGACCCGGAGACCGGGCGGCTGCGCGACTTTACCGAAGATCAGTTCCTGCGGACCTTGCGCACAGGCCGCCATCAAGGGCAGGGACGGCAGATCCTCCCGCCGATGCCATGGCCGTTCATCGGCAAGATGACCGACGACGACCTGAAGGCGATCTTCGCCTATCTGCGGCAGGTAAAGCCCATCAACAACAAGGTGCCGGACCCGCTGCCGCCGGCGCAGTAGCGGTTCACGGCCATCGCGGGGTAAGACATCCCCGAGTGAAATCGGGGATGGACCGGATGCTCGCCGACCGCATCGAGGGAAAATGGATCGACGCCTTCTGCGAGGTGTTCGAACGCTGCGCGGTCAAGCGCGGCGACACGGCGGCGATCCTCTCCGAGACGCAGTCGCGTCCGCTCAACGTGCAGCTCGCGGAGCTTGCGCTGCTGCGGCTCGGCGCGAAGCCGTTCCACATCGTGGTGCCGACCCCGCGCAACCGGCATCCCGTGCCGGTGCGCTCGACCGGGGCGAGCGAGGCGATCGGCGGGCTGGCGCCGGTGGTGAGCGCGCTCGGCGCGGCGGGCTTCGTGGTCGACTGCACCATCGAAGGCCTGATGCACGCGCCCGAGACGCCTGCGATCCTCAAAGCCGGCGCGCGCATCCAGGTGATCTCGAACGAGCATCCCGAGGCGCTCGAGCGCATGGCGCCGGACGACGCGCTGGAGACGCGCGTGCGCGCGGCCGCGAAAATGCTGCGCGGATCGAAGCGCATGACGGTCACGTCGCCGGGCGGGACGAACCTCGATGTGAACATGGAAGGCGCCCCGACCGTCGGCATCTGGGGCTGGACCGAGAAGCCGGGCACGCTCGCGCACTGGCCGGGCGGGATCGTGGTGAGCTTTCCGAAAGCAAACAGCGTGAACGGCACGCTGGTGCTCGATCGCGGCGACGTCAATCTCACCTTCAAGCGCTATCTCGAGGCGCCGGTGCGGCTCACGCTGGAGAACGACTACGTCACAAAGATCGAAGGCGAGGGGACGGATACCGAGCTGTTCCGCTCGTATCTGGCGGCATGGGGCGACAAGAACGCGTACGCGGTCTCGCATGTCGGCTTTGGGTTGAACCCAAAGGCGCGCTACGAGGCGCTGACGATGTACGACCAGCGCGACACCAACGGGACCGAGATCCGCGCGGTCGCGGGGAATTTCCTGTTCTCCACCGGCGCGAACGAATTCGCCGGCCGCTACACGGCGGGGCACTTCGACCTGCCGGTGATGCGCACCACGATCACGTTGGATGGAGGGGTGGTGGTGAAGGACGGGGTGGTGCAAATCTAAAGAACCGGCGGGCGGTTCAATCCGAAATGCCCGAGCAACTCGACGAACGCCTTCAGCCGTTCGCGCCGATAGGCTTCCACGTCGAGCCCTTCGTAGTTCAAGAAGCCCGCCCCGTCACGCAATCCGCGGCGGCCTTCCGCCATGTTGCGCTCGACGATCTCCGGTGCGGCGTAGCGCTCGCTGCCGAGCGCGCCTGTCAGGTAGCGGCTCGCGTAGTAGAGAATGTCGCCGCCGCCCCAGTCGATGAACTCCAGCATGCCAAGCGTCGCGAAGCGGATGCCGAAGCCGTACTTGATCGCCTTGTCGATATCTTCCGCCGACGCGACGCCTTCCTCGACCATGCGCGCCGCCTCGTTCATGGCGAGCGCCTGGATGCGCGGCACGATGTAGCCAGGCCGCGCCGCGCACACGATCGGCACCTTGCCGACGCTTTCGAGCAGCGCCTTCAGGCGCGCCGTGACGGCCGGGTCAGTGTGCTTGCCGGGCGAAACCTCGACCAGCGGCACGAGGAAGGCGGGATTGAGCCAGTGTGCGTTGAGGAAGCGCTCGGGATGATCGACCGCGGACGAAAGATCGTCGACGAGAATCGTCGAGGTGGTGGACGCGATGATGGGCTTCGGCCCAGCGAGTTTTGACGCACGCCCCAGTGCCTCGCGCTTCAGATCGAGCACCTCCGGCACGCCTTCGAAGATAATGCTGGGGGATGAGAGGACATCTTGCGCGTCCGCCTCGCGAACGACCGACACACGCGTCATCAGCGGCTCGACCGCTGCCGGATCGAACAAACTGAAGCTTGCGAGTGTCGCGAGCACATTACGCACTTCATTCAGTGCATCTTTCGACAGCTTCGCGAAGGCTTCCGCGTCACGCGCCTTGAAATCCACCAGCGCGACCTGATGTCCCGCATAGGCGAACACGACCGCGATGCCGCGGCCCATGCGACCCGCGCCGAGACAGGCGATGGGTTCTCTCTCAACACGCTCGGTGTGCTCCCTCCCCCCTTGAGGGGGAGGATTGGGGAGGGGGGTCATGCGAGTCCGTCCCGCAGGAGCTTCTGCAACGCCGATCGATTCAGATTTTCAAGCCCGAGACTTTGGAGTGTCCGCCCGGTCTGCATGAAATCCTCGCCACAGATCGCACCGCCGATCGCCAGGAACGCACGCGCGAGCGGCGTCGGCACGCCGGCAAGTTCTCCGCACGAGACGAGAAACGACAAGCCGATCCGCACGTCCTCCAGCATGTAGCGATGCTGCGTCAGCACGATATGCTCGCGCCAGTCGCCCGAGTCGGTCAGCTTGTCGTGCGAGCCGCGGCCGTACATCCACTCCTCGCCGTCCTTGGCGTAATGGTTGGCGAGCGGAAAGTGCGGCGCGCCATAGCCGAGCGCCTCGCGCACCGCGATGCGCTCCGCGTCGAGCGCGTCGGTGACGCGGCGCACGGAAGCTTGCGTGCCCTCCTTGTGGATGTCCCAGCGCGGAAAATGCTCGAGAGGGGCCGCGTTCATCACGATGAGCGGCGGATGGATGATGGATCCGGCATTCATCAGAGCGCCAGAGAGCGCATCGCCGCAATCCTCGATCACGCCGGGGAATGCGCTGCCGATGACGGCCAGCGCGCGCTCCTTGCGCGTCAACGGGAAGACGCCGGTCGGCAGGCGCTTGGCGCGGATCGTGATCGCGACCTCGAAGGGCCCGTGCTTGCGCGTGAGCCACGGCAGGGTGCCGGTTTCGGCGAATGCGGCGTCGGCGCGGTTGCCGGCGTCGTGTGCGGTCTTGGCGAAGATGAAGGAACCGAACGTGCCGGGCGGCAGATAGACCACCTGGCCGTCTGCCAGATGCGGCGCGAGGGCGCGCGCGATATCGGGCTGCGCAGTGGCGGGGGCAGGGCAGAGCATCAGCTCGGCGCCCCGCACCGCGGCGGCAATGTCGGTCGTCACAAGCGACAGCTTCGCCTCGTGCCGCCCGCGGAAATCCTTCACCGTAATGACGCCGCCGGCTGCGTTGTGCGCTTTGACGGCCTCCGCATCGCGCCGCCACAGCCGCACCTCATGGCCCGCGAGCGCGAAATCGCCCGCCGCCGCGAACGAGCCGTTGCCGCCTCCGAGGACTGCGATGCGCATCAGGCGCGATCCCGTTCGCGCAGCACGAAATGCTGCACCTTGCCCATTGCGTTGCGCGGCAGGCTGTCCACGAACACATATTCGCGCGGCACTTTGAAGCGTGCGAGCTGTGTCAGAAGGTGCGCTTCGAGCGTCTTCCCGTCGCAGTCCGCATTCAGCCGCCGCACCACGTAGGCGACCGGCACCTCCTGCCACTTCGGATCGCCGCGGCCGATCACGGCGGCTTCCGCCACATCGGCATGCGCGATCAGCACGCGCTCGACCTCGGCCGGATAGATGTTCTCGCCGCCCGAGATGATCATGTTCTTCTTGCGGTCATGGATGAAGAAGTGCCCGTCGGCATCGCGCGTACCGATATCGCCTGAATGATACCAGCCGTCGCGCAGCGTTTCGGTAGTCGCGGCGGCGTTGCCCCAGTATTCGACGAACACGTTCGGCCCGCGCACCACCACCTCGCCCGCAACGCCGGGTGCGACGTCTGCGCCGCTGTCGTCCACCACGCGTGCCTCGCACACGAGACCCGGCAGGCCGGTCGAGCCGGCGCGCTGGTCGCCGCCGACGCGCGTGTAGACCGCCACCGGGCAGGTCTCGGTCGAGCCGTAGACCTGCAACACCGGCACGCCGCGCGCCGTGAACGCATCGACCAGCGCTTGCGGCACCTGCGTCGATCCCGTGGTGAGCGCACCCAGGCAGGTAATGTCGGTCGCGTCCCAATAAGGATGCTCGATCACGGCCTGCATGGTGGCTGGCACCAGCACGGTGAGCGTCGGGCGCTCGGCGGTGATCGCATTCAGCGCCGTGTCCGGCGCGAAGCGCGCGTGTAGCGTCACAGTCGCGCCGAGCTGCAGCGCGGGCGTGGTCTGGATGTTCAGCCCGCCCACGTGAAACAGCGGCAGCACGGTCAGCACATGGTCCGCTGCCGTCATGTCGTGCATGTGCTGGCTCATCACGGCGTTCCAGAGCAGCGCCTCCTGCCGCAGCACCGCGCCCTTCGGGCGGCCCGTGGTGCCGGAGGTGTAGACGATCAGCAGCGGCGCCGAGAGATCGACATGCGGGTTCGCACCGTCGCCGCTTCCGGCTGCGAGCAGGTCATCGAAGGAGGGCGGAAAGTCGAGACCGACGATGTGCACGTCAGGAAGCGCTTGCTTCAGCGGCTCGACAACAGGCGCGAAGCCCTCCTCGACCACCAGCACCTTCACCGACGCATCCCGCAGGATGAACACCTGCTCGGGCACGGCGAGCCGCCAGTTGAGCGGCACCAGCATCGCGCCGAGCCGAGCGCACGCGTAGAGCAACACCAGATAGTCCGGATGATTGAGCGACAGGATCGCGACGCGATCGCCGCGCGTCACGCCGAGCTGCGACTTTAACGCGCGTGCGGCCGCGGCGATGCGTTGTGCGAAAGTGGAGTAGGTGAGGGTACTATCGCCGAAATGGATCGCCGGCTTGTGGGGCGTAAACGCAGCGTTGCGGTCGATCAGGTCCGAGAGGTCCAACTCAATCGTCCTTCTCGCCCGCCTCGTAGAGCGTCTCCTTGCCGAGGCGGTCGAGGCAGATCTCGGCCGTCCACGGCAGCATCAGCGAGCCGCAGCGGCTGTCGCGATAGATGCGCTCCAGCGGCAGCGACTTCAGCATCGACTGGCCGCCGCACGTTCTGATCGCCTTCGCGGCGAGCGTGTTCGCGTTTTCCATCACGGTGTGTTGCGCCGCGTAGGCGCGCAGCACCTGCTCCTTGGTCGGGTTAGCGCGCGCCTCGCTCACCGCCTGGAACCAGAGCGCCTTGGTCTGCTCCAGCATGACGCGCATCTCGGCGACCGCGATCTGCTTGGTCGGATACATGCGGCGCTTTACCGGCGGCGTGCCGGGCGCCTCGCCGCGCAAATACGCGACGGTGAAATCGTACGCCGCCTGCGCGAGGCCCATGTAGGTCGGCGAGAGCGTGAGAAACATGTGCGGCCACGAGGTCGCGGCGCGGAAATAGACGCCGTGCGGCATTAGCAGCTCGCTTGCCGGAACGAACACGTCCTTCATCAGCAGCGTGCGCGAAACCGTGCCGCGCATGCCGAGCGGGTCCCAGTCGCCCACCACGCTCACGCCCGGCGCGCTCGCCGGGACCGCGAGGTAGAGCGTGTTGCGGCGGCTCGCCTCTTCGCCCGTGGCGCGCTCGGTGCAGAGGATGCCGAAGTAGTCGGCCGCGCCCGAGAGCGATGCGAAGATCTTCTTGCCGTTGACCAGGAATCCGCCGTCGACCGGCCTCGCCTCGGTGCCGAAGGCCGCCGCGCCCGCGGCCGCGGCGCCGCCCTCCGAGAAGGGCTGCGAGTAGATCGCGCCTTTGTCCACGATTCGGCGGTAGTGCGTACCGCGCGCGGCGTTGTGCGCGGCGCGCTCCTCGCCGTTCATCTCCAGATCGTCGGCCAGAGCGCCGGTCCACAGCGTGGAGCACACGTGCATGTTCCAGGAGAGCGCGGTCGCGCCGCAGTAACGGCCAAGCTCGGCGGCGGCGAGACAATAGGTGCGGAACGAGGCGCCGAGCCCGCCGTGCTCCTTCGGTACGCAGACGCGCAGCAAGCCTTCGGGGTGCATGTCGCGGAAATTCTCGATCGGAAAGGTAGCGTCGCGATCGTGCTGTGCGGCGCGAGGTGCCAGCACGCGCGCGCCGAAGTGGCGCGCCTTGTCGATCAGCGCGGCTTCATCGTCACCGAGCCGGAAGGCCTCCGGTGCGAAGATCGGCGCGTCGCGGTCGTGCGTTTCGTTGGTCGAATGGTTCATGCGCCGAGACTATCAGGCCGCACAGCGTTTTCCAGCGAAGTGGAACCCGGTTCGCTGAAGAAAACGCGTCATTCAAGGATCGCCAAGTGCATGATCGAGGAAATTGAAGATCGCGGCATCGAACACGGCGGGCGCCTCCAGGTTCGGCATGTGGCCGCGGCCCGCGATGCAGAAGTAATAGGCGCCCGGAATCTTGGCTGCCATCTTCTCCACGACCTGCACCGGCGCATTGCGGTCGTGTTCAGCCGCAAGGCACAACACCGGCATCTTGATATTCGGCAGGTTGGCGCGCTCGTCGAACGTGACGAGGCATTTCACGGCCGCCCGATAGGTCGCTTCCGGCACAGCGGCATATTGCTCGATGAACAGCGCGCGTCCGGCAGGATCCGCCTCCGGCGTCATGACGCCGTCGGCCGCGCCGGGTGCGGCGTCCGCCATGGTCTTGCCGGCATCGAGCGGGGCGAGGCGATCCGCCACGAACTTCTTCTGGAAGTCGCCAGCGGGATTGCCGAAGGCCGGCGAGGTGCAGGAGAGCACGGTGGCGCGATAGCCATCCGGCCGGCGGCGCAGCAGCGTCTGCAAGACCATGCCGCCCATCGAGTGACCGACCAGCACCGGCTTTTCGAGCGCACTGTTCGCGATGCTGGCTTCGACGTCCTCGGCAAGTTCATCGAACGTCATGGCATCGACCGGCGCGCGCCCGCCGTAGCCCAGAAGATCGAGCGCGACCGGCTGATAGCCTCGCGCTGCGAAGCTTGCCATTTGCGGCGCGAACGAGCGCGCGCCGCCGCCAATGCCATGCAGGAAGATGACCGGGATCATAACGGATTGCCCTCGCGTGCCGGAGTTGTTGCTTCGCCCAGCGTCTGCATCAGCCGGTTGGCCCAGGCGAACATCGCGACGGCGTGAGTGAGATCGAGAATCTCAAAGTCGCTCAAGCCCTGTGCGCGCAACGGCGCCGCATCCGCGGGCGTGATCGCGGCAGGATCGTGCGTGAGCTTCGCGGCATAATCCACGATCGCCTTCTGGCGCGGCGCGAGCGCGGCGTCTACGCCGTCGGCCTGGATGCGCTGCATCACCTCGGGCGCCTTGGTCAGTTCGGTGAAGCGCTTGGCATGCACGGAGGCGCAGTAGGCGCAGCCGTTGATGCATGACGCGACCACCGCGCCAAGTTCGCGCTCGGCGCGCGGCAGGCCGCGGGGGCCGAACATGATGGCGTTGTAGAGCGGCGAACGCTGTTCGAGCGCTTCCGGATCGTGCGCCAGCACCAGAGAATAGGCCCCGACCGCGCGATTCGACGGCGTGATCTTCAGCGCGGCAAGCTGCTCCTGCGTCGCCGTGGTGATGTCGAGCGGCGCGACCCACGGCCGCCAATCGAGCTCGCCCTGTGTGAAGTTGCGCATCGGTCTCGTCATGCGGCACCCTTCAGCATGCGCAGGCCGGCAAGCACGCGTGACTGGAAATTCACGTAGGCGATGAGCTGCGACAGCGAGACGATCGCGTGCGACGAGAGCCCGGCGGCCAGCAGATTGTCGATGTCCTTGCGTTCAGCGCTGCCCGGTCCGCGCGTAACAAGATCGACATGCGCAAGGATTGCGTCCCAGCGCACCTCGGTGATGCGTGCGCCGCCCTCTACGGTCCGGGCCAGCGTGCCGTCGGGGTCGAGCATCGCAAGCCGCGCGCGGTAATGCTCGCTCAAAACCGGATCGCGCAGCAGCGTCGTGACGCGCAACGCCGCGGCGGCGCGCTCGGCTCGCGTCAGGCCGCCGTCGTCCTGTGGCGAGAAGATGACATCGTCGCTGCCCTGGAGGTGCTTCACCACATCCGGCCGCTGGCGGCGCAGGTTGCCTAGGATCGAGTTCGCGGTGATGCCCGCGAGCGTGTCCATCAAGTCACTCATGTCTTCGCCTCGGCCGGTTCGTCGGCCAGGAATTTGCTCACGTCCTCGTCCAGCACGTATTCGTCGCCGCGCAGCTCGGGATTGCTCCAGCCCGAGAGCCGCTGCCACGTGCGCTCATGGTCTTCGGCAAATAGCCCATTCACGACGCCGCGCCCGGCGCGCTCAGCTCCAAGGCTGACCGCCGGGATGTCGCCCGAGATCGGCCCGTGGCTCATGGTGGCCGCATAGTTGAAGCAATGGATGCGGTTCACCCAGTCCGGTGCGTGCTCCCGCGGCAGAAATTCGAAATGCGCGCCGAGATAGGGATGTTCCGCTTGGGCATAGTCGGCATCTCTATCCGGCACAAAATAATCGCGCCAGAGTTGGACGTGCGGCTTGAGCGCAGCGAACTCAGGCCGCTGGCTCCAGTCGACCGTGAGGCCCGTCGCAAGGATCAACCGGTCGAAGGCGAGCCGGCCCCGCGTCGTATCGAGCACCACGTGCCCATCGCGCACCGCCGCCGCGCGCACTGCACAGTGCGCGATGATCGAAAAATTCTTATTGCGGCTGCAGCGCAGCATCGAGTTGCGCGGGGCGGGCACTCCCTGTTCGTCGACGTAGTTCACGATCTCCCACTTCTGCGCATCGGCGAGGCTGTAGAAGCCCTGCCAGAATCCCGCGCTGCCGATGCCCATGTTCTTGTTGATGCGCGGCACGTCGGCGCGCCGCACCAGCATGGCGGCCGATGCTGCGCCATGCTCGAGCGCTTCCGCCGCGCAATCGCATGCGGTCGAGCCCGCGCCGATGACGCCCACGGTCTTGCCATGCAGCCTGGAAAAATCGATGGCGCCGAGCGAATGCATGACGAAGCGCGGATCGAGGCCGCGAAAGACCTCCGGCGTGTAGGGGCCGCCGAGCCCGTCGCGCCCGTTCGCCAGCACCACGCGGCGCGCCGCGATTTTGCGCGTGCCCGCCGCCGAACGCATGGTCAGCAGGACAAGCTCCCCATCGCCGCCGATATCGATCAGTTCGGTGCTGTTCTCGACCGGCACGTCGACCATCCGCCGGTACCAGCGCAGATAGTCCATCCATTGCAGGCGCGGGATGCGGTAGAGCCTGCCCCATTCGGCTGCGCCGAACTGCGCCTCGAACCAGGCCCGAAACGTCAGGCTGGCAAACTGAAACGACGGCCCGGAAAGCTCCCGCGGCGAGCGTAGCGTCTCCATGCGCGCCGTCGTCGCCCAAGGCCCCTCGAAACCTGCCGGTGCGCGATCGAAGACGCGCAGGTTGCGAACGGCAAGACATTTCAGCGCGAAGGCGGCGCTCAGCCCCGCCATGCCGGCGCCGATGATCGCAACGTCAAGCACTGGCCCGTATCGCGGATGAACGCGCGGCTCGAGCCAGTCCTTTGCGGGCGGCAACGTGAGCAATTCGAGGTCGCGCCGGAACCGCTCTTCAAGCCCGGCGAGCGACGTGTCGGAATCGGGCTTGCGCTGTTCCGTCATCAGGCGATTGTGGCACTGCGTTGCGTGGTCGGCTACGCTTTAGCCGGGCAGGGGACCGAATGAAATACTCCGTCTTTTCACTGCTGGGGCAAGCGTTGCGCGGCCACTCCGGCTGGCGGCCTGCCTGGCGCAAGGCCGAGCCGAAGGCGGAATACGATGTGGTGATCGTCGGCGGGGGCGGGCATGGGCTCGCGACCGCCCATTATCTCGCGAAGGAGCACGGCATCACCAGTGTCGCGGTGCTGGAGAAGGGCACCATCGGCTCCGGCAATGCGGGCCGCAACACCACCATCATCCGTTCGAACTACCTGTTGCCCGGCAACGAAGCCTTCTACGAATGGTCGATGAAGCTCTGGGAGGGGCTGGAGCAGGACTTAAACTACAATGCGATGGTGAGCCAGCGCGGCGTGCTCAACCTCTATCACTCGGATGCGCAGCGCGATGCCTATGCGCGGCGCGGCAACGCGATGCGGCTGCATGGCGTCGATGC
>Ga0190275_10002816_pt1 | contig 12350 bp, 6 predicted proteins | sample Popmic550T_FD_133745 | JGI IMG/M metagenome (GOLD analysis project Ga0190275, IMG submission 133745) | Populus adjacent soil microbial communities from riparian zone of Yellowstone River, Montana, USA - 550 T | ecosystem: Environmental > Terrestrial > Soil > Riparian zone > Trees stand | place... | reverse complement strand
GCCGGCGTGCGGAAGTCCACCGGCTCGCCCTCCAGCCACACTTGGCCGCCGTCGCGGGTGTAGGCGCCGGTCATGATCTTGATCAGCGTGCTCTTCCCCGCGCCGTTCTCGCCCACCAGCGCGTGCACCTCGCCGCGCCGCAGGGTGAAGTCCACGCGGTCGAGCGCCGTGGCGCCTGCGAAGCGCTTGACGATCCCCTCCATGCGCAGGATGGGATCGTCGGCCGTGTCGATGGGAAGGGTGGGGTCGGGCACGGTCATCTCGCGTCCGGGGTCGGGTTGAAAGTGCCCAGTGCCAGGTGCCCAGTGCCCAGTCAACCCTGGACCCGAGTCGTTCCTGGGCACTGGGGACTGGGCACCTGGCACTTTGCCGTTCAGTACGCGTCCGCCACGAACTGCGCCGCGTTGGTGCGGTCGAAGAAGCGGTCGGTGATCAGCTTCTTGGTGGGCACCTGCTCGCCCTTGCGCACCTGCTCGATGGTCTCGAAGGCGATCGGGCCGAAGCGCGGGTTGCTCTCCACCGTCGCGCCCAGCTCGCCGCGCTGGATCGCCTCGAGCGCGGCGCGCTGGCCGTCGATGGAGACGATCTTCACGTCCGTCCCCGGCGTGCGCCCGGAGGCGCGCAGCGCCTGGATCGCGCCGAGCGCCATCTCGTCGTTGTGCGCGTAGACGGCGGTGATCTGCGCGCCCAGCGACTGCGCCACGTTCTGCATCACGCGCTGCCCGTTGGCGCGCGAGAACTCGCCCGTCTGCGACGCGAGGATCTTCATCCCCGGGTGGCGGGCGATCACCTCGCGGAAGCCGCGCGCGCGGTCCGTCGCCACCGACGAGCCCGGCGTGCCGGTGAGCTCCACGATCCCCGCCGTGCCGCCCGTCTCCTTCACCAGCCACTCCGCCGCACGGCGACCCTGCTCCACGAAGTTCGAGCCCAGGAAGGTGACGAAGTCCTCCCCCGGAACCCCCTCCGCCTCGCGGTCGACGAGGATCACGGGGATGTTGGCGTCCTTGGCCGCCTGCAGCGCAGGCGCCAGCCCCTCGAACTCGCGCGGGGCGAGCAGGATGATGCCCACGCGGCGCGCGATCAGGTCCTCCACGTCCGCCACCTGCTTGGCGGTCTGGTCCTGCGCGTCGGTCACCACCAGCTCGTAGCCGCGCTTCGCCGCCTCGGCGCGCAGGCTGGCCGTCTGCGCCATCCGCCAGGGGTTGTCGTGCCCCATCTGCGAGAAGCCCACCGTGAACTTCCCCTCCTTCGCCTCGCCGCCGGCGCCGCCTCCGCCGCTTTCCTTGCGGCAGCCGGCCAGGGGCGCGAGCGCGAGCAGGGACAGCACCCCCGCGCGCAGGATTGTACGGGACCGGGGCAGCAGGGACATGGGCGGCTCGGGCAGGTGGTTGGCTGGATTCGGCGGATCGGCCACAGCCGCCGAAGCGGCCGCGGGCCTGAACTTGTCCGAAACGGTTCAGATTGGTTCAGAGACAGTACGTTTGTCGGGTACACGCTGTCAAGAACCTTCTCCGCTGCAGACGACGTCGGCTCATCGGCACGGGTGTCATCTGACGAAAATCTTGCAATTTCGGTAGATATCCAGCAATCACTCGCAATTTCGCCATCCAGGAAGGGAGTGCTCTGGTCCGGCACCTGACGGCGGATTTGCACAGTGGCTGAACATGACGCTTGACAGTGTGGAGGGGAATCTCTAACCTGAACGAACCCGAACCTGTTCAGAGCAGTTCAAGCGCAGTTCGCATCCGGTCGGTCACGGGCGCCGCGCCTTTCCCCAGGCATCCTCCGTCCCCTCCCGTCTCCCCGTCCGCATGAAGAACAATCAGCCAACCATCAACGACGTCGCGAGGCTGGCGGGGGTCTCCAAGGCCACCGTCTCGGCGGTGCTCAACGACACGGGAACGGTCAAGCGCTCCACGCACGACCGGGTGCTCTCCGCCATCGAGTCGCTCAACTACCGCAAGAGCGGCCCGGACGGGCGCGGCCCCGGCCAGCAGATGCGCAGCATCGGCCTGGTGATCAAGGAGATCGACAACCCGTACTACGGCGAGGTGGTGACCGGCGCCCGCGCGGCTGCGCAGGAGAGCGGCTACGCGCTCCTGGTCACCAGCTCCGAGGGCGAGTACGAGGCGGAGCGCCGCGCGGTGGAGCTCATGCAGCGCAACGGCGTGGACGGGCTGATCCTCACGCCGGTGCTGGACGTGGACGCCGACCTCTCGCACCTCTTCGAGCTGAAGCGGCGCAACTTCCCCTTCGTGCTGCTGGAGGAGCTCCGCGGCGTTCCCGCCAGCCTGATCGACGTGGACAACGAGGAGGCGTCGCGAAAGGCGGTGGAGTTCCTGATCGAGCAGGGGCACACGCGCTTCGTCCACTTCGCCGGGCCCGAGTACTCCTGGCACACGCAGGAGCGCATCGACGGGGTGCGCCGCGCGTGCAGCGGCTCGCACGTGATCTTCACCGACGGCGACATCGTCCGCACCGGCGCGCACCTGGAAGACGGCTACCGCGCGGGGCTCGAGTACTTCGGCAGCCGCCCGCCTGCGGAGCGGCCGACGGCGGTCACCTGCTACAACGACCTGGTGGCGCTCGGCCTCTGCCGCGCCCTGGCCGAGCTGGAGATCCGCGTTCCCGACGACGTGTCGGTGGTGGGGTTCGACGACATCCAGCTCCTCGAATACCTCCCCCTGCGCCTCACCTCCGTGCGCATGCCCAAGTTCGAGATGGGCGAGCTCGCGGCGCAGATGCTCATCCGCCACATCGAGTCGCGCGAGACGCTCCCGCCGCAGAAGGTCTACCTCGAAGCCGAGCTGGTGGTGCGCGATTCCACCCGCTCGCTGGCCGAGCCCGCCGCGGCGCCGCGCACCCCTCGCAGCATCCGCCTCACCGCGGCCGCAGGCGAGGGGGATGCCGGCACCGCCCCCGCGGGCGCCGGCCGCGCGAGCCGTCCACGATGAACACCGCCGTGGTCGCGAAGTCCGCGTGCAGCATCGGGTTCGCCGCCGCCCCCACCGCGGCGGCCGCGACCGTTTCGCCGCGCACGGAGGCGACGTGGCGGCCGGCGCGGGGGACGCTGACCACCCCGTGGACCGCGCGGGTCGATCCGCTGAACGTCCTCCCCGAGTACCCGCGCCCGCAGATGGTGCGCGAGCGCTGGCAGAACCTGAACGGGGTGTGGGAGCTGGCCCTCCTCGATGACGAAGACGCCGACGCGCCGGTGTTCGGCCAGGCGCTGCCGGAGCGCGTCCTCGTCCCGTTCCCCATCGAATCGCCGCTCTCCGGCGTGATGCGCCGCTCCAGCCGCGCCGTGTACCGCCGCACCTTCCGCGCGCTGGAGATGGCGGCGGGCGAGCGGCTGCTGCTGCACTTCGGCGCGGTGGACTGGCGGACCCGTGTCTACCTGAACGGCCGCGCGGTCGGCGAGCACACCGGAGGCTACGATGGCTTCTCGTTCGATATCACCGACGCGCTGAATCCAGGCTCTATCGAGAACGAGCTGGTCGTGGACGTGTGGGACCCCACCGACGCCTTCGGCCAGCCGCGCGGCAAGCAGGCGACGGTCGCGGAGAAGGGGCTCTTCTACACCCCCGTCACCGGCATCTGGCAGACGGTGTGGCTGGAGCCCGTCCCCGCCGCGTCCATCGATCGCCTGTGGATGACGCCCGACGTCCCCGGCTCGGCGCTCCGGCTTACCGTCCACGGCCGCGGGACGGAGGAAGGGCAGCGCGTCACCGCCGTCGCGATGGCGGAGGGCAGGGAAGTGGGCCGGACGGAGGGAACCGTCGGCGCGGAGATGCGCATCCCCGTCCCCTCCCCGCGCCTGTGGGGTCCGGACGACCCGTTCCTCTACGACCTGCGCGTCACGCTTGATGACGGGCGCGAGACGGACCGGGTGGACAGCTACTTCGGGATGCGCACGGTTTCGCTGGTGAAGGACGAGCGTGAGCACGCGCGCATCGCCCTGAACGGCGAGCCCTGGTTCCACGTCGGTCCGCTGGACCAGGGGTGGTGGCCGGACGGGCTCTACACCGCGCCCACGGACGAGGCGCTGCGCTCTGACGTCGAGCGGACGAAGGCGGCGGGATTCAACTTCACTCGCAAGCACATCAAGGTGGAGCCGGCGCGCTGGTACTTCCACGCCGACCGTCTCGGTCTCCCCGTCTGGCAGGACATGCCGTGCGGGTGGAACGACACCCCCGAGGCGCGCGCGCACTTCGAGCGCGAGCTGCGGGCGATGATCGAGGGACGCGGCAACCATCCGTCCATCATCGTCTGGGTCCCCTTCAACGAGAAGTGGGGCCAGCCGACGGTGGAATGGACGCGCGAGATCGTCGACGCGATCAAGGCGGCGGACCCCACGCGGCTGGTGGACGACGCCAGCGGATGGGAGCACACCGGCGCCGGCGACATCGTGGATGTGCACCGCTACCAGGGCCCGCAGGCACTCGTCCCGCACGCGGACAAGGCCACCGTCGTCGGCGAGTTCGGCGGCCTGGGCTTCCCCGTGTCCGGCCACCTCTGGCGCGAGAGCGACCGCGACAACTGGGGATACGGCGGCGCGTACGCGTCCCCCGAGGCGCTGCACGACCGCTACGACCTGCTGATGCAGCGGATGTGGCGGCTGCGCGACACCCACGGGATGAGCGCCGCGGTCTACACCCAGCTCACCGACGTGGAGACCGAGATCAACGGGCTGTTCACCTACGACCGCGCCGTCTTCAAGCTCGATCCCGACCGCGTCGCCGCCGTGAACCGCGGCCTCGCCCCGCTGATCCTCCCCGAGCACGGCGAGTTCACCCACTCGGCGGACGTCACCGTGCACCAGGGCACGCCCACCGAGCTGCGCTTCACCGCGGACGGCAGCGAGCCGACGGCCGAGAGCCCGCTCTTCGCCCCGCTCACGATCCGCGAAGACACGACGGTGCGCATCCGCGGCTTCCAGGACGGCCAGCCCACCGCTGCGCCCGAGGCGCGGATGGACTACCGCCGCGTCCCCGGCCGCGCGGCGGACTACGTCGACGTCGTCCCCGGCGTGGACTACGCGTACTTCGCCGACACCAGCCCCGAGCCGCGCTACCGCCTGGACTGGCCCGTCCGCGACCGCCTCTCGCGGATCGACGCCGAGCCGGGCGATCCGGAGCTGGCCAGGACGGGGACGCTCCCCGACGTGAGCCTGGACCCGCGCGACCGCGACGAGCTGTTCGGCTTCCGCTTCGCCGGCTACGTCCGCGTCCCCGCCGACGGCGTCTACACCTTCTCGGCGGTGTCGAAGGACGGCGTGGCGCTGTGGATCGGCGGCCGCGCGCTGTTCTGGTCGATGGGCCAGTCCCCCGCGGCGACCGAGGACGAGGGGACGATCGCGCTGCGCGCCGGGCTGCACCCCTTCGTCCTGGGCTACCACCAGGCCTACGGGGTGATGGCGCTGGAGATCCGGGTCGAGGGGCCCGGCGTTCCCCGCCAGCGCATCCCCGAAACGATGCTCTTCCGCCCCGCCGGGGCACGCTGACCCGAGCGGCGCGGCGGCGCGGGGAGGCACCCGCGCGCCGCGCCACACCGCGGGCGCGCCGCCCCCCGCGGCGCGCCGAACCTCCAGGGATCCGCAGGCCATGCACGCCACCAGCAGCCGGTCGCCCCCAGCGGGCCCACCCCCAGCCGACCACCGCCGGTCCGGCAGCGCACCCGCGCGGCCGGGTACAACGCCAACCGCTTCCCAGCGAGGGAAACACATGCAAACCGCTGTCGTACGCCGCGCCAGACCCGCCGCCGCGCTCCTGCGCGCGCTCGGGTGCCTGGCCGCGCTCGTGCTGCTGGCCGCCGCGCCGCTCCGCGCCCAGACGGGCCAGGTGAGCGGCACGGTCACGGCCGAGGGCGGCCGCCCGCTCTCGGGGGCCACCGTGCAGGTGGTGGGGTCGGGCCGCCAGGCCGTGACCGCGCCCGACGGGCGCTACACCATCACCGGCGTACCCGCCGGGGCCCGGCAGGTCCGCGCCACCGCCATCGGCCACGCCCCCCGGACGGTGTCCGTGACCGTGACCGCCGGCGGCACCGCCACCGCCAGCTTCAGCATGGCCGTGGCCGCCGTTCGCCTCGACTCCGTCGTGGCGGTGGGCTACACCACCCAGCGCGCCCGCACCGTGAGCGACGCCGTGGCCCGCGTGCGCGGCGCCGACCTGCGCCAGGCCAAGGTGGCCACGGTGGAGGAGGCGCTCCGCGGCCGCGTGGCCGGCGTGAACGTGCAGGCCAGCGGGCAACCCGGCCGCCCCGCGAAGATCGTGGTGCGCGGGCAGAACTTCCTGGGCGCCGCCGACCCGCTGTACGTGATCGACGGGATGTACACCCGCAGCAACCCGAACCTGAACCCCGACGACATCGAGAGCGTCGACATCCTCAAGGACGCGTCGGCCGCCGCGCAGTACGGCGCGCAGTCGGCCAACGGCGTGGTGGTGATCACCACGCGCCGCGGGCGCGCGGGGCCGCCGCGGCTGGCGGTGAACAGCTACTACGGCTTCCAGGACGTGCCCAATCGCATCGCGTTCGTCGACAACCAGCGGTGGCAGCAGATCAACGCCATGGCCCGCGCCAACGGCGGCGCCCCGGCCGACAACACGGTGCTCAGCGCCAACACCGACTGGCAGGGCGCCATCTTCCGCAGCGGCGCCGTGCAGGACCACAACCTCGAGGTCTCGGGCGGCAACGAAGCCCTGAGCTACATGGTGGGCGGCGGCTACTTCGACCAGCGCGGCACCATCATCAACACCGGCTTCAACCGCGCCTCCTTCCGCGTGAACAGCGAGGCGCGCCGCTCCCGCTGGCGCGTGGGCGAGAACCTGTCGCTGTCGCGTTCGGTGCGCGACAACGTGATCGGCTTCCCGCTGATCGACGTGGTGCGCCTGCAGCCGGCGATCCCCGTGCGCGACCCGGCCAACCCCGGCGGCTGGGGGTACGGCTCGGGGAACGGGGCGCTCAGCACCTTCGGCACCAACCCGGTGGGCGTGTTCAACACGCAGACCAGCACCGACTACACCAACCGCGTGCTGGGCAACGCCTTCGGCGAGCTGAACCTGACCAGCTGGCTCAAGTACCGGCTCAACCTGGGGATCGACTATCAGGACACCAACTGGCGCAACTTCGTGCGCATGGTGCAGCTCCGGCAGAACACCGTCCCCACCTTCAACGAGGGGCGCGACCGCCGCGACGACTTCACCTCGTGGCTCGCCGAGAACCTGCTGAGCGTGAACACCAGCCGCGGCGACCACACCATCAACGCGGTGGCGGGCATCACCGAGCAGCACAGCGAGTTCCGCCGGCTGGAGGCGTACCGCCGCGGCTTCACCGACGAAGACCTCACCGAGATCGACGCCGGGAGCAGCAACTTCCAGAACACCGGCCGCAGCACCCCGGCGTCGCTGCGCGGCTACCTGGTGCGCGCCAACTACGCGTTCGCCGACCGTTACCTCCTCACCGGCTCCTTCCGACGCGACGGCTCGAGCAAGTTCGGCCCCAACAACAAGTGGGCCGACTTCGCCTCGGCCAGCGCCGGGTGGGTGGTGAGCGAGGAGTCGTTCTTCGACGGCTCGCTGGGGCGCGCGCTCGACTACCTGAAGCTGCGCGGCAGCTACGGCACCCTGGGCAACCAGGACATCGGCGACTTCCGCTACTCGGCGCAGATCGTGGGGAACCAGAGCTACCTGTTCGGCGGCTCCATCGCCACCGGCGCCACCCAGCTCGCCCTGGCCAACCCCGACATCCGCTGGCAGAGCCAGAAGCAGTCGAACGTGGGCGCCGACCTCTCGCTCCTCGACAGCCGCCTGAACGTGACCGTCGACTGGTACCGCTCCGCCTCCAGCGGGCTGCTGGTGGACGCGCCGATCCCCTGGTCGCTCACCGGCCCGGCGGCGTCGCCCACCATCAACGCCGGCACGGTGCGCAACACCGGCTTCGAGTTCTCGGTCGACTACACCGTGCGCCGCCCCGAGCTGCAGGTGCGCTGGGGCGCCAACCTCACCACCGTAAACAACAAGGTGGTGGCGCTGGGCAACGGCGGGCAGCCGGTGTTCGCCGGCTTCAACAACGTGTCGCGCACCACCGAGGGCGGCTCGATCGGCGAGTTCTTCCTGATCAGGACGCTCGGCATCTTCCAGAGCGACGCCGAGGCGCAGGCGTACCGCAACGGCACCGGCACCGTGATCCAGCCCAACGCGCGCGCCGGTGACGTGAAGTACGCCGACCTGAACGACGACGGCGTGATCAACGACGACGACCGCTACGTGGCCGGCAGCCCGATCCCCAGCCTGATCGGCGGCTTCAGCATGGACGCCACCTGGCGGCGCTTCAACCTGGGGCTGGCGCTGCGCGGGCAGAGCGGGAACAAGATCTTCAACGTGGCGCGCTTCTGGACCGACCGGATGGACGAGAACTCCAACTACCGGCAGGACCTGAGCCCCTGGACGCCGCAGAACACCGGCACCGACGACCCGCGCGCGGTGTTCGGCGCCGCCGGGGCCGACAACGCCCGCGCCAACAGCGACCGCTGGCTCGAGGACGGCTCCTTCCTGCGCATCCAGAACGTGCAGCTCGGCTACGCCATCCCCGAGCGGCTGCTGAACCGCATCGGCGTGAGCGGGCAGGGGACGCGCGTGTACCTGAACTTCCAGAACCTGTACACCTTCACGAGCTTCTCCAACTGGGATCCGGAGGTGGTGGCGGGCGGCAACACGCTGAGCAGCGGCATCGACGACGGCGAGATCTACCCGAACCCGCGCACGGTGACGTTCGGCGTCGAGTTCCGCCCGTGAGCCGTCAACGCAACCATCCGGGAACCCTTCAACGGGCGAGAAGAACGATCATGAAGAAAAGATACGGGATCGCGGGAACGCTCCTGCTCGGCGCGGTGCTGGCCGGGTGCGCGGAGCTGAACCTGACCGACCCCAACCAGCGCACCGTGGAGACGTTCTGGCAGACCCAGGCCGACGCCACGCAGGGGATCAACGCCACCTACCGCGGCCTGCAGGAGAACGGCGGCTACGGGCGCTGGCTGCAGTTCGCCTACGACATGCGCAGCGACATCGGCTACAGCCGCAGCCCCTGGGGCGACCTCAGCAACTTCACCAAGAGCGTGCTGAGCAGCTACGACTTCGAGGTGAACCGGGAGATCTGGCAGCACCAGTTCCAGACCGTCTTCCGGGCCAACCAGGTGATCGCGTACGTCCCGCCGATCCAGATGGACGCGGCGACGCGCGACCGCATCGTGGGCGAGGCCAAGTTCATCCGCGCGCTGATGTACTTCAACCTGGCCACGCTCTACGGCAACGTGCCGCTGATCCTGGAGCCGCCCAAGCCCACCGACCGCCCCGCGCAGGCCAACGAGGCGCAGATCTGGGCGCAGGTGGAGAAGGACCTGACCGAGGCCGCCGCCGTGCTCCCCGCCTCGTACGCCGGCGCCGACGTGGGCCGCGCCACCCGCGGCGCCGCGCTGGCGCTGCTGGGCCGCGCGCAGCTCCAGCAGAAGAAGTGGGGGCCGGCCGCCACCACCCTGCAGGGGGTGCTGGGGAGCTACTCGCTCGTCCCCAACTACATCGACAACTTCACCGAGGGCGGCGACAACAACCCCGAGACCATCTTCTCGGTGCAGTTCGGCGGGCCCGAGGTGCTGGCCGCCGGGAGCCGCGGGCAGAACATCATCAAGATGATGGGCCCCTGCGACGTGGGCTTCTGCGACGGCGAGCCCACCCAGTGGTACGTGGACCAGCTCAAGGCCGAGACCACCGTGGGCGGCCAGCCCGACCCGCGGCTCGACGCCACGCTCTTCTACAACCGCGCCGGCGGGATGGACGTGTACGGCACCCCCTTCGCCACCCGCTACGCCAACCGCATGGGCGACGAGTTCTGGCGCAAGTACGGCGAGTGGTACAAGACCTTCCAGGACTGGGACAACCCGATCGACGTGAAGGTGATGCGCCTGGGCGGCGTGATGCTGCTGGCCGCCGACGCGCAGAACGAGGCCGGCAACGTGGGCGCGGCCAAGACGCTGGTCGACCAGGTGCGCGCCCGCGCGCAGCTCGCGCCGCTCCCCGGTGGCCTCAGCCAGGCGCAGATGCGCGACCGCATCGAGAAGGAGATCCTGGCCGAGCTGGGGATGGAGAACGAACGCTTCTTCTGGCTGAAGCGGCACGACTGGCTCACCGACCCCGCGAAGATCGCGATATTGAAGACGCGCGATCCCGACTTCAACTTCTTCGCTCCGCACCGGGCGCTGCTCCCGATCCCGTCCACGGAGACGAACCTGAACCCGAACGTGACGCAGAACCCCGGCTGGTGACGGGGGGAATGGAAACTGCGCGGCGGACGGTGCCCACGGGCGCCGTCCGCCGCGGCGCGGCATCCGACATCACAGGCTGAAGAGGGAGCGATGACACGAGCGGGGTTCGGCGGGCGGTGGGCGTGGCGGGCGGCGGCGTGCGTGCTGGCGGCCGCGGTCGCCGCGTGCTCGGGCGGGGGAGGCGGCGACGGCGGCCCCGAGCCGATCCCGCCGCAGCCCACCTGCACCTTCGCCAACCCGCTGGCGTCGGGCGCCGACCCCTGGGTGGTGCGCGACGGCGGCTTCTACCATCTCATCCAGTCGCGCGACAACGGGATCTGGATCTCGCGCTCGGCCACGCTCACGGGCGTGGCGGTGGGCGGCACGCGCGTCTGGTCGGCCCCCGCCACGGGGTGGAACCGCACCAACGTGTGGGCGCCCGAGCTGCACCACGTCGACGGGCGCTGGTACGTGTACTACGCCGCGGGGAGCGACGGGCCGCCGTACGTCCACCAGCGCGCCGGCGTCCTGCAGTCCGCGGCTGACGACCCGATGGGCCCGTACACCGACCTGGGGATGCTCTACACCGGGGATGGCGGGCCGGGGTCGGGGAACGACAACGTGTGGGCGATCGACATGACGGTGGCGCGCATCGGCACCGAGCTCTACGCGGTGTGGAGCGGGTGGGCGGCCAACGCGGGGACGGACCGCACGGTGCAGCACCTGTACGCGGCGCACATGTCGAATCCCCATACCATCGACGGGCCGCGGGTGCGCATCAGCTCGCCGACCGAGGGGTGGGAGCGGGGGACCGAGCTCGACCTGCAGGAGGGGCCGCAGTTCCTGCAGCGCGGCGGGCAGACCTTCATCGTCTACTCCACGCGCGAGTCGTGGCTCCCCGACTACCGGCTGGGGCTGCTGCGGCTGGCCGGCGCCAACCCGCTCGACCCGGCGGCGTGGGTGAAGAGCGGGCCGGTGTTCCAGGCGGCCGGCGCGGTCTACGGCCCCGGGCACGCCAGCTTCACCACCTCGCCCGACGGGTCGCAGAGCTGGATCGTGTACCACGCCAAGGTCGCGGCCACGCCGGGGTGGGACCGCGTGATCCGCACCCAGCCGTTCACCTGGAACGCCGACGGCACGCCCAACTTCGGGACGCCGGTGGCCGCGGGGCAGCAGATCTCGCGTCCCGCCGGGGAGTGCACGCCGTAGGGTTCGGAGGCGTGGAAATCGAGCGTCGTACCTTCGACGCTCGCGCACTTCCGCACCTGTCGGTTCGACTCTGGGCGTGTTGCGCGCCGAGACGCGCAACCGGGCTGCGCGCGCGGTAGGGCACGATACCACTGTGCCCAACCGCGCCGGGCCACCGCCGCGCCACGGTCCCGCGGCCGACCGCCACGCCGACGCGGGCGCGGCGGCGGCCCGGCCCTCCGGGCGCGCATCCCTCACGCATCGCCCCCACCCGCGGCGCCTGCGCTGGCGGAGGATTCGAGGGCTCCGGAGGATGGAGGGATGCGAGCAGTTCCTCCGTTTCCTCCGTTGCTCCGTGTGACAACAATCCGTTCCCGGGTCGACCGGAACGATGCGGAGGATCGGAATGAACGACGCCTCGTCGCGGATCGAGGCGGCGTTCGACACGCGAGTGACGCAGGGGATTATCCGCCGCCATTTGCCTGTTCAGCACCTCCGGTTGCACTTTGGACCGTCGCGGGCGCCCTTTCCGCCACCACAGCGAACCCGATCACCCCTCGAAACGACCGGATGCCGGCCACTCCCCGTCCGCGCCACCCCACGCACGCCCCCCGTCCGCCGCACGCCGAGGTGACGGTTTGACCCCGATCGTGAGCCGGTCGCCCTTCGGGCGCCTCCCGGGCGGAGAATCGGTGGAGCTGTTCGAGATGCGCAGCACCACCGGGATGGTGGTGCGCGTGAGCGGCTACGGCGGCGTGATCCAGTCGATCCAGGTTCCCGACCGCCGCGGCCGCCCCGGCGACGTGGTGCTGGGCTTCGACCGGCTCGACCAGTACGTCGCCGACGACGGCTACTTCGGCGCGCTGAT
>Ga0190275_10002815_pt1 | contig 12352 bp, 22 predicted proteins | sample Popmic550T_FD_133745 | JGI IMG/M metagenome (GOLD analysis project Ga0190275, IMG submission 133745) | Populus adjacent soil microbial communities from riparian zone of Yellowstone River, Montana, USA - 550 T | ecosystem: Environmental > Terrestrial > Soil > Riparian zone > Trees stand | place... | reverse complement strand
CCAGACAGTTTTTCTCGCGGAACCCCACGGATGCCTCCCTTGGCACGATCACTCGACTATAGGGTAGCATCCTCGTTCCCTTCGTATCAAGTGCCGGTCCCCCACCCTACCCCGGCTCTTATCCCATCACCAAATCTGCAACTCGAATGATGTGGCTAGCCATGCCACGCCTTGACTTAACGAGACCAACCGCGCTGCGCCTGCCCTGCCGTTCGAAAACAAAACTAGCTGAGCCTGCCTTGACGAGACTTAACTTTCCGGACCCAGCCGGAAACTAAAACAGATTCCCTTGGGAATCGAGTTGTCCACGATAACCACAGCGCCGACATTTTGCGAAAACTAGTGGTCCATCAGCGGACGTCGGGACAGGACGATGCCACCCTAACCATTCGCAAAAAACACGAATTGTAAATTGTGCCATGCCAATCCCTTCCGCCTGCCGCTCCGTACCCGGCCCTGACCTGCTAAACCCTTCCTGACCTGCCGATCCGGAACCGACCGAAACTAAACATTCCTCGCCTGCCAGGACATAACTTACCGAATCAAACCCAACCTGGCCTGCCTGTCCACACCCGACCTCGACGGAACTTACCCAGCCTGCTTATTCCATTCGCCGGTGAATGCATTCTTATCCCAACCCGGGGGATCACCATGTCCGGGGCCGTCCCACACCGCAGCTCCAAGCACTGCACGAATAAAACTATCTTGGCCTTTACCCATATAACAATACCCGGCATCGTAAAACAATCCATCGTGTGGCTTAAAAGTGGCAACAACCCGCCAATTAAAAAGCTGTTCTACCACATCGATGAAATGTGTTTCTGTTTCCCTGATCCGAAAAGCTTGTGCTACACCTCCATTATCTAATGGTGTTAAATTCGCGAGATCCACTGTCATTTCTGCCCGGCCCTGCCTTACCTAATCGTTCCGCGCCCTGCCACTCCTGCCCGACCTATCCTTGATCGACCCTGCCACGCCTGCCCCGCCGTGACCGACCATTCCTAAATGAGCCGTGCCATTCCTGCCGAGCCCCGCCCGTCCCGAACTAATACGAACATGCCACGCCTGCCTGACAATTCCCGAACTCGCGCCAACTGACCTAGCCTGGCCTGCCCCGCTGCACGAAAACCAAACGATCAACGCCTGGCCTGCCGTACCCAGCAACGCCCTAACAATCCCTACACTGACGGACCTTACCTGCCGGGACACGCCTTAACAATCGAGACCCTGCCTGCGGAACCACGCCCAAACGAAACGGACCTTACCTTTCCTGCCTGACCCGAACATGCCCGTGACTCACCCAGCCTTAACACAATTCGCCTAGCCTTGCCTGCCATTCCTTGACCTGAAATGCCTAGCGTGGCCTGCCCCGCCTATCCGTGAAGTAACCCGCCTGGCCCTGCCTGCCACTCCATTCCTTGACCTGCCTGGCCCTGCCTGCCCCGCCGGAACTTAACGGACCGTCCCGAAACTTGCCTGCCTCACCACAACCGGCCTATCAATGACATAACCGGCCTAGCCTGCCTCACCATAACGGACCCGAACTATCCAGAACAGACCCGGCCTAGCCCAACCTGCCTGGCCTGGCCTGGCCTAGCCTCGACTTATCGCACCGCGCCATAACTGCCTGGACATAACACGTCACGCCCAAACTCGCCTGCCTTAACGCGACTTAACGGAACTGACCTTGGCCGCCTGGACAAAACTCGACTGAACAAAACCCACCATTCCTGCCCGGCCAAAACAAAACTCAACTCGACGGACGAAGCCACTCCTGCCGCGACGTGACACAATTTAACCGACCACGCCATTCCTGCCGGACCAATCCCTGACTTGACGTTCCTCGCCTGCCTGGCCCTGACTAGCACTAACGTACTAAGCCACAACTGCCGTGCCCTGACCAGCACTAACGCACTCCGCCTGAACCCACCTGGCCTGCCGCGCCGGACCGTGCCCTTAACCATCCCGACCGATCCCTGACAAACCCCGCCTGCCCTGCCTGAACTTACTGTGACCAACCAAAAAATACCCCGCCTGCCTAGCCCATCCCGGCGGAAACCTGACAAGCCCTGCTCTGCCTGACTCACCTGGACACAACGCATTCAGCCTCGCGAAACCTGCCCGACCCGGCCGCACGCTGCCAAAACCCAACTAAACAAGCGACACCTGACACGCCAAAAGAAACCCTAGCCTACCAATCCCTACCTGACTAACTAGACCACGACTTGACTTAAAAAACCCCGCCTGCCTTGACGTGACCAGCCATGAATGACCTTTCCTGCCAGACATAAACGCGACTTAACGTATCGGACCCTGCCTGCCACGCCGAAACCGACCTAGATAAAACAAGCCGCAACATAACTGACAAGCCATGCCTAGACGAATGATGCCTTTCCGAAACTGCCTTGCCCAGACCTGCTGAGAATGCCGTTCCTGCCCGACCAAAACGTACGAAGCCATAACTGCCTAGCCACGCCTTACCCAACCACGCCTGACGTACCAAGCCATCCCGGAACTAAATAAGCCACGCCTGCCCCGCCGTGCCCTTGCCCGAACGCGACCAACCATTCCTGCCCCGCCAGACCTTGACTCGACCTTCGGCACCTGCCTAGCTACGGCGAGCCGGTTTAACAAAAGTGCAGGAAGAACAACGAATTGCGGGGACTTCGTTGGCTGATACTTTCATTTGCTGACCGGCCAGACTAAATGATCCGATTGGTTTGGCCTGCAATACCGTACCGATATACAGCGTCCCGACACTTTCGCAATCGGGACAGGGCACAGTGGACAGGTCCGGCCCCTCAGTCTGCCGATACTCCATCAGGACACTTTCTCGCGCGTCACGGTGCCGCTACTGCACAACCGGCGGCACTCCAAACAGATCATCGAGTTGCGCGCTCGACTGTTAGGGCACGCACCCCGATCAGAAAACTTACATCGGGAGCACTGACAGTTCTTCATTCTTCATCGTCTCTTTCTTCGCTCAGAAATTTGACAGTCGCTTTCGGCGGCGGGTGCCACGGTTCATAGAATTGAGGCCATTCCTTACCGTGGGCATATGTCGGCCAACGCTGACAATCTCCAATCACCTCACGGAAATGTTCGCAACAAAACCGCGCGGTGAGATTGTGGAAATGGAGTGTGCCCCACCCTTCCTCTCCCACTTTATGCGGAGCAGGGTGCACCGAACACATCGTGCAGTGCGTGTCGGCGGCCGTGTGCCCTTGCGCATCACAGATCGAGCAGTGTGCGTGCTCTCGGTAGTATTCCATTGATCAGCTCTGTTCAGGAAGAAAGGATCATCGGAACGCATGCGCCCGCGCGGGAGTCTTGCACACCCTCATGGACCTGCGCAAGCTTAGTGATCAGCACAGCCGGTGATCTCCTCCGAGTCCAACGCTGCCAGCACAGCGGCCCCACACTCAGGACATTCTAGAACAATGGCGAGGATAAATCCACGATCTTTTTCTTCATCATCGCACATAATTAAGGGAGGGCGGAGAGGGCAAATGTCCCGCTCCGCCCTCCCTTTAATCGCCTTATCGGAGGAACTGACTCTATATTAGTGGAGACAATATAGAAATCAAGTCGCTCCGCCATGATTTTCTAAGGCACCTTTACAAAATCTCTATCAATTCTTACATTGGTCCCCTCAGATCACCGGGACCGGGCCACCGACCATGACGACGCTTGAACCGGCGCACGCGCCACACAAGGAGATCATCCCAGAGCATCCGCACACCCGACCACCGCATGTACCACCAATACGTTGGATCAAGCACGTTCGCGTGGAGAGGAAAAACAATGACATCGCAGGTATCGCAGCGCTGAAATTTCCACGTCCACCACGGATCATCGTAATTGATTTGAATCCGACCATTGTTGCAATGGATCATTCGTGCCGACACAAAGCCGCCACCGACCCAGCCGGGACATCGGTGGTATTTATCGTAACAAGGTCGGGACAGTCTCATTGTTTCTCACTTGATCGATGGCCCATGTCCGCCACAATTGGCGCACCGCATCCATACACTATCCATCGTCCGGCCGCAAGTGTCGCACGGGTGCACGAACGTATCATCGTAAGTATTCTTCCGTACAGACCTTTCAATCATTCTCAGGAAAACGACACCCTTACAGACATGATAAATGGTACTCACAAGAGCGCGAATAGTACCACTAAGAGTCTTTTGTTCTCCTATCGATTCGGCGCTTTTGTTCACGGCCTCGATCTCATGACGAAGCCGATCACTGTCCATTAGTACGCCTCGCCGGTGTCTTTCCGAAATCGTGGCTCATGATTCCGGTTGGGCGCCGGTCCTCTCTGCGCCTCGTGGAGTCGCTGAACCGTACGATCACTGGCCTTGCCACCCTGGCACTGGCAGGCGGGATTATCGCATTGAGAATGGGCGCCAATCCAACAGCACATGCATTGGACCCAGCATCCGTGCAATTCAATCGGTTCGTTCATGTGTCCTGCTCACCAAAACAGTCGGCGCACGTCCATCGCACGCCATCACCGGCTCGATCCTTGACGATCATCCGGGAGCTTTCACAATACCGGCACAAGGGCCGTCGATAAGGGACCACGTTCCACGGATTCGGAACCCATAAGATCATGTCAGGTCCGGTCTGCACCAACAATGCACGCGGCCGACAATCCGCCCACACTATTCCGGTCCCCGTATAAGTAAACGGCTCTCGGTTCGGCTCCATTTTCCCGTGAAGCTGATCTACCCATACCGGATCACCAACGTCGATCATGCTTACCTCGGCGCTGACTCGCACGCATCATCATCGTTCCGAATAATGCACCGAGGACGAACACCAGCACTAGCGCCATCGCCATTTCTACTCCACCATATAAGACGGGGTGTCGAACCATTGTGAGTGCGTCGGCCGGTGATCGGCCGGGTCGATCTCTTCCGGGATACCATGCGGGTACTCGCCGCTGATATGCTCTCGGCCGGAGACCGTGCCCACCGAGGGACGCTGGCAGGTGTCGCACCACGGCGTGCCGTACTGTGCCCTCCCGATCTCTAGCACAAGATCGGGCACGTCCTCCTGAATCTCATGCGTGGACTTCCGCGTATTTTTCACCCGTCGTCCTCGTCCTTGTCGATCTCGATATCGCTCAGCCCCGCGTGGAACAATGCGATACTGATTCGATCGTAGGTTTCTGCATTGAGACCAGACGAGTGCTCAGGATCAGAATCTTCGTGATCGACACGAGCCCTGATGATGATCTTCATGCACTCACGACCATTTCGTCCGGCCGAAATTTCACAGCCGCGTCGTAGAATGCCTGAATTACTTCGGACTCGGTGCTTTCGTCATTCCAATCAGGAATGGCGGTAACACCCAGAAAAACCACCAGTGCAGTAATGACATCGCTGCGAATGGTACTGGCAACCGGAGTGACCTTGCAGATTGCACCCAACGCACAGACCCGGCCGTCGGGAGTGCCAGCGACGCGATTGCACTTGTGGTGAGCGGCGAGGTAATCACCCGCCGCCGCCAAATGATCGGCAATGCGCCGGAGGGATTCGTAGCTCTCGTTCGCAAACGTGTCCACTAGACTCCCTGTGAAACCGGGTGATGGATCGGCCTGTAGGGTCGGAACATCAACCCACCACCCGGAGAAATGAAATCGGCGATACTGTCGCCCGCATACTCCACTCGTCCTCCCTTGGACCTCGCGCTAGCCTATAGCCTACCAGTCACCAGACAACACCGCGCCCCCACCCTGTACCGCCATCCGGGTGACGTTCACCAATACATTCCGTGAGGATTGATATCGGTCGCCATTCCGATCTTATCGATAGGGATGATCGGCCGGACCATATCGGAATGCCAGGCGGCGGTATAGATTTCGTCAGCAGGCCATCCCTCCACCGGAGCGTCACCTAGGAATGACCACCCATGCGCATCCAAAGGTCCGCACAATTCAAGAAACGCTTGCGCCAGATGAGAAAGCCCTGATTCATCAATTGTCAAAATCTCACCGGTCGGTGCGGGTGGCCTTCCGTATTGCCAAATCGTCCCCTCGCCACCATGCGGACAATACCGCGTTCCCCATCCGTCTTGAATGTGGACACCGCTAATCCGAGAATCGTAACTCCACAGCGTGGGGTCAATAATCGTCGCCTCAGGATCATAAGGATTACCCAGTACGATCCAGGAATGTTGACCCATCACACCCCGCGCTAATCCCCGCGCCACCCGGCCACCCATGAATTCAGGCTCTTTGGATTTCACTAAATCCAGACTGATCCCATGGCACAGATATGCCGTTTCGCTGAATGGATATCCTAAGATCTCTTCGATGCGCTTAGTTGTTATCATGATGTTCCTGCGCCGGTGGGATCAACAATGCGACCACGTCATCCTCGGCCTTGATCACATACGCCTTGCCCTGGGATACCTGCCCGAGATAAAAGAGCGGATCTTCGGCAAAGTAATTCCCGTCGACCACTTCCCAATCACTCATTGCCAACCCTCATCTTTTCCAACGCTGCGTGCAATTCGTGAGCCTGCTCCGTGTAGTGCTCGACGTCGAAATCACGCACGAGATCGACACTGTCCACCTGTCGCCAATCAGCCGGGAATGCCTCTACCATCTCCATGAACTGCTCGTCGGACCAGGGCGGTACCCACGCGCCCGAGCGGCAGAGTAACACATGGGAGAATTCGACCGGCGGACGCTCCCCGTCGTCAAACTTTCGATCTACCTCGATCGGCGGGTCCGGCTCAGCGGAGAAAGCGTGGATCTTCCATTGCGGATAGCGGACATGCAACTCGGAACCGTGCTCCGCGTGCACCAGCATCCAATTCTCACAACTGAATTTGTTGTCCTTGCGCGGCCAAGCATCCTTACGATATCCGGCATCGTGGTGCGCGTCGTACAACCACACCTGTTCGAATGGATCATTAGCGTCGTCCCGGACAAGTCCGGCCCAACCATTCGAATCAGAAACTAGTAGCGTGGTGTCGTCCATGAAATCGAATCGGTCCCACCACGTACGCCAGCCACCTATCGGCTCCTGAATGCGCGGCAACGGAAGACCGTTGACCACAAAGTCATGCAACCGCGTCACCCAACCGGGACCAATTCCATAATCGTTCTCGATATGCCCCCAATCATAAAGCCACGTCTTAGAACCGGCTTCCTGAAAATCCCCGCCGTCCATCGGGTTGGGGAAAAAGAAATCCCAGTCGACCACTAGCAAGTTGCCCATCATTTGTCAGACCCAGTCTTTCGTGTGATCCGCTTGATCATTGCACTCTCGGTGGATCACGACAGTCCGGCGGTGGCGCTGTCCCGGCGGTCCCCACCGCTCGATCCACATATCGAACGGCTGTCCCATCTCGACAACCCCGGCCGGATTATTACGACACTTCTCTTTCTCGCAGACCCCGATTTCCAGAGGATTCTCCGCAACGAACTCTTCATCACTCACGGATCAAACCTGTCTTTCGCCTCGACTCCGACACCGGCCAGCGCGACCTTGATCCGCTCGGACGCCATGGTGCAGGCTAGCGCTTCGCCCCGGACGCTGGCATATGCCTCAGGATCACCAGCCTGATCACCGACGGCGGACCACATGGCACCGGCCACCCCGTGCACGTACTCGTAAAGATCATTGAGATCATCGGCTCGGGCATCCTTGAACACCCGAGACAACCCAAAGCCCTGCCGCCGGGTGTACGACGCATCAATCAGACGTTGCCAGCGCTCCGGCTCTTCGTTAGGATAATCGCCGTCGACAACACGCTGCCAGGCGACTCCGGGAATCTGCACCTTGCGCACGGTCACATCATCACTCACGGGAAGATCCTTTCGATCGTGGCTTCGGTGGCACTTGCGCCTGGCGTACCGGGTGGCCTCACGATCCATCCGCCGGTCCGCTGATAACCACGCTCGGCGAGCCATTCGTCAGCATCGGTGGTGAAGATCGGGTGGAAATCATCTTCCGCAAGGGGAATGCCCTCACCGTCGAGAACGGTCATCCCGGCCATGTCAACTCGGGCGATCATGACTGCGCCTCGAAGCTCTTGCAGCCACAGTCGAGATATCCGCACTCGCCGTCGTCGTCGTGATCACGGAACAGGTGCACGCACGTACACGGCCGCACCTCGGCATCGACCCGGCGCTCTAGCTCTTCACTGAGAAGATCACTCGCTGCGTACCGGCCGACCTTGTGTCCGCTCTCGGTCGGCGAATCGTTGTGGATCAAATACATCTCACCAACGATGCCGAACTCGAAACGATATCCCTCGGCGATGAACCACTCATTGGCTTTGGGGTAAATCTCCGCTAGCTTGTCCACGTCCAGATCAACTGAGCGGAACAGATCAAGAACTTCGGTCGCGGTCAACATCACTCATGGCCTCCCTTGGCCTCTAGTCTATAGTACCTGTCAAGTATTCTAATTGGAGTACACTCCCGGCCGGGATTCTCTCACCGGCCGGGAGCGAAGATCAGATCTTCTTGATGCAAACCGGACCCATCGACTGACGAACCGACTTCTCGGCGGTCAGAACTCGCGAGCACCGGATGCACTGACCGATCATCCCGGAAAGCTCGATCGCACGATCCACGGTGATCCGGTCGGTCTTCTTGATGTTGTTCTTGTAAATCGCGCCAGCGTACTCGTAAGTCGTGCCGACCAGCTTCATCGCGTAGAAATGGGTCTTCGCGCGGTTGGCCTTGATCTGGAAAACAACGCCGTCGATCTCGTAAATGCCAGCCTCGTCGGCAAGGTCATCCTCAGCAACGGCGCCAGCCTTGGCCTTCCACGGCTGAGCCTGCAAAACGTCGATCAGAGCGCTGGCCTGGCGGGTGGTCATCTCGCCACTCTGGACCTCGACCACGGCCGCCCAAATCTCTTCCGAAAGCTCACGCTGCTCGACCAGCTTGTTGATGAAACCAACCTGAGGGGCAGTGGCGGGGCGAGCGGTGCGAGCGGTGGTACCCATGATCTTGGCCTCCCGTGGCCTTGTGTGTTTCTCTCTTGCTTGTAATACCAGTCTATAGGGTTGAAGTCTTAAAATCAAGATTTTCTAGCAAGTTTTTCATGATTTTTTGAGAAACTTTCCACCCTGGCCGATCTTTGTCGACCGGCCAGGGGCCACGATCACATCGTGTCGAGCGCGACGATGTAGTGGGCAATATTGATCTTGCCCTGCTCCGTCATCGGAACATCAAGATCAAGCAGGAACGCCTGCGTGGCGGCCACGTCGCCACCAAAGCTGTCCCGCACCAGGATGGCAGCCTTCGCGCGAGCCTCGGCGGCGGTGATCGGAGCAGGACCGGCAGTGGTGGCGTTCATGATCTTTTGGCCTCCCGTGGCCTCGTTTTGCTTACTTCTCTAGTCTATAGGGTTGTTCTCCTGAAATCAAGAGTTTTTGAAAAGTTTTTCAAGATTCTTTTTTCTCACGGAGGCCCCTGGCCGATCTAGCCGACCAGGGGCCGCTCCATGTCGATCACCTGCTCTTCCTTGCTGGCACGGATCATCGCCCGACGCTCAGCCTCGGTCCGGCCGCCCCAAACACCGTCAACCTGACCGGTATCAAGAGCGAACTTCAAACACTCATCACGCACGGGGCAGCCAAAACAAACAGTCTGCGCCACGGCACGATCAGCGCGCCCCTTGGGGGTGTCCTCGTCAGAAACGGGGAACCACATTTCGGGGTCGTACTTCCGGCACTCTGCCAGCTCTCGCCAATCCATTGAGAACACCCCCTTTCTAAGGTGTCGTTTTTCTTAGTCCGTTCTGCCTGTCGTATTGCCCATGATCCGGCCATCGACCAGAATGACAGCCTGGCGCGTCCCGTCAAGATCTGTCATTTCGATATCGATCTGCGTCCCGTCATCGGTACGCATATGGACCGCTTCTCCATCGAACGCAAGATCGAGCTTTGCGTTGATTCCAACTCTTGCCATTTAGTCCACACCCTGATTCTTCATCGCCCATCGATTCCAACGGCGCTCCTCGAATCGGGTGACGTACCGTTCCCGCCTCCACCATTTCCAGATACGCGTCCGCATCAGTCGGCGAAGAATGGGCATCGGAATCCGCCGGAACGCACGGTCGCCAAGTAAGACGGGTTCAGTCGAGTCCATGTCCCTCACGAAACTCTCGCTCTTCCTTATTCGCCGCATTCATACGCTTGGCAGCCTGACGGTAGCCTTCCGCGTATTCCTCTGCCTGCTCTGTTGCCGACACCATGCGCACGGCGAGCACCTGCACGCCGAACGAATGCACACCATCGTCATCACGAATCGCCGCCGCGATCTCTTCGGTGATCTCCGTTGCTTTCACATCGGGATGCGGAGGCAATTCAGGAATCTTACCGAGTACGAAATCCGTCAGCTTGTCGTGATCACCCTGCACCTCGATCACGGCGGTGTGACCGGTGCTCAGTTCTAGCTCGACTCGACTCATTTTCGGATCTCCCTTGATCCATTGCATGGATATTCATTTGGGTTAGCATTCGTTCGAACAATGGGTACGGATCATCCTCGTCAATGCACAGACTGAGAATAGCTCGGAAAGCGTCGTACTCCTCGGGATTCATTTGGACTGTGTAGATCCAGTCATCGTTCCTGATGATCACTAGACTCGCCACCCGTCGGCACGGAGAACACGCTTACATGATCCACAATCGACCATGATCGGGTCACCCCCGCCGGTCCGGCCGGTCAGCTCTCGACCACACAGCGTCGTACCCTTGCCCACCTTTTCCTTGATCGCAAGAGCATGGCGCTTGCTCGTGTACGTGGCGTTATCGTGCTTCTCGATCCAATCCATCACTGCGCCTTAATCTCGAATCGCTGCCACGCCACGTAGTTGTCGGGATACTGCCTCAGGTGATCAAGCAATTCCCCATCATCGTTGTGGACGACGTAGCTATTACCTTCGGTCCGCTCTAGGTCAATAACGATCAGCTCCATCCCTCGCCCCACCCCTCGGACTCGAAAGAGGTCTCACGCACAGGATGATTCAACTCGGAAACTGCCAACTCCACCCGGAACGCCGCCACGGCTTTCTGAACCTGAGTCATCGAATCGTAGGTCAGCACCTCGGGAAGATCCATCGCGGCCACAAGCTCCGCGATCTTCTCGGCCACCAGACGATCACTCGGCGCCTCGTGCAACGGGTCGGTTGCGTCGGTGATCTGCAACCGGCCGCCACCCTCACCGCGCGACACATAGTGCACGCCCCACACGGTGTGCGTTTCCCACTCCGTCGGACCGGGTGCCTGATGCGACGCGAGGAAGATCCGCCCAGCCCAGAGATTGCGACCCGCCGGGAACCGCGTCCCGAACCACCGCATGGCACCGGCGGTGAACCAATGCGATCCGGACTCGGTCACCGCGCGCTTTAGCGATCCAAAGCTGTCGAACTTCATGATCGGCCTCCCGTGGCCCTTGGCTTGCTGAACTACCTCTAGTCTATAGGGTTGGGGAGGCTAAATCAAGCTAATTGGGATATTCTTTCATGATTCTTTTAGACAGCAGAGAACCCCCGGCCGACTTTTTGACCAGGGGTTCCCCGTCGATGCGCCTGCCTCGACGCACCTTGCTGTGACTTACACCTGACGTGACCTACCTTAACTGCCTGTCACGCGCTGACGGCCTCGTTCTCCGGCGCGCTGGCCTCGGCCTCGGTGGGCTCCGGCTCCGACGTGGACTCTACCGGCTCCGGCACCTCGGTCTGATCCGGCGTCACCGGCTCGGCCTTGTCCTCGTTCTTGACCTTGGTCGTGCTCCGACGACGAGTGGTCGCCTTCGCACCGCCGCTCTTGCTGGTGCTCTTGGCACGGCTCCGACGGGGGGTGCTCTTCCGAACCTGGGCCGCGACGTCCTCGGTCGTCTCGGACTTGACCTCGGCCGTGTCCGGAGTACCCTCGGTCTTCGTGTTCTTCGCCTCGGACTTGACCTTGCCCTTCGGCTTGTCCCCGACGGTGATGGTGTTGGTGTACTTCTCCATCGCGCTGAGAACGTTCTTGGGAATCCCGGCCGGGAACAGGTCTTCGGCGAACTGCCGCCACATCTCTGTGGCGCGCTCCCGACGCTCCTGCTCCTGCGCACGCTCCACGTACGGAGCCACGAAATCCTTGGCCTCGGCCGCCGTCTTGAAGGTGTCACCCACGCGGGTGTCATCGACATAGACGGTGTACTCGCGGTTAGCGATCGGACCGTAGGCGCCCTGGATCTTGTCCTTGTTGAGTTCGATCTTGAAGGTGTGCTCACCGACAGTGAGGAAGTAACCCCCACCCGTGATGCTCTTCATCTGCAAACGTCGAGTCATTATGTATCCTCCCTTGGATCTCATATCTTGTTTTG
>Ga0190275_10002814_pt1 | contig 12352 bp, 12 predicted proteins | sample Popmic550T_FD_133745 | JGI IMG/M metagenome (GOLD analysis project Ga0190275, IMG submission 133745) | Populus adjacent soil microbial communities from riparian zone of Yellowstone River, Montana, USA - 550 T | ecosystem: Environmental > Terrestrial > Soil > Riparian zone > Trees stand | place... | reverse complement strand
GTTCTTCTCCAGGTAGCGGGTGTACGCAACCGCCATGTGCTGTCCCGGACCCCCGAAGCCGTATGGCCCCGTGAACTGCTGCGCGCCCGCGGCGTACGCGCCAGGCAGGTTCTGGTAAGTGCCTTTCGGGTTGTGCATCGCCCGCCAGACTACCGCGTACTTGCATACGCCCGCGAGAAGCGCGTTGACCGCCTGCTGCACGGCGCCGCCGATGTTCACCGAGCCCGTCTGGATGTGCCACGTCAGGTTCGGCAGCTTGAGCATCGCCATCATGCAGTTCACCGACACGATGCTGATGCCGTCGACTTCCGCATGACCGGTCGCGGGGAGCTCGGGGTAGGTCGCCAGCCCGTCGATGTCCTCGAGCTTCAATCCCGAATCCTCCACGGCGGCCTTCACCGCATCCAGCGCGTGCGCCGCCAGGGGTCTTTCGGCCGTGCGCGTGGCGTCGGAGTACCCCACGCCGCTCACGGCGATCCTGCACCGGTTGTCCCACATTTCGGCTCGTCCTCCTGTCAGCTTTGCGCGAGCCGGAACTGCGGCAGCGTGATGTCGTCGTTGAGCGGCTGGAAGGTCACTTCCACGCGGCGTCCCACTTTCGCCTCGGTGTAGGGCGCATCCAGCAGGTTGCCCGCCATCAGCGCGCCGGGCGCGTCGTCGAGCTCGACGATGATGCTCGCGTAGGGCACGGCCTCGGCGAATCGCTTGTCGCCCGTGTGGTACATGATCGTGTAGGCGTAGATCGCGCCTTTGCCCGCGACGGGCTCGAACGCGAGGTCGATCGACATGCAGCTCACGCACGTCGCATAGGGCGGGTGCTGGAAGTGGCCGCAACTCTGGCAGCGCTGCAGCTTGAGCTCGCCTTGCTTCGCCGCTTCCCAGAAGGGCTTCGTCCACTCGTTCGGGACCGGGATCGGCCGCGTGACATTCGTCCAGTCGCTCATCTTGCCGCTTTCATTTTGTGTTCATGCGCATCGTAAACCCTCACACAGTGGTCCGCCACGCGCGGCCCCTCCGCTTTCAGCAGATTGTATACACTGCGCATCACTGCCCATCCGAAAGGCTGAGACCGATGCCGCAAGTACTTGACGTATTGATGAGCCGCCGCAGCGACCGCCACTTCAGCGACCGGCCCCTGGAGCGTGAAGCGGTCGAGGCGCTGATCGAAGCCTTTCGCTGGGCGCCGTCGTCCAACAACCGGCAGCCCTGGCGGCTGCTCATCGCGGAAAGCGCGCAGGCGCGCGCCGTTTTCGACGATGCCCTGAGCGACGCGAACAAGCTGTGGGCGCCGAATGCAGCGCTCAAGATGGTCGTCATCGGCAATCCCGAAGAGCAGCCCGACAAGAACGGGCTCCAAGGTTTCATGCTCGACTGCGGGCTCGCGCTGGAGAACATGCTGATCCAGGGCTATTCGATGGGCCTCACGATCCACGCGATGGCCGGCTGGGATGCGCAGAAAGTGACTGCCGGCTTCCGGATTCCCGCGCCGCTGCGGCCGGTGGCGCTGGTGGCGGCGGGCTATCGCGGGCGCGTCGAAGACCTTGCCGAAGAAGTGCGGGTCAAGGACCAGCGCCCGCGCACGCGCAAGGCCGCCGAGGAATTCGTCATCAGGGATGCGTTCGACGCCCCTCGCTAGCCGGCAGCGGCCGCTACTTTGCGCCGCTGCTTCTCGACCACGATCTTCGCGGCCGGGGTCGCGTTGAAGAGCTCGAGCGAATCGAAATCGTTTTCCTGCACCGGTGCCATCGCGACGTCGTCGTGGACGCCCGTGTCGCGCATTGCCCGCTTGAGTATCCGCACGTGCTGGAAATACATCGCCACCAGCCGCAGCTGGGTGGACGCAAGTTGCCACGCGTAACGCGGATAGAAGACCAGGGGATGCTCGCGCGGCAGCTGCGGACGGCGATCGCGGCGGTATTTGCGCCGGATGAACCCTGCTTCGAGCGGATGCACTTTCTCGAGCTTCGGGCCCGCGTGGAAGGTGAGGAGCTTCAGCATCATGTCGCGCGGGCTGTAGCCCCACGCTTTGGTGCGCCGGATGATGCGCTCGACGTGCTCGGGCGAGTAGTACAGGTCCCAGGCCTTCTGATAGATGGCGAGGAGCTCCTCGGCCGACATCGTGTCGTGCGCCGTGGTGACGTGCACGACGTCGTAGTTATTCAAGTCGCGGTCCATGGGGACGCCCGCGAGGTGCAGCTTCTTGTGGTCCGCCGAGCCGGGCAGCGGGGTGAGGATGAAGAATTCGAGAAGATCGATCGGCAGCTCGTTCTGGATGATGCGGATGTCGCGCTCGATCGTGGCCGGCGTGTCTCCCGGGAAGCCCAGGATGTACCCCGCGAACGTGAGCGTGCCGACGCGATGCCACGCCTGGAGCATGGCGCGATACTCGGTGATGCGGTTCTGCCCCTTGCGTGCGTCCTTCAGCGACTCCGGGTTGATGTTCTCGAGCCCGATAAAAACACGGTTGACCCCGGCGCGGCCGGCTTTTTCGATGAACCTGCGGATCTTGTGCGCGGCAGTGTCGACCTGCGCCACGATCTTGATGAAGAGGCCTTCCTCTTCACGCATTTTGATCAGGCGGTCGAAGATCGGCTCCCAGTTCTGGTTGCGCGCGAGGTTGTCGTCCGTGATGAAGAAGTTGTGCACGCCCTGCGCGAGGTTGGCGCGTACCAGCTGCTCCACGTCGTCCGCGGTGCGTGCGCGGGATTTGCGGCCCTGCACGTTGATGATCGTGCAGAAGCTGCACGAGAAGGGGCACCCGCGCCCGGCGTCGAAGCTCGTGCGCATGCTCGCCGTCCTGCGGACGACTTCCGCCGGCAGGTAGGGGCCGGGCTCGCCGTGCATGTCCGGCAGGTCCTTCATGTAGTTGTAGAGCGGTGCGAGCTCGTTGCGCCACGCCGCGCGCAGCAGGTCGTCGAGCCTGCGTTCGGCCTCGCCCGCGAAAAGGCTGATCCCGAGATCCATGGCCTCTTTGAGCTCGGGCGGGACCTCCGGCAGCATCGCGATCGTGCCGCTCACGTGAAAGCCGCCCATGCACACCTGGATGCCGGCGGCGCGCAGCGGCCGCGCGATATCCATCGCGCGCGGATACTGGTTCGTCTGTACGCCGACCAGCGCAACGAGGCCGCGGCCGCCGTTTTCACGGATGTCGCGCGCGATGGCTTCAGGCCGGATGCGCGTGTTGGTCTCGTCCCAGATCGTGATGCGGATCTCGACGTCCTCGCCGAGGACCTTCCGCGCCGCGCAGTCGAGCGCAAGACCATTCATGGCCGCCAGCGTATTGGCGGGTATGGCCGATCGAAACCACTGGATCACGTAGCCGTCGTTATCGTAGTGCGACGGCTTGATCAGGAAGAGGCGGAAGATCGAGGGCATAGACGCGCGTCCGGACGTTTAGGCGACCTCTTGTTGTATACGCTACAAAGCCGCGCCGGGCGAGCGTGCAGGAAATCGCGCCATTCGGGCGCTCACTGCTTCTCGATGCCGGCGCGCTTCATGATGCCCGTCTGGAGCGCGACGTCGTCCGCGATGAACTTCGCGAACTCGGCGGGGGTCGAGCCGACGCCGACGAGCCCGAGCTCGTCGAGCTTCGTCTTCATGTCGGGCGCGGCGATCGCCTTGCGGATCTCGGAGTGGACGCGATTGACCCGCGCCTGCGGGGTCTTCGCGGGAAACCAGAGCCCGTACATGCCGGTCATGACCACGTCCGGGTAACCGATCTCCTTGAAGGTCGGGATATCCGGCGTGACCGGCGAGCGCTCGTCCCCGGTCAGCGCGAGCGGACGCACCCGCCCGTCCTTGATGAACGGCTGGACGAATACGGTCGACACGAAAGTCATCTCGATCTGCTTGCCGAGCACGTCGGTGAGCGCGGGCCCGGCGCCTTTGTACGGGACGTGCTGGATGCGCGTGCCCGCGCTCGCGTTGAAGAGCTCGGCGACAAGGTGGGTGATGTTGCCCGAGCCGCTGGAGCCGTAGCTTATTTTTCCGGGGCGGGTTTTCGCGAGCGCAACGAGCTCCTTGACCGATTGGACGGGCACGCCCGGGTGCACCACGAGAATGAGGCCGTACGATCGCGCGACCTGCGTGATCGGGGCGAAGTCGCGGATGCCGTCGTAAGGCAGCTTCTTGTGGAGCACGATGTTGCCCATGAATGAGCCGGTGGTGATGAGCATCGTGTGGCCGTCGGGGGGCGCCTTGGCGACGGTGTCGATCCCGACGATTCCGTTCGCCCCCGGCCGGTTATCGACGATCACGTTGTGACCCAGCCCGGCGCCCAGCCGCTCGGCGACGAGCCTCGCCATGATATCGAGCGTGCTGCCGGCAGTGAAAGGCGCGATGAGCCGGATGTGACGGGTGGGGTAGGCCGGGTCCGCGGCAGCGCTTGCCGCGGACGCCGCGAGAGTCGCGAGCGCAAAGAAAAGTCGTCGGGAGATGCTCATGTCTAAGCCCTCATTTGGCCATACCGATGTCTACGAGCACGCTCCTCGTGTGCTTGTACTGGTCTTCGAGGTAATCCACGAGCTCCTTACCGCGCAGGGGAGGCGCGGCGACGTTGTTCTTCTCCATGTGGCTCCTGTACTCGTCCGCCGCGAACGCCCGCCCGAGCGCCTCTTGCCAGAACGAGACCTGTGCCGGGGTCATGCCCTTTGCGCCGAAGATGCAGCGCCACGTGGCGAGGGACGGCGCGTCGATGCCCAGCTCCTTCAGCGTGGGCACGGCGGCGAGCTCGCCGGTCCGGCGCTCGGGTGCGGCGATCGCGAGCATGCGTATCCTGCCCGCGGTGACGTGCGGTGTCGACCCTGCGGCAGACGATACCGCGGCCTGGATGTGGCCGCCCATCATTGCTGTTGCCGCGTCCGCGCTCGTCTTGTACACCACCAGTTTCAGCCGGTCGGAATCCACGCCCGCGGCCTTGGCGACGAGGGCGGTCACCGCGTGTGACGTGCCTCCGCGCGCGACGACGCTGAAAGCGACGGACTCGGGGTCGGTTTTGAGCCGGGCGAGCAGGTCGCGCATGGTCTTGAACGGCGAATCCGCAGGCACCATGAACGCCTGGCTATCGACGAACGGCAGGCCGAGCGGCGGGAAATCGGTGTACTGATACTGCGTGACGCCCCGAATCTGGTTCGTCATCAGGGTCGGCGTTGCGAACAGGAGGTAGTGCGGGTCCGCCGGATGCTGCATGAGGTAATTGACCGAGAGTGCCTGGTTGCCGCCCGCCTTGTTCAGGACGAGGACCGCCGTGGGCACGAGCTTCTGCTCGTTCAACATCTTCTGCATGAGTCGCGCCGACACATCATTGCCGCCGCCGGGCGAGGTCGGAACGATGATCTCGACCTGTTTCTCGGGACGCCACCCTGACTGTGCCCACACCGGCGACGCCAGGATGACGCATATGAAAGCCGCTTTCGCAATCCTCATGCTCTTCTCCTCGTTGTGGTCCGTTGGACTCTTTCGCGGAAGATTAACCCAAAATCAGCGGCGCAGCGCTTCGAATGCAGCTGCGAATGCCCACAGTTCGTCTACGATGCGGACAATGAGACCCCTCATGAATCGATCCATCACGGCGATCGTGCTGCTCGCGTGTGTCGCGCTCCCCGCGCGCGCCGCGAGTCCGATCGGTCCGGAGGTCTCGGCGTGGTTCAGTGAAGCGCAGTTCCTCATCGACAACGACATGCTTGCGAGGACCGACCGGTATTACACGAACGGCTTCAAGTTCGGCGGCGCGGTGAAGCTCGACAACATCTGGAGCCTGCTGCGCGCTCCCGGCAATGTGGCACTGGGCATCACGCGTCCGGATCCGGGGCTGGAAATATTCGGCGGTCTTTTTGTCGGCCAGAACATGTACACGCCGAAGAGGATCACCGATCCCAAGCCTCAGCCGTTCGACCGGCCGTGGGCGGGCTGGCTGTATCTGGGCACCGTGCTCCAGGTCGTGCAACCCGACGGCAAGGTCCTCGACAGCGTCGAGTTCGACATCGGCATGGTCGGCCCCGCCTCACTCGCGGAGCACGTCCAGAAGGGCTGGCATGAGCTGATCGGTGCGCCCGAGCCGCGGGGCTGGGATAACCAGCTGCAGAACGAGCCGGGTTTCCTCATCGCGTACATGCACAAGCGAAAGATGGGCACGAGCAACTTCGATGTCATTCCGCACGCCGGCGTCACGCTGGGCACGGTGCTCACGCTGGCGAGGGTGGGCGGTATCGCGCGTTTCGGGCGCAACCTGAGCGGCTTCGGTCCCGACCGCATCGAGCCGAGCGGCGCCCTGTTGCAGAACACGCGAGCTTCGCTGGAGCCCGGCGGGCGCCCACAGTGGGAGTATTACGGGTTCGTCGGTCTGGACGCACGATACGTCGCGCACAACATCTTCCTCGACGGGACGGTGTTTCGCGACAGCCCGAGCGTCGACAAGCGGCATTACGTGCGGGATATCAGCGTCGGCGTGTCGCTGCGCTATCGCGCGTGGCGGGCCGGCCTCACGCGCGTGCACCGCAGCGAGGAGTTCACAACGCCGCTCGGCGGCTCGGGCGGGCAGTCTTTCTACGCCCTCAGCCTGTCGTACGAGCCCGATCCGCCGACGCGGGCTTCAGTACCGGCGAGCGCGCTACGCCCTTAGGTGATCCGATACATCCCGATGTATGCTATGTAAGGGATTCCCGGACAAGAAAACCCGTATGAGCAAAGCTGAATTACGCGCCGAGCCGCGCGTTCGCGTGAGCTGCCGTGGCACCCTCAGGCTGGGCGAAACGTCAGCCGCCTGCCTCATCCAGAACATGTGCAGCAGGGGCTTCCTCATCAAGTTCACCGAGGGCCTGCCCGTCGGCAAGGTAGTCGACCTCAGTTGCGATCTCGAGCCCGAGGGCACGGTCGAGTGCAAGGTGCAGGTGCGTCACGTCAACGCCGACTGCCTCGGCGCCAAGGTGATCGAGATCAGCGACGAGGACCAGCAGGTCTGCCGCCGCTTCCTCGAAGCGCAGGCCGCGCGGGACGCCGGGCGGCTCTAGAGCCGGCGCTCGCCTTCGCTCGGGCCTGGCCGCCCCACGAACAGAAGGAAACCCATGGTTTCCCTCCGTAACCCGCTCCGCTCCGGGATATATCACGATACAGAGGGAAACCCATGGTTTCCCTCCGTAACCTCCTTTCCTTCGGTGACAGGCCGGGGGCAAGTCCGACACGCTGCTAGGCTTCACGCAGGTATTTGCCTGCGTCCTCCGCGGTTACTCCATTACTTCGGGGCCCACGCGATGGGCGCCATGCACTCGACGTCGCTCATCACTTCGACGACGGCGGGCTTGCCCGCGGCGAATGCCTTCTCGAGCGCCCCGCGGATTTCGCCGGGCTTCTCGACGCGGATGCCGAAACAGCCCATCGCTTCCGCGACTTTGGCGAAGCTGAATTCCCCGAAGCGCCACAGCTCGTCCGAATGGCCGCGCGGATTGCCGTCGTAATTCCGCTTGAGCGACGGGTATTCCTGGCTCAGCGCGCGGTTGTTGTTGACCAGCACGACGAGGTTGATGCCGTAGCGCACCGCGGTCTCGAGCTCGGTCATGTGGTAGTACATGCCGCCGTCGCCGGTGAAGCACAGCACGGGGCGATCGGGCAGCGCGCACTTGATGCCCAGCGCACCCGGGAGTCCCCACCCGAGGGAGCCCGCGCAGCGCATGTAGCGCTGTCCCGGTTTGGTGAGATCCACCATCTGGCTTGTCCACATGCCGGCGTGGCCGGTGTCCGCGACGAGCACGCCATCGGCGGGCAGCCAGTCGGTGATTTCCTTGCAGATGCGCTCGGGGCGAATCGGCACGGCATCGGACTTGAGATTCGGCGTCGTTTTCTCACGCCACTCTGAAGCGAGCTTCTGCACCTCACCGACCCACGCTTTCGTCGTGCCTTCGGCCGGCTTCGCGGCGTCGATCACCTTGCGCAGCGTAACTTTCGCGTCACCGAGCAGAGAGACTTTGTTCGGGTAGTTCCTGCCGAGCTCGGTGGGCTCGATGTCGAGCTGGATGATTTCCGCGCCGGGCGCGATGATCGTCCAGTTGCCGGTGACCATTCCGCCTGCGGGGCTGCCGATGAAGAAGACGAGGTCGGCTTCCGCGACGGAGCGATTGGTCGATTCGCGCGAGTACGTTCCGCACACGCCGATCGACAGCGGATGCGTGTCGAGGAGGGTGCCTTTGCCGTTGAGCGACGTCGCGACCGGGATCTGCAGCTTCTCCGCAAGCTCGACGACTTCGGCCTGCGCCTTCGAATGGACGACTCCGCCGCCCGCGATGATGACGGGCTTCTTTGCCTTCGCGAGCGCGGCGGCAGCCTCGGTCACGCGCTGCGGCTCGGGCTCGGGACGGAACGCCGGCACGCGGGTGAACTGCGGCTCGACGAGCGCGTCGCCGTCGGTGTCGCCGAGCGGCACGTCCGAGCCGCGGCCCTGGAAGCGCAGGTGCACCGGACCGGGCGTGCCCGACGTTGCGGTCCTGAAGGCCTGGCGCAGGAGATCGGGCAGACGAGACGGCGAGTCCACGTTCACGTTTGATTTCGTGACCGAATCGAATTGCGAGAAGTCTTCGACCTCCTGGTAAGCGTGACGGTAGCGGGAAGCCACCGCGGGGCCGCCGGAAATCGCGATGACCGGCGAGCGCGCCATGAACGCATCGCGCAGGCCCGAGGCGAGGTTCGAGGCGCCGATGGGCTGGGCCATGCACACGCCGGGCGCGCCGCGCGCACGCGCATACCCGTCCGCCATGTATGCCGCAGCCTTTTCGCTGTGCGCGACCACGCGGCGGATGTTCATGTCCTCCATCGCGACGAGCCCCTTCGAGGCGACCTGCGGCACGTAGAAGACGTGAGTGATGCCGTATCCCTGGATGATCTCTGCGAAAAGCGTTGCACCGTTGGTCTTGGCCATGAACCTCGTTCCTTGTTGTTGTCAGTCGACCTTGGCACCGGACGCCTTGATTACCTTGCCGAACTTGTCCGACTCCGCCTTGATGTAACGCCCGAATTCCTCGGGCGTGCTGCTCGTCGCCTCGAGCCCGAGCGCTGCGTAGCGGTCCTTCAGGTCCTCCATCGCGTGCGCTCGCACGATCTCGCCGTTCAGTTTGGCGACGATACTTTTCGGCACGTTTCGAGGCGCGAGCACGCCCCACCAGTTGTCGAGCGCATACCCGGGCACACCGGACTCCGAGATCGTCGCCATGTCGGGAAGCAGCGGCGAGCGCCGCCCGCTCGTTACGGCCACCGCGCGGAGCTTACCTGCCTTCGCCTGCGGCAGCGCGACCGGCATGTCGGCGAAAATGAGCTGCACCTGGCCCGCGATGAGATCGTTGAGGGCGAGGACCGTTCCTTTATAAGGCACGTGGACGATGCGGGCGCCGGTCATCATCTTGAACATCTCGCCGGCAATGTTGGAGAGCACGCCGGCGCCGCCGGAGCCGTAGTTGAGCGCACCGGGCTTCGCCCTGGCGAGCTGCAGCAGGTCCTGGACGCTCTTCGCAGGCACGCCCGGGTGGACGACGAGGAGTTGCGGCCCGGTGGCGATCAGGCTGATCGGCGCAAAATCACCGATGCTGTAGCCAAGCTTGCTGTAGAGAAAAGGATTGGTCGCGAAGAGGCTCAGGTTCGCGTGCAGCAGGTTGTGGCCGTCCGCTGGCGCGCGCGCCGCGATCTCGGTGCCGATCGCGCCACTTGCGCCCGCGCGGATGTCCACGACGACCGGCTGGCCCCACGCTTCCGACATTTTCTGGCCGAGGATGCGCGCCATGGTGTCGGAGGTGCCGCCCGGCGAATACGGCACGATCATGCGGATGGGCCGCGATGGGTACGTCTCCGCGCCTTGCGCCGGCGCCGGCCCTGCGGATGCGGCGCAAAGCAGAGCCGCGCAGATGGATCGCCTGAATGTCGTGTCATGCATCGCTGTTGCGGGCCTTGAACCCGTGCAAATGAATTCTGGGGATATTGCCTCTTATTGCGCGATCCCGCTGCCGATTTTCTGTATCAGCTTGCCGTAGCGCTCGTAGTCCGCAGCCAGCGTCGCCGCGAACTGCTCCGGCGTCGCGGAGACGAGCTCGAGCCCCAGGTCGTCCCAGCGCTTCCTGGTATCCGGCATCGCCAGAATCTTCTGTAGCGCCGCATGAAGCTGCGCGATGATCTCCGGCGGTGTTTTCCCGGGCGCGACGATGCCTTGCCATCCCACCATCTGGAAGCCGGGAACGCCGCTCTCGGCGATGGTGGGCACGTCGGGCGCGGCCTGGATGCGGCGCGGCGAGGTGACGCCGATCGCGCGGAGCTTTCCGTCACGCACGTGCGGCAGCAGGAATACCGGGCTGTTGAGCCCCAGGTCGATGCGGCCCGAAATCAGGTCGACCAGCGCAGCACTGCCGCTTTGCGGATAGGGTACGTGCAGCATCTCGATGCCCGCCATCGATGAGAACAGCACACCGGCAAGGTGGTACGCGCTGCCCACTGCGGTGGTGCCGTAGGATAAGACGACGCGCCGCGACTTCGCCAGGGCGATCAGCTCTTTCGCGTTCTTCGCGGGCACGTTGGGGTGCGCCGCGAGTAGATAGCCGAAGGTTGCGACCGGCGCGATCGGGGCGAAGTCGCGCAAGGTGTTGAACGGCACTTTCCTGAGATGCGGCGCGCTCCCGAGCGCCGAGCTCGGTGTTATCAGGAGGGTGTACCCGTCCGGCGCGCTCTTCGCCACGTGCTCGGCTGCGATCGTCCCCGTCGCGCCCGCGCGCGCGTCGACGAGGACCTGCTGCCCGGTGAGCTCCGTCAGCTTCGAGCCGATATAACGCGCGTTCGCCTCGGTCGAGCTTCCGGGGTAGCCGTGGACGAGGCGGATCGGCTTGGAGGGGTAACTTTCCGCCGCCGTGGCAGCGCCTGCGTGCACGAGCACGAGCATGCATGCACTCGTCACGAACATCCGCCGGGCCCCGGCGAAGGCTGCCTGCGTTATACGCTGCGGGGCATTACCCGATGAAATCGCGCGACCTGACATCCGTGTCTCCTGTGCTTTGCGGCGGGGTGCGCCGAAAATGGGATTACGCTTGTGACGAAGCATAGTAACGCTCATCGCGAGCAAGCAAGAACCTCCCCGCGAGTGACACGCCGCCGGCATTTGCTCTAAAGTCCACCGTCCAGGAACAGGAGATCCGCCATGCCCGACACTACCGTAGGTTTCGATCACGTTCATCTCGTAGCCAAAGATCCGCTCACTGCCGCCGACTGGTACGTCGACAAGCTCGGCGGGAAGATCGTGCGCAGCACCGAGATGAAAGGCGCCCCCCAGGTTTACATCTCGTTCGGCGATGCGATGGTCCTGGTACGCGGACAGCGCCCCGAAGAGACGGCGGGCGGAAAATCCGGGCTCGAATGGGGGCTCGACCATTTCGGCCTGCGCGTGCGCGGTGACTTCGACGGGTTCTGCGCGGGGCTGCGCGCAAAGGGTGTCGCGTTCAGCATGGAGCCGACCGACATCAACCCGACGACCCGGATTGCGTTCATCGAGGCCCCGGACGGCGTCAGCATCGAGCTCCTCGACCGCAAAGACCAGCGCTAAAACCCGCGCTGAAACCCGCGCTGAAACCCGGGACAGACCCCCTTTTATTTAATAGGGGTCTGTCCCGCATTTGTAGAAGTTACAAATCCCGTCCGTCTAAGCGAGGCCCGATCGTGACCGAGAAAGCATGCAGGCTCTTCGACAGAGTGCGATTCGTCGTCGCGGCCTCGATCATTGCGGCGAGCGGATTCGCGCCGGCTTTTGCACAGCAGTACCCCTCCAAACCGATAAAGATCATTTCGATCTTCGCCGCGGGCGGCGGCAATGACACGATCTCGCGCACGGTCGGCGCGAAGGTCGGCGAGCTCGTGAAGCAGCAGATCATCGTCGAGAACCGCCCGGGCGCGAACGGTATCGTCGGGACGGAGCTGGCGGCGCGCGCCGCCCCGGATGGTTACACGATCACGCTGATACCCAGCGGCCACGCGGTCAATGCGAGCCTCTACAAGAAGCTGCCGTACGATTCGATCAAGGACTTCACGCCGATCAGCCTGGTGGGATCGAGTCCGCTCCTGCTCGTCGTGCATCCGGCGCTTCCGGTGAAGAGCGTGAAAGAGCTCATCTGGTTCGCCCAGGCGCGCCCGGGCGAGCTCACGTATTCATCGGCGGGTATCGGCTCGTCGGGCCATCTGGCGGGTGCGCTGTTCGATACGCTCACGGGGACCAAAATGGTGCACGTGCCGTACAAGGGCAATGCGCCCGCACTCACCGATCTCATGGGCGGGCAGGTCTTCCTCACCTTCGCCACGACGGCATCGGTGATGCCGCACGTGCGCTCGGGCCGGCTGCGGG
>Ga0190275_10002813_pt1 | contig 12354 bp, 10 predicted proteins | sample Popmic550T_FD_133745 | JGI IMG/M metagenome (GOLD analysis project Ga0190275, IMG submission 133745) | Populus adjacent soil microbial communities from riparian zone of Yellowstone River, Montana, USA - 550 T | ecosystem: Environmental > Terrestrial > Soil > Riparian zone > Trees stand | place... | reverse complement strand
TCGAGCGCCTCGCGGCTGGCGAGCGGATGAAACAGATGCGTATCGGCTTTCAGGACATTGCGATAGGCCGCCTGGAGCTGACGTACCTCTTCCGATTCCGGCTCGTGCTGGTCGATCGGAAAGGATTCGTCCATGAAAAGGTACCAGACCTTCTTGCCTTTCTTGCGGCCGTAGAGCGCCTCGTATTGCGTGTAACTCACGCGACCGAATTCCGGATCGGGCGCAGGCGGCTCCGCGCCGTAGCATTGGCCGACGAGCTGGACGACGCCTTTGCAATGGTCGATTTGCGTCCGCAACATCTGGCGCAGGTCGCCGGTTTCGGTCCCAAAAATGTCCTGCCAGACTGGCTCGTAACCGAGGAAAGTCAGGGTGTTGGCGACGAGCTGGCGCGCGCTGCGCAGCTCTTTGCTGACGGCGGAAATAAAAATGGTCGGACGCGGCGTCATGGTGGAATTGATAACGAACGGCCTGTAGGGTTACAAGCCCGCAGCGGTGTAGACGTGGCAAGCCTTGGTGGCTTGCGCAGAAATCCCAAATCCCAAGCTCCAAATCCCAGGTAAATCCAAAATAACAAAGTGCCAAATACCAAACGCAGACGCTCTGGATCGGCGCTCCCCTTTTATTATTGGGGATTGGAGTTTACTTGGGATTTGGAGCCTGGGATTTGGGATTTCCCACCGGGGTTTGGGATTTGGGATTTCTCCGGCAGCGTAAGCCGCGGTAACGCGGCTTCGATGGCGGAGCGTTCCGGCTCCAGCCACGGCGGAAGCACGAGCGATTCGCCAAGATGCTGGCGATCTTCATCGACCGCGAAGCCCGGGCCGTCGGTCGCCAGCTCGAAGAGCACTCCGCCTGGTTCCGGGAAGTAAACCGACTTGAACCAGAAGCGATCGATCACCGGAGTCGGGCGCGAGCCGCCTTCGAGGACGCGGGTGCGGACCTCGAGTTGATGCGCTTCGTCGTCCACGCGCCACGCGAGATGATGAATGCTGCCCCTGCCCCAGGCGCCGCGACCAGCCGCCGGCATTTCGTAGAGATCGACATACGCGCCGGATTTGCCCTCCGCCACACCATAACGATGCCATCCGTTTTCGCTGCCAACGTGAGTGAAGGCCATCGCGTCGGTGAGAAAGGAACTCGTCCGCACCAGATCGCGCTCGACCATGCGAGCGCTTTCCAAACCGCGAATCTGCTTTTCGACTGGAATAGGACTTCCGTTCCAAGGCGTGAAGGGTCGCCCGAGCGAGTCCTCACTTTCCACTAGCGCAACGCGCAGACCATGCGGATCGCGGAAAGGCAAGGCCGATTGGCCGAAGCGCAATTCCACGGGAGCCAACTTGGTCCCGGATTGTTGCAAACGGTCCGCCCAAAAATCGAGACTGCCGGGCGGAACAGCAAGCGCCACTTCGCTGCTCAGTCCGTAGCCCTCGCGGTTCGGCGCCATTTGCGCCCAGGGAAAAAAGGTGAGGTCGGTGCCGGGATGGCCTTCCGCGTCGGCGTAGAAAAGATGGTAGGTGCCGGGGTCATCCTGGTTCACGCTTCTCTTGACCAGGCGCATCCCGAGCACGCCCGCGTAGAAATCCAGGTTCTCCTGCGCCGGGCCGGCAATGGCGGTGACATGATGAAGTCCTTTGACGGTTGGCATGGCGCGTCCGGCATCATCGTGCGACGAACGGAGAAACGCTATTGCAAACGCGTTGGCCTTCAGCCTCAAGGAGCGGCGATTTGCAATCGCCGTTTTAGTAAGTCGGCGGTTTCAAACCGCCGCTCCTTGAAGCTGCTATTGCAAATGATACGCCTCGACGAGCGCGACGCCGGTGTCGCCACTCACGCCGCTGACCACGGCGGTATAATTTCCCGGGGGGAGATCCGCGAGGATGGCGGATTCCGAATCGTTGGATGGGGCCAGCCCTGCGGATGCGATCGCGGCTTGCTGCGAATCCTTCCAGTTATTGTTCGCGGAAATCCGGACCCCATTGGAATTGAACAACTCCAACTGTGGATCGCTCAGCGAGTTCGTGATGCCGGCCGCGGCAAGCGTTGGACCGAGCGCGCGGAACACAACCCGGGCCGAATCAGGTCCGGTCACAATGGTTCCGCCGATCATCACGGTTGGACCGGTGCCGACCAATCCGCGCGTGCTGATGTTGGCTAGCTTCGAGGCGGCTCCCGGCTGCAGATCGTAAACTTCCACAAGGCCGATCCCGGTCTCACCGCCATTCCCGCGGAGAACAGCCGTGTAGGACCCGGGTGCGAGCGTGGCCAAAATCGCGGACTCGCGATTATTCGTTGGCGCCAGGTTCGCATTGCGCAAGGCCTGCCCCTGCGCCTCCTGCCAGTCGTTGTTGCCGAGCAACAGAGTGCCCGCCGAGTCGTAAAGTTCGAGAACGGGGTCGCCTAAGGCGCCCTGCACGCCGGCATCGGCGAGCGAGGGGCCGAGCCCGCGAATCGCGACCTGCTTCGCCATATCTCCGATGATGATGAAACCGGCGATCGCGACGTTATTCGAAGACCCGACCTGGACCCGAGTCGAGAGATTGGCGAGCGCGTCACGGCCGGTGACGCGAACAACGACCGCGTCGTAAGCAACCGTATGGACGCCGTCATCCGCGCTGAGCATGAAGGTGTAGGTGCCGGGCCCATTCACCGTCGCCGTGGTCGCCGCCTGATTCGGGTTCGCGAACGAGACACCGGCTGGGCCCGAATAAACTTTCCAAAGAATGGTCGCGCGGCCCGAAGGATCGCTCACCGAGCCACTGAGCGAAATGGCGGTGGGGGCTTCGAGAAATTGATCGGCGCCCGCGTTTACACTCGGCGCCCCGGGCGAGCGCGGGCCCTCGGTTGGACCCGTTGTTTGGATGATTTCGAAATTGCTGATGCCGATGGTCGAAAGATGATCGAACGCGTTCGTGGCGAAGCGATCGTCCGGGCAAACCGACACGGAGAAGAAACCGCCGTTATCGGCGACGAGCGCGCCATATTTTTTCAGCGCGCGCAGGACCGCTTTTTCCTCGATCGTCCAGTTGTCGGGAATGACGAAGCCCGCTTTGAGCCGCACGCGCTGGCCCATTGCCGGATAACTCGTCGAAGTCGCGGGAATGGAAGAGGCGTAATGCGTCGCCGGATAAATGTATTCGCGCCGCGTCCTGGCGACGACGATCCGCAACGCATGCTCGACCATGCCGCGCTGGCACTCGTCGTAGCGCACGATTGCGGGAAACATCGGCAGGCCTGCGGCATCGCCGGAAGTCCAGCCGGCGGGACGCAGCGCGTTCGAGTTGAGATTGAACTTCGCGCCGTTCGATGCCTGCCAGCCGCTGTTCGTCAGCCTGGTCAGCCACGTTTCCCAAATGGAGCCGGGGCCTGGCGCGACGATGATGGAATGGCGGTCCCCGCCGGTGTTGTTCACGTCCCGCTGCCATTGCTCGAGGGTGAGATTGCCGGTCCCGCGAGGCCAGGTCTCGACCGGCATGTTCGCGGGGATGGGATAGCTGCCATTGGGGAATGTCCCGCCATCGAGGTCGGATTCATCGGCGTAGTTGAAAAAGGGAATGGTCACGCGCGGCTGATTGTCCGGAACGAGGACGTAGTTCATTTCGTAAAAGGGGCGGAGCGTGCGACGGCTCGACGAGAGGTCGCTCGTGATTTGCGCGATGATTGCGTCGGAGTCCGCATGCACGGGACGGCGCGAGATGTCTTCGTTCCAAGGATTGTCGCGCGGCATGATTTGCATGGCGGAGACGATCGCGTCGGCGGCCGGAGTGTTGAACAGGGTGGGCGCGGTGACGGTCGGTTCCGGGCCAAGGATGCGGCCCTCGTGGTTGATCCGCTCTGCGCGAACGATCGACGGGAAGGCGCAGGCGACAAGCAGAGAGAGGAAGCGGAGCGCGATCATCGAGGGAAAAGCAGCAGTAATTAAGCCGCATTTTGTGAGTGTGTCTCAAGGAGCGGCGCTTTCCAAACCGCCGTCCGTCGTTCCCTCGTTCCCAAGCTCTAGCTTGGAATGCATTTATTCCTGAAGCTGCGCTTCACCTCGTGGCGATAGCGTGAACGCGCCGTGCGTTAGTGTAGAGCGCGATCGAAGCCGAGCTTCGCAGAAACAAATGCGCCCCAAGGCGGAGCTTGGGAACGAGATTGTGGGTCGGCGGGCTGGAGGCCGCCGCTCCTTGGCTAAAACCACCGCTTCCTCTTGAAGTAATAGATCTGGAAGCAGGCCACGCCGAGCATGAACAACATCACCGCGATGTATCCGTAAGGCTGATACAGCTCGGGCATGTTCCAAGGCAACTGCTTGCCATCCGCTTCGCGGACGAAATTCATCCCGTAAACGCCCACAATAAAAGTAAGTGGGATAAAAATGGATGAGATGACGGTAAGCACCTTCATGATCTGGTTCGTGCGGATGCCAACGCTGGAGAGATACAATTCCATCAAGCCGGAGAGCACGTCGCGATAGCTCTCGACCAGATCCATCAGCTGCACCGTGTGATCGTAGCAATCGCGCAAATAAACCCTCGTCCCCTTGGTGACGAAGCCGGCCTCTTCGTGCATCAGCGTATTGACCAGGTCGCGCACCGGCCAGATAAAGCGGCGAACTTGCGACAGCGTCCGCTTGTAGCGGTGCAGCTCGCTAATTGGACTATCCTTCAATGTCGCCAGCTGGTCTTCGATTCGATCGATCGACGCCCCCACGCTTTCCAGCACGGGATAGTAATGGTCGATAATTGAATCGAGCAGGGCGTAGGCAAGATAGTCAGCCCCACGTTTTCGGATGGAACCGTTGGCCGCGCGGATGCGGGCCCGCACCGGTTCGAACACGTCGAAGTCCCCCTCCTCCTGGATGGTGATGAGAAAATTTTTTCCCAGGAACATGCTCACCTGCTCGCCGCACATTTGTTTCTTGGGATTCAGGTAAAGCATCTGCGCGACGATGAAGAGGTAGTCATCGTATTGCTCCATCTTGGGCCGCTGGCCGGTCGCGAGCACATCTTCGAGGGCGAGAGGATGGAGGTTGAACTGTTTTCCGAGCGTGCGGAGCACGTCGATGTCCCCCAGCCCGTCGATGTTGATCCAGGTGATGCGCTGGTTGTCGAGATGGGGTAGGAGCTCTTCTTTGTTCGCGATCGTGCGCTCTTCGAGATGTTCGCGATCGTACTCGATCAGAGTGATGATGGCCGGGTGTTTCGCCGTTTCCTCATGCGGCTTGAGCGCTCCGGGCGGTTCCCCGGGAATAGGATAACGAGTCTTGAACATGAACTAGGGAAAAGGCTGGGCCGCGATCGCAGCAACCGCGGTGTTTTTCCGCCGGCGCAATTCCATTGCCCACAGCCCGATGATGGTCAGGATGTCGCTGACGAGATGCGTGGTTTGGGTGGAGCTGACCGGGGCCGGATTCAGGGTGGGTTCGAGAAGTTCGCGGACCGGCTTGATTTCCGGGGCGGTCGAGCCGGGATCGGATTGCTTGATGGCGGCGAGGGTCGCGTGGCGTTGGATCGCGGTAGCCTTGATCGCATCCAGATTCTCGTAGGCGAACAAACCGAACAGAAGCGAGACGATCAAAGTGGTGATGGCCGCCGGTTGTTTGCGCAACGAAGAGAAGGCAAGCAGCCCCCCTACGATGACAACGTAAAGCGTCCAGTAATTTTGCAGGGCGGTCGTGCGCTCGAAGTAGAGTTGAATCAAGTTCGAATAATTCATAAGCGAGATCGATTATGGGGCAGTGGACTGCCGACGCGAGGAGAAATCGGTTAACGCTGCGACAATCTCCGGACGCACAATGATCATGGGGCGCACTTTTCGCAGAACATCAATCGCCTCGGGAACGCTGCTGACGGCGCCGGTGTGAAGCAGGTACGCGGCAGCCGCCGCGGCAGTGCGGGAATATCCGATTTTGCAATGGATGTAAACGATGCCGTTTCGCGATTCCTCGTCGCTCTCTGCTGCTGCCGATTCAGCGGAGTGCAACTCCGCTGGCCGCACAGACTGAAAGTCTATGTTCCGGCTGATGAACGCCACCATCTCATCGAGTTGCTCCGGAGGAGGGGCGGTGAGATCGAGGATGGGGATGTTGCGGTAAGTGACGCCGCGAAAAGGCGCGGGCTCGGAGAACTCAGCGGTGAGATCGAGGACGGCGGTCACTCCGAGGCGGACAGCGGTCGCGGCTTCCCGGCGCGACAACACGGACCCGATCCAGATTTGCGGCGTCAATCGATCCCACGCGCGGCATTGCCGGCGGTAATAGAACCGGGAGAGTTGCTGGCCTAACAAACAAGGGCCGAGCGCCCACCACGCAGTCCAGGGCAATCGGCCGTCACGCTTGCGAAAAATTCCCGGCCCCAGTCCGAAGTAGGCGACGGCGGAGATCGCCAGCGATATTGCCGGCCAAATCAGGAATGCGCCCCACGGCCAGAGCCCAACAACGAGACCCACGAGAAGCAACGCGCCGATTCCATAGTAGGCGCCGACTCGGCGGTTTTTTAACACCGGCAAAGGCGGCGCCGGTTCGCGAATGAAGTAGAGGCAATATGCGCCGAGCGCGAAGCCGGCCACGACATCCATGACGTGATGCTGATAAGTCAGGACGGCGGAAAGTCCGATGAGAACAAACCAAAGGTTGGAGGCATGCCGCAAAAGGCCGCGAGTATGGCGCGCATAAAATTCAGCGAGAATGGTTCGCAGGGTGATGTGGAGCGAAGGGAGCAAATTGTAGGGTTGATCAATCGTTCGAAACCAATCGAACACTGCGCCGAGCCAGCCGTCGGCCTGGGGACGTTCGAAGGCGAAGCGCAGCGGGAATAAGAGAAAGCAAAGCCCAGCAACGAGAATAGCAGCGGCAATTCGTTTGGAGAATGTGACCAATTCGCGATCGCTGCGGCAAAGGAAGGGCGCGGCGATGAAGAACAAATCGATCGACATATAGGGCGCGATCATGAGCGGCACGAATGGGATGAGCCGTTCCCATTCGAAGAAGAGCGTCCCCACGTCGCTCCGTTGCGACGTGAACCAGTTGGTCCAGCCGTAGACGATGAGGAAGAGGATTGAGAGTCCCGCCGAGGCAGCGAGTGCTCTTAAGGTGGATCGAGCGCTCCGCCGCTCGATGCCATCAAAGTGCGGCTTCGCCGCCATTTCTACCATCGCGCGATCCCGCAGTCGCGGGAGTCGCCTCAGCTCGCCGCGCCACCGAGACGGTGAAAATCCCCCACTCATCCACTTCCATCTCGACTTTCTCGAAACCGGCGGTGCGCACCAGTTCGTCCATCTCCGCCGTCGTGCGCCGCCGCATAATCCATGGTTCGCCTTCGCGGTTCCGCAGAACGCGCGCGATGAATTCCACCTGTGGATGCCACGGCTGGTTCGTGTAGATGAGATGGCCGCCGGGCTCGATTGCATCAGCCAGTCCGCGCAGCGAAGTCAGCACATCGGCATTCGAAGGAAACAACTCGAATAAACCCGAGACGATGCCGATCGTCGGCCGCGGCTCGATCGCTGCCAGCGACGCGCGATCGAAAGCATTACCGGGCGAGACCGTTACATTCGTCAGACCGAAATCGCGCGCGAGCCGCGTGGCGGCATCGACGTTCTCCTGCTTGTAATCTCGGAGCAACGCCGTCATCGGAATCTCCGGCAAAGCCCGCATCGTCTCGAGGAGATACCGTCCCCCACCCGCCGCGATATCGACGATGCGGACAGGGCGCCCCGCCGCGTGCGTTTTCTCGATCGCGCTCCGGAGCAGCTTCTCCAGGTTTTTCTTCCGCTGCCGGATGCCGCGCCAGCCGATGCTGTTCAGATAACCGTGATCGATGAAACGCCCGAGCGCCGTCGCCCCACGCGGTTTGTTCTCGTAAACGTAGTCGAGCGTGAGCCCCGAATCGAAACCGCTGCGCCAGCCGAGATCGATCCCTTTGCTCAAACGCCCACCGGTCTTCATCCCGGCGCGGACGATTGCGAACTGCGGACCGCCCCGGAGTTTCAGCCGTTCATATTCTTCCCAGGTGTGGCCGTACTTGTCGGCTTCCAGCAGCGACGGAGCGGCCGGCGGCGCCGCGAATCGCTCCAGAATGAACTCGCGCGCACGATCGACCACCTGGGCCCGCTCTTTCTCGTGAAAGATGGCGTGATAGGCCGCGGGGAAAACATGCATCCGTTTCACGGGCGACGAGAGGCCGTTGAAGAATTCGCGTTGCGCCCTGAGGCTCACGACCCAATCGCGGCCGGCGCTCAACATCAGCGTCGGGACGTTGATCGCGCCCGCATCTGCGAGTAAACGCGTGCCGGCATCGTGCAAGGCGATGAGAACGTTGACGGCAATCTGGCGGAAGATGAGCGGGTCAGCGTCATAGATCGCGGCTTGCGCCGGATCGTGCGTAAGCATCCTGGCTTTCACGTAGCTCTTCACGTAACCGGGCCCGAGGAACTTCTGTTTGAATCTGAGCGATGGGATCGCAAGCGGGACGTAAAGCCGAACGCGAAACGCCGGCGTGGCGAGGATCATGGCGCGAATCGGCGGCGCGTAATCATGCACCCAGGCCGCGACCGTGACGGCGCCGACGCTGTGCGCCAGCACAATCATATTTTTCAGTGCAAATCCGTGGCGCTCGCTGACGTGACGAACAAACGCGTCCACATCTTTCACCATCGTTCCAAAATTCTCCGCGGAACCTCGCTCGCCCGCCGAACGCCCGTGGCCCCGCGCGTCCCAGGCGAAAATGGCAACGTCGTTCAGCCCGAGCATTTCCACGACTTCCGACCAGCGGCCGGAATGCTCGTGTCCGCGATGAAAGAGGAGCAGCGCTTTTTCCGTGGGCTCCGCTGGAATCCAGGCGCGAAAGAACAGCTCGGCGCCGTCCCAGCTCGTCATCGTTTCTTCAGCGGCCCGCATGTTGTTGCGCCAATTGTTCCACGGCGTCATGAAGCTCGCCGGCAATGGCGGCGCTCGCGCTCTTGTCGGTGGGCACCGAGGCGTAATTCCGCGGCGCGCCGATGATCAGCCGCACTTTTCGAGGCCGCGGAAAGCGGCTCCCTTTTGGCCAGGCGCGAAAAGCGCCATCCAGATAACAAGGAAGGACCGGCACATCCCGGCCGGCCACGAGGGCGCCGATGCCTCCCTTGAATTCCTGAAGCTCGCCAGTGGTCGAGCGAGTTCCCTCCGGGAAAATAATCAGGACGTTGCCGGCGTTCGAGAGGAGCTCGCCGCAAATCGCGAGACTGTGGCGGACATTGGTCTGGCGCGCGAAAGGCAGCGCATTGACCACCACCGTGGCGATCCAGGTGCGCGGCACGCTCTTGAAAAAATAATCCGCGGCGGCCGCCGGAAACGCGCGGTGCAACCGGCGCAGCGGCAGGCCCGCCAGAAGACAGACGGTGTCGAGATGGCTGGAATGGTTCGCGACCAGCACAAACGAACGATTACTCCGCAGGTGCTCTTCGCCGATAATCTCAAAGCGGCACCAGGTGCGCAGCAGTCCCCGGATGATGAGCGCCACGATGGAGCGCAATCCATAAACGAGCATGTCCGGTTCGCGGGGAAAATTCCGGAGCCGTTCGGAGAGCGACCGATCCAGGTCGGCCGCGGGTTCGTATTGCCAGCGCTTCATCGCAGCTCGTGATAATACCCGGCCATGTGCATGAAGAGCGGCGCGACGTAAATCAAGCTATCGATCCGGTCGAGAATGCCGCCGTGGCCGGGAATCAATCCGCCCATGTCCTTGGTTCCGATGTCACGCTTGATCACGCTGATGGAAAGATCGCCCAGCTGACCTCCGATGCCAACGATGAGGCCAGTGAGAATCAATTGCCATGGGCCAAACTCCGGGAAGGAAAACCAGAGCAACCATGGGAGAATCATGGAAACGCCCAGCGCGCCGAGGGCGCCTTCCCAGGTTTTCCTGGGACTGATCTCACTGCGCAATGGATGCCGGCCGAAGAGCCGGCCGAAAGTGAACGCCGCCACGTCGTTCAGCTCCGTCGCGAAAACGATATAGAGAAGATAGCCATAGGCGTTCACCGCGTTCGCGAGAAAGCCGAGATGACCGAACATCCAGCCGATGTAAACAAAGCCGACGATGCCTAACGACATGCGTTGCAACTCGCCGCGGGCGCGATTGCGCAGGATGGGCACGAGCAGAATGAGCGCGATGGCGAAGACCGGCACGGCGACAAAAAAGCCATACCAGCCTGTCCCCGGTTCTTCCCCGCGCGGATGCGGCATCAGGGAGGCGGCGCCCACCGTCACGATACCGGCATAGACAGCGCCGGTCATCCACCAGTCGCGATACAAGCCGGAGGCGCGCGCGAATTCCTTGAAGCCGAAAATGGCCAGGAGCGTGATGCCAATGATGGTCGGGACGCGGCCGGCGAAGATCGCGGCCAAACCGATCGGCGCCAGGACAAGCCACGAGCGATACGTGCTCCAGATCGAGCCGAGCTCCTTCTTGAATCCCCAATGCAGAATGCCGAGCACGATTCCTCCCACGAGGAGGGAGACGAAGATGATGCGCAGATACGCGAAAAAAATCGGATCCTGAAGCGCCTGGTGCGGAGACATTAGGGAGCGGAGGATTTCGCGCGCAGCGCCGCCATGATTCGCTTTAACCGGATGAACATCGTCTGCAGGCAGCCTGCCACGACAATAAGGGAGGCCCAGTCGAGCACGGTCAAGCTCCCCAAGCGTAGCGCGCTTCCGCACCAAAGGCAGACGAGCGTAATCCAGGCAGCGAGGTGCAGCGTCACCATTCGCCAGGGCTTCGACATCACTCCACTGAATTCGCGGTGGACTCCCACCGCTTGCCCGAACATGCCGACATAAGCGGTCAGGAGCGCGAACATTGCCGCCCAATATCCCAGAAAAGGATTCATCCAGCCGCTGTGCGCGACACCCACGAAGATCAGGACATCGGAAACGCGATCGGGCAAATCGTTGAGGATTTCGCCGCGCCAGCTCGCTTGGCCGGAAGCCAGCGCCACCATTCCGTCGAGCATGTTGAACCAAAGGCGCAGATAACAAAGGAGCGGCGCGAGGATTAACAACCACGGGGACGATCCCGATTTCCAAAAACAGAAGGCGGCGGCGGCGGCGGCTACGATCGAGGCGTATGAGATCGAATCGGGATGGACACCCAGCCGCACGCACAGGGCCGTGGCGAGACGCGCGGTGGACCGGAACCCGTCCGCGATCGGCCGTCGCGAAGTTGGTTCATATTGCCCCATGCGATCTCGGCTGGTTGTACGGTTTCCCGGGCGCAGGGTCAACCGGCCGGTTTACATCGCGAAACTTACTTACTGTCATCTCGAGGGGCGCAGACGAACTCACGCAAAGGCGCAAAGACGCTAAGTTCCGGAGGAATTCGTCCTTTGCGCCTTGGCGCCTTTGCGTGATACCTCGGCAATGCGGTCCGCGGCGGCAACCACGAAAATCGGCGCGGTGAAGATGGCGGCGGCTACGGCTTGAGCGGACGGATCTCGCCGGTCACTTCGGAGACGACCGGATAACCTTCAATCGATTTCGGAACGTCGCGCTCGGCTTCGGGCGTTTTCCGCGCGAGCATGACTTTCAGGCAGGGCGTCTTGCCATCTTCGAGCACCCCGACATACACGCCGACGACGCCGGGGATGGCGAGCAACTTCTTGTCGTGATCGCGCAGGACGGCGTTGATGTCCCGCTTCGGTGAGGGTGAATTATCCTGGGCCATATTTTTCGGGCAGCCGGCAGTTAGCGCGAACAGCGCGAAGCCAATAATGCAGCTCGTCCACTGCCACCGGCGTTTCCGCATGCGAAAGTCTCGCTGCTTATCGCGAAAACGAAAGCACCCGTTCGCGCGAACGAACGGGTGCTTCGAAAACTTCGCTAAAACAGATTACGGCGTGCCGACCATGGTCGCGCCGAGAAAGCTCAGCACCTGACCGATCGGGTTGGCGATCGCCGTGCTGCTGCTACCCGCGTAGAGCAATCCGACCGCACGGGGATTGGTCGCCACATCTTGGACCATCAGAGAACCGGAGTCGCCTCCCGCCAGGAAGCGGCTGCCGTTGTTCTTGATGACGATCTGACCGGTAAAGGTCTTGGTGAAAGCGGTGCCGCCGGCGCACTCGTTTTCATAGGTGATGTTGATCGTGGCGTTCAAGCCCGAGACCGTGCTGCGGGTCAGGCCGGTGGTGCGGCCGCTCTTCTTGACAGCCTGGTTCAGCGAGGCAGCGATCGTTTGCGACGAGATGGTTCCAATTTCGAGGATGGCGCCGTCAGATCGGACCATTCCTGGAATCACCTGCGCAACGGCGCAATCGACGTTGCTGCCCGGGAGCGCGTTTTTCTTGACGAGCGTCGCCACGTCCTGGCCATTGGCCGCGTTGCAATTGATA
>Ga0190275_10002812_pt1 | contig 12354 bp, 10 predicted proteins | sample Popmic550T_FD_133745 | JGI IMG/M metagenome (GOLD analysis project Ga0190275, IMG submission 133745) | Populus adjacent soil microbial communities from riparian zone of Yellowstone River, Montana, USA - 550 T | ecosystem: Environmental > Terrestrial > Soil > Riparian zone > Trees stand | place... | reverse complement strand
TTCTCCTCTTCCTTCTGGCGCCGGGTGATCTCGACGCCGTCACTCCCACGCCTCCTGCCCTGAGCGGCGTGAACAAATCGTCGTCTGCACTGGCCAGGTATTATGGTGCGCTCCACCATGAAGAAGGTCCTCGTCCTCGGCGCCACGAGCGCCATCGCTCAGGCCACGGTGCGGATGCTCGCTGCCCGAGGGGCCGCGCTCTACCTGGTAGGTCGCAACGCCACGAACCTCGACGCGGTGGCCAAGGATGCGGCCACCCGGGGGGCCTCGAAGGTGGAGCAGAAGGCAGTCGATCTGGACGACTTCGCCGCGCACGAGGTGCTGGTGGATCAAGCCGCGCAGGCACTCGGGGGCCTGGACGGGGCGCTCATCGCCCATGGCGTGCTCGGGGACCAGAAGGTGTGCGAGCGCTCCTGGGCTGAGACGGAGAAGGTGCTGCGCACCAACTTCTTGAGCGCGGCCTCGCTGCTGACGGCGCTCGCCAACCGCTTCGAGGCGCAGAAGGCCGGCACGCTGGTGGTCATCTCCTCGGTGGCGGGTGATCGCGGCCGGCAGAGCAACTACGTGTACGGTACCTCGAAGGGCGCGCTGAACGTCTTCCTCCAGGGACTGCGCAACCGGCTGGCTCGCTCCGGAGTGGCCGTGGTGACGGTGAAGCCCGGCTTCGTGGACACGCCGATGACGGCGCACCTGAAGAAGACCAGCCTCTTCGCCTCACCGGAGCAGGTGGCGCGCGGCATCCTGCGCGCGGCGGATAGGCGCAAGAACGAGGTCTACGTCCCCGCCAGATGGGCCCTCATCATGCTCATCATCCGCTCTATCCCCGAGGGCATCTTCAAGCGGCTGAAGCTGTAGCCGCCGCGGCACTGGAGCAGCCTGAGGAACTAGCCTCCTACTTGGGGCTCGCTTGCCAGGGGCCCGCCTTATCTCCAGACTTACCCCATGGGTTACGGCGCACGAAAGCTGCAAAGTCCCCCTTCCCTCGCTGACCTGGAGGCCCTACCCGAGGCTGTCGTAGGGGAGATCATCGAGGGCACGCTCTATACTCATGCACGGCCACGGGCGGGACATGGCCTCGTAGAGGGCAGACTCTTTGGTGGACTCGATGGCCCTTTCCAAGTGGGCCGGGGTGGACCGGGTGGCTGGTGGATCGAAACGGAGCCAGGCATCCAGCTCGAGGGCTCTCCTGAGTTCATTCCTGACCTCGCAGGGTGGCGCCGCGAACGCGTGCCAGCTTGGCCCGAGCGATGGACCATCGCCCCTGATTGGGCCTGCGAGATCCTCTCCCCCACCACGCGTGCCTACGACCAGCGCATCAAGCGCCCCTTCTATGCGCGCATCGGAATCCACCACCTCTGGTTCATCGACATGGAGGCGCGGACGCTCACGGTGAGCGAGCTGAGCAATGGCCGCTGGATGGAGATGGGCGTGTATGGCGAGGACGAGGTCATCCGCGCCGCCCCCTTCGATGCCATCGAACTGAAGCTCGGCGAGCTCTGGCCCCCCACCCGAGCGCCCTGACCCACCGTCGAGCCCGCTCCCGCATATATAAGGATGCGGGCCTCACTCTGTGTGTCTCAGTCCCACTTGGTGCGACTTGGCACCCCTGGCTCCACCCGGCATTCTTCGCGGTGGAGTTCCCCTCCGCACATGCACACATCCCTCTCCGCTCGCATCCCGCGCCTCGGGGCGAGCCTGCTCACGCTCGCCGCCGTCGGCCTCCTCACCCCCTGCAAGGGCACGGCGTCCAATCCCCCCTCGGCTCCCCCGCCGCCCGCGGCGTCTCCCACCGCCTCTACGCCTCCTCCCGCGCCCAGCCCTGGGGCCCAGCCTGCCGCGGCACCCGCTCCCGCCGCACCGGACACGCTGGCCCAGGAGCTTGCGGACATCATCACTCGCTACCGGAAGAACATCGTCCTGGCCGCGGATCAGGCCGCGCTCGATGAAGAGACGCGTGAGCGGACCACCATCGTGGGCCGGATGATCTTCGAGCAGAACCGCCACGCGCTGGAGCAGCTCGCCGAGCAGCTCGGCGAAGACCTCACCGCCGCGGCGAACAGCGGGTCCGCGCCTCCCACCATCACCGCGTTCCTCGACTGGCTGGAGACGTCGCCCCAGCTGCGGGACGGAGACAAGCTGGCCTTCAAGGACACCGTGGCGGATGTCCGCGCCGCCATTGAGTCGCTCCCGCACTCACCCGCGTGGAAGACCCCGCTGCTCACCCGCCTCGAGGAGGACCAGAAGGCGCTCCAGGAGATCCAGGCGCTCTACGAGAAGGAGCTGGAGCAGATCTTCGGGCGCTTCGAGACGCGCGGCATGACGGTGCAGCGCGAGGCCTGGGAATCCTACCTCGCCTTCCTCAAGGGCCTCTTCACCCGCGAGTCCATCCTCAAGGACTTCGAGGACTCGCTCCAGTCGCTCGGCGGGGGCATGCGTGGCAAGGGGCCTCGCAAGGAGCACCCCTTCATGCTCACCGGGCAGTCGCTCCCGGCGAAGACGCTGGTGCTCACCTTCGATGATGGGCCGCACCCGCGCCACACCGCCGCCATTCTCGCCACCCTCGAGAAGTACAAGGTGAAGTCCATCTTCTTCGAGGTGGGGCAGAACATCGCCGTCCCGCCCAAGCTCTCCAGCACGGACGGAGGCGTGGGCACGCTCAAGCGCACCTCGGCAGCCGGCTCCACCGAGAAGATCATCCAGTCCGGCCACGTGCTGGCCAACCACTCGCTGACGCACGCCTTCCTGCCGAAGCTGAGCGAGGAGCGGCTGCGCCAGGAGATCGACAACTCCAAGCTCATCATCGAGTCCGTGTCCGGCACGCCCATCCGGCTCTTCCGCCCTCCCTACGGCGCCTTCAACGCGCGCGTGCAGACGGAGCTCACCGCGCGCGGCCTCAAGGCCTTCCTGTGGAACGTGGACTCGCTGGACTGGAGCGATCCCATCCCCAAGTCCATCGCCAACCGCGTGGTGCAGGAGGTGGAGAAGCAGGGGCGCGGCGTCATCCTCCTGCACGACGTGCACAGCCAGACGGTGGAGGCGCTCCCGCTCATCCTGGAGACGCTGCAGTCCCGCGGCTACCAGTTCGTGCTCTGGGATGGGAGCTCGGTGACCGGGAGCGATCCGAAGGACGGAGGCACCGCGGTGGCCGCCGAGCCCGCCCCTGCGTCCACACCCGCGCCTGCGGACCTCTACCGCGAGAGCTGGGCGGTGGTGATCGGCATCAACGACTACCAGAAGTGGCCGAAGCTCTCGTACGCGGTGAACGACGCGAAGGGTGTGCGCGAGCTGCTGGTGAACAAGTTCCGCTTCAAGCCGGAGAACATCCAGGTGCTGCTCGACGGCGAGGCCACGCGCGAGCGCATCCTCTCGATGCTGGGGGACGTGCTCTCGGACTCGGCCAAGGTGAAGCGGGACGATCGCGTCTTCGTCTTCTTCGCGGGCCACGGCGTCACCCGCAAGCTGCCGAACGGCCGGAGCCTCGGCTACATCGTCCCCGTGGACGCGGACACGACGAACTACCAGAGCCAGGCCATCTCGATGACCAACTTCCAGGACATCAGCGAGGCCATCCCCGCCAAGCACGCCCTCTTCATCATGGACGCCTGCTACAGCGGTCTGGCGCTCACGCGCGGCGGGCCTCCGCCGGGAGATCTGCGCAAGTACCTCCAGGAGGTGACGCGGCGGAGCTCACGGCAGGTGCTCACGGCAGGCGGGGCGGACGAGCAGGTGGCCGATCAGGGCCCTGGCGGCCACTCCATCTTCACCTGGACGCTGCTGCAGGGGCTGGAGGGCAAGGCGGACCTCAACTCGGACGGCTACATCACCGCCTCCGAGCTGTTCGCGTACGTGGGGCCCACGGTGTCCTCGCTCTCACGGCAGACGCCGGCCTTCGGGAACATGCCCGGCAGCGAGGGCGGCGAGTTCATCCTCGAGCTGAACCACCACGACGGCGAGTTCCTCAGCGAGTCCTCCGAGCAGCTCGAGACGGAGGCCATCCGCCTCAACGCCGAGCTGGAGAAGGTGCGCCAGCAGATCGCCGAGAAGACGCAGCGCAACCAGACCCTGGCGAAGCAGTTGGAAGAGGCGCGGGGGCAGCTCGCGAACCTGGGCGATGCGGGGACGGCCGTGGCCGCGGCGCCGAGTCCGTCGCCCGCGGAGCTGGCCCGCAGGCACAGCGATCGCGGCATGGCGCTCTACCGGGAGAAGAAGTACGCGGAGGCCATCGCCGAGTTCAGGACCGCCGCCACGCTGGACCCTTCGGACGCGCAGGCGGCGAACAACGTGGGCTTCGTCCACTTCAAGCTGGGCGAGTACGCCGAGTCAGCGAAGTGGCTGGAGAAGACGCTCAGCCTGGATGCAGGGCGGGCCGTGGCCTACCTGAACCTGGGCGATGCCTACGACAAGCTCGGCCGCCGCGGCGACGCAGTGAAGGCCTACGAGCACTACCTGGCGCTGCTACCCGCCGGCCCTGCCGCGGGCCCGGTGAAGGACAAGCTGGCGAAGCTGCGCCAGTAGGCAGCAAACCCCGGGATCAGTGCTTCTTCGTTCGCAGTGCTGGAAACAATACGGACACCTCAAGGACCGGAATGATCCGCTTCTTGTCGTCTTCCTCGTACTCGATTTCATAAGTATCGAGTGGAGGAGTAAGGACGAACTTCTTCCGCTTCTGTAGCAATCCTGTCGTCTCACCAGCGGTCTGTTCAAAGATCCTGCCCGGCTTGCTGACCCTCCAGCAGACAACAGCATCAATGGCCTTGAAGAAGTGGTCCAGTGAGTTGCCTGCCGAGACCTCAAACTTGAACTCGACGCGTGCAAGCGCCGTTTTCGGGACGATCATCTGCTGTGCATCGGGGGCAACGCTCGCTATCGCGTCGACTCCGATTTTCGCGTTGTACTCGAGAATGTGCAGCGGCATCCGATGGCGACCCGACAGCAGTCCGTAGAGATAGAAGAGTTCCTGCTCGGAACGAGGCGCCTTCATCGGAATAGACTCGTCCGGTTCCAGCGTCGGCAAGCCCGAGACGTCGGATGGATCAAGCACGTCCCGTTTCTTGGGCTTGTCGAGCCAAGCTCGCACATCCTCACGGCGGTGATCCATCTGCTGGACTTCCCGATCACGAAGCCCTGCATGGCGCGCCGAGCGGAGACGATCGATCCAATCCCGGAAGGACTCCTCCTTCAACTTCTCGCGCAGCCACTCCACCAGATGGTTAAGAAGCTTTGGTTCATGCTCGGCGAAGTTCGAGATGTCACCGCGGTTCGCGGTCGGCAGGAACCGCTGGTGATTCACGAAGACCTGCCAGTTCCGCAAGTTTCCAAGGTCATAGCCAAGCCCATCTGAGGAAGCTTGCTCCAGCGCCTTCTCTAGGAGTTCGTTCTTGCGAACAATGGGAATGTAGTCGCGGCACAGCCAGAGTCCGAATCGCTCCTCGAAGCCATAGAGTCCCTGGTGGTTCTGCCAGCGAGCCTCGACATAGATCTCACGTTGGCGCCGATTCCCTTCGACCCGCGCGATGATCCCGTAGCCATCCTCAAGCATCCAGTCATTGGGCGTCGTAAGGCGTAGGGCCGTAAGGTCGTCGCGCGCGCCGCGCTTATTAGCACCGGAACTCTCGTTGACGTCGGCAAAGCGATGCCCGAATGCCTTCATCTCGGGGCGCTGCGCGTACTGCTGCAAGTCCTTCCCCCAGCTGGCCAGCAACTCCTTGTCGCGTTCATAGAGGGGCGAATAGTTGGAATCACCATTGACTCTGAGGTCTACGCGGAGCGGCCGTAGATTCACCTCCTGGGTACCCAGCCCTTCGGTGCGGTTCTGATCGACAGCCTCGTGGAAGGAGAGGCGTGTCTCGAACAGCCCACTCCTGAGGTCTCCAACAACCGTAAACCAGTCGATGTACGACTCAAGACGACGGCGCCGCAGCAGCATGTCCGCGTCTCCGAAGAGCACCTGCTCCACCCAGATCGCGGTCCCACTTTCCATTTTCAGAAAGCCCATGCTCTCGAGTTCCCTGCTCTTCGGGTCGGCCGGATCGAGCGGATAAATAGGAATCTCAGCTTCTGCTTCGAGCTCAGAAGGACGCAGAACGGTGCAGACACGCCAAGCCGATTGGCCCTGGCACCGCGTGACCACCGTAAGCCGTTCGCTTGCGAAGAAGAGCTTCGTGCCGTGCCCCTTATAACCAATGGCTTGACTGGCTGCGGCCTTGCGCGAAGCCCCAATGCCCCAGAAAGCACCGAGCCGCTCATCGTCCATCCCCTCACCGTCGTCAGCGAAGAGGATGCTTGGCTTCTCCGGGGTCAATTGGCGCCAAGTCCGGATCCAGACCCGCCGCGCTCCATGGTCTTTGGCATTCGAGAGCGCCTCGCGAACAATCTCCAGCGCGTCCACCTTGTTCTCGCGCAGTTCGCGGACGAGGTTCCGATGGTCGTGAATGCGCTTGACGCTCATGCTTAGCCCCTATGTGGAAGGCATGTTTCAGCACATCCAAGGCAGCACGTCACGCTCGGCCGCCGCGGCGACGCAGTGAAGGCCTACGAGCACTACCTGGCGCTGCTGCCCGCCGGTCCTGCCGCGGGCCCGGTGAAGGACAAGCTGGCGAAGCTGCGCCAGTAGGCAGCGCGCCGGAGCCGGACCGCTCTGGCGCGCCAGACCTGGACTACTCGTACGCCGGGGAGCAGCGACCGTAGTACCAGAGGCACGTGGGCGAGGCCGTGCGACAAGCCGTCTCCGTCTTGAACGACTTGCAGAAACACTCCACAGGGGCCCCGAGGCAGAGCGCCTCCGCGCCCACCTGCTCCGAGCCAGGTGCCGCAACCTGTGCGGGCATGGCCTCCTCCGTGGACACGGGAGCCTGGCTCTCCTCGGGGAGCAGCTCCCCACCACATGCAGTCAGGCCCAGCAGCGCGGCGACAACGATGAAGCAACGCATGAACGCCTCCAGCGGAAGGTTGGGCTCCACGGGAAGCCGGGAGCGCGCATACGTTGCTTCATGCCAAACAAGCAAATCAAGCAATAACTGCTTACCACGAGGCGTCAGTCTCCCCGTTCTGAGCGAACGAAGGCCAGGGCGCTCTTGGCCATCTCCACCGCCAGCCCTACCGCGCCGACCTTCTTCGGAGGGCTCAGCTCGCGCGAGAGGTATCTCCGCAGCGCCTCCGCGCGCCGCAGCTTGCCGCTGGAGGTGCGTGGCAGCGTCCCAGGATCCAGCATCCGCACCATGTGAGGGCGGATGCCCGTGCCCGCCACCACCGCCGCACGCACCCGATCCTCCACCGCCGCGTCGTCCGCCTCTGGGCCCACGCGCTCGGCGAGGATGAGCAGTGCCTCGCCCTCGCTCCCCTCAGGGGTGAAGCCGAGCGCCACCGCGCAGCCCACGCGCACGCCCTCCACACCTTGCAGACAGTCCTCGAAGGACTGCGGCGCGTGGTTGGCGCCACGGATGATGACCAGGTCCTTCGCGCGGCCCGTGAGGTACAGCTCTCCCTCCGCCACGAAGCCCAGGTCTCCCGTGTCCAGCCACCCGTCCGGGCCCAGCGTGCGCGCGGTGGCCTCGGCATCGCCGTAGTACCCCGCCATCACCGAGGGTCCCCGCGCGAAGACACGCCCCACCCGCCGCTCGGGCAGCGCGTGCCCCAGCCCATCGCGCAGCTCCACCTCGACGCCCGCCACCGGGCTCCCCACGGACACAAGCGGCCATGAGCCCTCCACCACCCGCCCCTCCCGAGCCAGCACGTCCATGTCCACCTGCAGCGAGCGCGGGCCGCGGCCCCCTGGCGGGAAGGTGACAGCCAGCGACGCCTCGGACAGCCCGTACACCGGGCGGAGCGCGCTCGGGGAGAAGCCGTACCGCTCGAAGCGATCAACGAAGCGGCGCAGCGTCTCCAGGGAGACGGGCTCAGCGCCGTTGAGCGCATGCTTCCAGCTCGAGAGATCCACGCCCCGCAGCTCCTCGTCCTTCACGCGCTTGAGGCACAGGCCATAGGCGAAGTTCGGCGCGGGAGAGATGAAGCCCTTGTGGCGCGAGAGGGCCCGCAGCCACAGCGCTGGCCGCGCGAGGAACACCTCGGGAGGCAGCAGCACCATGTTGCCCGGGTAGTACAGCGCCGACAGCAGACAGCCGATGAGCCCCATGTCGTGGTACAGCGGCAGCCAGGACACGCCCACGGGTGGCGTGCCCGGAGGCAGCGGGCTGGCGGCCTCCAGCGCGGCCACCTGTGCCATCAACGCCGCGTGCGTGAGCGCCACCGGCTTGGGATCTACCGTCGAGCCCGAGGAGAACTGGATGAGGCCCAGCGCCTCCGGCCGGACGCTCACCATCAGCGCGTCCTCTCCCCGGGACACCTCATCCACCGTCCGGCAGCCAAGCCTCGGCCGCGCCGCCTCCACCGCGGCCCCCAGCAGCAGCTTCACCTTCAAGTCCGTGAGCACCACCGCCGCGCCTGTCACCTCCAGCATCCGCGCCGTGGAGCGGTGGTACTCCTCCAGCCGCCCCAGCCGCACCGGCGGGTAGAGCGGCACGGGCACCGCCCCAGCCAGCAGCGCGCCGAAGAAGGCATCCATGAAGGCCGGGGACGTGGGCAGGAGGATGGCCACGCGATCTCCCTCGCTCACGCCCAGGCGCTGCAGCCCCGCGGCGGTGCGCTGGGCGCGGCGATGGACCTCGGCCCACGGCAGCACCGTCTCGCGCTCGGAGGCCTCCACGAAGGTCAGCCCGAGCTCCGTGCGCGCCGTGGCCGCGAGCATCTCCGTGACGGTGGCGTGCTTCACGGGCGGCAGCAGGGGCCCCTTCATCGCCGCTCCTCCGGCGTCTCCGCGACGCGCCTCGAGACGAGCCTCGCCAGATCCGCCACGGTGGTGACGCCCGCCGCGTCCTCCTCGGACAGCTTCACCCGGAAGCGGTTCTCCAGCCCCACCGCCAGCACCGTCAGCCCCAGGCTGTCGAGCTGCAGATCCTTGAGCAGGTCATGCGAGGGCTCCACGGCGCCCTTCCAGTCCAGCTCCTCACCCAGGATGCGGCGGACCTCCGCCACCACGTCGCGCTCCAGCTCCGCCATGCCACACCTCCGAGAGAGCGCAGGGAGTGTCCCCCACTCTCATGCTCACCAGCGCAGCAGCACCAGCTCCGCGCAGAAGCCGGGCCCCATCGCCATCATGATTCCCCAGTCGCCCGGCCGCGGCTCCTGGGACTCCATCGTCTCGCCGAGCACGAAGAGCACCGAGGCCGAGGAGAGGTTGCCCACCTCTCTGAGCGAGGCCCACGAGCGCGCCAGGGCCTCTCGCGGCAGCTCGAGGCTCTCCGCGAAGGCCTCCAGCACCTTGGGGCCACCGGTGTGGGCCACCCAGTGCCGGATGTCCGTGCGCTTCAGCCCCTGCTCGGCGAGGAACGTGTCCACGTTGGCGCGGACGTTCTCGCGGACCAGCTGGGGCACCTTGGCGGACAGCACGACTTTGAAGCCCGTGTCCACGATGTCCCAGCCCATGATGCGCTCGGTGTCCGGGTAGAACACGGCGCGGGACGCCACCACGCGGGGACCCTGCGCCTTCGCCTCGGCGCCCTGCAGCACCACGCACGCGGCGCCATCTCCGAAGAGGCCCGAGGCGATGATGTTGGGGATGGACAGATCCTCGCGCTGGAGCGTCAGCGAGCACAGCTCCACGGAGAGCACGAGCGCCGTGTGCCGCGGCCACGCCCTCAGGTAGTCCACCGCGCGCGCCACCCCCGCCGCGCCGGCCACGCACCCCAGGCCGAAGAGGGGCGTGCGCCGCAGGTCCTCGCGAAACCTCAGCCGGTTGGCCAGGCGGGCCTCGATGCTTGGCACGGCCAGTCCCGTCACTGTCACGAAGAAGACGTGGTCCACGTCCCGCGGAGTGAGCCCTGCCTTGTCCAGCGCCTGGCGCACCACCTTCTCGCCCAGCTCCACCGCGGCGTGGATCCACGCATCATTGCGCTGCTGGAAGGAGACGAGCGGGTGGTACTCGTCGATGGGCAGGGAGAGGAAGCGCCCGGACACATTCACCGCGCGATGAAGATCCTCCAGCCGCTCCAGGTTGAAGTGCTTCTTGGACCATAGCTCTCGGAAGGCGCCGATGAGCTGCTCCTGACTCGCGTAGTGAGGCGGGAGGGCGCGACCCACTGCACGAACAAGAGGAGACGGGTCCAGAGAGGATGCGCTGTGCATGAAGCTCCCGCGGAAGACTGACCCTTAACCGAGGATCGCACCGGAAGCGACCCAAGAGAGCGCGCTCGCAGTCATGAGCATGACACACGGCCTCTCCTGGCGAGCCATCGGTCCCGAAGTTTCATGAACCCGACAGCCGGGCTCCCGGAAGGTAGAGTGCCGCCCCCCGGACTCCACCTTCCCGGGTGCGCCGCAGGAGGGCACTCGCCGCCTCAGCGCAGCCGGCGGCACGCGGACGTCTTCACCGCGAGAAACATGCGGGAGCCTGGCGCCATGTGCAGCTCCCGCACGGCTCCCTCCGTCACTCGCACCGCGAACGGCACCCCTGCCACCTCGACGAGGATGATCCGATCCCCAACACCCGCCTCCTCGATCCGCTTCACCGTGCCCTCGAGCACGTTGCGCGCGGAGACGCCGGTGAGCGGCCCCACGGACAGGAGGATGTCCTCGGCGAGCACTGCATAGGCCGCGCGCGCTCCCACGCTCAGGTCCACCGCGTCCGGCACCCAGAGGGAGAGCCCCTCCGTCACGCGCAGCCTCAGCCCGCCCTCCGCCGGCCGCTCCAGGCTCCCCTCCAGGATGTTCTCCTCTCCTTCCATCCCCAGCACGCCGCGCGTCGCCCCGCCGAGCACTGCGTCCGCTGGCCCCACCGCGCGCACGCGTCCCTGCTCGAGCAGCAGGGCCTCCTGCGCCAGCACCCGCGCCTCGCCGAGCTGGTGGGTGACGTAGAGCAGCGGCACGCGCGCCTCGTCCCGGATGCGCAGCAGGTACGGCAGCACGCGCTCCTTGAGGGCCACATCCAGCGCGGCCAGCGGCTCGTCCAACAGCAGCAGCGCGGGATCCGTCGCCAGCGCCCTCGCCAGCGCCACGCGCTGACGCTCGCCACCGGAGAGCGTGGCCGGGTAGCGATGCAGCAAGGGCTCCAGCTCCAGCAAGGCCACGGCCTCGTCCACACGGGAGGGGCGGCCCTTGCGCACGCCGAAGCGGACATTCTCCCGCGCGGTGAGGTGGGGAAAGAGGAGCGAGTCCTGCGGCACGTAGCCCATGCGCCGCGCCTCGGGCGGCACCTCCACGCCCGCGGCCGAGTCCAGCAGCACACGCTCTCCCACCACGAGCCGGCCCCGGGCCTCGCGGCGCAGCCCGGCCAGCGACTCCAGCAGCGAGGTCTTCCCGGAGCCAGAGCGGCCCATCACGGCCACCGCCGCGGAGCTGAAGCGCGCCTCTACCTCGAGCGGGAAGCGGGCCAGCGGCAGTCTCAGAGAGAGCTCGATCATGCGCGTGCCCGGGCTCCGCGGCGGCGAGCGAGGATCTCCGTCGCATAGATGGCGGCGAAGGCGATCAGGGTAGCAATGCCCGCAAGCCGGAGCGCCTCCGCATCCTGCCCGAGCTGGGTGCGGTGGAAGATGGCGAGCGCAAGGGTCTGGGTCCTCCCGGGGATGTTGCCAGCCACCAGCACCGTGGCGCCGAACTCCCCCAGGGCGCGAGAGAAGGCGAGCAGCGCCCCGGTGAGCACGCCTCGCCAGGCCAGCGGCAGCGTCACCCGGAAGAAGGCCCGAGCCCGCGAGTCCCCCAGCGTGCGTGCCACCGCCACCAGCCGTGGATCCACCTCCTCGAAGCCCGAGCGCGCCGAGCGCACCAGCAGAGGGAAGGCCATGATGGCGCTCGCCAGCACCACGGCCTTGGGGGTGAAGACCACCTCGATGCCGAGCCCATCCAGCGCCTGCCCCAGCGGGCTGTTCATCGCGAGCAGCTCCAACAGCACCAGCCCCACCGCCGTGGGCGGGAGCACCATCGGGAGAGAGAGCAGCGTCTCGACGAGGCCCTTGCCTGCTCCCTGCCAGCGAGCCAGCCCATAGGCCACGGCGACCCCCACCGGCAGAATGAGGGCCGTGGCGAGCGCCGCCACCGCCAAGGAGAACAGAACGAGGGACAGCTCGCCGTCCATCACGGCTGGGATTTCCCCGGCAGGAAGAGGAAGCCGTACCGCTCGAAGGTGCGCTTCGCGGCGTCTCCTTGCAGGAAGCGCACGAAAGCGCTGCCCGCCTCGGGGGCCTTGCCCTTGGACAGCGCCGCCACGGGATAGACGATGCGAGGCCCCTCCGCCTCCGGCACGGTGAGCACCACACGCACACGCTTCGACAGCGCCGCATCCGTGGCATACACCACGCCGGCGTC
>Ga0190275_10002811_pt1 | contig 12355 bp, 7 predicted proteins | sample Popmic550T_FD_133745 | JGI IMG/M metagenome (GOLD analysis project Ga0190275, IMG submission 133745) | Populus adjacent soil microbial communities from riparian zone of Yellowstone River, Montana, USA - 550 T | ecosystem: Environmental > Terrestrial > Soil > Riparian zone > Trees stand | place... | reverse complement strand
CGAGACAGACTAGGCCGGTGGGCGCGAATGCCGTTCCCAATTCGCACGGTTGATGCAAATCGCACTGAGTTTGCGAGGCCATCAGACACGACGTGATTCCTGTCCAAACGCTGACACCGGACCCGCAAGCCGAGTTGCGTCGCGGGTTGCGCAGGCCAGTAGCCAGCCGAACGAGCGCGTGAGCATGAGCGCGCGCCTCGACGTCGTCATTACGTCGACGGCGATGTGAACGTTCGTTCCGACGTCCGGCCCGTTACTCGCGCACCAACGGCTGCAGCTCGTTCACCAGGCTCTGCACCCGGTCGATCGTGTCTCCTTCGCCGTGCTCCTCGAAACGAGCACTCAGCTTGCGATCGGGCGTGAGCTTGAAGCGCCCCTTCTGCTTGGCGACGAGCGCCACCAGACCCGCGATGTCCAGCGGCGAGTCGCTGCCGAGGTGCAGGGTGACGCGTGTCCTGGTCGCCTCGCAGCCGAGCACCCGCATCCGGCGCAGCTCGGGCTTGAGTGCCATCGCGCGGACGAAGGTGCGCGCCGCATCGGGGGCCGGACCAAAGCGGTCTTCCATCTCTTCGGCGATCGCTTCGACACCAGACTCGCTGCTCGCGCTGGCAAAGCGCTTGTAGAGCGACAGGCGCACGCCCACGTCGTCGATGTAGTCGTCCGGCAACAGCAGCGGCGTCTCGAGGTTGAGGTCGGGATCGACCTCGTGGGTGACCGGCTCGCCGCGCAGCTCGGCCACGGCTTCTTCGAGCATCTTCAAGAACAGGTCGAAGCCGACCGCGCTGACGGTGCCGCTTTGCTCCGCACCGAGCACATCCCCCGCGCCACGCAGCTCGAGGTCGAGCGAGGCGACTTTGAAGCCCGAGCCCAGCTCGGTGAAGCGCTCGAGGGCCGCGATGCGCAGGCGTGCCTCGTCGCTCATCGCACTCGGGGGAGGGGCGACCAGATAGCAATACGCACGCTCTTTGGAGCGTCCCACCCGGCCGCGTAGCTGGTACAGCTGAGACAGTCCGTAGGTGTCGGCGCGGTCGATGACCATGGTGTTGGCGCGCGGGATGTCGAGCCCACTCTCGATGATCGCCGTCGCGCACAACACGTCGTAGCGGCCGGCGACGAAGTCACCCATCACACGCTCGAGCAGCGCCTCGTTCATCTGCCCGTGGGCCACCGCAATGCGCGCCTCGGGCACCATCTCTTGAATGCGTGCCGCACGCTCGGCCAGCGACTCGATGCGGTTGTGCACGACGAAGGCCTGGCCGCCGCGCATCAGCTCGCGCTTGATCGCCTCGCCCAGCACGTGCGGATCCCAACGCGTGACGAACGTGCGCACCGCACGCCGATCGACCGGCGCTGTGGTGATCAGCGAAAGGTCGCGCAGGCCCGAGACCGCCATCTGCAAGGTACGCGGAATCGGCGTGGCGCTCAGAGTCAGCACGTCGACGGCGGCACGCATGACCTTGATGCGCTCTTTGTGCGTGACGCCGAAACGCTGCTCTTCGTCGACCACCAACAAGCCGAGGTTCTTGAAGTGCACGTCCTTGGACAGCAGGCGGTGGGTCCCGATGACGATGTCGACCGTGCCCCCCTTGATCGCGGCCAGCGTCTTTTGCTGCTCCTCTTTGGGCACGAAGCGCGACAGCGACGCGATGTTGAGCGGGTAACCCGACATGCGGTCGCGAAACGAGTTGGCGTGTTGTTGCGCGAGCACCGTGGTGGGACACAGCACCGCCACCTGCCGACCTGCCATCGCGACACGGAAGGCCGCGCGCATGGCGACCTCGGTCTTGCCAAAGCCGACGTCGCCGCACACCACGCGATCCATCGCGCGCTTCTTGGTGAGGTCCTCCATCACGTCGTCGATCGCGCGCGTCTGATCGGGCGTCTCGTCGAACTCGAAGCTGGCTTCGAACTCGGCGTACGTGCGGTCTTCACTGGGCAAGGGCGGCCGCTCGACGCCGGCGCGCTGCGCGTACAGCTTGAGCAAGTCGTCCGCCAGCTGCTTGACCTCGTCGCGCACACGCGCCTTGGTCTTGCTGAAGGTCTGTCCGCCCAGCTTGTCGAGCTTGGGGGCCTTGCCTTCGGCGCCCGAGTGCTTTTGGATCTGATTGAGCCGCGTGACCGGCAAAAACAGCTTGCCGCCCAGGTACTCCACCAGCAGCACTTCGACGCTGACGGGCTTCATGCCCTGCAGCTCTTCGTAGCGCGACAGCGGCATCTGCTTTTTTTCGAGGCCCAGGTAGCGGCCGATGCCGTGCTCGACGTGCACCACGTAGTCGCCCACCGCGAGTGCACTCAGGTCGTCGACGAAGGCTTCGCTCTTACTCTTTTTGTTCGCCTTGCGTGCCGCCGCAGTGCGCGCCGGCTTGTCTCCGAACACCTCGGTCTCGGTCACACAGGCGAGGCCCGCCGTGGCCAGCACGAAGCCGTGTGACAGCTCGCCGAGCACGATGCGAACCTTGCCGTCCATGGGTGCCCGGAGAGCTTCGGGCGTGAACGGCTCGACGCCGCGTGCGAGCTCGATGCCGTAGCCGCGAAACAGGCCCGCCATGCGATCGCCCTGCGTGCGTGTGCGTGCGGTGAGCAGCACTCGGAGGCCACTCTCGACGAAGCCGTGAAGGGTGTTGGCCAGCGGCGCCAGCGCATCGGCGCGACCGCCTTCTTTGCGTTGCTGCCTGAGCTGCGCGAGCAGACTGGCGTGGTCTTCGCCACCGAGTGAGGCCACCTGATCGGCCCGCATCGCCTCGAACACGGCCAGCGGTGACTCGTCGTCCTCGGGCGCGCCGGCGACCGCCAGGGTGTGCACCGACGCGATGGGATGCTTGTCGAGTGCCTCGCGCAGCGCGTGCACGGTGCTGTACAGCTGATCGACCTGAAACGACGGCGTGGACTGCGCGCTGCGATCGGCGTGGGCGCGCTCCCGCTCTTCGCGTGCTGCCGAGGCCACGGCCGTCGGGTCGACGATGACGCAGCGCAGGTCGGTCGGCAGGTAGTCGAACAGCGTCTCGAGCTGATCGTAGTAGCCAGGCAGTAGCGCCTCGATGCCGAGCACACTGCGCCCGGTCTCGAGCTCGTCGAGCAGCTCGTTGCGACGCTTGCTCGGCGTGTTGTACGAGTCGAACAGGTCGCTCACTCGCTCGCGCACGCGTTTTTTGCTCTGCGCATCGGACAGAGTCTGGCGCGCCGGATGCACGAACACGTGATCGATCTCGGCCAGCGTGCGCTGTGTGTCGGGGTCGAAGCGCTTGATGGAGGTGACGAGCTCGTCGTCCAGCTCGAGGCGCGCGGGTGCGTCGGCGTGCGGCGGGAAGAGGTCGACGAGTGAGCCTCGGACCGCGAACGTGCCGGGGTCTTCGACGATGGGCACGCGCAGATAGCCGCTGCCGATCAACAACTCGACCAGCTCGTCGCGGTCGACGATCTCGGCAACCCGGAGCTGACGCGAGCGCGCTTGCAAGACCGCACGCGGCGCCACCTTGCGCAGCAGGCCGCCCACGGGCGCGACCAGGAACTGCCAGGGGAGACCGTGCGCCAGATGACACAGCGCCGCGACCCGTTCCATGGATGACTTGCGGTCCGAGGCCACCTGCAAGAACGGCGTCGCGTCGGGCGTGGGAAAGCGCAGCACGGGCAGGCCGTCTTCGCCGGCGCTGGTGGGGAGCCCAAAGAAGCGCAGGTCCTGGGCACACGCCACCGCGCTGTCCTGATCGGCGGTGATCACGAGCATCGGTGGCGCGCCGCGGCGTGCGCCCTCGGTCAGCAGGAGGGCGAGCGCACTGCCAGGAAGACCCGTCAGGTCGACGCGCTCGCGCGTGGCGAGCCGACGGGCGGCCTCGAGAACCGTGGTGTTGGCGCGCGTGAGGCCCGCCTCGAGCACGAAGCGGTCGGGAGTGGGAACGATCGGCACCGACCATGGTGGTAGCCGCTGCGCGCGCGTGCGCAACGGTTCCCTACGCCCCTTCAAAAGCGCGGGCAGCAAGCACGACAGCTTGCCTAGGGCCGCCCGTCGAGTGGACCATTCCAGGGTGAACATCAACGAACTCCGCTGGATCGCAGGGGCGCTCGCGGTCGTCTCGGGGGCCATCGCGTGCGGTGACGAGGCTTCCGACCCGTGTCCCAAGATTGCAGTGGCAGGCGCCGTCCTGACGCCTGTCTTGGTGACCGGCTCGGCGCCGGTGCCCGCGGGAGGCACGCTGACCTCGGGCACCTACCACCTCACCCGCTCCGAGATCGTGCTGCGGGAAGGCGCTTCGACCGATGCGATGGTGGAGTGCACGGGATACGCCCAGTCGACGCGCCAGGAGACGCTGCGCCTCGAAGCCAACTCGCCCACGGACGGAGAGGTCGTGGCCGCCGCGCGCGAGAACGAGCCGACCGGCGTCGCGATCGAGAACGGCGCCTCGGGGACGTACTCCATCGCCGGGACCGCACTCACGCTGACGCTGCAGGGCACGTCGTGCGACACGACCATCTCGCCGCTGCTAGACGGCGGAACGGCCACGACCGTGGTGCCGAGCGACGCAAACACCACGCCCCTGGTCCGTCAGTTCACGGGCACGGAGACGACACTCGCGTTCGTCGAGCTGGCACTGGGCTCGGTCGAGGCGCCCGAATGTTGGGCCGTGTCGACGTACACCAAGCAGTGAGGCGCGACCTCTACAAAGCGAAACGGCCCGCGTCCAAAGGGGACACGAGCCGTTGCGTGCGAGCGCACAGAGTGCCGCGCAACTACGAAACTGCGCTCAGCTGACGCGCTCGAGGATGTGCGAGATGACGGTCGCGCCGGTGCCACCAATGTTCTGTGTCATGGCGAACGTGGGGTCCTTGACCTGATTGGGTCCGGCGCCGCCGGTGAGCTGCTGGAACGTCTCGACCAGCTGATACACGCCCGTGGCGCCGACCGGATGCCCGCGACCCTTGAGGCCGCCCATGGTGGTGATGGGCAGCTTGCCCTCGGTGCGGATGTCGCCTTCGATGCCCAGCGTCCAGCCGCGACCCTCGGCCGCGAAACCTGCCGCCTCGAGCGAGAGCACCGACATCACGGTGTACGCGTCGTGGCACTCGAAGATGTCGATGTCTTCGGGCTTGAGCTTGGCCTGCTCGTAAGCGCGCTTGGCCGAGCGCTCGACCCCGGCGAGGCGCAGCAGACGCTCGCGGTCGTCGAGACCGAGCGAGTCGGTGCCCACCGCGGACGCTCGGATCTTGACCACCGGCTGACCCTCGCTCGCGAGGCGCTTGGCGATCTCTTCGGAAACCAACACCACGGCGGCCGAGCCGTCGCAGATGGGTGAGATGTCGAACAGCTTGAGCGGACCTTCGATGGTCCGTGACTCGTTGTAGACCGTCTCGCTGATTTCCTTGTGGAACAGCGCGTTCGGATTGCGATTGGCGTTGCGGTGCGCGTTGATGGCGAACGGCGCGAAGACCGAGTTGCCGACCTTGTAGGTGTCCATGTACGCCTGCATCAGGCGGCCGTTGAGCGAGACGAAGGTGGCGCCGTGGCTGCCTTCCTTCTCCCAGTCCGAGGCCGTCGCCAGAGCGCGGGTGGTGCGCTCCTTGGCGGCGTGGGTCATGCGCTCCATGCCGCACACCACGACCACGTCGTGCGCGCCGCTCTGGATGGCCATGACGCCAAAGCGAGCTGCCGCACCGCCCGAGCCGCACGCAGCCTCGATGGTGGCCGCTTCGATGCCGCCGAGCCCGGCACTCTGGGCGATCAGCGCACCGATCTGCTGCTGCTCCGAGAGGATGCCGCTCAACATGTTGCCGACGTACAGCGCGGTCGGGCCGTCGAGACGGCTGTTTTGGATCGCACTGCGTACGGCGGCAGCCCCGAGCTCACGTACCTCGTCGGTACTCTGCTTGCTCACAGGTGTTTGACCAATGCCAGCGATGAACACGTTTCGCACGCCGTACCTCCTCGTGCCGACCCCTTTTACAAATCAACACGTATAGAGAGCTGTAGCAGAACGAATTGGCGCGATGCAAGGTAAACGTCCAGCCTATGCCCCTCTTTTCAACAGGCTAAACAAGCACGATTGATCGAGACTTTCCGGTCATCTTTTTCAATTTACTGCCCGAATACTCTCTGTAAATCCTGCGTAAATGACGCAGCTCGTCTACACCTGGGGCGCACTTTGCGACCATTCGGACAAGTGGAGGGACCACTGGCGCCGGCAACTTTGGCTGTCGTCACTGTGGGTGCTACACCGCGCCGCCACGGTGTCTCGAAGACTGAACTGACACGTCAGTCTAGTTTTCGGGTTCCCTTCCCCACGAACCCTCGCTAGCTTTCACCGGCTCAACCCCGGGGAGCCGCCGCTTGCCCACTATCAAGAACACGATCGAACCAAAATCGATCGGCTCTGCGACGGATCCCAAAGGAAACGTCCTCGCCGTCGACCCCGAGCGCGCCTCCAGGAGCTGCGCGTTTTTCCGCGTCGAAGGCACGCTCATCGATCGAGGAGCGCTGGCTGCCTCGGCCTACTTCGCCAGCAATGCGCAGGGCTTCACCGAGCGGGCCTTCCGCATCGGCGCGCTCGCGCTGGGTGCGCCTCTGTACGGCCTGCTCTCGCAGAGCGATCGCACGCTCGCGACCCGCGCCGCGTACGCCGCGCTGCGCCACATGTCCGAAGATCGCGTCGGCGAGTTGGCCGACGAGTACTACGAGGACGTGCTCAAAGAGCGCATCTACGAGCGTGGTCGCGAGCTGGTGAAGCAGGCCAAGCGCGACAAGCACCGCGTCGTGCTGGTGAGCGAGTCCATCGAGCAGGTGGTCTCGCGGCTCGCTGCGGAGCTCTCCGCGGACGACTACGTGTGCAATCGCCTCGAGTACGTGCGCGGCGAGGCCACCGGCAAGCTGCTCGACCCGGTGGTGGGCGGCCACGACGGCGGTGCCTTCGTGAAGCGCTACGCCGCCGAGCATGCGATCGATCTCACGCGCTCCGTCGGCTACGCGGCGTACGGTGCGGATCTCTTACTGTTGTCGAGTGTGGGTCGGCCGTGCGCGGTCAACCCCGACTTCGCTCTGCGTGCTGCCGCGCGCGACGCGGAGTGGCCCGTGCTCGAGTATCGCTGACCGCAGACGTCTTGTGTGTCGACTCGGGCTTGTTTAGGAAGCGGAGCGAGGGATCAATGACGGAGCCGCTATCGATTCACAAGGCGCTCGCGGGGCGCCACATCCTGTTCACGGGGGCGAGCGGCTTCCTGGGCAAAGTCTGGCTCACCATGATGCTGGACCAGGTGCCCGACGTGGGGCGCATCTACGTGCTCTTGCGCGGCAAAAAGAACCAGAACGCGCGTGCGCGCTTCGAGCAGATGGTCAACGACTCGTACGCCTTCTCGGGCCTGCACGAGAAGCACGGCGAGGCCTTCTCGCGCTTTCTCGCCGAGCGCGTCGAGGTGGTGCCGGGCGACGTCAGCCAGCCCGGTCTCGGCGTCGAGCCCGAGCTCGCCGAGCGCATCCAGCGGCAGCTCGACTTGCTGGTGCACTGTGCGGGTCAGGTCGACTTCAACCCCGAGCTGCACGAGGGCCTCGAGACCAACCTCGAAGGCACCATCCACGCGGCCGAGTTCGCGGCCAAGGCGCCCGATGCTGGCTTCGTGCAGGTCTCCACGTGTTTCGTCGCGGGCAACCGCGAGGGGCGCATCATGGAAGAGGCGCTCCCGAACTATGCGCCGCGTGACTGGGGCGCGGGCGGGTACGCGCCGAGCGGCAAGCCGTTCGACGTCGAAGCCGAGTACCTGCACCTCAAGCAGCTCGTGCGTCAGGTGGACGAAGACCTCAACAGCGATGCGGCCATTGCGCAGCTGCGCCAAGAGGTGGCCGAGGGCATCGCCGCCAAGGGACACGACCCGAGCAATCACGCCTTGATCGACCGCATCCTCAAGCGCGAGCACAAGGCGCGCCTGGCCGACCGTCTGGTGCAGGTTGGAAAAGATCGCGCGGCCGAGTGGGGCTGGCCCAACGTCTACACGTTCACCAAGAGCATGGGCGAGTCCATGCTGCTGTCGCGCTTCCCGCGCCTGCGCAAGACCTTCTTTCGTCCGGCGATCATCGAGAGCGCCCAGTCGTTTCCGCTGCCCGGCTGGAACGAGGGGCTCAACACGTCGGGTCCGCTGGTGTACTTCGCCGGCACCTGGTTTCGGCACCTGCCCGCGCGCAAGGACAAGCCGCTCGACGTGGTCCCGGTCGACTACTGCTGCGCCGCGCTGATCGCCGCGGGCGCCGCCTTGGTCGAGGGGCGCGCACGCGCCGTGTACCAGTGCGCGACCAGCGACCGCCACCCGCTGACGGTGGGCCGCGGACTCGAGCTCACCTCGCTCGCGCACCGCAAGTACTACCGCAACCACGGCGAAGACGCGATCGAGCGCATCCTGCTGTCGCGCTGGGACGGGCGCGTGGTGGGCGACGACCACTTCATGCGTGTCGACAACCTGCGTAAGGTCGCGCAGTGGCTGGCCGACGTGGCCAAAGACGCGCCCCAGGGCTTGCCCACGAAGTGGCGCGCCGAGCTCAAGAAGCTCAGCTCCAAGAGCGACCGCGTGGACCGCAAGCTCGGTCTTGTCGACAAGGTCATCGATACCTACAAGCCGTTCGTATCGAGCAACCGTCAGACTTTCTCCTGCGAAGAGCTGGTCGGTCTGCAGACGGCCGAGTCGTTCTTCCACTACGAACCCAAGAAGCTCGACTGGCGCCGCTACTGGATCGACCAGCACGTGCCGGGTCTTCGTCGCTGGTCGTTCCCGCTGATCGAGGGCACCAAGGTCGAAGTGTACAGTCCGAAGTTTCCAGTGCGGCTCCCGGAGCTACTGGCGCCGGGCTTCGGCGGCAGCACTCGTGTGACCGAGACCAACAAGCGACGCGCCCGCACGGCGCAGGCATCAGGGGCAGCCGAATGACCATCTTTCTTACCGGCGCGACCGGCTATCTCGGCTCCTACGTGGCCAACGGTCTGCTGCGCGAGCACGGACAAAAGCTCGCGCTTCTGGTGCGCGCCAAGAACAAAGAAGAGGGGGCCAAACGCCTGTGGCAGTCGCTGCAGATGCACATGGACTTCCCGACGTTCTACGAGCAGCTCAACGACCGCATCGACATCTATCTCGGCGACCTGACGGACAAGAACTTCGGTCTCGACGACGCGACCTACAAAAAGCTCGCCCACGAGATGACCAGCGTCATTCACTGCGCGGCGTCGCTCAACCGTAAGTCCAACAAGGCGTGTTTCAACGTCAACCTGCGCGGCACACTCGAAGTGCTCAAGCTGGCGCGCCTCGCGCAGGACCACCACGGTCTGCGTCGCTTCAGCGACGTGTCCACCGTGGCCATCACGGGCGAGGTGAGCCACACGAACGTGCTCGAAGACCGCGCCGTCGACTGGAGCAAGAGCGACTTCGACCCGTACTCGCGCACCAAGAAGTTCTGTGAGCACATGGTGCACGAGCTCTTGCCCGACGTGCCGGTCACGGTGTTCCGTCCGAGCACGGTGCTGGGTGACAGCCGCCGGCCCGAGACCACGCAGTTCGACATGGTGCGTGCCTTCGTGTTTTTGGCGAAGCTGCCGGTGGTGCCGCTCGACAGCAAATGGAAGATGGACATCGTGCCGGCCAACTACGTGGGTGCTGGCATCGTGGCCGTGCACATGCAGGACAAGCCCGAGCACGGCGCGTACAACCTGAGCACCGGCGTGGACTCGCCGACGTATCAGCAGATCTGCGACGCTCTGCAAAAGGCCAACATCGGCTCGCGCCGTGTGTTTGCGCCGCAGCTGGTGCCCACGTTCGACAAGCTGGTCGATCGCTTGATGGACACGCCGCGCAAGTGGGGCGTGGCGCCCGCGGCGTCGCTGATGAAGGTGTTCCTGCCGTACCTCACCTACGACACGGTGTTCGACAACTCGCGCATCCAAAAGGTGCTCGGTGCGGCGCCGACTCCGTTCCCGGACTATTGCTCGGCGCTGTTCAAGTTCGCGACCGAGGGCAACTTCAAGTACCCGTACAAGCCGTGGCCCGAAGACGCCGCAACTGCTGCGCGTCGTTCGCCCCGCACCAACGGCGTCGCGTTAGCTGGAGTGTGAGGCGTGGGTTTTCTCGATGCAGTCAACAAGGCGCTCGATCCTGACCGGGCGCTTCAGGTCGTCGTCGACGGTCTGATCGAAGCCGCTGGCGCGCGTTATGCGCTCGACCAGTCGCCCGCGAAGTATCAGGCCGGCGCACCCCTCAAGCTCTTTTTCGCGGGCTACGGCGGCACACGCAACACCGGGGCCGACGTGCGGGTCGAGGAGATGATCCGTCAGGTCCGCCACGTGCTCGGCGACGACGAGCTCGAGCTGACCATCTCCACGGTCGACGGTGCGCTGACAGCTGGATACTTTCGCACCACCAAGCAAGTCACCATCCCGGCCATCTTCCCCAAGTTCCTGTTCGACGAGGTGCCCAAGCACCATGGCGTGATCGCGTGCGAAGGCTCGATGTTCAAGAGCAAATTCGCCAGCGCGCTGACCACGTACATGGCGGGTGCACTCGGCATGGCCGGCGCCGAGGGCAAGCTCAGTGTCGGTTACGGTGCCGAAGCCGGCGAGATGGCGCCCAGCCTGCGCCGCTTCGTCGAAAAGCACTGCCGGAACAGCTTCGTGATGTGCCGCAACGAGCCGTCGCGCGGGGTGCTCGACCAGCTCGGCATCCGCAACGTCAGCGGTGCGGACACGGCCTGGACGTTCACGCCGTCGCCGCTGCCACGGGGAGCTGCGCTTCTGCGCGAGCAGGGCTGGGACGGAAAGACGCCCGTGCTGGCCATCTGCCCCATCAACCCTTTCTGGTGGCCGGTCAAACCCGACCTGCTCAAGACGGCGGCCTTCCGGCTCTCCGGGCAGTATCGGCGAGAGCACTACAAGAGTGTCTACTTCCACCCGGCCTCGGCGGAGATCGACGACAAGTTCGACCGCTACTGCGCGGCCATCGCGGGCGCCGTCAACGCGTTCCGCAAAGAGAAGCGCGTGTTCCCCATCCTGGTGGGCATGGAGCAGCTCGACCGCCGCGCCTGCAACGAGGTGGAGTCGCGACTCGACGAGCGCGCGCCGCTGTTCGTGAGCGACGAGCTCAACATGTACGACCTGGTCAGCGTGCTTTGGAACTGCAAGCTGATGGTCTCGTCGCGCTTTCATGCGATCGTCACGTCGATGCCGGCGCTGGTGGCATCGGGCGGCATCACCATGGACGAGCGAATCCGCAACGTCATGGCGTCGCGTGGACACGACGACCTGTCTCTGGAGTGCGACGACCCCGAGCTCGAGGCGCGCACGCTGCAGATGCTGCGTACGCTCGACAGCGAGGGCGAGCGCGTCCGTGACGAGATCGCCCGCACCGTGCCCACCCAGCTCAAGCTGATGGGACAGATGGGCATCGACTTCGTCGACGAGGTCGCGCGCGTGTATCCAGACTTCCCGCGCCGCGATCTGCCGCGCACCTGGGAAGCCCACCTTCCGACGTTGCCCGCATCGCTGCGCTCGATCATGGAGAAGCACGCGTGACCTTCGACCCCCCGCCGTACACAGCCGCCTCGGACGCAGGCATGGAGACGTACGCATGAACTTCCTCGAAAAGATGTACCAGAGCCTCGAGCAGGCCGGCGACAGCCCTCTGTTGATCGAGGTCAAGGGCAAGCAGCTGGTCGACACGTCCGGCAACCAGCTCAAGCAGCTGGTCAACGCCGCGCGCGGCTTACTGTCCGCCCGAGACGTGTCGCCAGGTGATCGCGTCGCGCTCATCGCGCACAACTCCGCGCGCTGGGCGGCGGCGGACCTCGCCATCCTCGGCGCCGGGGCCATCTGCGTGCCCATGTACGACCGGCAAGCGCCGCGCGAGCTCGCGGGCATGCTCGACAACTGCGAAGCCAAGGTCGTGCTCGTCGACACGGCCAAGCTCAAGGCCGAGCTCGAGGCCGTCTGGACGTCCAACGGTCGTGTCGTGACGTTCGATGAGGTGTTCTCGCAGCGCCACGTCTTCGCCGCGCCGGTGCCGCGTGAGCCGAGTGACCGCGTCACCATGATCTACACCTCGGGCACCAGCGGGGAGCCCAAGGGGGTGTTGTACACGGTGGCCAACGTCGACTTCATGCTCGCGCAGACCACCGAGGGGCTGCGCACCATGGTGGGCGATCGCAAGGGCCACGACCGCGTGTTCCACTACCTGCCGCTCTGCTTCGCCGGCTCGCGCATACAGCTGTGGTCGCAGCTCGCGCGCGGCAACCCGCTGATGTTGTCGACCGACCTCAACAACCTGGTCGAAGAGCTAGGCACCGCGCAGCCGCACTACTTCCTCAACGTGCCCACGCTGATCGAGCGCATTCGCACCGGCGTCG
>Ga0190275_10002810_pt1 | contig 12356 bp, 13 predicted proteins | sample Popmic550T_FD_133745 | JGI IMG/M metagenome (GOLD analysis project Ga0190275, IMG submission 133745) | Populus adjacent soil microbial communities from riparian zone of Yellowstone River, Montana, USA - 550 T | ecosystem: Environmental > Terrestrial > Soil > Riparian zone > Trees stand | place... | reverse complement strand
CCGTTCGTGATGAATTCGCGCGAGGAGGTGCTCCAGGCCGTCGCCGACTACCAGGCCGGTCGTCTGGGCAGCATCCCGGCCGTGCACAACACTCCGACGACGCTCATCCAGACCGACCGACCCACCGCGAGCGACCCCGGCTGATCCCGCGACCGGGGCTGAGCGCCGGGTCGCGCCACCGTCGGTCTGCGATACTGCCGGCCCATGCGACTCCGACCCAACCCGCCGCGTCTCATCACGGTCGCGATCGCCCTCGCGCTGGGCGTGGTTGGCTTCGTCTTCCTCTGGCCGATCGAGCCGTTGCTGCCCCTCCTCGACCCCGTTCAGACGGTCCTGGGCGGCGTTGGCATCCAGGTTGACCGGGAGCTGGCCTACCTGGCGTTGTTCGCCTGCCCGACGCTGCTCGTCGTCGGGTCGCTGCTCCCCGGGATCTAGGCGTGAACCGGACGAACTTCGCGCCGACGGCCCGCACGATCATCGTCGCGCTCGTGCTGATCGTCGTCGGGCTGCTCGGGACCTACGGGACGGTCGTGTCGGACCAGGTCGGGATCCTCTCGTTCGTCGCCGCGACGATCCTCCTCGTCCTCGGGATGCTGTTCCGGAGGATCTGAGCCAGGATCAGCCGAAGGCCCCCACGATCGTGGTCTCGCCCGGCGCCAGGACGCGCAGCTCCGTGGCCGGTGCGAGGCTCGAGCACGCCGTCCTGAAACGCACCGCCGGCCGCTCCTGCGGTCCACCCCATACCCTCGCCAGTCCGGCCGGGTACAGCGTGCCCCAGTGGATGGGCACGACGACTCGGGCGCCGATCATGTCCGCCAACCTGGCTGCACCGCGCGGCCCGAGGTGCCAGGGCGCCGAGTGCGGTCCCCAGCTGCCGATCGGGAGGAGCGCGACGTCCACCCGCCCGGCCAGGGCCCGCAGGCCGGCGAATGCCGACGTGTCGCCGGCGAAGTAGACACTCGGCGCGCCCTCCACGAGGTAGCCCACCACGCCGGCCGACGGATAGCGCGGCCAGCGCCCGTGGTGCGCAGGAACGGCCGTGATCCCGAGGCCCCCGATCTCCGTCCGTTCGTCGGCGGCGAGCTCCCGGGCGCGGAGGCCCATCCGCTTCACGGCCCTGCCGAGACCGGGCGGCACGATCACGAGCGGGTCGCCGTCCAGCCCGGCGAGCGAGCGTCGGTCGAAGTGGTCGGGATGAGCGTGCGACAACAGGACGGCATCGACCCGGCCGATGGCGTCGATGTCCACCGAGCGCCCTCGACGACGCAGCGGCCCCAATCGGTCGCGCAGGAAGGGATCGGTCAGGAAGCGCAACCCGCCGAGCTCGAGGAGCACCGTCGAGTGGCCGACCCAGGTGAGGCGCAGGGGTTCAGGCACCCAGGATGGCGCGCCAGCCGCGCCGTTCGCGGGTCGCCTTGCGGCGCGGCGCCCGGGTCGCGATGTACAGCGCCCCGGCGACGGCGCCGATCCAGGTGCCGATGATGTCGTCCATCGTGTCCTCGTACGTCAGGTCCATCCCTGTCTGGCCGAGCCGCCACGCCAGGTACTCGAGTGTCTCCCAGAGCGTCTCACCGGCGATCGCGATGGCGCCCCCCGCCAGGGCCGCCTGCCATCGCTTGTCGACGTGGGGCGCGATCAGGGAGCCGCTGACGCCCGCCAGGATGGCGGCATTCGCCACATGAACCGCGTCATCGACCCGGACGCGCTCGTACACCCCGAACGCATTGCCCGCGGCATCCGCGAGCAGCGGCACGGTGACGGCGAGGTCCAGGGACCGCGGGTAGGGATCGCGCGGACCCGGCAGCACGCGCCAGGCGATGGGCACGAGCAGGAGCGCGGCCGTGTAGCCGACGGCCCGAGTCCGGATCGCCTTGCCGCGCAGCCGTGGTGAGGCGTGGTTGATCAAGGCATCGACGCCGAACCCGATCGTGGCGACCTTGGCGGCCAGCGTCACGGCGTCGAGCACGCGGTCAGCGCGACTCGTCGGCTGGCGGTCGAGGGTGAGGTTCACGGTCGGGATAGCCTCCATCCGGTGGACTCACAGCAGCGGTCCAGGCCCCTACCGTACCGTTGCACGCGTGAAGCAGGTGTCTCGGCGCAGGGGCCGGCCTGTCAGGTGACGATCCGTTTACGCGCGTCCACGCCCCCGATGCCGCGCTCGGCGAGTACCGCAGTGAACCCCTCGAGATCGTCGACCGTCACGTACAGCGCCGGGACCCGGAAGGGCGCCACCGGGACACGCTCCACGAAGTCGAGCCGAACACCGCCACGGTGCGACCCACCGAAGGTGAGGTCGCCGTGGCGCACGCTCCTGCGCACGCCGATCGCCGTGATCCAGAGCCACGGCCCTTCGATGCGCCAACGGGCGATGTTCGACAGCGGCGTCACGGCCCGGAACCGGCCGAACCGGGCCTCCAGGTCGTCATCGCGAAGCTCGACCCAGGCGTCGTCAGGACCCCCGACGCCGAACAGGCGGAGCAACGGTCGGGATCGAGCCCCGAGCCGGATCGGGAAACGCAGCGGAGCCATGTCCTGAGCCTAGTGCAACGGAGACGACTGAGCAGCGCGACGCGCCCGCCAGCCGATATCCGGCGTCTGCACCCCGGACCACCGCTCGATTGCCGCGGAGGGGTCTGGCGCGCACCCTCGGATCGATGGCATTCATCGACACCCCGAACCGGCACCCTGACGTCGCCGAACTACGACGCTTGCTCGTGATCCTGTCCGTGCTGGCGACCGCGTTCGGCGTCTTCAACGTGCTGATGGGATTCGTCTGGTCCGACTCGGGCGCTCGACTCGGCGGGACCATCCTCGTCGTCGCGGGAATCGCGTTCGCCGCGCTGCGGCTCTCCATCGAGAAGGTGCGCCTGGACATCACCGTCGGCAGCATCGTGACGACCGTGCTCGTCACCGGGGTCGCGCTTGCCGTGATCCAACCCATCTACTCGGTGTTCGCCATCATCCCCTTGCTGGCCGTCGGCGTGGCGCTGCCGTACCTGCGCGGGCCGGTCCTGGCGACCATCATGGCCGTGGCCTGGGCCGTGACCGTCGGGATCTCCTACCTGCTCCAGACGAGCAGCTACGTCAGCCTCCTCTCGCCGGAAGCCGAGGCGGTCTTCCGATTCGGCGGGTTGATCGGCGCGGTCGGGGTGTTCCTGCTGCAGCTGTGGCGGTTCAGCAGCCGCCTGCACGCGGCGCTCGACCAGGCCACGGCCGCCGAGCGCTCGCGAGCGGACAGCGAGACCCGGTACGGCGCCCTCGTGGACCGCCTCGCAGGCGTCGTCTACATGTCGTCGCGCGGGGCGGACATGCCGATCTACTACGTGAGCCCGCAGATCGAGGCGATGATGGGCTATACCCCCCAAGAATGGCTCGCGGATTCCGACGAATGGATCCCGGGCTATGGGCTGTGGGCCTCGCGCATCCACCCGGAGGATCGTGAGCGCGTCCTCGTGGAAAGAGCGGACCGACTGACCGTCGCCGATTCCCATACCTGGGAGTACCGACTGCTCACGAAGGACGGACGCGAGCTCTGGGTCCGCGATGACAAGACGGTCGTGCAGCGCCATGCGGACGGCCAACCGAAGGTCATCCAGGGGTTGATGGTCGACATCACCGAGCAGAAGCGCCTCGAGGCGCAGCTTTCGCACCAGGCCTTCCACGACGCCCTGACCGGCCTCCCCAATCGGACCTACTTCACCGAGCAGGTGACCGCCGCCATCGCCCGGGCCCGCCGTTCAGGCCAGGGCATGGTCGTCATCTACCTCGATCTCGACGACTTCAAGGTCGTCAACGACACCTTCGGCCACGGGGTCGGGGATCGCCTCCTCGTCGAAGTCGCGCGGCGGCTCCGCGCGACGGTACGCGCGAGCGATCTCGCGGCGCGCGTGGGCGGCGACGAGTTCAACCTGCTCCTGGAAGGGTTCACCGACGAGATCGCTGCCGACGACATGGTGCGACGCGTCCTCGTGGTCCTGTCCGAGCCATACCGATTGGAGAACCATGTCGTGCACATCCGCGCGACGGCGGGCATCGCCGGCCTCGGCAGCGCCGACTACACGGTCGCGGATCTTCAGCGCAATGCCGACGCCGCGCTGTACGAGGCCAAAGCCGAGGGCAAGTCGCGCCAGGCATGGTTCGATCCAGCGATGGGAGCCCGTGCCTCCGCCCGCGTCCAGATCGAGAACGGCCTGCGCCGGGCGCTCGAGCTGGGGGAGATCGAGGTCGCGTACCAGCCGGTCGTCGACCTGCGGACCGGCGCCATCGCGGGCGTCGAGGCCCTGGCGCGCTGGCGACACCCGGAGCGCGGCACGGTCCCACCGTCGGAATTCATCCCGGTCGCCGAGCGTGCCGGACTCATCGTGGAGCTCGGGCGCTTCGTGCTCAAGGAGGCGTGCCTCGCGAGCGTCCGACTGGCGGCCGCGGCGGGACACCAGCCGGTGCCGGTCAGCGTCAACGTGTCCGCCCGTCAGATCGTCGACGCCGACTTCCTGACCGACGTGCGCTCCGCGCTCGACGCATCCGGTCTAGCGGCGGAACACCTGACGCTCGAGTTGACCGAGAGCATCCAGATCCTCGAAGGCGAGCGCACCGACGAGGTCGTCGCGGCCCTGGACGATCTCGGCGTGCACCTCGCGATCGACGACTTCGGCACGGGCCACTCGTCGCTCAGCTACGCGCGGCGCTTCCCCGTGGATGAGCTCAAGATCGACCGCTCGTTCATCGACGGCCTGGGCCGCAGCCGCGAGGACGCGGCGATCGTCACGGCGGCCATCGCGTTCGCCCGCGCGCTCCACCTCGCCGTCACCGCCGAGGGGGTCGAGACTCCGGATCAGGCCATCCGCCTCCGGGCGCTCGGCTGTGACCGGGCTCAGGGATATCTGTTCGCACGGCCTATGGACGAGGCGGCCCTCACGGCCATCCTGGCCGAGGACGGCCTGTTCGCCCTCACGGATCCCGCACCCCGACTGCGGGCGGGCTGACCGAGGCGTCCGGTATCGTGGGATTTGATGGCATCGCCAACGCCCGCGGTCAGACTCCGACCGTACACCGACACCGACCGCTGGCTGACCGAATCGATCGAGACGAGCCCGGTCATGATGGCCGACCTGGGCGGCCCACTTCCCGCCGCCGACATCCCGGGCGTCCATGCCCGACGGCTGGAGGGTATGGCTGCGGACCGGCTGTGGTACTTCACCGTGGAACTGCATCCGGAAGGCGAGGCGGTCGGCACGATCTGCCTGTGGTCGGATGCCGTCGAAGGCGGACAACGCAGCGAGGCCGGCTGGGCGATCCTCAAGGACTACCAGGGTCGGGGGATCGCGACGGAAGCCCTGCGCCTGCTCCTGGCCCGTGCGCGCAAGGACGGACGGTGGGGAGACATCCACGCGTTCCCAGGCGTCACGAACGGACCCTCCAACGCCGTCTGCCGGAAAGCCGGTTTCGCGAACATCGGAGAAGAGACGGTCATGTATGCGGGCCGGGAGCTTCGCTGCAACCACTGGGTCCACCTCGATGGCGGTGCGGGGCAGGCCGGCTGATCGTGGTGCGGTCGTCCCTGCCGGCACGAGCGTGGTCACCCTGAGAGAGCGCCCCCATCCACCCGCCGAGAACGGGGCTTGTCATGAGGGCGCCCGGATGTCACACTCCGCCGACGATGCACCGTCACGCGACCGCCATGCGCCGCTGTCTGTGTCCCACCCACGCCGAGCAGGGCAGGTGGTGTATCTAGGCGTGCGATCCGCATAACCCGCACGCCGCTCACCCACCGGACCCCTGCACGGCAGGGGTCTTCGTTCGTTCTGGACACCACCGATCATCACTGAGGGACACACCGACATGACCATCCTCCACGAGATCGCGAGCACGACTCCGACGATCTCCACGACCGAGCTCCGTGACCGCCTGGGCGATCCCGACCTCACCGTCATCGATGCACGTCCGCTGACGGGCTACAACGGTTGGCGTCTCGGCGACGAGGCGCGCGGCGGCCACCTGCCTGGTGCAGTCGCGTTCCCGAGCGCCTGGCTCACGAGCGTCGACGCGCCGGAGATCCGCCGGATCTTCGACGAGAAGGGCGTCATCCCGGGGCGCGACGTGGTCGTCTACGGCGCCGACGCCACCGATGCTGAAGCCGTCGCCGCCGGACTGGCCGCTCTCGGCATCGAGGATGTACGGGTCTATGCCGACGGCTTCACGACGTGGGCGGCGGACCCCGAGCTTCCGCTCGAGCGCCTGCCGAAGTACGACAAGCTCGTCCACATCGACTGGCTCCGCCAGGTTCTTGCGGGGGAACGTCCCGAGGCCGCGCCCGAGGGCAGGTTCCTGCTCTTCCACGTGAACTTCGGGGTCCCCGAGGAATACGCGGAGGGCCACATCCCGGGCGCCCAGTACCTCGACACGAACTGGCTCGAGGATCCGGCCGACTGGAACCGCCGCTCGCCGGAGGTCCTCGAGACGGCGCTGCGTGCCCTGGGGATCACGCACGACACGACCGTCGTGGTCTACGGTCGCGACACCGAGGGCCAGGCCAACGAGAAGTGGCCGGGTCGTCGGGCCGGCCAGATCGCCGCGACCCGTGCGTTGATGATCCTGCGCTACGCGGGCGTCGACGACGTCCGGCTGCTCGATGGCGGGTACGACTGGTGGGTCCGCACCGGGAACCCGCTCCAGATCGATCCGGTCGAGCCGACGTCCGTGGCCGATTTCGGGGTGCAGATCCCGCTGCGACCCGAGGTCATCGTCGACATCGACGCGGCCAAGCAGATCCTGGCCGACCAGGAAGGCGCCGCCCTCGTCAGCATCCGCACCTGGCGCGAGCACATCGGCAACGTCAGCGGCTACAACTACATCGGCCCGGCGGGCCGGATCAAGGGCGACGTCTGGGGCAACTGCGGCACGGACGCCTACCACATGCAGCACTACCGCAACGTCGACAACACGATGCGCGCGTACCCCGAGATCGCGGCCAACTGGGCCGAGGCCGGGATCACCGCCGACAAGTGGGTCGCGTTCTACTGCGGCACCGGCTGGCGGGCCAGCGAGACCTGGTTCTACGCGTACCTCCAGGACTGGCCGCGGATCGCGGTCTATGACGGGGGCTGGTTCGAATGGAGCCAGGATCCCATCAACAACCCGATCGAGATCGGTGAGCCCGTGGAGGAATCGGCCGCGTAGCAGCGTTGCCGGGCTGCCCGGCATCGCCGTCCGGCGGCGGGTAGGCTCCGTCCATGCCTGCCGCCGACCCCAAGCTCCGGCTCGCGATCGTCGGCGCCGGTGACGTCGCCTATCGGCATTACCTGCCCGCGCTCGAAGGCGTGGCCAGCCAGGTCGCGATCACCGCGTTCGTCGACCCTCGGCCGGGGGCCGCAGGACGTGCAGCGGCGAGCGTTGCCGGCTGGTCGCCCGGGGCTGCTGCCTACACCGATCTCGACGCGATGCTGGGCGACGGCGTCGCAGACGCGGCGATCGACCTGGCGCCGGCGCCGCAGCACGGACCCATCAACGTGGCCATCCTCGGGGCCGGTCTGCACCTCTATTCCGAGAAGCCGCCGGCAGGCAGCGTCGCGGAGGTCGACTCGCTGATCACCGCAGCCGCCGAGCGTGGCGTGCGGTTCCTGTGCGCCCCCGGCGTGGCTGTCACGCGCCGCTTTCGTTGGCTTGCCGAGCTCATCGCCTCCGAGCGGTATGGCCAGCCGACACTGGCCGTCACGCACCACGCCGATCCCGGCCCGGCCGCGTGGCGCGAGTACACCGGCGACCCGACCCCGTTCTATCGTGAGGGCGTCGGGCCCGTCTTCGACCACGGCGTGTACCGGCTGCACGCGCTCACGATGCTGCTCGGCCCGGTGGCGCGGGTCCAGGCGATGGGCGCGATCGCGACCCCGACGAGGGTCGTCCGCGGTGGTCCGCTCACGGGCCGCAGCATCGACGTCACGACACCGGACCACGTCCTGATCAACCTCCACTTCGTGCGGGGGGCGCTGGGCCACCTGCTGGCGAGCTTCGGAACGCCCAGTTCGCTCGCGCCCTGGCTCGAGCTGCATTTCCCGATGGCTACCCTGAGCTTCAGTGGCCCTGGATACGACGAGGACGACCCGGTCAGCCTGTACCTGGACGACGACGGTCCGAATGCCAGTGAAGGCTGGCAGCACGGCATCGAGATCCCGAAGGACGGCATCGGTGTCGTCGAGGCGGGTGCGCGCCACTTCATCGCGGCCCTTCGCGGGGAGGCCGAACCGGTCCTGACCGCCGAGCACGCCCGCCACGTCCTCGAGGTCACGCTCGCGGCGTACGCATCGATCACCGACGGGCGCTCGCACGCCATCGAGACGACCTTCTAAGGGATCGACCAGGGTCAGGCATCGGCGCGTCCCGGTCGGCGCAGCAGGGGGTCGACGCGGGCCATCCAGCCCAGGGCCGGAACCCGTCCCGCCGCCTGCCCAACGAGATCGGTGGCCTCGGCCGTTCGTCCCGCCACCGACAGGATGCAGGCGCGCGCATAGAGCACGTAGGGATCATCGGCGGCCTGATCGGGCAACGAGTCCAGTTCGGCGGCCGCTTCTGCGTGCCGGCCGAGCTGCGTCAAGCACGCCGACAGCTCCGCCCGCGCGCGCGGGAGGTGGGGTCGGGCGGGAGCGGCACGGAGGAGCAGCTGCAGGGCGGCGTCTGGTCTCCCCGACAGGCGCTCCGCGATCGCTGCGGCCTCGAGCAGCTCGCTGTGGTCGGGCGCCTGGGCGAGGGCACGCTCAGCCCGCATCACGCTCTCGTCGAAACGACCGAGCTGGGCCAGTGCCAGGGCCGCGGTCTCGTGACCGGCGACCATGTTGGGACCCGAGGTGATCAACACGTCGGCGTGGCGCAAGGCCTCCTCTGGATAGCCCGCCACGACCTCCAACGCCGCCTCGAGCCCCCGAAGGTGGGATGCATCCGACCGCGACAGCCCGGGCCGGTCGAGCTCGGATCGGATGAGCTCGAGCCCGCGCTCGTACTGGTGATCGTTGAAGAGGCCGACGAATTGGGCGCCGACGTCATACATCCCGACGGCCGGCAGCGCCATGAGGGCGGCCACGTCGGATGCCGCTTCATCCAGGCGCCCGAGCTCCCGACGGGCGACGGATCGGCCTGCCAGGGCTCGGGAATCGCCGGGCATTCGTTCCAGGACGCCGTCGTAGAACGCTTTGGCCTCCTCCCACCGGGTCAGCTCGAGCAGGGCGATCCCGTAGGCCACCAGCGCCTCACGGTTCGTCGGATCGTCGCGCATGGTCTTCTTGGCCAGCGTGAGGGCCTCTTCGGTACGGCCCAGATCCATCAAGACCATCGGGGAACCGATCGCTGACGTGATCCGGATCACGTTGAAGAGGACGATGACGACCACGAAGGCGGCGATGTCCAACCGTCCCAGGACGAGCGCGCCGATGACGACCGCGAGGAACGCCAGGACCCCGATGATCCAGCCGAGGGCGCCAGCCGTACGCCCAGTCGCAACGAAGACCAGGCCGTTGAGGATCACGTTGCCGTCGAGGCCGCCGAGCGGCAGCAGGTTGAGCAGGCTGAGGCCGACCGTCAGGAGGATCGCATCGTTCAGGACCTGGCTCTCGGCGATCTCCGGCGGCACGAGTCGAGCCAGCGCAGTCAACGCCAGCCCGATGGCCAGCCCGACCGCGGGCCCTGCGGCGGACACGACGACCTGCCGGTTGACGCCGTGGTCACCACCCCGGGTCTCGCCACCGCCTCCGTGCAGCGTGATCGTTGGCTGATCACCGAGCGCCTGCAGCGCGATGGCATGACCGGCCTCGTGGGCGAGGACGGCGATCAGTGCGAGGGCCACCCACCCGAGCACGGAGCCAGGGCTCCCGTGGCTCACCAGCCCGATGGCCGCCATCGTGAGCACGAAGTCAGCGCGGACCTCGATGGGCACGCCGAAGAGCACGACACGGAGAAACGGCACGACCCCCACGGTACGCGACGGCTACGGGTTGCTATACGGGCGTAATCCCACCCGATCCGGCCGTGACTCCCCGCACCCCGGCCGCCGCGCACTATCGGGCGATGAACGATCGCGCCCGCCAGCCCGGTCCGGACAAGAGCCCGTCCGGCCCGCGCGAAGCGAACGACCCGGGCTCCACTCGCTACGGCACGAACTCGGGCTCCGGCTCCAACGAGCCGAAGCACCAGGAGCGCAAGGAGACCGATCGGGGCTTCGAGCCTCGACAGGGCGGCGACCAGACCCGCCCGCAGCCGAGTGAGGACCGCCAGGTCGGCGAGGGCAGCCAGGACGCCGGCCGATGAAGGGCAAGCCGGCACCCGAAGGCCGCGAACGAGAGATCCCCGCGCCGAAGGCCGACCCCGCGATGCGCGAGACCGACGATCACGTCATGGGCCAGGCCCCGCGCGGTGGCGCCCAGCCGGTCGAGGACCTCGATCCGGGGGTCGACCCCGAGCACATCAAGTCACCCTCGCAGGGCGTCCGCCCGGAGCGCTAAGGCCAGATCCTACGCACCGCGGGCCGCCGCGAGGATCGCGGCGAGGGACCGGTCGATGTCCTCCTCGGTCGTCGACCAGTTGATGATCGAGATCCGCATCGCCGCCATGCCGTGCCACGTGGTGCCCGACAGCCAGCACGTCCCGTCGGCCTGGACCCGCGTGATGACCTCACGTGTCCGGGCGTCGGCATCCCCACCGTCAGCGGGTCGGAAGCGGACGAGGACCTGGTCGAGGACGACGTCGTTGAGGATCTCGATCCCCTCGCCGGCATCCTGCAGTCCGTCGGCCATGCGTTTCGCCAGCCGACAGGAACGCTCGACCATCTCGCGAACGCCCTCCCGGCCGAGCGATCGGAGCGCCGCATAGGTCGGGAACCCGCGCGCACGCCGCGAGTACTCGGGGACCCACCGGAACTCATCGCGCTCCGCGGACCCGTAGACGATGTAGGCCGCGCCCTGCGGCGACAGGGCGGCGGCGTGGGCGCTCGGATCGCGCACGAACGCATAGCCGCAGTCATACGGCACGTTGAGCCACTTGTGGCCGTCGGTCGCCCACGAGTCGGCGCCCTCGTGGCCGTCGAGGAGATCGCGGTACTCGGGGCTCGCGGCCGCCCACATCCCGAACGCCCCGTCGATGTGGATCCAGGCGCCGGGGCGCCGGTCGCGGATGAGCTCGATGGCCGGTCCGATCGGATCGAAGGAACCCGTGTTCACGTTCCCGGCCTGCAGGCAGACGATCAGCGGGTCGGTCCCGGTCGGAAGGGCGGTCTCGAGCGCATCCAGCCGCATGCGACCCTGATCGTCGGTCTCGACCGGGATCACCCGCGAACGGCCCATCCCGAGGTACTGCAGAGCGGTCGGGATCGTGGCGTGCGCTTCCGAGCCCACGACGACTGCGATCTCCGGGGCGCCGAACAACCCGCGCTCTTCGACATCCCAGCCGGCCTGCTCGAGGACACGGTGGCGTGCGGCGGCCAGACACGTGACGTGGGCCATCTGGCAGCCCGTCGTGAGGCCGATGCTGGTGCCGTCGGGCAGGCCCAGCAGGTCCACCATCCAGGATCCGACCACCTCTTCGACGACCGATGCCGATGGACCGGCGGCGAAGAGCCCGGCATTCTGGTCCCACGTGGACGTCAGCCAGTCCGCCGCGAGCGCGACGGGCAACGATCCGCCGATGACGAATCCGAAATAGCGCGATCCGGCCATGGCGACCACGCCCGGCTCGGCATTGCGGGCCAGATCCTCGATGACCTCGGTCGCCGGCGTGCTGCCGGCGGGCAGGGGACCACCAAGGTCGGCCAGGAGCGCGTCGCGCCCGGTTCGTGGCATCACCGGCCGCTCGTCCAGCGACTCCAGGAAATCGGCGGCGAGTTCGGCCGTCCGCTGCAACAGCACGCGGTCCGTCGACCGCCTGGTCGAGCCCTTCACGCCATCCGTCATCGTTTCGGCCCCTCCGTTCCGATCCCTCGACCTTCGACGACCATCTTGCAACATGCGCGCACGTGCCGGGCTGCGGTAGCGTGCGCACGTGCCCGAACGACCCAGGCCGGACATGCGGATCCCGCTCGGCGTCGTCGCCGGGCTCTTCGTCGCGTCGCTCGCCCTGCGTCCGCAGATCCTCGCGATCGGGCCGTTGCTGCCCCTCATCCGCGACGATCTCGACCTGCCGGCCAGCCTGGCCGGTCTCCTGACGACGATCCCGGTGTTGTGCATGGGGATCTTCGCCCCGATCGGCCCACGGTTCGCGGCTCGGCTCGGGCCACGGACGGCCTTCGCCGTGTGCCTCGCGCTCATCGTGGCGTTCGGGGTGTTTCGTGCCATGGCGCCGACATTCCCCTTGATCCTGTTGGCCACGCTCGGGCTCGGGAT
>Ga0190275_10002809_pt1 | contig 12357 bp, 9 predicted proteins | sample Popmic550T_FD_133745 | JGI IMG/M metagenome (GOLD analysis project Ga0190275, IMG submission 133745) | Populus adjacent soil microbial communities from riparian zone of Yellowstone River, Montana, USA - 550 T | ecosystem: Environmental > Terrestrial > Soil > Riparian zone > Trees stand | place... | reverse complement strand
GGCGCTCGCCAGCAAGCCGGTGACTCGCTTCGAGTCCGTGTTCCCGAAGCTCAACCGCGTCGATGAGGACACGCCGATCGCGGGCCGCGTCGTCGAGAAGGTCGAGGCGCGCGGCAAGCACCTGCTGATGCACTTGAGCGGCGAGCTGATCCTGCGAACGCACATGCGGATGGCCGGGAGCTGGCACATCTATCGCCCCGGGGAGCGCTGGCAGCGCCCGCGCGGACAGCTTCGGATCTTGCTCGAGACGGCGGACTTCGTCGCGGTCGCGTTCCAGGTGCACGACGCCGAGTGGCTTCGCGAGCGCGAGGTGGCGCGCAGCGTAGTGGGCAAGCTCGGCCCCGACGCGCTCGACCCCGAGTTCGACGTCGATGCAGCCGTGCGCCGCATGCAGGCGCGCCCGAACGAGCCGATCTGCGACGTGATCTTGAACCAGCGCGTGCTCGCCGGCATCGGCAACGTCTACAAGTCGGAGCTGCTGTTCTTGACCTACGTGCACCCGCTGAGCCCCGTCGCGCTGATCGAAGAGCCACTGCTTCGGGAGCTCGCGCTGCTCGCCCAGAAGTACCTGCATGCGAACGTCCACGAGGGTGGGCCCGGCGAGATCGTCACGTACACTGGGCTGCGTCGTACGACGCGCCGGAACGATCCGGGCGAGCGCCTCTGGGTCTACGGACGCAGCGGCCAGCCGTGCCGCCGCTGTGGCACCGCGATCGTCAGCACCTCCCTGGGCAAAGACGTGCGCCGCACCTACCACTGCCCGAGCTGTCAGATCGTTCGTGCGGCCTGACCGATCTTGAACATGCAAGTCAGACGCATCTGACGTATAGAACCCGCCATGCGTCGACGATGGCTCTCGATCTGGCCGGCCTCCCTCTGTTTCGCTGCGTGTGCCACCACGGCGACGCCGCCTCCGAGTGCGCCGCCGTCGCCGAACGCAGCGCCCGCGGCCGTGGTGAGCAGCGAGCCTCCGCGTGGACCGGTGATCGATCTCGCGACCGAGACTCACCTGCGCGACCTGCGACAGCTCACGGTCGAGGGCGAGAACGCAGAGGCGTACTGGCGCTTCGATGGCAAGGGCCTGTCGATGCAGCGGCGCAGCGAAGGCATCGACTGCGACCGCATCTACACGCTGACCCTGCAAGACGGCAGCGGCTGGGTTCCGAAGCCCGGGCCCGTCCAGGTCTCTAGCGGCAAGGGCGCGACGACCTGCGCGCACTTCTTCCCTGGCGATCGCGAGCTGCTCTATGCCTCGACTCAGCTCGGCGGGGACGCGTGCCCGCCGAAGCCCGACATGAGCCAGGGCTATGTCTGGGCGCTCTACGACAGCTACGACATCTACAAGGCGAACGCAGACGGCTCGAATGCACAGCGCATGACCGAGACGCCGGGCTACGACGCCGAGGGGACCGTCTGCGCGAAGGACGGCAGTGTCGTGTTCACCTCGGTACGCGATGGCGACATCGACCTGTATCGGATGGACAAGGACGGTGGCAACGTCAAGCGGCTCACGAGCGAGCCGGGCTACGACGGCGGCGCGTTCTTCAACGCCGACTGCTCGAAGATCGTGTGGCGCGCATCGCGTCCGAAGCCTGGCCCCGAGCTCGACGCGTACAAGGCGCTGCTCGCGAAGGGCCTCGTCCGGCCGACGAAGCTCGAGCTGTTCGTCGCGAACGCAGACGGCAGCGAGGCGCGCCAGGTCACCTACCTCAACGCCGCCGCGTTCGCGCCGTTCTGGTTCCCGAACCGCGAGCGGCTCCTGTTCTCCTCGAACTACGGTGACCCGAAGGGCCGCGAGTTCGACATCTTCGCGATCGATGCGGACGGAACGAACCTCGAGCGCATCACCCACAGCCCCGGCTTCGACGGGTTCCCGATGTTCTCGCCGGATGGGAAGTGGCTGGCGTTCTCGTCGAACCGGCTCGCGCGTCCCGACTCGCACGACACGAACCTGTTCATCGCACGCTGGGACGACCACGCACCGCGCGAGGTGATCGCGGGCGCGGCCGAGCGCATCCAGGCCGATGCGACCTGGCTCGCGGATCCAGCGCGTGAGGGTCGCGGGGTCGGAACCGCCGGGCTCGAAGCTGCCGGCGTGTGGCTCGAGAAGCGCTTCGCGGAGCTTGGGCTCGAGCCGCTCGGCGTGAGCCAGTCGTACCGCGTCCCGTTCGACGTCACGACCGCGCTCGCGGTAGGGGCCACGACGAAGCTTGCGATCGCAGGGAGCGATGCCGCGGCGGGCAGCTTCATCCCGCTCGGTTTCAGCGGCCACGGCAGCGTGAAGGCTGCGGTCGTGCTCGCGGGCTACGGGATCCAGGATCGCACGCTCGGGATCGACGACTACCGCGGGCTCGACGTGAAGGGAAAGATCGCGGTCGTTCGGCGGTTTGCCCCGGAGCACCCGAAGCTCCAGACGCCGGCAGAGCAGCGCCGCGCGGGAGATCTGCGGAAGAAAGCATTCGTCGCACGCTCGCTCGGAGCGAAGGGCCTGATCGTCGTGGACTGGCCCGCCCCTGCGGCGTTGGACAAGAAGCCCATGCCGGCCGCACCGCCTCCGGTCGCTGCAGGACCGATCAGCGCCGTACCCCCGGCGATCGGCGCAGCAAGCCCGCATGGCCCGGCGGCCCCGCAGCCGTCAGCTGCGGCTGGCAACCCGCAGAGCCCGCACGCTGCCGGCGCGGTCAGCGAGGGCCCGAGCGAGGCCGCGCTGCCGCCGCTCCAGCCCGAAGGCACGGGCGATGCGGGATTGCCCGTCATCGTCGTGACCCGGGCCGCACTGGCGTCGATCTGGCCGCAGCTCGAGCGCAAGCAACGAGTCGATGTGGAGCTTGCGGTGGCGCTCGAAGCCCAGCGCACGCCTGCGTTCAACGTGGTCGGCCGGCTTTCGGCGAAGAAAAAAATTCAAGGGCCGATCGTCATCGGCGCGCACTACGACCACCTCGGCTTCGGTGGGCACGGCTCGCTCGCGCCCGACAAGCACACGCCTCACCTCGGCGCAGACGACAACGCGTCGGGAACCGCGAGCGTGCTCGAGATCGCGCGGCTGCTCGCCGCCGAGCGCGACAGCCTGAACCGCGACGTCGTGTTCGCGGCGTTCTCCGGTGAGGAGCTCGGCATCCTGGGCTCTTCCGCCCTGATCGACTCGAAGCCCGCGTGGCTCAATGGCGCGACTGCGATGCTGAACCTCGACATGGTCGGACGCCTGCGCATGAACACGCTGAACGTGCTCGGCGTCGACAGCGCGAAGGAATGGACCGGGATCGTGCAGGCGGCGTGCGATGAGGAGCAGGTGCGCTGCAAGCTCGGCGGGGACGGCTATGGACCCTCCGATCATCTGCCGTTCTACACGCGTGGGTTGCCGGTCTTGCACTTCTTCACGGGTGCGCACTCCGACTATCACAAGCCGTCCGATGTCTCCGCGCTGCTCAACGCGGGCGGCATGGCCGAGGTTGCCAAGATCGTCGCCCAGGTCGCGAAGACCACCCCGAAGCTGACCTACCAGAAGAGCGTCGCACCGGCCGAACGCGGAGATGCGCGCAGCTTCAACGCCTCGCTTGGCACCGTACCGGACTACTCGGGGCCCCCAGCCGGCGTGGCCGGCGTCCTGCTCTCGGACGTGCGCCCCGGCGGCGGAGCGGAGCGCGCCGGCATGCGGCGCGGCGACGTGCTGATCAAGCTTGGCAAGCTCGACGTACGAAGCGTGGAGGATCTGATGTTCGTGCTGATGCAGGCGAAGCCGGGTGAGACCGTGACCGCGGTCGTGCTGCGCGAGGGCCGAGAGCTGAAGCTGGAGACCACGTACCAGGAGGGCCGCAGGCGCTGACATAGTCGGGGCCTATCACCGTCATAGGAACGAACTGTTGGCGCCGAGGATTGACGTGCTCATGTTGGTTCCCATGAGCACGGGACAAACCTCGAGGAAAGCCATGTACAAGAGCCCCAGCCCCCTACCCGAAGCGGCCCGCGCGAACGTGAGCGAGACGTTGAATGCGCGCCTCGCCGACGGCCTCGACCTGCACAGCCAGATCAAGGTTGCGCACTGGAACATCAAGGGCCCGCAGTTTGCGGCGCTCCACCCGTTGTTCGAGACGTTTGCGACCGACCTCGCGAATTTCAACGACTCCATCGCGGAGCGCGGTGACGCTCGGTGGCCGTGCCTACGGCACGGCGCGGCACGTCGCGAAGACCTCCAAGCTCCCAGACTACGACCAGCAGGCGTCGCGCGACATGGAGCACGTGCGCCTGCTCGCTGAGCGCTTCGACAAGTACCTGGCCGGGCTGCACGAGTCACGGGACGTCGCGGAGACCAACTCGGATACCGACACGGTCGACCTGTTCACCCAGGTGATCACCGAGTTCGAGAAGCACACCTGGTTCCTGCGGGCGTCGCTGGAAGGCTGATACGTCCGCGGACGGGGCACGCCGGCGTCATTCGAAGTGCCGGATGCGACAATTCGGCGGAGCGAACGGCACAAACGAACGGGCTGTGTTAGCTGCGGTGCTCACGGGGTGCGAGAGGGCATCCGGGGGGCAATCGATGTCTGCGCTGATACGTCGTTCGAGCCGTTCGATCCTGCAGGTTGCGAGCCGTGCAATCCACATACTTACGCTGGGGGCCGCGCTCGCGAGCTGCGGCGACTCGGACTCGGCCTCGGAGTCCGACCCGGTCACGCGAGACAGCGGCGCAGGTGACGCTGATGGCAGCCCGCCAAGCGCGTGCACGCTGCCTCCGGACTGTCGGGACTACCAGACGCCGTTCGCGTCTGGCACCGCGTGCTGCAGCGCGACCACGCCGTGCGGCTACCGCCTGGCTCCGGTCGACGAAGAGACGAAGATGTACTTCCCGAACCTCGAGGGGTTCCTGAAGGAGATCACGATGGGTGACCCCAACATGTGCGCGCCCGAATGGTATACCTTCGGGTCGAGGCCGGGGCTCTACGACCATCGGGTCGAGGTCGAGCCCGAGGTTGGCGAGGACATCCTCGTCGCCGAGAGCTGCGAGTCGTTCACCGTGCTCGCGTTCATTCTCCCCGGCTGCTGCATGCCGGACAATCGCTGCGGATTGTCGACCGACGAGAGCTGGCCCACGTTCGAGTCGTTCGTGGAGGGCAAGCCCGCTCCGTTCACGAAGCCAGAGTGTGTGTCGGCGGCCGAGCTCAACCAGCAGTTTCGCGACTCGGGCACGCTCGCTGACTTCGCCCGCCTGAAGGAGTCCGGGATGACCTGCGACTATGCGGCGCTCGCGGAGAAGCTTCCGCCGTTCAGTCCATAGCGTGAGAAAGTAGCTCGCCCCGCGGCGAGTCCCCTGCATGACGAGAGGCGGCATGCGCCCGCGGGGAAGCCACTCTCGGGATGTCCCGGATGCGCGTGCGGAGCGAAAGGTGGGCACGCGCGAACCGAATCTTCGTCGCCAATGGCTGCACGGTGAATACCGCGAAGTGCGCTCGCGTGCCTGAATGAAGGTTCCGGCGGCACTCGCTGCGACGAATCGTTTGCGGACGATCGATAAGAATCGTCCTCCTTCGTAGCTGCTTCATCTCTTGAGTTTCGGTCGCAGCGCACCTCGTAAGTGATCGAGGGTAGATGCTCGTGCGCGAGACGCCGCAGCTTCCATCTCGATGGACGCGAGACCGGCAACTGCAGTGTTCGAGTGGATCGAGCGTCGTGCTGCGCGGTCGCACCTCGTCGACTCCCGTTCAGGGGAACTGCTCTGCCAACGATAGCGAATCGAACCTGTTTCGACCTCTCGAAGTTGAGAGAACCACCGAGCTCAAAACACGGCGAGCACACAACCGCCGAGATCAATCGGGTCCCCCGGCGACGCCGCCCGTGCCACCCGCACCAGCACCGGCCGACGCGCCGCCCACGCCCGAGGTGGGCTGCAGGACGCAGCTGACGTCCGGCCCCTCGATGCAACCTTCGCCACCCGGCGCCGCCGCTGCCCGCCCGAGGCTGATCGCATTCGCCGGTCACAGTCCTCTCGACGCGCTCGCCGTAGCCCGGCCCGTCGCCGCTGTGGTTCGCGCCCGCCTTGACCCAGACGCGCACGATGCGCTTGCCTGCGAACGAGCCCGTTCCCGAGAACGTGGCTGCGTATGGGTCCTCCCGGCCGCAAGGGCCGATCTGATGAGGCCCGCGCGGGGCCGGATCCATACAGTCGAAGAGCCGGGCGCTCGGTTGAAACTAGATCGAGCTCTTCGGCAGCTTCGGCAACGCACGCAGCTCGCGCCGCACGAGAGCGCCGGTATCCCCAAGCTGCGGCTCGCGCACCGCGATCGGTGCTGCGTTCGGGCGCAAGCGAGATCAGCAGATCGCTGCCTTCGAGATACTCCATCGTGACTCCGTACTTCGGTACGCGGGCGCCGTGTAGGACACCACGCAGGCGCTCGTACCACGGGTGCAGGGCGGCCCGATGCACTTGGTACGCAGAACCATCCCACGGGCGATCCCGCGTCCGGATTGCACTCGATCGAATGAGCGTCGCGCAGCTTCGAGCTCGCACGAGCGACGACGCTCACATTCGGAGACAGATGCCCGTCGCACACGCGGCGAAAACACCACCGCTGCCGATCGCCACGTGGACTGCGCCGCAGTTCGACTGCGCCTTGACCAGGTGATCACGACGCTCATCCAAGGAACGGGATACACGCTGGCCTCGAGCTTCGCGTGCTCGCAAATTCACGCCGTGCACCGCTTCGCAGTTTCTGCGATCTCCGTCGTGTTCTGAGGCCGTCGAGGCCGCGGATGAGTTGCGGCTGTGATCGGCTCTCGGTATCGTGCCGCTCCATTCAGCTTACCGGCAGGCCCCGCCGGCACGGAGAGACGATGCAAAATGCCAGTGGACGCTTCAGTCGAAGCAGCGCGCTGTTTGTCCTGATCACGCTACTCGGATGTCACTCGGGGCCGAAGCCAAACACGCCCCCTTCCAGCTCACCGCCTGCACAAGTGGATGCCGCGCGCATCACGAACGCAGCGAAAGATCCCTCCAACTGGGTCACGCATGGTGGCACCTACGCGGAAGATCGCTTCTCGTCACTCGCTCAGGTCACCAGCGCCAACGTCCAAACACTTGGACTGGCTTGGTCGCTCGACCTCGACACGAACCGCGGTCAGGAAGCCACGCCGCTCGTGATCGACGGCGTGATGTACTCGACGAGCGCGTGGAGCAAAGTGCAGGCGATCGACGCCGCAACGGGCAAGCAGCTGTGGCAGTACGATCCGTTCGTAGCCGGCCGGATCGGCGTGCGCGCCTGCTGCGATGTCGTCAATCGCGGCGTTGCGGCATGGAAGGGCCGGCTGTACGTGGGCATTCTCGATGGCCGCTTGGTGGCGCTCGACGCCACCACCGGCAAACCGGTGTGGTCCGTGCAGACCGTCGATGAAAGTCGGCCTTACACGGTCACCGGGGCACCGCGCATCGTCAAAGGCAAGGTCCTGATCGGCAACGGCGGCGGGGAGTATGGCGTACGCGGGTACGTCTCGGCCTACGACGCTGAGAGCGGCAAGCTCGATTGGCGCTTCTACACCGTGCCGGGCGATCCGTCGCAGCCGTTCGAGCAGCCCGCCCTCAAAGACGCTGCCACCACCTGGAAGGGTGAGTGGTGGAAGATGGGCGGCGGCGGAACCGTCTGGGACTCGATGGCGTATGACCCCGAGCTCGATCTTATTTACATCGGCACAGGCAACGGCTCGCCGTGGAACCAGGCCTATCGCAGCCCCGGTGGCGGCGACAACTTGTTCCTGTCGTCGATCGTCGCGATCCGGCCGGACACGGGCGAGTACGTCTGGCACTACCAGACCACACCTGAAGATTCGTGGGACTACACCGCGACGCAGCACATCATTCTCGCCGATCTCACGATCGACGGACAGCCGCGCAAAGTGCTGATGCAGGCGCCGAAGAACGGCTTCTTCTACGTCCTCGATCGCGCCAATGGAAAGCTCCTGTCTGCGAAGCCTTACACAACGATCAACTGGGCCACGGGTGTGGATCTCACGACCGGGCGACCGCAGGTCAATCCGGATGCGTACTACCACAAGACCAACAAGCCCTGGACGGCGGTGCCCGGCCCGTACGGCGCGCACAACTGGCAGCCGATGTCGTTCAGCCAGGACACCAAGCTCGTGTACATCCCCGTGATCGACGCGATGTTCACGTACACGCATGATCCGAACTACCAAGCCAATCCAACGTTCGGTTGGAACATCGGCATCACCGCTGCGGCGATGCCGGACGATGCCGCGACCAAGGCGTACATCCTCGCCAACACGAAGGGCTCGCTCAAGGCGTGGGATCCGATCGCGCAGAAGGAAGTCTGGAAGGTCGATCTGCCGGGCTTCTGGAACGGTGGCGTCCTGTCCACTGCGGGCGGCCTCGTCTTCCAAGGCTCGTCGGATGGAACGTTCAACGCCTATGACGCTCGCAGCGGCAAGAAGCTGTGGTCGTTCGGAGCCCAGGCGGGCATCCTCGCCGCGCCGATGACGTACTCGCTCGGGGGAGAGCAATACGTGACCGTGGTCGTCGGCTGGGGCGGCACCGCGCCGCTTTCGGGCGGCGAGACTGCTGTGAAGGGCGCCCTGACCGCGAACAAGAGCCGTGTGCTCGCGTTCAAGCTCGGCGGCGCTGCGCAGCTACCGGCGGCACCGCCTCCGCCCGTGCCGCAGACGGCGCCGATCGCGCGCTTCGGCGACGCGGCGATGACCGGTCTGGGCATGGCGTTCTACAATGGCTACTGCTCGGTGTGCCACGGCAACGCAGCGGTCATGGCTGGCGGAGTCCTGCCGGACCTGCGCTGGTTCAATTCGCTGAACGACCCCGAGAAGTGGAAGAAGATCGTCATCGATGGCTCGCTCGAGAGCAACGGCATGAGCGGCTTCGCTTCGGTGATGAAGCCCGAGTTCGCCGAAGCCGTGCGCGCGTACGTCGTGTCGCGGGCCAACGACACGTTCCCGGGTGCGCCCAAATCCGCGGTGCCGACACAGCCGCCGCCGCCAGGGGCAGCAACAGCACCGGCTGCAGCAACATCACCGGCTGCACCGCCGATCCCGCCGACACCCGGGAAGCCGGGGACGCCGACGCCGAAGAAGGTCCCGACACCGCCCCCACCGGGTGCGCCTGGCAAGTGAGCCCTGACGTCACGCTGCGACCGTCGCCGACGGTTGCAGTCGTGCGTGGGTCCGCACGGAGCGGATTGAAAAGATGAACGAGCCGCGTGGGCACTGCCCGCGCGGCTTTTCATTGCCTTCGCAACCACGACGCACATAGCTCTGCTGACATTGCTGACCAGTCACGCACCTCTCGCGTCGGAGTGGTCGCTCTCACGCTGGCCGCTGCTGTGTGCGGCGCGAGTGACTGCGAGCAGACACGCAGAGGGCTACGGCGGACGCGTCGAGAAGATTGAAACGCTCGGGCACTACAGCCTAAGCTCAGCTGAAGGAACCGTCATGATCGCTCTTCGCTGTGCTTGGATCACCCCACCGTCCCTCGTGGGACTCGTGGCCCTCACCGTTGCAGCCTGCGGCGGCGCGGACATCGGAGAGACGTGCGACGAACCCGGGAGCACCGACGAGTGCGTCGACGAGGCCATATGTACGAACGAGGATGGAAGGTCTAGCTGCCGGCTTCGCTGTGACGAGCAGGAGGATTGTCCAGCCGATCACAAGTGCAGCGGCGTGTCCGCGACCGACCGCAAGAGCTGCCAGCCGGAGGACTCCAAGAAGTAACAGATCCGCCTCCGGCTATGGGCTTCGTCATCCGGACTTCGTCGAGGTTCCGGAAGGCCGTGGACCCTGTCACGGGCCTGCCATCTGGCGCAGACAATTGTTGGGGCACGCGTCTGCGTTGTTGCGATTGCCGTCATCGCATTGCTCGACGCCAGTACGTACGACGTGGTCGCCGCAGCGCGCTTGAGCGCATGAGCTCAAACATGCGTCCGATTCGGTCGTGTTCCCGTCGTCGCATTGTTCGACCCCCAGCTGCACGATGGCGTCTCCGCAGCGCGCGACCTGGCAAAGGCTCGTACAGCTGTCGCCGTTGACCATGTTGCCATCGTCACACGCCTCGACGTCGGCTTGGATAACCCCATCGCCGCAGCGTGCGTTGCGACAAGTGTTCCTGCAGCGGTCCGTATCGACTCGATTGCCGTCGTCGCAGACCTGCGTTGGGCGGTCCCGTGAGTCGACCCAGCCCCAGCCCCCTGCGAGCGTGCTGCGTCTCGGTCTGAGCCAGAGATTGCTCTTCTACAACTTGGCGCGGCGACATTCCGCGCGCGGCTACGTCAGTCCGATCCGCGACGAACATCAGCAGCGCGCCGCGAGCAGCGGCGCCTGATCACACCAAACACAGTCCACTTTTTTCGGATCCATTCCAGAATGGATCCGGCGATATCGGCTGCAGGACTATGATTTGCGCGCAGGCCATCATGCAAAGCCCTTGCGGGCAATCACTGTAGTACTCGCGCTATCATCGGCGGATGAGACATCTGGTCGCCGCGCTGCTCGCATGCTGCACCCTTGCCGGGTGCGCGCGCGCAGCGCCTCCCGCCGCAGGGGATCAGCCTGCCGCGTTGAACAAGGCGTATGAGCGCAGCGCCGCGAGCCGGATCGTTGCGATCGGAGATCTGCACGGCGACCTGGACGCCACGCGCAAGGCTCTGCGCCTCGCCGGGGCGATCGGCGCCGACGATCGCTGGGCCGGCGGCTCACTCGTGGTGGTTCAGACCGGCGACTCGATCGATCGTGGCGACGATGACCGCGCCGTGCTCGAGCTGCTCGATCGCCTGTTCGTCGAGTCTGCACGCGTGGGCGGTGCGCTGATCGCGCTCTCGGGCAACCACGAGATCATGAACGTGCAAGGCGACCTGCGCTATGTGTCGAAGAAGTCGGCCGCGGCGTTCGAACAGGGTCGTGCTCGAGCCTTCGCGCCGAGCGCTCCGTTCGCGCGTCTACTCGCGAGCTGGCCGGTGATCGTGAAGGTCGGCGACAGCCTGTTCGCGCACGGCGGCGTGTTGCCCGCCCATGTGAAGTACGGCATCGACAAGATCAACCAGGAGACCGCGGAGTGGATGCGTGGTGAACGGGCGGCTCCTGCCGTGTTGCTGCAAGAGGACTCGCCGGTCTGGACGCGGCTCTACTCCGCAGACCCGGGCCCTGCGGAGTGCGCTCAGCTCGAGCAGGTCCTCACGGCGCTGGGCGCAGCGCGCCTGGTGGTGGGCCATACCCCACAGCCGAATGGCATCAGCTCTGCCTGCAAGGACAAGGTCTGGCGCATCGACACCGGCATGTCTCACTTCTACGGCGGCACACTGCAGGTGCTGAACATCGAAGCGGGCCAGGTCAGCGTACGCGCGCAGCCCAAGTGAGCACAGGTCCTCAGGGCGGGCCGTAGGGGCGTGGGTGATGGCCGGTGAGGCGTTCGATCCGAGCGATCTCGGGATTGCGCGGGAACGTGCGATAGAACGTGTCCGCGAGCGAGCGCGCCCGGCCGATCGCGCCGAGGCGGACATGCGCTTCGATCTCGAGCGCACGTCGCTCTGGATCGAAGCGGCCGAGCGCGCGGTCGAGCGTGTCGATCGTCTTCAGCGCTTCGGCAGGCGAACGATCGAGCTGCGCGCGCGCCTGCTCGATCCGTGGTCGCGGCGGAACGACCCGCACCGCCTCTGGCGCCTCGGTCTCCAGCCGCTTGCTCGCTCGCTTGCCCATGCCGACGGCGACCAGCGCCATCACGGCCAAGGCAACGCCCGCGATCAGTATCGGGTTTCGCATGGGTGCTTGCTCGCGAACGCGCCGACGTCCGTCAAGTTGCGGTTTCCGCTCATCGGGTCAGTGTAGGCCCAACCGAGCGCACCCGCATACCCATTCGCGTACCAGGACTCGAGCAGCATCGGGTAGCTGACCCCGCTCAAGCCCGCGAGCGGGAATTCGCCCATCACGACTGGCTTGTCGTCCAACCCGTAGGATGCGCTCGTCTGACTGTAGGGCCAGAACTCGTTCACCCAGTCGTAGATGTGAAACTGGTGGTAGTCGGTATCCAGCTTCGACCAGGCGTGGCGCCACTTGATCGCGGTGCCGCCCACGCTGATCAGCGCGTCGCTGTGCGCACGCAGAGTGGTGATCACATCCCGGGCGAAGGTCTCCATCTGGGCGTGGGTCACCGTGGTCAGCTCGTCCATCGGATCGAATTCCGGATCGCCGCCGTACAGGCTCGGGCCCGAGATCGCCCACTCGGGCTCGTTGATCACGTCCCACGAGATCACGCGCTTCGCATGCGGGCTCCCCGCAACCGCCATCGCCACCTTGGCGACCACGTTGTCCATCAGCAGCTTTCGCTTCGCGTCGTCGAGCGCGATCGGCGCGAGG
>Ga0190275_10002808_pt1 | contig 12357 bp, 9 predicted proteins | sample Popmic550T_FD_133745 | JGI IMG/M metagenome (GOLD analysis project Ga0190275, IMG submission 133745) | Populus adjacent soil microbial communities from riparian zone of Yellowstone River, Montana, USA - 550 T | ecosystem: Environmental > Terrestrial > Soil > Riparian zone > Trees stand | place... | reverse complement strand
TCGAGCTACGACAGCGCCCGAGGGGATGGCTTCACCGGAACCCGCCTGACGCGCCTGCCATGTCAGGCACCTCCCGAGAGTGGTGAGCCCTTTGGCGACAATGTTGCCCGGCGTTTGGTTCGAGTGGGCATCGTCATACCGCCTTTGGTTGCCCAGGAACCTCTTCCTGGGAAACGTCGCTCCCGCGAGCAGATTGCTGGGCAACGTTCGCTCTTGGTCCGAAACTGGCTTCTGAATCGGGTGCAGGCCCCAACGGATAACCTCGCAGCATGAGCGACCAGGGCCTTCCCTCCATAGACGAGCTCGAGGTATCGGGCAAGCGAGTGCTCGTGCGCTGTGACTTGAACGTCCCTCTCGAGGACGGAGCCATCACCGACGATCTTCGCGTTCGGTCCGCATTGCCGACCCTCGAAGGGCTGCTCGGCCGGGGCGCTCGGCTCGCGGTGTGCTCCCACCTCGGACGCCCCAAGGGCCAGGTCAAGGATGAACTGCGCCTGACCCCCGTGGCCGAGCGTCTCTCCGAGCTATTCGATCGCGATGTCACCGCCGTGCGTGACGTTGTGGGAGACGAAGCGAAGAAGGCCTGCGCCTCCGGGGACGACGTCGTTCTGCTCGAGAACCTCAGATTCGAACCTGGTGAGGAGTCGAACGACCCTGCCTTCGCCGACGCGCTGTCCTCTCTAGCAGACGTCTATGTCAACGATGCCTTCGGGGCATCGCATCGCGCTCATGCTTCGATCGTCGGCCCTCCCGAGCGGCTCCCGTCGGCGGCCGGGCGTCTGCTTGTAAACGAGGTCACGACGCTCGAACGGCTGCTTGTGAAGCCCGACCATCCGTACGTGGCCGTGCTCGGTGGGGTGAAGGTGTCGGACAAGCTCGACGTCATAGGGAACCTCGTCGATCGTGTCAACGCGATGTGCATCGGTGGCGCCATGGCTTTCACGCTTCTCGTCGCGCAGGGCCGAGATGTCGGTCGCTCGCTCGTCGAGAAGGACCGGGTGGAGGACGTGAAGGGGATCCTCGACGAAGCTGGAGAGAAGGGCGTCGACATCCACATTCCGACCGACGTCGTCGCGGCCGAGAAACCCACCGAGGGAGCGCTCCACGAGACGGTGCCACTCGAACAGATCGGCAACCGCATGGGCGTCGACATCGGCCCCGAGACCACTGGCGACTTTGCCACGACCATTCTCGGAGCGCGCACCGTGCTGTGGAACGGACCGATGGGCATCTTCGAGATTCCCGAATACTCGGCCGGGACGAAAGGTGTCGCAACAGCCATCGCGGAGGCGACCGTGGAGGGCGCGTTCACGGTTGCGGGGGGAGGCGACTCGGCCGCAGCACTCGCCCAATTCGGGATGACTGACGCAGTGTCGCACCTGTCCACGGGCGGGGGAGCGTCGCTCGAGCTTCTCGAGGGCAAGGAACTGCCGGGTATCGCAGCACTCAGACAAGCGTCGGCCTGACCAATCGAACCGAAGAAAGGATCCACATGAGGACTCCGCTCATCGCGGGAAACTGGAAGATGAACAAGAGCCATCTCGACGCCATTCATTTCCTGGGCCAGCTAGGGCACGAGCTCGACCGACACGACCACCGCTCGGTCGAGGTTGCGTTGTGCCCACCTTTCTCGGCGCTGCGTTCCGTCCAGACAAACATCGAGGACCGTCATCAGAGCTTCAAGCTCGGGGCTCAGAACATGCACTGGGAGACCGAGGGCGCGTTCACCGGGGAGGTGTCGCCTGTGATGCTCAAGGCGCTCGGCGTCGACTACGTCATCCTCGGGCATTCGGAACGCAGGGAGCATTTCGGAGAGACGGATGAGACGGTCAACAAGAAGGTCAAGTCCGCGTTCGCCAACGACCTCCTCCCAATAATGTGTTGCGGCGAGACGGAAAGCGAGCACGAGGCCAACGAGACCGAGACCAAGGTGGAACGCCAGATCCGTGATGGCCTGGCGGGAGTCAAGCCGGATGACGTCCGACACCTGGTGATCGCCTACGAACCGATATGGGCGATCGGCACCGGCAAGACGGCGACACCGGACGACGCCCAGAGGGTCTGCGGCCTCATCCGCGATTTGCTGACCGACATCTACGAGCGGAACGTCGCCGACGAGGTCCGCATCCAGTACGGCGGCAGCGTGAAGTCGGGAAACACCGAGGCATTGACCTCTCAAGCCGACATCGACGGGGCGCTAGTCGGCGGGGCGAGCCTCAACGCAGCAGAGTTCGCAGCGATCGTCAAAGCGACCAAGGTTAAGGGCTGAGCGATGAACAAGATCTTCTATGTCATCCTCGACGGTCTGGGCGACGATCCCCTCGACGCGCTGAACGGAAAGACGCCTCTCGAGGTCGCGCGGACTCCGCACCTCGACCGTCTCGCCGCGCGGGGTCGAAACGGTTACGTCACAACAGTGGGCGAGGGGATCGCGCCGGAGTCTGACATCGCAGTGTTCGCAATCCTCGGCTACGACCCTCACGAGCACCACACGGGCCGCGGCCCCCTCGAGTCCGTTGGCGCAGGCGTCGAGGTCAACGATGGCGACCTTGCCTACCGCGTCAACTTCGCAACCGTTGAACCTAATGGAGACGGGTGGGCCATCGTCGATCGACGCGTGGGCCGCGACCTCACGTCAGAGGAGGCCCACGCGCTCGCCGAGGACGTGGAGAGAAAAGTCACCCTCGACAAGGCGTCCTTCGAGTTCAAGGCCACCGTCGGGCACAGGGGCATCCTCGTGCTCCGGAACGATGAGGGTCCTCTGTCGGCGGAGGTCGAGAACTCCGACCCGGCGTACGGGCGTCAGGGCAGCCTCGGCGTCGCGCTAGAGACCTTCGGCAACCAGGTGGTCACCGTTACTCCTGTGGAGGGACACGAGGATGACCCCGAGGCACAGCGGGCCGCGGAGTTGACAAACGAGTGGTTGCGCAAGTCGTTCGAAGTCCTCGAGGCCTCCGAGACCAACGCGAGGCGCACAGCGGCCAGGAAGCTCCCCGGCAACTTCATCCTCACGCGCGACGGCGGAGACCACGTACCGAAGCTCGTGCCGTTCAAGGAGAAGTTCGGCCCCGAGATGGGGTGTTTCGTCGAGATGCCGGTGGAGCTGGGGATCGCCCGCCTCATGGGGATGGGCGTCGTGGAGGCGCCGACCGGGCTACCGCCGCGCGAGCAGTACGAGAGGTGGGCGGAACTCGCCCTCGAGGCGATCGAGGGCTACGACGGTCTCTACATCCACATCAAGGGCCCCGACGTCCCCGCGCACGATGGAGATCACGACGCCAAGATCCGCAGCATCGAGGACATCGACGCCCACTTCTTCGCTCCGCTGCTGGACTCGATCGACCTGAAGAGATCTCTGGTAGCGGTCACGGCCGACCACTCGACGAGCTGTGCGCGCAAGGCTCATACCGACGGTCCCGTCCCCCTTTTGATCTCCGGTGCTGGAATAGGTGCCGATGGGGTCGACACTTTCGGGGAGACGGCGAGCCGGAACGGGGCCTTGGGCCACCTGATGGGCCCTGAGATCATGCCTAACCTTGTGGCCCTCTCGAGAGGCTGACTTTCCAAACCGGTAGTGCGATGGGCGGCCGGGACGTAGACTTCTGACCCAAGTCACTCATCACAGGCAGGGGGCGGAAATGGCGCCGAGACGGAAGCACACGCTTGCTGAGGTTCTTGGGCCTCTCGAAGGGGAGGTAATGGAAGTCGTCTGGGAGCGCAACGAAGTCACCGTGCGGGACGTCCACAAAGCCCTCAAAGCCAAGCGAGAGATCGCATACACCACGGTGATGACCACACTTGGACGCCTGACGGACAAGGGGCTTCTGAGGAGGCTGGATGGGCAACCCGCCCACCACTACTCGGCAATCGTGTCTCGCGAACAGTACGCGCGTTCGACAGTCAAGTCGGTCGTCGACTGGTTGGTCAGCCACTTCCCCGATCCCGCGGTCGCCTACTTCGTCGATAAGGTGCGAGAGGAGGACGAAGAGGTCATCGATCGCCTGAGGGTGGCGATCGCAGAGCGGAAAGCCAACGACACGGGTGATTAGCGCCTCCCCAACAATTCTCGCGGTTGAAGTCGACTCGGCCTGGGTCGTCGTCCTTGTCGTCTCCGTGACGACCCTCATCGCTACCGCGTTGCTTAGACGATTCATCTCACGGCCGGGTGGCATCGCATCCGGGTTCCTGCTGTCGTTGCCCTTGTTGCTCCCGTTGGTGGCGGCCGTCATCTATCAGGGTGGCGTACTGCCCGAGGTCACGGTGCTGAAGCCCATCAGCTCCATGGTGCAGGACAGGTCGCAGAGCCTCCTGCATCTGCTGTTCCTGTCCGACGGCAACGGCCAGGCGGCCCTATATGCGTTCTACGGGTCTCCGGGGGCCTGGATCCTCATGATCGGGCTCGCGGTGAGTTCCTTCATGCTAGTCCGCCGCGTTTGCGGCGCCCTCGTGCTGCAACGGCTGATCTCTCGCTGCACGGCCCCCGATCCGGAGCGTGACGCACACGTCCTGTTCGTGCTCGGGCATCTCGCTGCCTCGGTTGGCCTCCGCCCGGCCCCCGATCTCCTGATCCTGCCGAGTCGGGTATCAGGCGCGTTTGCCGTCGGTTTCCGGCGGGGCCGGATCCTGCTCTCGAGGGATCTGGTCGAGAAGCTCGACGACGACGAGTTGGCCGCCGTCCTCGCTCATGAAATCGCCCACCTGACGGCGCGCGACGTCCCGATAGTGTTTTTTGCTGGCTTTCTGCGCGACCTCGTCGCTTGGAATCCCTTCGCGCACCTCGCCCTCCGCCGGCTCCAGACCGATAGAGAGCTCGAGGCCGACCGGCGGGCGGCCAGCCTCACCCGCAACCCGCTCGCCCTGGCCTCGGGACTCCTGGTCGTCTGCGAGCTCATGCGGGGCCAACGTAACTACGCCCAGAGAGGGGCGCTGGCGATCCTTCGCCCCCAGGTCAGCGTGACCCGGCGGGTTCGAAGACTCCTCGCCCTGGCCGACAAGGAACTCCATGTGGAAGCCCAGGTCAGAGGTGGAACCTTCCTGGTTGCAGCGCTACTCGTGGCCTTTCTCGGACTGGAAGCGGGCGCCAGGCTCGCCGCCGACGACTCAACTTGGGCCGTCGTCTGGGGCAACACGAGCACGCCGGCGGACGCGGCCGCATGGGAGCCAGCCTTCGTGGACGAATCGGTCTCCAAGAAGAAGGCGACGAAGGCCCAGCGCCGGAAGTTAATCAAGGCCAAGAAGAAGAGCTCTCTCAGGCGTTTCCTGATGTCCAACGAGCCCCCGAGCACTCTGTTGGTCTCCGAGGCCAACCGGCAGGCCCTGTCCAAGCACATCTACCGTTACGTGAACCGCATCGGGATACCCGCCTCGGAGTTCCAGCTACAGGCTCGCCCGCTTCCGCTCTGGAGCTACGCTTCGTTCGGCGTCTACAAGATCGATCGACAATTGCTCGCCCAGCCCGGGCGCTGAGGCTGGGTCGCCAGAAGCCCCCTCTGGACGGTAATCTGACCTCTGCTCACCAACCGGTCCCCAGACCGCCGACGGCCACCGAGGTGCCTTTGTGGAAATAGCGCTCACAGTCATTCACGTGCTCGTTTCTCTTACGCTGATCCTTCTAGTCCTCCTCCACGCGGGACGGGGCGGAGGCGTATCGGAGATGTTCGGAGGAGGCATGCAGAGCTCGGCCATGGGCTCCACGGTCATGGAGAAGAACCTTGACCGGATCACCGTCATTACGGCGGTCATCTTCACGGGCACGACGATCCTGCTCGCGTCCAGGCTTTCGGGTTCGTAGAGGGGAAAACTGGGAATCCTGCTTCCCATGTCCATTCGCAACACGGCGTTTCGCGCCGCTGCCCTCAGCGCCTGCCTGCTTGCTGTGGCTACGTCCTGCACGGGAGACGAAGACCCGCCTGTGGGGCCGGATGCTCGAGCCACCGCTCCTTCGGACGAATCTGTAGCACCCACGGAGGGCCCCGACGCGTCCGTGGCCTCGTTCGAGGACGAGACCAACGTCCTGAACGTCGCGGTCAACGAGCCGAACTCCCTTGACCCCATGCGCGTTCAGGATCCCGCCTCGGTGCTGATCGCACGCCAGCTCTACGAGGGCCTGACCCGCTGGGACGCTGCAGACGAACAGGTCCGGCCCGCGGCGGCCGAGAGCATCGACGTTTCAGAGGATGGGCAGACCTTCACGATCACGCTGCGGGACGATGCCACATTCCACAACGGCGATCCGGTCACCTCCCAGGACTTCGCATTTGCTTTCGACCGAATCGCGCTCAAGAAAAACGGGGCCGACATCGCCTACCTTCTCGAGCTCGTTGAGGGCTTCGACGACGTCAATGCCTTTGGGGATGCAAAGACGCTCAACGGGATCAGGACCCCCGACGATCGCACTCTCGTGATCAAGCTGTCTGAGCCGTACGCGAACTTTCCAGCCGTCCTGACCCACCCCAGCCTCGTTCCCCTTCCCGAGAAGGCATTCAAGTCATCGGACGAGTTCGCCTCCCGCCCGATTGGAAACGGCCCCTTCGAGTTGGCACAGCCCTTCGAGCTCGGCGCTCCGGTCGTGCTGAGGGCAGTAGATGGCCACTTCCAGGACCCCGGGATCGAGGGCATTCGCTTCCTGCCGTTCCCCGACGCCGCCTCCTCGTGGGTTCCCTTCACGAACGACCAGCTCGACATCACCGAGGTCCCGACGACGCGGATCGAGCAGGCGAGCGAGAACCACGGCGAGGGTGGCTTCGTGTCGCTGCTCGTCGGGTCGTACTACGGATTCAATCTCGAATCCGACGAGCTCGAGGACCCTCGAAAACGCCGGGCCATCAACCTCGCCATCGACCGCGCTTCGCTGGCCGAGGACATCTTCGCCGAGACGCTTCAGGCTCCGCGGGGCATCGTCCCACTCGGCATGCCGGGGTTCTCCGACGACGCCTGCGGTGAGCTCTGCCGGTTCGACGCCCAGGAAGCCCGGCGCCTCGTTCGCAAGCTGCCGCAGGGCGGCCGGAGGGTGACGCTCGAGTACACCCGTGAGGAACTGCAGGGCCAGGTCGCGCGGAGGATCAGGGACAACCTCGAGAACGTCGGGCTGGACGTGAGGCTGAGGGCGTACCCATTCAACAGGTACCTCGAGCGACTGAGCGACGGCCACCACTCCATGTACCGGCTCGGCTGGATCGGGGAGTATCCCGACCCCCAGGTTTTTCTCTCCGCTCTGTTCGCTTCGGACTCGCCCGACAACCACACCGGCTTCGCCTCGAAGCGGGTCGACTCTCTGCTGGCGAGGGCGCAGAGGGAGAGCGACGAGACAGCACGCCTCAGCCTCTACCGGCGCATCGAGGAGGCGATCCTCGAGCAAGTGCCCCTGGTCCCGGTGGGTTCGTTCCGCATGTTCTGGGCGACAGCGCCGCGCGTCCAGGGCGTGGAGTTCGACATGCTCGGGGGTTTCGATGGCGCCGGTATCTCTCTCGAGGGTTAGGGCCTCTGGCATATAATCGTTCGAGCCCTGCCGGGACGGGTTGTGCGGGCAGGGCTTTCGCACGCCCGGCGGCCCACCGGGGGCGAGCCACACTGGAGCGAGCCACACTGCGGTGGTGCTGAAATTGGTAGACAGGCATGGTTGAGGGCCATGTGTCCGTAAGGACGTGAGGGTTCAAGTCCCTCCCACCGCACTTCCCGTTGCGATTGCCCGCCGGGCGCGTCCCGTCAGAAATCGCATCGCCGAGTAGCGGTTCGCGTGATTTGCCCCACTCGTCTTTGGGGCTCACAACGGTAACAATGACAGCCGCGGTGGCACCCAGATGATGAGGGGGGAGTAGGTGACCGACCCGCAGGGGCGCGGAGGCGACGTCGGTCTCGAGGAGGACGACGCCGGCTCCCAGAGAGCAACTCGAGGCAACGGTGTGGACCTACCAATCGGCACCGTCACCATGTTGCTCACCGACATCGAGGGGTCGACCAAGCTGTGGATCGAACGGCCCCGGGCGATGTTCCAGGCCGTGTCGCGCCATCACGCGATCATCGGAAACACGATCGAGCGCCACGGCGGCGCGATGCCACGCGATCAAGGCGAAGGCGACAGCATCTTCGCGGCGTTCCCGCGCGCCAGCGATGCGGTCATCGCGGCCCTGAACATCCAGCTCGCCTTGCACAACGAACCTTGGCCAGAGGGCGTGGCGCTGCGCGTGCGGCTCGCTCTGCATACGGGAGAGCCTCAACTGGCAGACGGAAACTACTTCGGCCAGACCGTGAGCCGCTGTGCTCGCTTGCGGGGTTTGGCCAACGGGGGGCAGACCCTTCTGTCGTCGGCGACGATGGAGCTCGCCCGCGACGACCTTCCACCAGGAGCATCGGGAAAGGATCTGGGAGCTCACCGGCTCAAGGACTTCACCAGGCCCGAGACGGTCTTCCAGCTCGCCCATCCAGACCTGCCGGACAACTTTCCGCCGCTCCATTCCGACGAGGCGCGCTCCGACAACCTGCCCCTGCAGCTCACGACATTCGTGGGCCGCGAGCAGGAGATCAAGGAGATCAAGGAGCTGCTGGCCTCCATCCGCCTCGTCACTCTCGTCGGTCCCGGGGGCTCCGGCAAAACGCGTCTCGCCATCGAAGTCGGACGCCAACTGCTCCCCGAGTTCGAGGACGGCGTGCATCTCGTCACCCTTGCGTCGCTCGGCGACTCGTCGTTGGTCGTGTCGCGCATCGCACAGAGTGTCGGTCTCCAGGAGAGCGCGAGCGAGGATCCCTTCGAGGGACTTGCGAATTTCCTTCGGGACAAGCACATGCTTCTGATGCTCGACAATTTCGAAGGGGTCATCGGGGCGGCGGCGCTCGTTTCCGAGCTGTTGAGCGAATGCCCTGACATCAAGGTTCTCGCGACGACACGGGCGTCCTTGCGCATCTCAAGCGAACACGAGTTTCAGGTGCCGCCACTTGAGCTGCCGGAGCTCGACTACCTTCCCGACATCGAGGAACTGTCCCGCCACTCGGCGGTAAAGCTCTTCATCGAGCGTGCGCAGGCGATCAAGGCGGACTTCGCCTTGACGAACGCGAACGCTCGCATCATTGCGGAGATCTGCCACCGGCTCGACGGACTGCCTCTCGCGATCGAGTTGGCCGCGGTACGCGTGAAACTGCTGCCACCTGCCGTCCTGCTGGACAGGTTGAGCAGTCGTCTCGATCTCTTGACCGGTGGCCCGCGCGATCTCCCAGCGCGCCAGCAAACGCTTCGGAACGCGATCGACTGGGACTACACACTTCTCGAACCGGAGGAACAGAAGCTCTTCCGGCGCCTCTCGGTATGCCGGGGAGGTCTCAGCATCGACGCCGCAACCGCGGTCGCGACCGCAGCGGGCGACATCGGCATCGATCTACTCGACGGGCTCGACTCCCTCGTAGGGAAGAGCCTGCTACGACAGATGCCGTCACTCGAGAACGAGCCGCGCTTCGGCATGCTCCAGACGATTCGGGAGTACGCGCTCGAGATACTCGACGCGTCGGACGAATCTGACACCACGCACCAAGCACACGCGAACTTCTATCTGGCTTTGGCAGAACGAGCGTCCGAGGAGCTCAGAGGACCGGATCAAGTGCACTGGCTCGAGGCTCTCGAATTCGATCACGACAACCTCCAGGACGCGCTCGAGTGGGCCAAGCTCAACGACGATTGGGGCGTCCTGCTGCGTCTGACGGCAGGCATGTCCTACTTCTGGTCGATCCGGGGGTATGTCAGCGAGGGACGGATGTGGACCAAGATAGCTCTCGAGCGGACGGAAGGAATCGTCAGCCTGCACAGAGCGCGCGTTCTCGCAGGCGGAGCCATGCTCGCGCGCGCTCGCGTTGACTACGCGGAGGCGCGTCGCCTGCTCGAGGAGTGCATCGAAGCGCAACTGCAGTTGGGTGACGAGGCCGGCGTTGCCTTCTCGACCAAGGACCTCGGGAACCTCGAAGTCGACCAGGGCAACATAGAGGGGGCCGAGAAGCTATATAGCGAGAGTCTCGCGGAGTGGCGCAGGCTGGGAGACAAGGAGGGGATCGCGCAGACCCTCAACAACCTCGGTTTCATTGCTCTGATAAAGGGTGACCAGACCGAGGCCATGAAGCTGCTCGATGAGAGTCTCGGCATCTTTCGACAGGTGCGCGACAAGCAGGGGATAGCGCGCGCGCTCATGAACATCGCGGTCAGCACGCGCGAGCTGGGTGACTACGAACGGGCCATCAGGCTGTCCCGCGAGAGCCTCGTCTTGTGGCGGCAGCTCGGCGACAAGTGGGACGTGGCGGACTGCCTCGAGGACCTTGCCGGTGAGCTTCACGAGCTCGGTCTTCACCACCAGGCAGCCGTCGTCTACGGCGGCGCCGAGACGCTCCGTTGGGCCATCGGCGCACCTAGACCACCGGTCGAGCAAGAGATGTACGAGCAACGGGTGGACGCCGTCCATAGCGCTCTCGGGGATGCCGCGTTCAGTGGAGGTTGGGCGCGTGGAAGCGCCATGAGAATGGAGGAGATCATCGACTACGCACTGCACGACGACCGCACTCGCGGGGCGGGCTCGGCCGGACCGCAGAATGAGGTGGGGGAGTGACTCGCCACACATCGTCCGTAACGGTCATCTCGTGGATTCCCTCCGAGGCGATCAGGGGGCTCCCGAGCCTCCCGTTCCAGATGGGGATCACTCACATAGACGAACCTCCACCGGCACACATCGATGACGCCGCTCAGCTCGTCGCAAACCAGAAGCTTCGCTTCGCGAACCGGCTCGAGGCGTGGATCGAGATCGACGAGGACGGGATCGCCGGCTACGGCTGTGAGGGTGGAGGACTGATGGGGAGCTCCGAGGTTGGAGTCGGGGCCCGGACGATCAGTCTTCCCGGCCTTTCGCTTCCCGACCTGAGGCCCGATCCGGTGGTCACGCCGGAGTCGGTGACCTGGCGACAAACCGCTGGGGGACGCACGCCTCTTCCCGCGCCGCGCCGGATCAAGCACAAACCCTTCGTGCAGCTTAGATCCCCGATCGTGTGGACCACGCTCGAGCTGGAGCTCATGGCGGACGGAACCTCCGAGGGTCGTCTCGTCGGATCGAGTCCCTTCCCTCGTCACTGGGTCTACAACGAGTCGAACGACCTCATCGCCAAGAGCGGTCTCATCGATTTCGACCAGTGGTACCACCACGCATTCGGTGGCGTGACCCCTTGGGAGGCCGTGGATCTCGAGGCGCTCACTACCGAGGTCGAATCGGAACTCGAGCAACAGCTGTCCCGCTCGATTATGAGCTCCGACCACAAGACGCGTCGCCGGCGACTGAAGGCCGAAGAGGTTCTCTTCAGTCAGGGCGACGAGGGCACCGATCTATTCCTCGTGCTCGATGGAGTGGCCTCGGTCGAGGTGGACGGCGTTTGCGTTGCAGAGATTGGGCCGGGCACGGTTATGGGGGAGCGCGCGGTGATGGAGGGCGGCCGCCGGACGGCGACGGTTCGCGCCATCACGCCCATGCGGGGTGTCGTCGTGCCCCCCGAGCTGGTCGAGCGCGAGCACCTCGAGGAACTGAGCGGCACCCACCGCCGGGAAGAGGGCTAGGAATCTGAGCGCGGGAGCTCCCGCCAGATGGGCACTGAGGCACAAAGAAAGCCCGCGGCCAGGCTAGATCCGAGCGAGGTTTCTTAACGGGCGTCTCGGCCCCCGTCTGGGGGCCGGGCCACAGGCCGTGGCGATGAGGCGCTGGATTCTTCCTCTCTGGCCCTCATAGGGAGCCAGAAGCTCCAGCATGCGCTGGTCGGTAGCCCGCTCTTCGCCTGCCAGGGCATAGGCGACCGTGTGCGGCAGGTTCCAGTCGCCCAGAATGACGGCGTCAGGATCGCCCAGCGCGACCCGTGCGACGTGGCCAGAGGTCCACACACCGACGCCTCTGATGGCCTCCAGCCGGCGCCGGAGGAGCGCCGGATCGATGGCCGCGCTGCGCTCCAGCCGGGGGGCCTCAACCGCTGCCCGCCTCAGGGCCTCGGCCCTCTGGCGCTCGAGCCCGAGAGGGTGCAAATCGTAGTAGCCGAGTCCGGAGAGGGCCTCAGCGGGCGGCGGAAGCTTGATGCGGTGCGGTCCGGGCGCCGGCTCCCCGAAGCGACCGATGAGTGCCAGGTATGAGTGCGCGGCCTCCCGGCCGCTGACCCGTTGGCCGATGATCGCAGGGACGAGGATCTCGAAAACGGCGAGCGTGCGGCCCATGCGGAGACCGGCAAGGCGCAGAAGCAACTCGCGGACGAGACGATGAGCCGGGCGGAGGTCGCCATCGTCATCATGAAGGCCGACGAGGTCGTCCGCGTGATCGAGCGTCCAGTCAGCTCCCGGCCCCCAGGCCCGCGCTTCGA
>Ga0190275_10002807_pt1 | contig 12360 bp, 12 predicted proteins | sample Popmic550T_FD_133745 | JGI IMG/M metagenome (GOLD analysis project Ga0190275, IMG submission 133745) | Populus adjacent soil microbial communities from riparian zone of Yellowstone River, Montana, USA - 550 T | ecosystem: Environmental > Terrestrial > Soil > Riparian zone > Trees stand | place... | reverse complement strand
CGGCAGCGACGACCGGAACGCCCATCAGGCCCGGGCCACCTTCCTCGACGCGGTCGGTGCCGACCCCGCGAACGTCCACGAGGCGCCGGCCACCGACTCCGGCAGGTCGCTGGAGGAGGCCGCGGCGGCGTACGGGCAGGAACTGCGAGAGCAGGGCACCGGCTCGTTCGAGGTGCTGATGCTCGGGATCGGCCCCGACGGCCACGTCGCGTCGCTCTTCCCGGGCCACCCCGCCCTCGGCGTCGACGACGCCGTCGCGGTCGCCGTCCACGACTCCCCCAAGCCGCCCCCGGAGCGGATCAGCCTCACCTACGGCGCCCTCAACCGATCGCGGGCGATCTGGCTCGTCGCCGCCGGCGAGGAGAAGGCCGAGGCCGTCGCGCGCGCACTCGCCGCCGACGGCTCGGTCGAGGAGACCCCCGCCCGTGGCATCACCGGCCTCCCCGCCTCCGACGACCAGCCCGCCACGGCCGTCACCTGGTTCCTCGACCCCGCCGCCGCCTCCCGCCTCTAGCGCCGAGTCGTCGCAGATCTGCATGTTCCTGGTGCCGAGTCGTCGCATATCTGCACCCTTCCGGTGCCGAGTCGTCGCACATCTGCATGAGGCTGCGACGTTGTCCACAGCTCGCGGATGGCCCGGATTGGACCACGACGCCGGGGGCATCGTCTGCGCATGGATCTCAGACGTCTGCTGACGAAACCAGTGCTCGACGGCTCCTTCCCGCTCCCGCTCGACGCACCCTTCACGTTCCGGCAAGCCATGGCCGAGACACTCACGTCGCGCAACCTGGCGACGCTCGTCGACCGCGGGTACCTGCAACGCCCGGTGCAGGGTGTCTACCTCGCCGCCCAAGCCGGCGACTCGCCCGCGCTGCGAGCGCAGTGCATAGCACTGGTCGTTCCCGAGGGCGCCGTCGTCTGCGATCGCCACGCGGGGTGGCTGCTGGGTGCCGAGATGATCCTGGCACCCAACGAGCACCTCGCCCTGCGACCGATCACGGTCTTCCGGCCGTCCGGCCGTGGTCGACTGCGCAACGGACTGGTGGACAGCGGCGAGCGGAACCTGGCGCCGAGCGACGTGGTCGAGGTCAACGGGATCCCCGTGACCGCTCCGCTCCGCACGGCCTGCGACCTCGGGCGCACCAGATTCCCGGAGCAGGCGATCGCCGCCCTCGACGCCATGCTGCGACTCGGTACCTTCGACCGCGACGAACTGCTGCACGCCACCCAAAGGTTCCGTGGGATGCGGTGGGTCACGACGTTGCGGCTGATCGCACCCTTGGCGGACCCGCGGTCCGAGTCCCCCGGCGAGTCGGTGCTCCGCCTCCGATGGATCGAGGCGGCGCTGCCTCCGGCGACACCGCAGCACGAAGTGTGGCTCGACGGCCGGCTCCGCGCCGTTCTCGACCTCGCGGAACCCGAGCTCCGCTACGCCGCCGAGTACGACGGCGCCGAGTGGCACTCGTCGGAGACTCAGGTCGCCCACGACACCGAGCGGCGCCAAGATCTGACCGACGCCGACTGGATCATCGACGCCTTTCGCGGCGAGCACGTCTTCGGAGCGCGCGCCAACGCCGACATCGTCATGCGCCAGAACATCGACCGGGCACGGCGACGCCTCGCAAGGCGTGTCAACCTGTGAATGTGCGCCGACTGGGCGTCGTACGCATGCAGATCTGCGACGACTCGCGCCACCTGACGTGCAGATCTGCGACGACTCGCGTCAGAAGATCAGGTCGCCCGACTTGCGGCGGGAGCGCAGCAGCTGCAGCGCCTCGTCGAGGATGTCGGCGGCCTCGGCGTCGGAGCGGCGCTCCTTCACGTAGGCCAGGTGCGTCTTGTAGGGCTCGATCTTCGGCGCCGGCGGCGGGTTGTCCGAGTCCATGCTCGCGGGCAGCCCGCACTTGGGGCAGTCCCACGAGTCGGGCACGGCAGCCTCGACCGAGAACGTCACGACCGAACGGTGCCGGTGAGAGCAGTAGTAGGCCACTGCCTGGCGCGGGGCAGCCTCGCCCCGCTCCGCCTCACCCATGGGACCGGCACCGACCCGGCTCCCACGAATTGCGTTTCCACCTCCAGCCACGAGCGGGCTCCTCTCAGCTCTGGTAGGCCAGCATGAGGCCCAAAGCGACGATGCACGCGAACCAGATCAGCCCGATGCCGATCGTGATCCGGTCCAGGTTGCGCTCTGCGACCGAGGAACCGCCCAGGGAGCTCGAGACGCCTCCGCCGAACATGTCGGAGAGGCCACCGCCGCGGCCCTTGTGGAGCAGCACCAGTGCGATCAGGAGCAAGCTCGTGATGACGAGCAGGATGGTGAAGAGCAGAGTCACGGTCGAGAATCCTACGTCACAGTCGCGCTGTCACAGCAGCGGCATGTCGTAGAAGCGGCAGATGCCTCCGAACTCGTCCGGTTCGAGGCTCGCGCCGCCGACCAGACAGCCGTCGACGTCGTTCTTGTCCATGATCCCGGCGACGTTCGCGGCCTTCACCGAGCCGCCGTAGAGCACGCGTACGCCGTCGGCGGCCGCGTCCCCGTGGACCTCCCGGATCCGCTCCCGCACGGCGCCGCACACCTCCTGCGCGTCGTCCGGGGTGGCGACCTCGCCGGTCCCGATCGCCCACACCGGCTCGTAGGCGATCACCAGGCCGGCGACCTCCTCCGCGGAGAACCCGTCGAGCGACCCGTCGACCTGGGCCAGCGTGTAGGGGACGTGCTCCCCCGCCTGCCGTACGTCGAGTCCCTCACCGACGCAGACGATCGGGGTCATGCCGGCTGCGAGCGCGCGGCGGGCCTTGGCGTTGACGACCTCGTCGGTCTCCGCGTGGTGCTCACGGCGTTCGGAGTGCCCGACCACGACGTAGCTGCAGCCGAGCTTGGCGAGCATCGCCGCCGAGATCTCTCCGGTGTAGGCGCCACCGTCGTGGGTCGAGACGTCCTGCGCGCCGTACCTCACCAGGAGCTGGTCGCCGTCGACCAAGGTCTGCACGGACCGCAGGTCGGTGAACGGCGGGACCACCACGACCTCGGCGCGGCCGTGGTCGTGCTTCTTGTCGGCCAAGGTCCAGGCGAGCTTCTGGACCAGCACCACCGCCTCCTGGTGGTTCTTGTTGCTCTTCCAGTTGCCGGCCATCAGGGGCGTGCGGGACATGTGGGCTCCTCGTGGGTGGAGTGGGTGTGCGGCGGGAGCGGCGTCAGCGCTCGAGTACGGCGATTCCGGGCAGCTCCTTGCCCTCGAGGTACTCGAGACTGGCGCCGCCGCCGGTGGAGATGTGGCCGAACGCCGCCTCGTCGAACCCCAGCTGCCGGACCGCAGCCGCGGAGTCGCCGCCGCCGACGACCGACAACCCGGCAACCGTCGTCAGCGCCTCGGCGACCGCACGGGTGCCGGCCGCGAACGCGTCGGTCTCGAAGACCCCCATCGGGCCGTTCCAGAACACCGTGCGGGCACCGGAGACCACCTCGGCGAACCGCGCGGCGCACTCCGGCCCGATGTCGAGACCGATCGAGTCGGCCGGGATCGCGTCGGCCGCTACCACCTTGGGCTCCGGCTCGCGGTCGTCCGACGGGAAGACGGTGTCGACGACGATGTCGGTGGGCAGCAGGATCTCGACCCCGGACTGCTCGGCGCGGGCGAGGTACTCGCGGCAGGTGTCGAGCTGGTCGTCCTCGAGCAGGCTCTTCCCGACCTCGTGGCCTTGAGCCGCGAGGAAGGTGAACACCATGCCGCCGCCGATCAGCAGCCGGTCGGCCTTGCCGAGCAGGTTGTCGATCACACCGAGCTTGTCGGAGACCTTCGACCCGCCGAGCACCACGACGTAGGGCCGCTCGGGCTCGTGGGTCAGCCGACGCAGTACGTCGATCTCTGCCGACACCAGCCCGCCCATCGCCGCCGGCAGCCGCAGCGCCACGTCGTAGACGGACGCCTGTTTGCGATGGACGACACCGAACCCGTCGCTCACGAACGCGTCGGCCAGCTGGGCGAGCTGGTCGGCGAACGAGCCGCGCACGTCGTCGTCCTTGCTGGTCTCGCCGTCGTTGAAGCGCACGTTCTCGAGGACCGCCACCTGGCCGTCCTCGAGCCCGGCCACGGTCGCACTGGCGCTCTCACCGACGGTGTCGGTTGCGAACGCCACGTCCTGGGCCAGCAACTCGCCGAGCCGGGCCGCGACCGGCGCCAACGAGTACGCCGGGTCGGGCGCGCCGTCCGGTCGGCCGAGGTGGGCGACGACGATCACCCGGGCACCCGCCGCGGCGAGCGCCTTGACGGTCGGCACGCTGGCGCGGATCCGACCGTCGTCGGCGATGACCTGGCCGTCAGCCGGGCCGTCGAGCGGCACGTTCAGGTCCGAGCGGACGAGGACCCGCTTGCCCTGGACCTCGCCGAGCGCGGCGTACTCGCCCACGTCAGAGGGTGGCGCCGATGTGGACGATCAGGTCGGCGAGGCGGTTGGAGTAGCCCCACTCGTTGTCGTACCAGCCAGCGACCTTGACCTGGTTGCCGATCACCTTGGTCAGCGGCGCGTCGAAGATGCACGACGCCGGGTCGGTGACGATGTCGGAGGACACGATGGGGTCGGTGGAGTAGCGCAGGTAGCGACCGTCGGCCGCCGCCTTCACGATCTCGTTGACCTCCTCGACGGAGGTCTCGCGAGCAGCCTCGAACGACAGGTCGGTCAGCGACCCGGTCGGGACCGGGACCCTCAGCGCATAGCCGTCGAGCTTGCCCTTGAGCTCCGGCAGCACGAGGCCGATCGCCTTGGCGGCACCGGTCGAGGTCGGCACGACGTTGATCGCGGCGGCGCGGGCGCGGCGGGGGTCCTTGTGAATGTTGTCCTGCAGGTTCTGGTCGGCCGTGTAGGCGTGGATCGTCGTCATCAGACCCTTGTTGATGCCGAGCCCGTCGTTGAGCGCCTTCGCCATCGGAGCCAGGCAGTTGGTCGTGCAGGACGCGTTGGAGATCACGGTGTGCGCGGCCGGGTCGTAGAGCTCGTCGTTGACACCCATCACGATGGTGATGTCGTCGTTGGTCGCTGGCGCGGAGATGATGACCTTCTTGGCGCCGCCGTCGACGTGGGCCTTCGCCTTGGTCGCATCGGTGAAGAAGCCGGTGGACTCGACCACCACGTCAGCGCCGATGTCACCCCACTTCAGGTTCGCGGGCTCGCGCTCGGCGAAGGCGGCGATCTCCTGGTCGCCGACCCTGATGGCGGTGTCGGTGCTCGACACGTCGGCGTCGAGCCGGCCCAGGATCGAGTCGTACTTGAGCAGGTGGGCGAGCGAGGCGTTGTCGGTGAGGTCGTTGACGCCGACGATCTCGATGTCGGCACCCGACGCACGCACGGCGCGGAAGAAGTTTCGGCCGATCCGGCCGAAGCCGTTGATCCCTACGCGAACGGTCACAGCTGGACTCCTGTGTGGATGGGTCGGTACGCCGTCGACCCTATCGCTCCCCGCCACGCCGACTCACCTGCGTCCCCCGGTACGAGCGGGTAGGTTTGATCGATCCAACCTGTGCTAGAGAAGGCGGGTCGCAAGACCGGGGTACTCCACCACCAGCCCGCTCGCGTCGTAGCTCAGGTCGAAGTCGGCCTCGAACTCCGGCGCCTCGTACGCCACCGTCCAGCCGCCGCGGGCCACCGGCTCGGCCGGGCCGTACCACTGGTCGAGGCGCCGCACGGACAGGTCGAGCCGGACGTACACCGCCGGGGCGGCCGTCCGTGCGGCGAGGTCGGTCCGGTGCATCGGCAGCGTGTTGGTCATGGCCGAGCCCTCGAGGTCGACGTCCACGAGGCCGTCGAGATCCGGCTGACGGTGGCCGTCGACGTCCCAGTGCTCGCCGTCGCGGGTGAGCAGCACCTCGCCGGGGTCACCCGGCACCAGCGACCCGATCCACGCCGAGCGGGTCCGCCACGAGCCGTCGACCTCGATCTCGTACGACAGCGCCCACGCGTGCCCCTCCTCCACGCCCGTGACGACCCCGGACAGCGACCAGCCGTCCGTGAGCGACCGCGTCGTGACGATCTCGGTCGCCTCGCGGGCCGTGTGGTGGCGCCAGGCGGCGCGGGCCGGGAGTGGTGCGAGCGTGCCGAGCTGCACGCTCAGGCGTCCTCGGCGAGCATCTCGGGCGTGAGTGACGCCTCGGTGTCGGGGATGCCGAGCTCCTCGGCGCGCTTGTCGGCCATCGCCAGCAGCCTGCGGATCCGGCCGGCGATCGCGTCCTTGGTCAGGGCCGGCTCGTGCAGGGCACCGAGCTCCTCCAGGGAGGCCTGCTTGTGCTCCAGCCGCAGGTGGCCGGCCAGCTTGAGGTGGTCGGGCACCTCGTCGCCGAGAATCTCCAGCGCCCGCTCGACCCGGGCACCCGCCGCGACGGCGGCGCGCGCGGAGCGACGCAGGTTGGCGTCGTCGAAGTTGGCGAGCCGGTTGGCGGTGGCGCGGACCTCACGCCGCATCCGGCGCTCCTCCCAGGCCATCAGGGACTCGTGTGCGCCCAGCCGAGTCAGGAGCGCGCCGATCGCGTCGCCGTCGCGGATCACGACCCGGTCGACGCCACGCACCTCACGGGCCTTCGCGGAGATGCCGCCGAGCCGCCGGGCGACCCCGACCAGGGCCAGTGCGGCCTCGGGACCGGGGCAGGTGACCTCCAGCGACGACGAGCGTCCGGGTTCGGTGAGCGAGCCGTGCGCCAGGAACGCCCCGCGCCAGGCGGCGACGGCGTCGCAGCTGCCTCCCGAGACCACCGCCGGTGGCAGGCCACGCACCGGCCGGCCACGCTGATCGAGCAGGCCCGTCTGGCGGGCCAGCGCCTCGCCGTCCTTGACGATCCGGACCAGGTAGCGGCTCCCCTTCCGGAGGCCGTTGCCCTGCACCATCACGACGTCGGACTGGTGGCCGTAGACCTCGGCGATGTCCGTGCGGAGCCGGCGGGCGGCGGCCCCGGTGTCGAGCTCGGCCTCCACGACGATCTTGCCGCTGACGATGTGGAGGCCGCCTGCGAACCGGAGCATGGATGCGACTTCGGCCTTGCGGCAGCAGGTCTTCGTGATCGGGGTGTTGGCCAGTTCCGCCTTCACCTGAGCCGTCATCGCCATGCGGTCGATCCTGCCATGCACGTCAACAACCCGCGGCCCGGGTGGGACGACCCTCAGCCCTCGTGCTCTTCGTCGTGCAGGGCCTCGAAGACGGCGCGGTACGCCGAGGCGAGCAGCTCGGGGTCGTGCCGCGCCAAGGGCCGCCCGGCCTCGTCGAGGGCGGCCAGGTCGGCCACCACCAGCCGGCCGCCCGCTGACGCGACCGCCGCGCCCAGCGTGACGGGGTCGCTCACGCTACGGCGCTCGGCGATCACGGTGTGGATCCGCAGATCGGGGGCGTGCTCGAACAGCGCGCCGAGATGGTCCTCCGGTCCGTAGCCGTGGGTCTCGCCCGCTTGCGGCTCCAGGTTGAGCACGACCACCAGCCGGGCTGAGGTGTGCTCCAGGGCGTCGCGCAGCGCCGGGACCATCAGGTGCGGGATCACGGAGGTGAACCAGGACCCCGGCCCGAGCACCACCCAGTCGGCGTCCTTGATCGCGGCGACCGCCTCGGGGCAGCCCTCCGGGTCGGGCGGGTCGAGGGCCACCGACACGATCTCGCCGTCGGTCGTGGCGACCTCGACCTGACCGCGCACGGTGCGTGTGGCCCCGGGGTCGGCGGCGTCGAGCCCGCGGACCTCGGCCGTGATGTCCATCGGTGTCAGGGCCATCGGCAGCACCCGGCCCTCGGCCCCCAGCAGCCGCCCCACCCAGTCCAGGGCGCGCACGTGGTCGCCGAACCGCTCCCACAGGCCCACGATCAGCAGGTTGCCGATCACGTGCCCTCGCATGTCGCCGTCGCCGGCGAACCGGTGCTGGACCAGGTCGGCCCACGTGCGCCCCCACTCGTCGGAGCCGCAGAGCGCGGCCAGCGCCATCCGCAGGTCGCCGGGTGGCAGTACGCCGAACTCGCCCCTGAGCCGACCCGACGAGCCGCCGTTGTCCGCGACCGTGACCACTGCCGTCACCTGGTCGAGGGTGAGGTCGTCGTGGAGCAGTCGCAGCGCGCTCAGGGACGCGTGCAGGCCGTGCCCCCCACCGAGGGCCACGGCCGACTGCGCGGTCGGCCTCACGTCACTCCCGCCCGAGGTCGCGGTGGGTGGCGCGGACGTCGTACCCGAGCAGCGTGAGCCGGGCCGCGATCTCCTCGCTCATCGCGACGCTGCGGTGCTTGCCTCCGGTGCAGCCGATCGCCACGGTCATGAACCGTTTGCCCTCGTTGAGGTACCCCTCAGCGACCTGCTGCAGCACGGGGAGGTAGCCGTCCAGGAAGTCCGCGGCACCGGGCTGGCTCTTCACGTAGTGCGCGACCGCCTCGTCGCGGCCGGTGAGCGGCCGCAGCTCCGGCACCCAGTGCGGGTTGGGGAGGAATCGCATGTCGGCCACGAAGTCGGCGTCGACCGGGATGCCGTACTTGAAGCCGAAGCTGATGGTCGTGACCTTCAGCCGCATCGTCTCCTCGGTGCCGAACGCCTCGGTGATCCGGTCTGTGAGCTGGTGGACGTTGAGATCGGAGGTGTCGATGACCAGGTCGGCATTGCTGCGGACGTCGCCCAGCACCACGCGTTCGCGCTGGAGACCGTCGAGCAGCCGGCCGGCACCCTGGAGCGGGTGTGGCCGACGGGCGGCCTCCTGGCGGCGGACGAGGACGTCGTCGGTCGCCTCGAGGAACACCAGGGTCGCCTTGCGGCCCGTCGCGCCTTGGGCGAGGTTGGCGGTCAGCGTCTGGAAGAACGAGCCGGAGCGGACGTCGACCACCACGGCGATCGGCTGCTGGACGCCGCGGTTCTCGTCGACCAGCCGGACGACGTCGCGCAGCAGCGAGGGCGGCAGGTTGTCGACGACGTAGTAGCCGAGGTCCTCGAGCTCCTTGGCCGCGGTGCTGCGGCCGGCACCGGTCATGCCGGTGACGACGACGAGCTCGCCCGTGGTCTGTGCCTCCATCAGCCCTCCTCCGCGATCTCGCCCGTAGCCGTGTTGACCTGCATAGTCTGTCGGCCGGTGGTCGCGACCGCATCCTTGATGGCGGTCGCGGTGCGCTCGCCGATGCCGGGGACCTGCGAGATCTCCTCGACGGTCGCCGCGCGCAGCTTCTTGAGCGAGCCGAAGTGCTTGAGCAGGGTCTTGCGACGCACCTCGCCCAGCCCGGGCACGTCGTCGAGCAGGCTCTCCACCATCGACTTCGACCGTCGGGACCGGTGGTGCGCGATCGCGAATCGGTGGGCCTCGTCGCGGACCCGCTGCAGCAGGTAGAGGCCTTCGGAGGTCCGCGGGAAGATCACCGGGTCCTCCTCCTCGGGGACCCAGACCTCCTCGAGCCGCTTCGCGAGCCCGCACACCGGGATGTCGGCGAAGCCGAGCTCTGACATCGCCTCGCGGGCCACCGCGACCTGCGGCGGGCCGCCGTCGACCACGACCAGGCCGGGCGCGTACGAGAACGACCGCGGCCTCCCGGTCTCGGGATCGACCAACATCGGCCCGGACGTGACAGCGGCTTCGGGGGCGTCGGCCGGTGGGGCCTCGTCGGCCAGCCGCTTGAACCGCCGGCTGATCACCTCGTGCATGGCGGCGACGTCGTTCTGGCCGTCGACCGAGCGGATCACGAACCGGCGGTACTCGCTCTTGCGGGCGAGCCCGTCCTCGAAGACCACCATCGAGGCAACCACCTCGGTTCCCTGGAGGTTCGAGACGTCGTAGCACTCGATCCGCAGCGGGACCTCGGGCAGGCCGAGCGCCACCTGGATCTCCTCCAGCGCCCGGTTGCGGGTGGTGAGGTCGCTGGCCCGCTTGGTCTTGTGGAGCGCCAGCGCCTCCGCGGCGTTGCGGGCGACGGTCTGCTGCAGGTTGCGCTTGTCGCCCCGCTGCGGCACCCGGATCTGGACCCGGCTCCCCCGCTGGTCGGACAGCAGCTCCTCGAGGGTCTCGCGGTCGGGCGGCAGCGCCGGCACCAGCACCTCGCGGGGAATCGTGTCACCCGGGTCGAGCTCGGCTTCCACGCCGCCGTAGAGCTGGAGCAGGAAGCCCTGGATGAGCTCGCCGGTGTCACCCTCGTCGACCCGGTCGGCCACCCAGCCGCGCTGGCCGCGGACCCGGCCGCCGCGCACGTAGAAGATCTGGACGGCGACCTCGAGCGGGTCCTCAGCGAGGGCCACGACGTCGGCGTCGGTGCCGTCGCCGAGCACCACCGCCTGCTTCTCCAGCGCCTTCTCCAGCGCTCCGAGGTCGTCGCGCAGCCGGGCTGCCCGCTCGTAGTCCTCGGCCGCCGAGGCGGCGTACATCTCCTTCTGGATCCGCTTGATGAACGCCGCGGTGCGACCGGCCATGAAGTCGCACAGGTCGTCGACGATCTCGCGATGCTCCTCGGCCGTCACCCGGCCCACGCACGGGGCCGAGCACTTGCCGATGTAGCCGAGCAGGCAGGGCCGGCCGATCTGCGAGTGGCGCTTGAACACGCCGTTGGTGCACGAGCGCATCGGGAACACCCGCAGCAGCTGGTCGACGGTCTCGCGGATCGCCCACGCGTGGGAGTAGGGGCCGAAGTAGCGGGTGCCGCGCTTCTTGGCACCGCGGCCGACCATCACCCGCGGGAACTCATCGCTCATCGTGACGGCCAGCCAGGGGTAGGACTTGTCGTCGCGGTACTTGATGTTGAACCGCGGGTCGAACTCCTTGATCCAGGAGTACTCCAGCTGCAGCGCCTCGACCTCGGTCTTGACCACGGTCCACTCCACGGAGGCGCCGGTCGCCACCATGGTCGCGGTGCGCGCATGGAGGTTGGAGACGTCCTGGAAGTACGACGACAGCCGCTGGCGGAGGTTGACGGCCTTGCCGACGTAGATGACCCGGCCCCGTGCGTCGCGGAACCGGTAGACGCCCGGCTGGGTCGGGATCGACCCGGGTTTCGGGCGGTACGACGCAGGGCTGGCCACGTCTCCCACCCTACGGGCGGGGTCCGACGTCGGCCCGCCGAGGACAGCCGTCAGGACAGGCTGATCGAGTCGCCCTCGACGGTGATGTCGACCGCGGCCAGGGGGCTGACGCTGCCGGCCTCGGTGCCGCTCGGACCGACGACGTTGGCCCCGTCCTCGATCGAGAACTGGCTGCCGTGGCACCCGCACTGGATGGTCCCGTCGGCAACCTGGCTGACCAAACAGCCCTGGTGCGTGCAGACCGCGGTGAAGGCCTTGAAGTCCCCCTCGGTCGGCTGGGTCACCACGACCTTCTCGTCGGTGAAGATCGTGCCGCCGCCGACGGGGACGTCGGCGGCCGTCGTCAACCCATCGCCGCCGCCACCGTTGCCACCCCCGCCGCCACCGCCGCCGCCCTCGGACGTCGGGTCCGAGGCCTCGCTCGGGGTGGTGCCGGGGCTCTCCTCGCTGCCGCACGCCACCAGCAGCGGGGCGGCCGCCCCCAGGCCGGCGACCCCGGCGATCGCGTGGCGGCGGCCCAGGCCGTGGGTCGGTCCGTCAGTCGTCATCGTCAGCGCTTTCGGTCGGAGAACAGTTGAACAGGACACTACTCAGCGAACTGAGAGGGTCCTGAGACGCGGAGCGCGGCTACTTCCTGGCCGCCTTCTTCGCGGCCGTCCGCTTCGCGGGCGCCTTCTTCGCGGTCTTCGTGGCGGTGGCCTTCCTCGCCGGCGACGCGTTCGCCGCCGGCTTGGGGGCCGACCGCTTCCGCTTCGGCTGCTCGGCGGCCCGGCCCTCGAGCAGCGGCGCGAGGAACGTGCCGGTGTAGGAGTCGGGGTGGGCGGCGATCGCCTCGGGCGTGCCCTCCGCGACGACCAGCCCACCGCGGGAGCCGCCCTCGGGCCCCATGTCGACGATCCAGTCGGCGGTCTTGATGACGTCGAGGTTGTGCTCGATGACGAGCACGGTGTTGCCCTTGTCGACCAGGCTGGAGAGCACGCCCAGCAGCTTGCGGATGTCCTCGAAGTGCAGCCCGGTCGTGGGTTCGTCGAGCACGTAGACGGTGCGGCCGGTCGATCGCTTCTGCAGCTCGCTGGCCAGCTTGACCCGCTGGGCCTCGCCGCCGGACAGCGTGGTGGCCGGCTGTCCGAGCCGGACGTACCCGAGCCCCACCTCGCCCAGGGTCCTCATGTGACGCGAGATGGCGGGCACCGCCGCGAAGAAGTCGGCCGCCTCCTCGATCGGCATGTCGAGGACCTCGGCGATCGTCTTGCCCTTGTAGTGGACCTCCAGCGTCTCGCGGTTGTAGCGCGCCCCGTGGCACACCTCGCACGGGACGTAGACGTCGGGGAGGAAGTTCATCTCGATCTTGATCGTGCCG
>Ga0190275_10002806_pt1 | contig 12362 bp, 8 predicted proteins | sample Popmic550T_FD_133745 | JGI IMG/M metagenome (GOLD analysis project Ga0190275, IMG submission 133745) | Populus adjacent soil microbial communities from riparian zone of Yellowstone River, Montana, USA - 550 T | ecosystem: Environmental > Terrestrial > Soil > Riparian zone > Trees stand | place... | reverse complement strand
TGTTCCCCAGACTTTCGTCAGATTGTTTTGGAGACTCGGCAGATGCTTATCCGCAAACAGGCCCCGGCCACCACCGACTTCGAAACCGCCAGGGTTTACGATCCCAGCCATCTCTCCGTTTGAGGAGAACGAGGGGATCTGCGCGACATTATTGTCGAAGACGCCCTGGAACGTAGCCCCGAGAGCGTTCCGGTCCACAGCAGAAGGATCTTCAAACACATTCGGAAATGCGATGTATGTGTAGCCGAAGATGAACTCGTTCGTCATCGTCGGGCTGAACACATGGGTCAAACTCGTCGTCACCGAGTCTGACTTGTTCTTTCCCAGAATGGGCGTTGGGTAGGGCACCTGGTTGGCGTTCCGCCACCATAGTCCAACGGGGAACTTCTGCGTCTCGCGCTGCATGTTGTAACGAACGAAAAGCTTCGTGTTGTCACTGATGCTGTAATCGACGCGGCTCATCCACTGCAAACTACCTTGATTGAAAACAATCTGGCGTAGATAGTTAAAGCCACCGCTGGCGTTCGGATCCGCGTTTGGCGCCGGATAAAGGTTGATAAGCGCGCGGCCGGTTGGATCGATCTGACTTGGTGGGATTATTCCTGTGGGAAACTGGTCAGCTTTCAAGCGAGAAGCCGGATTTCCGGATTGCGTGACGTATCGGCCATTCACGAGTCCTTCAACCTTCCTCAATTCGGTATCGCTGAAGTTGCCGGCTCGCATGGCCTCGGTAGGAACTGTTGCGCGAAGAAGGCCGGTGTCCAGAGTCTGGAAGTAATGTTCGTATCCGGTGAAGAAGAATAGCTTGTCGCGATTCTTGTTGAACCCTGTGCCGGGGATGAGGACAGGTCCACCGATGTTGCCCCCAGGGAAGAAATATTTGTTTTCCGGCTTGGGGGCGCCAGAGCGATTGTTCAGCCAGTCGTTGGAGTTGAGTGCGTGATGACGAGCGTAGAGATAGCCGGTGCCATGGAAGTCGCGTGTTCCGGACTTGGCGATGCTTTGAATGACCGCAGGGCCTTTCTGATTCTCGGCGGAGAAGTTCGACGTCAGGACTTTGAACTCCTGAATCATGTCCGTGTTGGGATTGACCGGTGTTGCACAGTTACAGCCGGGGTCGGAGACATGCGCGCCGTCCGCGGTAATATCCAGCGATGCGGTGGGAAGTCCATTTACGTTATATGCGCCATTCAATGCGCTCTGGCTGCCGCCGTCGCCGTTTCCGTTAATACCGATATTCTCTCCGGAGAAATTAGAGCGGTTCTCGGTCCCGGTACCCGCGACTGCAAAGCCGGGCATGATCTTTATGAATTCGGCGGCGCTGCGGCCTACGACGGAGAAGTCCTGCAACTGCTTGGTCGTGAGCGTAGCGGACTTTTCGCCTGAGTCGACTGGTGTCAGGATATCCGCAATGGCAGACACCGAGACGGTTTCTGCCGTCGATCCCACTTTCATAGTGATGTCGATGTTGCGTCGTTCGGCTCCTTGCAAGGCTAAGGCTGAAACTTGGTAGATTACAAAGCCAGCAGCCTCCACGGAGAGTTCGTATGAACCTGCCGGCACGGCAGCAAAAGTGAAGAAGCCTTCCGCATTGGAAACGGAGCGTCGGACGTCACCCGAACCTTCATTTTTCAAAGTGATTTTGGCATCCGGGACCGAAGCGCCAGAGGGATCGGAAATCACCCCAGTCAGCGTTCCCGTTATGGATTGACCGAATCCAAATTGAAGGCAGGCCGTCAAAACGACGGCGGCTATGCGCATCGGAAGATTCCACATGGTTCCCCCCCCCGGAGACTCTCACGCAATTTAGGTACAATGCGTTCGCGAGTCCGAATTTCGCTGGTATCTACTGTATTAGTACTAGGACGGGAGTTCAATGATAACCTAGGCAAGACAGGGATAAATATTTCTGAAACCTTATTGAAACTACTGATTATAAGCGGTTTATCCGGCGCTGCATTCACGGGCTGTAACGGTTTCACAGCAATTTCTAACATGTTACTCTTGCGACTTATTCTCGTTCTCTCAGTTTCTTGGGGTCTAAGCGGCCAACAGAGGACTCCGGGAATGGATCGTGAGCTTCAGCGTGCCGTGGAGCTACATCGATCGAACGATCTCGAAGGCGCGCGACGGGAATATCAGTCGTATCTGGATAAAATGCCCGGGAGTATTGAAGCTCGCTCCAACTTAGGGGCGGTACTCGCGCGCTTGGGACGCTATGACGAAGCGATTGCGGAGTACAAAATCGCTCTCGAGAAAGTACCCAATAATCCGGGGGTGCGGTTCAATTACGGGCTGGCTCTCTATAAAGCAGGAAGATTTGACGAGGCGACACGCGAGTTCGCAGCCGTTCATAGCCTCGCTCCTAACAACAAACAGATTGCGCTACTGCTGGGAGACTGCTATTTGCGCGCCGGAGAGAATCAGCGCGTAATCGATCTGCTGGACCCATTCCTGAAAGCAGACGAGAAAGACATGGCATTAGCTTACTTACTCGGAACGGCTCTCATCCGCGCCAATCAAGTAACTCGTGGCCAGGAAATTGTGAATAGGATCCTGAGCAAAGGGGAATCGGCCGAGGCTCTCCTCTTACTCGGGACAACGAAAATGATGGCGCATGACTTCGCTGGAGCTTTAACGGACGTCGCCAAAGCGGCGGAGTTGAATCCGTTACTTCCGAGCGTGAATGCGTATCATGGGCTTGCTCTTCTGCAAACAGGCGACTCGACAAACGCGATGACCTCATTCCGAAAGGAATTGCAATCGAACCCGAACGACTTCGACTCTAATTTGAACGTAGGTGCTCTTCTGCGGCAGGAACACTCGTATGACGAAGCTCGTAAGTACTTCGAGAAAGCGCTTCGACTGCGCCCAGGTCACCCGGCAGTCCGCTACCAGCTCGCGACGATCGATCTGGCTACAGGAGAAGTTGAAAAAGCGCGCAAGGAGCTTGAAGCTCTGACGACCGCAGAACCGAAATTCGTCGAAGCCCACGTAACCTTGGCGACTGTCTACTACCGGTTGAAGCGAAAGGCAGATGGAGATCGCGAGAGAGCGATCGTGCAAAAACTGAACGATGAGATACAGGCGCAACAGCCGGGTGTAAAATCGCTTCAGTGAAATTGGCCGGTCTGGTCTTTGCGCTTACCAGTATCATTGGTGCGCGTGTCATCGCCGCTGAGAACGCCCACTTCGCAGGCGCGGCGGCGTGCGTATCCTGTCATCCCAATCAGTCCAACCATCGCTCCTCGAACAGTATGGCTAAGGCTCTCCAGCGGGCCGAACAGGCGAGTATTCTTCGAGAAAACGCCTCGCTTACATTTGTCGAAGGCGCCTACCGGACGACGATCGAGCGAGATAGCGAAGGCTCGAAGCTCAGGGTCACGGACGGGAGAGATACGGTACAAGCGCGAATTCTCTGGGCGTTCGGGCTCGGTACTGCAGGGCAGACCTACGTATTCGGGCATCAGGGCGCGATGTACGAAAGTCGCGTGAGCTACTACAATGCGTTGAAAGGCCTCGGCTTAACTATGGGGGCCCAGCTTGCAAAACCTGCCTCTCTGATCGAAGCAGTCGGGCGGCGTATGGACAAGGCCGATGTGCGGGATTGCTTTGGATGCCATTCGACCGGGGGAGTTCGCGGGAATGAAATTGCATGGGAATCAATGATACCGGGCGTTTCCTGTGAGAGCTGCCACGGAGCGGCAGCCGAGCATGTAGCAGCGCGCAGGGACGGAAATAGGACGCAGGGATCATTGAGGAAGCTTCAGACGCTCTCCGCCGAAGAGATGAACGACCTTTGCGGCACGTGTCATAGAACGTGGGGTCAGGTGATTCAAATGAATCTGCGCGGACCACTGAATGTGCGATTTCAACCTTATCGAATCACGAACAGCAAATGCTTCGATGCCGAAGATCGCCGGATCGCGTGCACAGCTTGTCACGATCCTCACAAACAAGTGAGCACGTCTCCGGCGGCCTATGATTCGAAATGTCTTGCATGCCATTCCCAGAAGGGCAGGAAAACATGTCATACCGCAAAGGCCAACTGCGTTACGTGTCACATGCCGAGAGTCGAGTTGGAGGGCGCGCACTTTCAATTTGCAGATCATCAGATCCGTACCGTGCGGCAAGGCGAACCGTATCCGAACTGAGATGAAGGTTTCGAGACGCGATTTAATCCGAATGGCCGGAGTTGCCGGGGCCGCGCGATTGCTGGCTGCGTCGCAGAGTCCATTGTTCGAAGAGGTCCCTTCCGCTACCTCGAATATCACGTGGACACATGAGAACGCAATGTCCGATCGGCGTCATCTGCCGGAAACATTGGGACCGGGATGCGCGTTTTTGGACTACGACAACGACGGTTGGATGGATATCCTGCTCGTCAACAGCGGTCCGTCGGAGTTCTATCAACCGAAGAAGCCATTGCGGCATGCTCTCTACAAGAACAATCGTGATGGGAGCTTCACCGACGTCACAGCGAAGGCCGGTCTGACGGCGGAGCTGTTTGCGATGGGAGTGGTGGTCGCGGACTACGATAACGATGGATTTCCCGACATCCTTATCACGGCTTATGGCAGGCCCGTGCTTTATCGCAACAACGGGGATGGAACCTTCACGGATGTGACTCAAAAGGCGAAGCTCGATGTACCTGGTTGGACAACGAGCGGAGTCTGGTTCGACTACGACGGCGATGGCAGGCTAGACCTCTTCCTTTGCAGCTTTGTCGAGTATGGGAAAGACAGTATCACGTGCGGGGACAATAAGCTGGGCCGCAACTATTACTGCATCCCGCGTGTCTTCAAACCGACGCCCAACTTTCTTTTCCACAACAACGGAGACGGCACGTTCACCGAGGTGAGTAAGGGAACCGATATCGCGAAAGCTTTGGGTAAGGGCTTGGGCGTAGTGACGACTGACGTCAACAACGACGGGCGGCCGGACTTGTTAGTAGCGAACGATACGGTTCAGAACTACCTTTTCGTCAATCGCGGTCCGAACAAGTGGGAAGAGATTGCGCTGTCGGCTGAGGTCGGATTCAGCGAGAACGGACAGGCGCGGTCAGGGATGGGCGTCGATTCCGCCGACTTTGACGGGGATGGATGGGAGGATCTTTTCGTCGCCAATGTCGACCAGGAGATGTTCTCGCTGTACAGGAATAACAGGAACGAGACGTACACCGATGTCGCGCGCATCAACGGCATCGCAGAAGCTACGCGACTCTTGAGCGGCTGGGGATTGAAGTTCTTTGACTACGACAATGACGGCCGGCTGGATCTGCTATTGGCCAACGGGCATCCCGATGACATGATCGAGAGCTATTCGCAGCGGGTGAAGTACAAAGAGCCATTGCTGCTCTTCCATAACGACGGCAGCAAATTTAGAAACGTCAGTTCGGAGGCCGGTCCTGTGTTTTTGAAGTCGTTTTCCGCGAGAGGTCTGGCTGTCGGCGATTTCAATAACGATGGCAAACTCGACGTCCTGCTCGCGAACAACGGAGCTGCGCCTACCCTGTTGAAGAATCTGGCAGGAGAGACCAATCACTGGATTGGACTGCGACTGCAGGGCCTCAAATCCAATCGCGACGCAATCGGCGCGAAGATCGTATGGTCGGTGAAAGGGGTCCGACGTGGGCGACTGAAGACGCATGGCGGAAGTTATCTGTCGAGTCATGACCCGCGCGAAGTGATCGGTCTCGGAAGCGCTCCCGGGGTTGATTATGTCGAGATAAGATGGCCTTCGCCGAGCGGCCTGACTGAACGTTTTACAGATCTGAAGATCGATCGCTACAACACGGTGACCGAAGGCCAAGGGAAGCGTGTGGTTGGATAGCGGCGTGTTCAGAACCGGGTGTACGACATTAAAGTGGAAGAACGCGTCAGAAGTGTCGATGAGAATCAGTAGAGCGGACCTCTGGCCTGCTTCTGGTTGAATCCCTGAGCTATTATCGAAGACGCTTGCCGCACTGGCAGCCTGACAGTGCCGCCCTCTTTATCACTTGGCGTTGCATGGTTCTCTACCGGCTGACAGAAGTGGTGGCGCCAGTGTAGACGAGCCGGTCGACAAAATCGATACACCGGGAAGACGCTTTGTACAAGTCGATAGGCGGCTTGACTACGCCGGGGCCGGACCGTTGTGGCTAAAAGATCCCCGTTTGGCAAACCTAATCGTCGCTTCGCTACGGCGAATCCGAGCTCCAGCTTTATGTTTCGAAAGCTTGGGTCGTGATGGCGAATCATGTCCACGTCTCCTGTATCCGAACACGACGGCCGCCCGAATCACGCGGTCACTCAAGACATATACTGCGCGACAGGCCAACATTCTACTCAATCGGCAAGGGCAGCGATTCTGGCAGGAAGAATCCTATGATCATTGGGTGCGGGATAGTTCCGAACTGGAAAGGATTGTATTCTACATCGAATCCAACCCTGTGAAGGTGGGCTTGGTTTGTCGGGCTGAGGATTGGCCGTGGTCGAGCAGTGACGGCCGTTGATCAAAACTATTCCGAGGCAGGCTGGAAGCCCGCCTACTCTGAAGCGTACATACTACGCTCAGAAAGTATCCTTCCACAGGAGTGCCACGAAGCCCAAATCAGGTCAGCCGTCCCTACTTCGGTTTGTAATAAAGAACCAGACCGGCCCCAATGGACCCCAACAAGAAGCCCACATAGAGCAACGGGTTCGGCGATTCCTTCGGCGGATGCATTGTCATCGAGAACAACACGTTGACGAGCGGCGCAAGACCGAAGACCAATGGCATAACGTACGTAGGTGTTCCTCCACTACGAAACGCCCAAATGATGCAGACGGCGCCGATTGCGCCGAGCGCGCCGCCGAGGGTCGATGAAGTAACACCGCCGCTGTTGAAACCCTTTAGTTCGCCTTGCGATCCGAGTGTTATGGCAGGGACGACCACACCTACGAGAAAGTAAGCCATTCCGACACAGAGCAAGGCGCGCAACGGATTACCAAGTTGCACTTGTCCTTTATGGAGGATGGGTCCATAGATACCCCAGGAGAGAGCCGCTCCAAGCGCGAAGTAGATCCAGGTCATTAGCTAAAAGGATATACGCAATCCGAGTTGTATCTGCCGTGAGGATGTGATCGTGTTGCGAATGCGGCCAAAGCTGGCTAACGGCGCTTCGTTGTCCGCAGTGCCTGCAAATGCAATGAGATTCGGCACACCGAAGTTTGCGTGGTTGAAAAGATTGAAAGCTTCGGCGCGCAATTGGATGTTTGCGTTTTCGCCAACTCGAAAGTTCTTCATCGCAGCGAGATCGAACGTCCGGAGGTTGGGGCCTGTGAACGCGCCTCGGCCGCTATTACCAAGCGTGCCGGCAGGCTGCAAAGCGAATGCCGTCGGATCGAACCAAGCTTCAGGACGGCCCACCACAGCGCTCTCATACGTCCTGCCCGCCGCCATACTCGCACGATCGTTACCGATGCCGGGTCCCAGCGACGGCGCCCACATCGTCCGCGACCGGTTCGCGCGCACGAATACGGTCAAAGGACTGCCACTACGCAACTGAGCAATGCCAGCGAGCTCCCATCCCTTAGCAATGAGCGCCGGGATTCCTGTCAATTGCTTACCGAACGGCATTTCCCATGTGAAATTTGTAACCCAGTTATGTGTGGCGTGATAGTCGGCGGGGCCTTTGTTATAGCTGAAGCCCTCAAATTCGGGGAAGGCGGTTGTGGTGCCGTTGGTTCCATCCGAAAAGAAGGTCGACGCCTGCGTGGTGTCGATATTGCGGGAGAGAGTATAGGAGGTCTGAAACTGAAGGCCCCCATTCCATCGCTTCCGAATCTCCAGGATACCTGCGTTGTACCAGGAATCGCCATCGCTGCTCTTAAGCTCGATCGTTGAGAAATTCGGATTCTGCCTTGCCCTGCCAACAGGGAAGAATAGCGTGCCATCCGCCAATCTGTCCGGGGGAACTGTATTCACATCAGCACTACGCAACAGATGCAGACCGCGGGAACCCGCATACCCCACAGTCATAACAATATTCGAGAATAATGTCTGCTGAAGATTGAAATTGTAGACGTGCACTCGAGGGTTCTCGAGTTCCCATTGGACCGGCCGAATGTTGTTAGCGACACCTCTTTCAAACGGCGCGACTGGGAAGGTGGGATTCGTGATCGTAGCGCGTGGAGTCGCCGGGGGATTCGTCACAGTAACGATGAGGTTCTGCTGATTGTTCGTATTGAAGAACAAGCCATACCCTCCACGCAGGGCGCTCTTGCCGTTACCGAAGATATCCCAGGCAAACCCGAGCCGAGGCGACAGATTCTTGTATGTCGGATTCTGATACAACTGCCCGGTCACAGGAGCCGGATCCGAGAGGTTGATCATTGTCGAATCACGACCATATATATCTACCGGCATAGTCGTGAACTCATAGCGCAAGCCTGCGTTGATCGTCACCCGTGGATGCACCTTGAAGTCATCCTGGAGATAGAAGGCGAATAGCGTGAACCGCCAGTATCGATCAAGCGCGCCTTGCGGAGTGAGCCCAATGAAGCGCGCAGCACGGTTTTGAAGGAAGCTCGGCAGATCGTTGAAAGTGAATTGTCCCAGAGAGAAGGTCGGATTCACCATGTTGTCCTGATAGCGCTCAATCAAGACACCGGCTTTGAGCGAATGCTTTCCTCTTTCGAGCACCAGGCCGTCTTCAAAGCCGTACACGTTCTGCACCAGGCGCAGGTTGACGGATGCTTGCGTTCCGAATCTCAGTAGCCCGCCGACATCGATATTTCCGATCATTCCGCGGCCAGGGACAAAAGGCGTCAGCGGTTGGGACGTATTCGACTCCACATCCTGACCGATGCGCGTGCGACTGAAACCCAATCGAACATTATTCAACGTTCGGGGTGAAATGATCTGCTGAAAATTGGCGGTCGCAAACTGGTTGCGTGATAGGAAGTTGCGTGGGAACTGCGGGTAATCCGTAGGAAGCCGCTGATCGGCGCCGTCATACGTGTAGCGCACGAACATTTGATTACTATCGTTGAAAATCTGGTCAAAGCGGCCCTGTCCGTAGTCCTGAGTCAGCTTTTGATTGAAGCCGAACGTATATAACGCGGTGCCACTGCCTCGCGCAGGGCCGTTCGGAAGGGGGTACTCATCGAGGAAGGGCTTGACCAAGGGATCGATAGTATAGGTGACCCCGCCAATAATTCCGCGGCGCGCGTTCAGATCCGGAACTTCGGAACTGATGGTGCGCCCCAAATTTTCGCGCAAGCCTTCATGCCCGATGAAGAAGAATGATCTGTCACGCTTGATGCGTCCCCCCACAGTTGCCCCGTACTGGTTGCGCTTGAACTCAGGAAGCTCCTGCGGATCGAAGAAATTTCTTGCATCGAAATTATCGTTGCGATGGAACCAGTAAGCCGTGCCGTGAAGATCGTTGCCGCCTGACTTGGTAAGACTATTAATCTGACCGCCTGAGTTGCGGCCGAACTCGGCGCTGTATGCATTGGTCTCCACGCGAAACTCACGGATGGTCTCTGCGCCAAGCACCGTGCCCGCGGCCGAACCGGCGGGGCCATTTGTAAAGTCATTTAGAGGAGTACCGTCCAACAGGTATACGTTCGAACGAGGATCCTGCCCATTGATGCTCATCCCAAGACCGTGCGCGACAGCCGATCCACCGTCCCTGTGCGGATAGGCAATCACTCCGGGCTGTAGTAGCGCCAGATCGGTATAGTTCCGTCCGTTCAGAGGTAGTTCACGGATAACCGCTTCCTCAACGAGGTAGCTGAGCTCCGAAGTGGTAGTATTCACATTCGGCGCCTGAGCGACAACCGTTACTTCCTGGTCGACCCCCCCGATTTCAAGCTTGAGATCGATCACGCGTGTCTCGCCGATCGCAAGCGCGATATCGCGCTGCACGACGGGCCGAAAACCCTGCGCCTCGGCTCGGAGTTCATACCGTCCAACGGGAAGAGATCGCACGCTGAATACACCGTCATTTCCGGTCCGTACTTCGCGTGTGTGTCCAGTCTCCGCGTTCTTCACTGTCACGCGCACGTTCGCTAACACCGCGCCACTCGTATCCTGCACGCGGCCGTTGAGATTAGTCATCGTTTGCGCAACCAGAGCAGCGGCAAAGAGGAACGCGAGACAAACTGTGTTTCGGATCAATCTGTATTTTATCAAGGGACCGTCAACCTCAGACCTAACTGCCGCTGGGTGTAACGACGCTTGGCATGTAGCGAAGGTTAGCGAACGGTGAGGCAGATCTTCCCAAAATGCTTTGCTTGCTGCATGTAACGCATAGCTTCGGCTAGATCGGCAAAGGGGAAGACACGATCAATGACAGGCGTAAGGCGGCTGAGGGCCATCGCTTTCAACATGTTCTCGAACATAGTTCGAGAGCCGACATAGATGCCTTGAACGCGTAAGTGACGCATCAGGATCAGTATGGGATTGATGTCGGCTCCCTGCGCCAGCAACCCGATAAGACTGATTGTGCCCGCTGTCCTGACCGCCCTCATCGATTTCGGGAGCGTTCCAGCGCCACCAACCTCGATAATCTGGTCGACGCCACGACCTTCTGTCAGCTCACGAACGCGTTTCTCCCAATCGGGAATTGTCACGTAGTTAATTGTCTCCGCTGCGCCCTGTTCGCGAGCGCGCTCGATCTTGGCGTCACTACTCGACGTAAGGATTACTTTGGCGGAAGCCATCCGTGCAAACTGGAGCGCAAAAACACTGACACCACCCGTGCCAAGCGTCAGCAGGGTGGCGCCCGGTTTTAAGGATCCGGTTTCAAACATCGCGTTCCAGGCTGTTACGGCCGCGCAGGGCAGAGTCGCAGCTTCTTCGAACGACAAGTAATCAGGAATACGCACGAGACCTGATTCGTCGAAGACACATTGCTCGGCAGCAACGCCGTTGATCGCGCCTCCTAGTGCCGTCTGGTACTTGCGATCATCCAATTCCCCTTCGATCCAGGCTTGCATAAACGATCCGGCGACACGATCTCCCACGTTTACGCGCGATACTCCTGTCCCGACAGCTACAACCTCTCCCGCGCCGTCGGACAAGGGTACGAGCGGCAGCTTCATCTTCGGATTGTATGTTCCTTCGACGACACGCAGATCGCGGTAATTCAGCGAGAACGCGCGCATTGCCACCAGAACCTGTCCAGGTCCCGCCTCGGGAGTTGGACGTTCCGCGATAACGAGATTCTCAATGCCTGGAGCTTGGATTTCGGCAACCTTCATGACACCTAGTTTAGGAGCTTGGAGGATCAGGGTTGATTTACTTCGTAGATAGTGTTGTATGCGGCCGGATTCATACCAATGGCGAAGCCGATCGCCGCCCCGGATGCCGTCATCACCAATATGATTGCCACAGCCAAACTATCATCCAGATCACGGTGAAGAACGGCTGTTGTTATGCCTCCGGCGATTCCACCTCCTACAGCCACCCCAATCGCGGCGTTGCGGACACGTCCCGACCCTCGGCGCACTTTGAGCACCCGCACGTCAGCTCGCTTAAAATGAGATCTCTCCGCTTTTGGCGTCAATCGACAGGGTTTCCTTGTCAGAGGAACGAAATTGACCTCTTACGCGCTTCCCTTGAAATGGATGAACTTCGATTCTCTGCCCTGCGTCAGCAGCGCAACCTGATTCCAGCTTCCTCGGACTACGTCCGACGGTGATCCCTGGGTCCGCCAAGCGTAAGAAGACAAAGGTATGCCGAGAACGGTAACATCGAGCCGCTTCCGTTAGTCGTATCATTGTAAGCGAACCCAGCATGCGAAAAGCGGCCATATTTGTAGCAATCGTTGCCACGTGCGCGTCAGCGGCCGACTGGCCAGATTGGCGCGGACCCCGGCGTGACGGCACGTCAGCAGAGAAGAATTTGCCCTCTAAGTGGTCACCCACGGGCGAGAACCTCGCCTGGAAGGCGCCTTTCGGAGGTCGTTCGGCCCCAATTGTCATGGGGGACCGCGTTTACGTTCTCAACGTAACCGGCGAAGGAAAAACTCTTCGGGAACGCGTTGTGTGCCTCAACGCAGATACTGGAAAAGTGGTCTGGGAGTACGCCTACAACGTGTTCCTGAGCGACGTACCGCCCCATCGAGCTTCCTGGTCGTCGCCATCGGGTGACCCCGAGACGGGTTATGTGTACACCTTCGGCGTCGGAGGATTGTTAAACGCGTTCGACAAGAACGGCAAGGTGGTATGGAGCCGATCGCTCGCCGAAGAGGTAGGTTTGGTCACAACTCACGGCGGTCGTACGGTATCGCCAGTAGTCGAAGGGGACCTCGTGATCGTCAGTGGAGTGACCACCGGTTGGGGCGAACTCGCGCGGGCCGGTCATCGCTTTATGGCATATGACAAGCGTAC
>Ga0190275_10002805_pt1 | contig 12362 bp, 9 predicted proteins | sample Popmic550T_FD_133745 | JGI IMG/M metagenome (GOLD analysis project Ga0190275, IMG submission 133745) | Populus adjacent soil microbial communities from riparian zone of Yellowstone River, Montana, USA - 550 T | ecosystem: Environmental > Terrestrial > Soil > Riparian zone > Trees stand | place... | reverse complement strand
ACGGCAGCTTCCACGAGGTGCGGCCGTCGGAGCTGATCGTGCAGACGTTCACCTTCGAGGGCATGCCCGACGGGGTGGCGCTCGAGCGCCTCGTCCTCGAGGACCTGGGCGACGGGCGCACCCGGCTGACCGCGACCTCCCTGGTGGACAGCTTCGAGGTTCGCGACGCCATGGTGGCCAGCGGGATGGAGGACGGCATCCGCGAGGGGTACGAGCGGCTGGACGAGCTGCTGGCCACCAGCTGAGCTCCGCGGTTCGGCGCCGGTCGGCCTGCTGGGGCTTCCTAGACTGTCGGTCGTCATGCCTCCACCCAGCTTGGCCGACCTGCGGGCCCGCCTGCCCGCCCTGACGTCGGCCGACGAGCATCGGCTGGGAAGGCGGCTCGAAGCACTCCGGCGACAGCGCGACAAGAGCGCGCGGAGCTCGATGTTGGCACGCATCGCCGCCGAGATCGACACCGCGGAGCAGACCATGTCGCGCCGGGCGGGGCTCGAGCCGGTGCTGACGTACCCGGAGGAGCTCCCCGTCAGCCAGGCGCACGACGAGCTGGTGGCCGCGCTGGGCGAGCACCAGGTGGTCGTCGTCGCCGGCGAGACCGGCAGCGGCAAGACCACCCAGCTGCCCAAGATGCTGCTCGAGCTCGGCCGCGGCCGGCGCGGCATGGTCGGCCACACCCAGCCCCGGCGGATCGCGGCGCGGTCGGTGGCCGAGCGGATCGCCGACGAGATGGGCACCGAGGTGGGCGCGACGGTGGGCTACGCCGTCCGGTTCACCGACCAGGTGGGACCGGACACGATGCTCAAGCTGATGACCGACGGGCTGCTGGTGGCCGAGATCCAGCGCGACCCTTTCCTGCTGCGCTACGACGCGATCATCGTCGACGAGGCGCACGAGCGGAGCCTCACCATCGACTTCGTCCTCGGGTATCTCAAGCGCCTGCTCCCCCGCCGGCCGGACCTCCAGCTGGTCATCACCTCGGCGACCATCGACCCGGACCGGTTCGCTGCGCACTTCGGCGGCGCACCGGTGCTGGAGGTGTCGGGGCGCACGTACCCGGTGGAAGTCCGCTACCGGCCGGTCGAGGATCCCGACACCGATCCGGTGCAGGCCCTGTGCGAGGCGGTCGACGAGGTCTGCGCCGAGGGGCCGGGTGACGTCTTGGTGTTCCTGTCCGGCGAGCGCGAGATCCGCGACGCGGCGGATGCGTTGCACGACCACAACCGCGGCCGGCGACGGCCGCCGCAGATCCTCCCGCTGTACGGCCGGTTGTCCGCGACCGACCAGCACAAGGTCTTCGCCGCCTCCTCCGGCCGCCGGGTGGTGCTCGCCACGAACGTCGCCGAGACCTCGCTGACGGTGCCCGGCATCTCCTATGTCGTCGACAGCGGCACAGCGCGCATCTCGCGGTACAGCCAGCGCCTGAAGGTGCAGCGGCTGCCGATCGAGCGCGTCTCGCAGGCGTCGGCCAACCAGCGCGCCGGCCGTTGCGGCCGGACGTCCGACGGTATCGCGGTCCGGCTGTACTCGGAGGACGACTTCCTGAGCCGACCGGAGTTCACCGAACCGGAGATCCTGCGGACGAACCTGGCCTCGGTGGTGCTCCAGATGGCTGCACTGGGCCTGGGCGACCTGGCGGACTTCCCGTTCGTCGACGCCCCTGACAGCCGGAACGTCCGTGACGGTGTGCAGCTGCTCGAAGAGCTCGCCGCTCTCTCGTCGCCCGAGTCCGGCCAACGGTCTGGTACGCCGACCGAACGGCTCACCGACGTCGGCCGGCGCCTTGCCCGGCTGCCTCTGGACCCGAGGCTCGGCCGGATGGTCCTCGAGGCGGAGCGGCTGGGTTGTGTGCACGAGGTCGTCGTCATCGCCGCGGCGCTGTCGATCCAGGACCCGCGGGAGCGCCCGAGCGACAAGCAGGCACAGGCGGACCAGGCACATGCGCGCTTCCGCGACCCCACCTCCGACCTGATGGGTCACCTGAAGCTGTGGCAGTACCTGCGCGCGGAGCAGCAGGCCCGCAGCAGCTCGGCCTTCCGGCGGCTGTGCCGGGCCGAGTTCCTGCACTACCTGCGGGTGCGCGAGTGGCAGGACATGGTGGCCCAGCTGCGGCGCATCCTCACCGAGCTCGGCGTGACGGAGTCGAGCGCCCCGGACGATCCGGACCGGATCCATCAGGCCCTGCTGTCCGGTCTGCTCAGTCACGTCGGCCTGCGACAGCAGGAGACCCGCGACTATCTGGGGTCCCGCAACGCACGGTTTGCCCTCTTCCCCGGCTCGGCGCTGTTCAAGGCCCGCCCGGGATGGGTGATGGCCGGGGAGCTGGTCGAGACGTCGCGGCTGTGGGGTCGCAACGTCGCCCGGATCGACCCGTCGTGGATCGAGCCGCTCGCCGGCCACCTGGTCAAGCGGACGTACGCCGAGCCGCACTGGGAGCGCCGGCGGGGCGGCGCCGTCGCACTCGAGACGGTGACGCTGTACGGCATCCCGGTGGTGGTCGGCCGCAAGATGCAGCTGGACAAAGTCGACGCACCGCTGGCCCGCGAGCTGTTCATCAGGCACGCCCTCGTCGAGGGCGACTGGGACACCCGGCACCAGTTCCTCGCCGCGAACCGGGCGCTGCTGGCGCAGGTGGCCGATCTCGAGGACCGCACCCGGCGCCGCGACATCGTCGTCGACGAGCAGACGCTGGTCGACTTCTATGACGCCAGGCTGCCGAAGGACATCGTGTCGTCGCGGCACTTCGACGCGTGGTGGAAGACAGAGCAGCACCGCCGGCCCGACCTGCTCACGTACGATCGCGACCTGCTGGTCCGTCCCGGGGCAGACACGCCCACCGAGTGGTCGAGCGACTACCCCGACAGCTGGCGGGTCGGTGAGACAGCGCTGCCACTGACCTACGTGTTCGAGCCGGGTGCAACCCGCGACGGCGTCACCGTCGACGTACCGCTGTCACTGCTTCATCATCTGGACGCCGCCGACTTCGCCTGGCAGGTGCCCGGGCTCCGGCTGGACCTGGTCACCGAGCTGCTCCGCTCCCTCCCCAAACCGATGCGGCGCCACCTCGTACCTGCGCCGGACCACGCAGCCCGCATCGTCACGTCGCTGCAGCCGGGTGACCGAGGGCTGCTGGACGCCCTCGCCCACGAGCTCCTCCGCCGCACCGGCCTCCAGGTCAGGCCCGCCGACTTCGACCTGCAGAAGCTGCCCGCCCACCTGCGGCTGACGTTCCGGGTCATGGACGACGGCCGCGAGATCGCGGTGGACAAGAGCCTGCCCCTCCTGCAGGAGCGCCTGCGCGAGCGCCTTCGCGCCACGCTGTCGGAGGCCGCCAGGGGCGTCGAGCGGACCGGTCTCCGCGACTGGGGCGACCTGGGTGAGCTGCCGCGCTCGGTGTCAACGACCCGGGCCGGGCACAGTGTCACCGGCTATCCGGCGCTGCACGACGACGGCGAGTCGGTGTCGGTCCGACTCGTGGACTCCGCGCCCGCCCAGGCCGCCGCCATGCGTGCGGGCACTCGTCGGCTCGTGCGGCTGGGCTCGCCCTCGCCGCTGGCGGCGGTCGTGCGGACGCTCGGCAACTCCACCAAACTCGCGCTCGCCCACAGCGCCTACCCGTCCGTACCTGCGCTGCTGGACGACTGCGCCGACTGCGCGTGCGACCACCTGGTGGAGGCTGCGGGTGGCCCGGCGTGGGACGCGGCCGGGTTCGCCAGGTTGCGCGACTCGGTGCGCGCCGACCTCGTGCCCGCGACCGAGCAGGTCGTCGGCCGGGTGGCCCAGATCCTGGCGGCGGTCCAGCCGGCGCGGCTGCTGCTCGAGAACGTGTCCTCGCCGTCGCTGGCCGTGGTTCGCGAGGACGTGCAGACACAGCTCGACGAGCTGGTCCCGGCGGGCTTCGTCAGCCGCACGGGGTGGGACCGCCTGCCCGATGTCGTCCGCTACGTCACCGGGGCACGGCTGCGGCTGGAGCGGATGGCCGACGACCCTCGCCGCGACCTGGCCCGGCTCGACGAGATTCTCGGCGTGGTCGCCGAGTACGAGCGGGCCCGCGCGTCGGTTCCCGCCGACCGCCCACCACCCCCGGCGCTGGAGGAGGCGCGCTGGCTGCTCGAGGAGCTGCGGCTCGGGCTGTTCGCGCCGTCAGTACGGACCGCCAGGCCGGCGTCTGTGAAACGCGTCCGGCGCGCCCTCGAGGCGGTGGCTCCGGCTCGAGCGACGCACTGACCTGTGCCTCAGCGGGCCGCCCCGCCTCACAACGTCCTCGCGACGGAGGCGTACTCGCGGCGCGCGGTATGACGCTCCGCGTCCTCGCGGCGCGTCGCAGAACGTGGGAGGACGCGCGTGCCTCGGCGGTCAACCGGCGTGCCCCCGGCGACGGCCCCCCGTACGGTCGTAGCCATGCCGCCCCGGAGCCACCGCAACGACCAGCGCCAGGACTACGTGATCGAGACCCTCGAGGACGCCTTCTCGGACCTCATGGAGGTGTCCCCCGGCGCCTTCCGCACCAAGTTCCGGAAGATGGCGGCCGATCCGTTCGCCTTCTACCGCGGCACGGCGTGCCTGTTCTACCGCGATATTGCCGAGGGGCTGGTCGAGAAGGATGACCCGTGGGTCGACGACAGGACGGCGCGGGTGTGGGTGCACGGTGACCTGCACGCCGAGAACTTCGGCACCTACATGAACTCCACCGGTCGCTTCGTCTTCGACGTGAACGACTTCGACGAGGCCTACCTCGGCCACTACACCTGGGATCTGTTGCGTCTGGTGGCGAGCCTGGCGCTGCTGGGACGTCGCAAGGCCTTCCCCGAGCAGGTCGTGCGCGACCTGGCCGGCGGCTACCTGCGCTCCTACATCGACCAGGTCCACCACTACGTCGAGAGCGCCAGCGACGACGACTTCGCCCTCCGCCTCGACAACACCGACGGGCCCATCCATGCCGTCCTCGAGGAGGCGCAGCTCGCCTCGCGCACCGGACTGCTGGCTCGCACCACGGCCGTCGACGGCGTGCAGCGGCGGTTCTCGGACTCACCCACCAGCCGGCGCCTCGACGTCGACGAGCACGAAGCCGTGATGACCGCTTACCGGTCGTACCTGGAGACGCTCCCAGAGGACAAGCAGTACGACCGTGACCTCTTCTACACGGTCAAGGACGTCGTCGGACGAACCGGCTTCGGCATCGGGAGCGCCGGTCTGAACGCCTACAACCTGCTGCTCGAGGGTCACAACCAGGCGCTCGAGAACGACGTCCTGTTGACCATGAAGCAGGGCAACACCCCGGCCATCAGCCGCTACGTCCGTGATGAGCCCGCCGAGCGGTACTTCGACCACGCGGGTCACCGCACCGTGATCTCGCAGCGTGCCCTGCAGGCGCATACCGACCCGTTCCTCGGGTGGACGACCCTGGGCGGCACCGGCTATGTCGTCTCAGAGCTGTCGCCTTACGAGTACGACCTGGACTGGGAGGACCTGACCGAGCCGAATCAGTTGGAGCCCGTGCTGCGCGACCTCGGGCGCGCGACGGCCAAAGTGCACTGCGCGTCCGACGAGGACAGCGAGGAGGAGCTCATCGACTTCCAGATCGAGCAGGCCATCGCCGACGCGCTGGACGACGACCGTGACGGCTTCCTCGCCGATTTGATCGACCGCGGAGTCGACTACGCGCGGCGGGCCAGGGCCGACCACGAGCTGTTCGTCGACGCGTTCCGCGAGGGACGCATCGGGGGCCTGTCGGCGACATAGGCGGACACTTCGCAGCTCAGAGGCCGGATCCACCGCGTCCAGCACAGCCTCCTGCAGCCGCTGCCCGGGGAGGCGTTCAGGGTGCGCAGCATCGACCCGCAGGAAGGTGTGCTGACGAGCAGTCTGAGGCTGCCGGGCCGGGGAACGGTCCATCAGGCAGCGTTCGCGCGCGTCGACGGCAAGCGCCGGCGGGTCGATCGGAGCGCACAGCTGTTTCCCGCTGCCGGCATGGTAACCCTTCAGCTGGAGCTCAAGACCGGCTGCCGAAGGGCTGGGGCGGAGCTGTCCGTCGTCACCCGCTAGCGACCGGACGGCGGCGCCCGGAAGCGGGTGGACGGCGGCGCCCGGAAGCGGGTGGCGCGAAAGGTGCGCTCCTCCCGCCGGGGCTGACCGGCTCCGGCGCCGCACGCACCGAGTGTCAGTTCATGTCCTCGGGGTGGACGCCGGTGCGGTTGTCGGACTCGAGCGCGGTGATGCTCGTAACGTCGGAGTCGTCGAGCACGAAGTCGAACACGTCGAAGTTCTCCTCGATCCGCGACGGCGTGACCGACTTGGGGAACACGATGTTCCCGATCTGGAGGTGCCAGCGGAGAATCACCTGAGCCGGTGTCTTGCCGACCCGCTCGGCGATCTCAGCGATGGTGGCGTTGTCGAGCTCGGCACCCTGGCCGATCGGGGCCCACGCCTCGGTGGCGATGCCCATGTCCTGGTGCACCTGGCGCAGGTCGGCCTGGTTGAACGTCGGGTGCAGCTCGATCTGATTCACCGCCGGCAGCACCGTGGTCTCGGCCTGCAGCCGGTGCAGATGGTTGGCCTGGAAGTTCGAGACGCCGATGGCGCGCGCCCGGCCCTCCGCGTACAGCTTCTCCATCATCGTCCAGCTCTCGACGTACAGATCCTTCTTCGGCATCGGCCAGTGGATGAGGTAGAGGTCGACGTAGTCCATGTCGAGCTTGGAAAGGCTCGTCTCGAAAGCCGCCAGACAGGACTCCGCACCATGGTCGGGGTTGCCGAGCTTGGTGGTCACGAAGACGTCGGAGCGGGGCAGGCCGGAGTTGCGGACCGCCTGGCCCACGCCTTCCTCGTTGCCGTACAGCGCCGCGGTGTCGATGTGCCGGTAGCCCACGTCGAGAGCCTTGGCGACGACGTCAGCAGTGTCCTGCGGCGGCACCTGGAACACGCCGATTCCCAGCTGCGGGATGGCCGAGCCGTTGTTCAGGGTCAGTGTCGGGACAGCGGTGGTCGTGTCAGTCATGCCCCCACCGTACGGACGACCTGGGCAGCGGGCCCGTCGTGGACCTCGTGCAGTCGCCCGGCGTCGATGCCGAGGTCGACGGCGCTGGTGCCGAGTGACGCGGGATGCGGTGCCCGGTGCACGTCAGTCTGGCTGCGGCCCCTGCTGGCGACCGTGCTCGACGCAGGACGCCCACCAGCCCCGCGGCAGCACCTGCACCACCATCCGGCGCCGGCAGAGCGCGCACCAGCGGGGCGGTTCGAGCTCGGCGCTGCGAACACACCCCTCGTGACCGCCGTCGGCCAGCGCCCCGCCGCACTGGGGGCACCAGAGCGCCCGCACCGGTCGGTCCGTCGTCGGCATGGTCACAGGGTCTTGCCGAGCTCCTTGACGGGCATCCTCAGGTCCGAGAGCAGGGCGAGGTCGTCGGCGGGCTCACGTCCCAGCGTGGTCAGGTAGTTGCCCACGATCACGGCGTTGACTCCTCCGGTCAGACCGTCTCGCGTACCGAGGTCGCCGAGCGTGATCTCACGACCGCCCGCGTAGCGCAGGATGGTGCGGGGCATGGCCAGCCGGAACGCCGCGACCGTGCGCAGAGCGTCCGTGCCGTCCATCACCGGCAGCTCACCGAAGGGAGTCCCGGGGCGCGGGTTGAGGAAGTTCAGCGGCACCTCGTCGGGCTCGAGGGCCGCCAGCTGGGCGGCCAGCTCGGCCCGTTGCTCGAGGCTCTCCCCCATGCCGACCAGCCCTCCGCAGCACAGTTCCATGCCCGCCTCACGGACCATCCGGCAGGTGTCCATCCGCTCCTCCCACGTGTGGGTGGTGACCACCTGCGGGAAGTACGACCGGGCCGCCTCGAGGTTGTGGTTGTACCGGTGCACACCCATCGCCGCGAGCTCGTCGACCTGCTGCTGGGTCAGCATCCCCAGCGAGCAGGCGACGTTGATCTCGACGGCTGCCTGGATCGCCGCTATGCCGTCGCGCACCTGACGCATCAGCCGGTCGTCGGGGCCGCGGACGGCCGCGACGATGCAGAACTCGGTAGCTCCGGTGGCGGCGGTCTGCTTCGCCGCCTCGACCAGCTCAGGGATGTCCAGCCAGACCGCTCGCACCGGCGACTCGAACTGCCCGGACTGGCTGCAGAAGTGACAGTCCTCGGGGCAGCCACCGGTCTTGAGCGACACGATGCCCTCGACCTCGACCTCCGGTCCGCACCAGGTCATGCGGACCGAGTGCGCCAGCTCGAGAAGCTCGGGCACACGCTCGTCGGGCAACCGGAGTACGGCGACGAGCTGCTCCTCGCTCAGGCCGACCCCGCCGCCGAGCACCCGCTCGCGGGCCACCTCGAGCACGTCGGTCTCGGACACCGGGGCGGTCGTGGTCGACGCGACAGTCATGGACGGCAATCTAGCCGGACCAGGGGGCCGATCCCGGTCTCGGTGGCGTCGCCCGCACCCCGACCCGGCCGGGTCGGGCAGGGCTTGGCCCCGGTCACCACCAGCCCAGCCAGTCGAGAAGGGTGAGCGCGAGAGGCGATACGAACACCGCGAGAAGCAGCCAGGCCACCAGCTTGTGCGTCCAGCGCGCGCCGTCGAGGCTGCCGGCCATCGCGAGCAGCGATCCCTCCACCGTGTGCCGGTCCAGGCCGAGTCGCTGTGCGTCGGCCGGGACACCCTGGACGGCCCACGCACTCGTTTCCGTACCACTGTGGTCGCTGTGGTCGCCGGGGTCGCCGTGGCCGTGGCCTGACGCCTCATTCCCGCCGAGCCCCTCGCCGAAGCTCTCGTCGCGCACGGCCATCACCCCGACAACAGCACGAAGAGGCCGAACCCGACCCCGGCGACGACGAGCATGAAGCTGACCACCGCGACCACCGTGGCCCCACGACGGCCCTCGTCCTGCCCAGCGGCCAGCGCCCGGATGCCGAACGCGTACAACGCGATGAGGCCCACCCCGCCGGCGAGGCTCGCGACGACCACGGATCCCAGGGCGGACAGGTCGACATAGTCACTCACGAGCGCTCCCCGGCGTGCGGGTGGAACCGGTGGTGTCGTCGCCGCCACTTCTCTTCTTCGGCCGGCGCATGACGATGCCGCCCTCCTGCGTCCAGGCCTCGTTCACGTTGCTCGAGTTGACCGGCGAGCGCCGCGACAACGCGTACAGCACGCTCACCGCCGCCACGGCGGCGACCGACACCACCGCGAACCCGGTCGCGCCGCCGATGAGGTCGGCGGCCTCGAAGGCGACCGCTCCGACGAGACCCGCCGCCGGCAGGGTGATCAGCCAGGCCGCGCCCATCCGGGCAGCCACCCTCCATCGCACCTCGGACTTCGACCGCCCCAGGCCCGAGCCGAGGATCGATCCGGTCGAGACCTGCGTCGTCGACAGCGGGAAACCCAGGTGCGTCGAGGCGAGGATCACAGCGGTCGACGAGCCCGCCGAGGAGAAGCCTTGCGGCGGCGTGATGTCGACCAGTCCCTTGCCGAGGGTCCGGATGATGCGCCAGCCCCCGAGGTACGTGCCCAGGCCCATTGCCACGGCGCAGGCGAACACCACCCAGAACGGGGTCTCGGCCTCTGCGCTCTGCGACCCGTCCACGATCAGCGCCAGCGTGATGATGCCCATTGTCTTCTGCGCGTCGTTGGTGCCGTGGGCCAGCGACATCAGCGAGGCGGTGCCGATCTGGCCGATGCGGTAGCCGCTGCTGCGAAGCGCCTTGGGGGCGCCCTTGGAGATCCGGTAGATCGAGACGGTGCCCAGGTAGCAGACCGAGACGGCCAGGACGGGTGCCAGGACAGCGGGGATGATCACCTTGGCGACCAGACCGTCGAAGAGCACGGCCTCGGTGCCCCCGGCGATCAGCGCCGCGCCCACGACGCCCCCGATGAGGGCGTGCGACGAGCTCGACGGGAGCCCGAGGAACCAGGTCACGAGGTTCCAGGTGATGCCGCCGATGAGCCCGGCGAAGACCACGGTCATCGTGACAGTGGCGCTGTCCACGATGCCGCTGGCGATGGTTGCCGCAACGGAGAGACTGAGGAAGGCGCCGACGAAGTTGAGCACCGCCGACAGCGTGACCGCGACCTTCGGCTGCAGTGCGCCGGTCGAGATGGCCGCAGCCATGGAGTTCGCGGTGTCGTGGAAACCGTTGGTGAAGTCGAACGCGAGCGCCGTCACGACGACGGTCACGAGCATGAGGGTTGCGGGGTCCACACGGTCCTCTCGCGCCGGGGGAAACGGTGCCGCGCCAGCGGCGAACTCCGTACCGGACCGACCAGGCGGTCTGAGCATGGCACACGCGAGCTGCAGGCTCGTGCCGATCGTCCGCTTGCCGACGGAGGCCGGCGGTAGGGCGAGAGCGGGTCGACGACCGGCGGTGTTCCTCGGCAGGACCGGGCCTAGCCTGGTCCGGCCATGCCCGACCTGACGCCCGATCCGAACCGTGCAGCCGCCCTTCCCGGCCTCGCGGCGTACGACCGGGAGCACCTGTGGCACCCGTACACCTCGATGACAGCGCCGAGCCCGACGCGGGTGGTCACCGGCGCGAGCGGAGTACGGCTCACCCTGGACGACGGTCGAGAGGTCATCGACGCCATGTCGTCGTGGTGGGCGGCGATCCATGGCTACCGGCACCCGGCGCTGGACGCCGCCGTGCGCGACCAGCTGGGCCGCATGGCTCACGTGATGTTCGGCGGGCTCACTCACGAGCCGGCCGTCTCGCTGGCCCGTCGCCTGCTCGGCCTGGCGCCCGAGGGGCTGGAGCACGTGTTCCTGGCCGACTCGGGCTCGGTGGCGGTCGAGGTGGCACTCAAGACGGTCCTGCAGGCGCAGCGCGGCATGGGGCGCCCGGGTCGCCATCGGCTGCTGGCTCTGCGCGGCGCGTACCACGGCGACACGTTCGGGGCGATGTCGGCGTGTGACCCGGTCACCGGTATGCACACCATGTTCACCGACGTGCTGCAGCGACAGGTGTTCGCTCCCCGGCCACCTGCGCCCGGGGGGGACGTCTCCGGCTGGGCGGCTGCTGTGCACCAGCTGGCGGACAGGCACCGCGACGAGCTGGCCGCGGTGATCGTCGAGCCCGTTCTGCAGGGTGCCGGCGGAATGCACGTCTACGACCCCGAGTGTCTGCGTGTGCTGCGCCGGATCTGCGACGAGCACGGCCTGCTGCTGGTCGCCGACGAGATCGCGACCGGCTTCGGGCGCACCGGCGCCATGTTCGGTTGTGAGCACGCCGGAGTCGCTCCCGACGTGCTGTGCCTCGGCAAGGCCCTCACGGGGGGATACCTCACCCTGGCGGCCGTGCTGACGACTCCGCGCGTGGCCCGGGCGATCTCGGCCTCCGACTCCGGTGTCTTGATGCACGGACCCACGTACATGGGCAATCCCCTGGCCTGCGCCGTGGCGTGTGCCTCGCTCGATCTGCTGGCCGCAGGCGACTGGTCGGCCCGGGTCGCCGCGGTCTCGGCGGGTCTGAAGACCGGTCTGCGCCCGCTGACGCAGACGCCCGGGGTCCGCGACGTGCGGGTGCTCGGCGCCGTCGGTGTGGTGCAGCTCGACGCACCCGTCGACGTCGAGCAGGCGACGGCCGCAGCCCTCGACGCCGGAGTCTGGCTGCGACCCTTCCGGGACCTCGTCTACACGATGCCCCCCTACCCGACCGGCGCCGACGACCTGGCCGCCGTCTGCGCGGGTGTCGTCGCTGCCGTACGCGCCGGGGGGCGGCGGTGAGCGCGCTCGATGACTGGCTGGCCGGCGCGGCACTTGTCCGCCGCCGCGCCGGGCTGAACCGCTCCCTCACGCCACGGGTCACGGACGGTCCGCTCGACCTGGCCGGCAACGACTACCTGGGCCTGGCCCGTGACCCGCGGGTGGTCTCGGCGGCGGCCGAGGCTGCCCGGTTGTGGGGGGCAGGTGCCGCGGCGTCCCGCCTGGTCACCGGAACTCTGCTCCTTCACGAACGGCTCGAGCAGCAGCTGGCGGAGGCCCTCGGGCACGAGTCGGGACTGGTGTTGTCGACCGGCTACCACGCCAACCTCGCGGCGGTCACGGCGCTCGCCGACGCCGACAGCCTGATCGTGTCCGACGCCCATGTGCACGCCTCGCTGGTCGACGGCTGCCGGCTGGCTCGCGGCGAGGTCCGGGTCGTGCCACACGCCGACGTGGGCGCCGTTGCCCACGCACTGTCGACCCGGGCGCAGCCGCGGGCGCTGGTGCTCACCGAGTCGGTGTTCTCCGTGCTCGGCGACGCGGCGCCGCTGGCCGACCTGGCCCGCCTGTGCGACCGCCACGATGCGACGCTCTTGGTCGACGAGGCGCACGGGCTGGGGGTGGCCGGGATGGAGGGGCTGGGCCTGGTCGCCGAGGGCGGCCTGGCGGCACCGCAGGT
>Ga0190275_10002804_pt1 | contig 12362 bp, 11 predicted proteins | sample Popmic550T_FD_133745 | JGI IMG/M metagenome (GOLD analysis project Ga0190275, IMG submission 133745) | Populus adjacent soil microbial communities from riparian zone of Yellowstone River, Montana, USA - 550 T | ecosystem: Environmental > Terrestrial > Soil > Riparian zone > Trees stand | place... | reverse complement strand
TCTCCAGCCGGTCGCGCAGCCGCGGCGTCATCAGCCGGTCGGCGCCCGTGGCTTCCTCGTTCTTGAAGACGACGTTGGCCTTGCCGTAGGGGACCAGCGTGGCGAACGCGGGCGTGCCCCGGATGATGCGAGCCTTCAGGCTGCCCGCGGCATCGCGCTCGGGCTGCGCGGGGACCTTCTGGCCAAGTGTCAGCGTGTCGGGCATGGCAGGGTGCTCCTTTCGCGGGGGCGAACCGGGGGAACGCGTCTCGATGACGGGGAAGAACCGGAACGATCGGAGGATTAGATGGAATGGACCGCGCGCTTTCTCCCACGATGAACGATGCTTTTCCGGCACCCCACCATCGTGGTCCGCCCGATCCGCCCACGACGGAATACACCACGGCTCGCGTGGTCGACGATCTCCCGGGAGAATGCCGCAGAAGCCATCCGCGTCGTGAGTGTTGCAGCGGTCCCGGGCCGGTCGTACACTGGGAATGCTGCACCTGCCTCGCGGGTTCGCTGGCCGGCGGGGCCGTGCGCCTGCCGGGCCGCGCCCGCAACCGCGCAACCGCGGCGCCCCTGCCTCGACGCCACGCGGCGCACGCCACCGGCCACCACTCCTTCCGTGGAGGGCCGTCCCATGAAACGAACCACGACCTTCGCGTTCGCCGCGGCCGTGCTGGCCGCCGGCGTGCTCGCCTGCGGCTCGGAGCCGCCGTCGTCGCCGCTCGCGGCCGCCGCCGCGCCGCGCCTGGCGGCCGCGCCGCACACCGCGGTGCGCGGCATCACCGACGTGGGCACCCTGGGGTGGCAGCACGGCTTCGGCCTGGAGATCAACGACCCCGGCGACATCGCCGGCCGCACCGACGTGGGGCCGCCCAACGCCCCCACCGCCACGCACGCCGTGTTCTGGTCCGCGCGCACGGGGCCGATCGACCTGGGGACGCTGGGCGGCGTGTCGTCGGAGACGCGGGCGCTGAACAACCACGGCACCGTGGTGGGCCTGGCGCAGAAGCCCGGCGACGCCCCGTTCCAGCGCCACCCCGCGGTGTGGACCGTCCGCCCCGGCGGGGTGGAGACGGTGGAGTTGGGGCCGTTCGTGCACGGCCAGGCCGAGGACGTGAACGACCGCGGGGTGGTGGTCGGATGGTCGGCCGCCGCGGTGAACGGCCCGCCGACGGGCTTTCGCTGGACCGCGCGCGACGGCATCGAGACGATCCCGCCGCTGGGCGGCCCGCGCAGCCAGGCCAACGGGATCAACGGCGCGGGCGACGTGGTGGGGAGCAGCACCGTTTCGCCGCCGTTCGTGGACCATGCGGTGGTCTGGTGGCGCGGCGGCCAGGTGACCGACATCGGCACGATGGGCGGAAACACCCTGGCCCGGTCGATCAACGACGTGGGCGAGGTGGCCGGCGCCGGGCAGCCGTGCCCGGGGTGCCCGTTCCACGCGTTCTACTGGAGCCGCGGCACCGGGATCGTCGACCTGGGCACCTTCGGGGGAACCCGCAGCTTCGCGTTCGAGATCGACGACCACGGCCGCGTAGCCGGCTTCTACGAGACCCCGGGCGGGGTACGGCACGCCTTCGTCTGGACGCTGGAGGGCGGCAAGGTGGACCTGCCGACGCTCGGCGGGGCGGACTCGTCCACCGGCAGCATCAACGCACGCGGCCAGGTGACCGGCCGCGCCGAGGACACGTTCGGCGTAAGCCACGCCGTGATCTGGCAGCTCGGCCCGGCGCGGCCCTGACGGCATCCCCCGGCCCCGCACCGGCAGCCACGCGAGCACGGCCCGGCAGCCGGGTGGCAGCCGGGCCCTCTCCATCCAGCGCGCGCGGTGGAGCAGAACGGGGCGCCATCGCCGGCGCCCCGTTCGCTGTCCGTGCCTACGAGAGCCGGAACGCGTCAGATCTTCTGGATCCGATCCGCGTTCGGGTACGTCCCGCTGCTGTTTCCGTAACGGTCGCACGACGAGGTGAAGTACCTGTACGTCGTGTAGGTGTAGTTCGAGGGGATCGGCGACCCGCTGCACACGTACTCGTAGGTGGCCGTGGGGATCTTGATGCTGTCCGCGTTCTTGTAGCTCACGCTGCTGGGGCTGTACGGGTCACAGTTCGTCTTGCGCAGGTACGAGGTGATCACGTAGCCGCTGGGGATGGGCGACGAGTCGCACACAGTCTCGGGCGATCCGGGGAGGCCGATCGACATGGCCGTGGGATACCCGCTGGGCGAGCTTCCGCACGTGTAGTGGTTGGTGTAGCTGAGGATCACGTACCCCGTGGGCACGGACGAGCCCTTGCACACCGTGGAGACGTTGGTGGCCATCGCCGGGCCGGACGGCGCGCGCCCGGCATCGATGGGTGAACGGTCGCAGGCGGCGGCCGTGACGGCCGCGGCCAGGGCGAGAAACGAGGCGAGCCGCTGCGGGACGTGCATGGGTCCTCCGTGGGTGGGGATTTGAAACGTTACGGCGCAAACGATGCGGCGGATGAAACATATGTCGGGCTCTCTTTTCATGTCAAGAACTCTCACGGCCACGTTGCGGAGTCTCGACGTCGCAGGAAGTGCCTCGAGCTCGCCTCGATTCTCGCTTGGATCTCCCTCTTCAGCGATCTATCTTGGGCCGCGGGCGGAGGGATCGCGCAGGACGTCGTCTTCCCGGGACGTTATCGTGGCACGAGCGACCGCGGACCAGCAGCAGGCGGTGAAGGAGATCGGCCGCGACTTCACGTTCCTCATCGTGGCGTTGCTGGTGCAGCTGGGGGTCATCACGCTCGTGCTCTGGGCGCTGGGGCATCTCCCGCTCGCCTTCAGCCTGGTGAAGGGGTTCGGGCTCTTCTACCTGGTCATGTGGCTGTTCTTCCTGGTGATGGTGGCGGCGCACAGGATCTTCCGCATCGATGACGATTCGCACTTCGACGCGTACCTGCTCACCAACCTGGCGGCCGGCGCCATCCCGATGGTCGCGTGGACGGCGTTCGCGGCGCTCGCGGTGCGCGGCGCGGCGGCGGGCGAGCCGCTGTGGCGCGCGGCGATCCTCTGGGTCATCGGCCTGCTCACCTGCTGGATGGCGTACGGCGTGGCGGCCACGTACTACTCCGGCAGCTTCTACAAGCGGATCAACCTGCCGCTCGCGGGGCTCGCCTTCCTCCTCTTCGCCGCCTGGCCCGCCGCCGCGCGCTTCCTCTTCGGCTGGTTCTTCGGTCTGTGGTGATCCACGGCGCGAGGGCAACACCATCTGCCCGATCCACTCCTGCGCGTTCGAAGGAGATCCGCCGCGTCCCAGGACATCCATCTCCCACCCCGCCCCTCTAACTCGATGGCTAATCAGCACTTCGATGTGATCGTCGCCGGGCTGGGGGCGATGGGGAGCGCGTCGGCGTACCACCTGGCGGCGCGCGGGAAGCGGGTGCTGGGGCTCGACCGCTTCGCGCCGGGGCACGCGATGGGCTCGTCGCACGGCGACAGCCGCATCATCCGGGAGATGTACTTCGAGCACCCCCTCTACGTGCCGCTGGTGCAGCGCGCCTACGAGCTGTGGACGGCGCTCGAGCGCGACGCCGGCACGCCGCTGATGACGCTGAACGGCGGGCTGATGATCGGCCCGCCGGACGGGATGCTGGTGCGCGGCACGCGCCTCAGCGCCGCCGAGCACGGCCTGCCGTTCGAGCTGCTGGAGCCGCGCGAGGTGGCGGCGCGCTTCCCCGCGTTCAGGCTGGCGGAGGGGCTGGTGGCCGTGCACGACCCGCGCGCCGGCTTCCTGCGCCCGCAGGCGTGCGTGGACGCGCACCTGGCGCTCGCCGCGCGCCACGGCGCCGAGCTGCGCTTCGCGGCGCCGGTGCTCTCGTGGGAGGCGGACGGCGAGGGCGTGCGCGTGCGGACGGCGGCCGGATCGTACACGGCGGGCCGCTTGCTGCTCACCGCCGGCGCGTGGACGCGATCGCTGCTGCCGGACCTCGACCTGCCGCTCGCGGTGGAGCGCCAGGTCGTCGTCTGGTTCGATCCACCCGCCACGGACGATCGGTACGATCCCGCGCGCTGCCCGATCTACGCGTGGGAGCACACCTCGGGCTTCATCGGCTACGGATTTCCGCGGCTGGAGCGGGGGATGAAGGCCGCGCTGATGCACCAGGGCGAGCGCTCCGCCCACCCCGACGCCGTGCGCCGCACGGTCGACCCGGCCGAGGTGGAGCCGCTCCGCGCGGCGCTCGCGCAGATGCTCCCGGGCGTCGCGGACGCGCCGGTGCGGGAGAGCGCGGTGTGCCTCTTCACCAACACGCCCGACACCGATTTCGCCATCGGCTTCCACCCCGCGCACCCGCAGGTGCTGGTCTCCAGCCCCTGCTCGGGCCACGGCTTCAAGTTCGCCGCCGCCATCGGCGAGCTCCACGCCGACCTGCTCACCGACGCCCGCAGCCGCTTCGACCCCGCGCCGTTCCGTCTCGACCGGTTTGCCCGCTGAGTCGCGAATCATCGCCCAGCCTGGGAATCTCCCGATCCAGGTCCGTCCCACATCTGATCCTGGTTTCCACTTCACCACGGGCAGATGGGGAGACGACGATGGCCAGACGGAACAAGGGCAACATGAAGGGCGAGCAGTACCTCGCGAACACGAGCCCCAAGAAGGAAGTGCACAACCTCGACAACGAGAAGACGGGGAAGAACGAGTGCCAGATCGACGAGATCATCGCGGCGGGTAACGACAAGCCGTACACCTCGCAGAAGGCCGCGAACGACGCCGGCTACGACAACTGCGCCTACTGCATCGGCAAGTCGAAGCGGTGATCGGGCTCGCCGGCTGACGACGCCGATCGCCTGAGCCATCAGAATGCCCCGGCGTCCGCGCCGGGGCATTCGTCGTGCTGCGGAACGCGCCTCCGCCCAGAAACGCGAGCGAGGACGGGTGACCTCCCGCCCGCCGCCGCAACGCTAACGGACGCAGACGTGCCCCGGCGGTGAACATCCGCCGGGGCACGTCTGCAATGTCCTGCTTCGATCCACCCATCATCCAGCGCGCCCGCCCAGTCTGCCTTTCCGCCGCCAACGCGCGCGCCGGTAGCTCACCTGCCGCACCTCTCGGATCCAGCCGTCGTCTTCCCGCGCTCCACCCGGTCGCCCGCCACGAATTCCCTAGTTGGCACCATCTACACGCGATCCGTGAAACTAATTTCCTTGACTCTCGTTTGATTCTACCGGAGTGTTGGTGTGATGATGCATGTGCGCCGTCTCTGAGATGGCGCAAAGCGGATGGCAACTTCATCAACCGTGAACAATCGAACGCCGACGGTGAACATGTCTGCTGGCAACGATTCGGGCCCCACGATCAACGTAAACTTCATCGGTAACAACAATCATCTCAACGTCGCTGGGCGCGACGTGAACAACGGGCCCGTCTCGCGTGAACACAAAACATGGCCAGGCCACACGTATCGGCGATTGGGGAAGTTCGCCGCTGGACTGCTGGGGGCCGCCGCCACGACATTCCTCAGCATCTCGGGCCCGAATCCTCCCGGATCGGAGCCGTCCGTGTCGCCGACCGTGATCACCGCGATGTGCAGGGATGGCTCGGTCTCGTACAGCCGCACGCGGTCCGGCACCTGCTCGCACCATGGGGGTGTGGCGCGGTGGAACTACGACCGGAGCCACCCGATCTGGAGCTAGCGCTCACGCGGGCAGGATCCTTTCCGCCCGCGCCGACCGCCACATCCGCCGGCTTCCGCCTGAACGCCAGAGCCGCCTCGCCCACGGGGAGCGAGGCGGCTTTCGTTTGGCGTCACGCGCACATCGGCCATTCGACCAGCGTGGCTGGCTTCGAACGCCAGCCGGGCAGGATCTACCGCTCCGCCGCCACCGGTCGCGGCGCGAAGCTCACCCGCCGCACCTCGCGGATCCGGCCGTCGTCTTCCCTGCCCTCCACCAGCTCGTAGCCCATCAGCGCGAAGATGCGGCCGCGCAGGAAGAGCGGGCGCGCGTTGCCGTACCAGTCCACGCAGCTCACGCGGCAGCCGTCGCTGGCGCCCGAGGTGTCGTTCGCGGCCAGGTCGCCCAGCTCGCTCAGCCGGAACGCCTGGTTGCGCAGGAAGAGCACCGACGCGGAGCCGTGGGTGAGCTGCGCGTAGCCGGCGCGCGCGGGGCCGGTGATCGGCAGCCCCAGCACGCCCACGTCCTCGCCGTCGGGGCGGTAGAAGAAGCCGTGCGTGCGCGTCTCCCCCTGCGAGGCGTTGGGCCGCGTGTAGCGGTGCGCCATCGACGCCGTGGGCCCCAGCCGCACGCCGCTGAAGTGCAGGTCGGGCCCGGCGCTCCCCACCACCCCCGCGCCCGAGCCCATCGCCTCGATGCGGTCCACCACGTGCGGCAGCGCCAGCGTGGCCACGTCGCCCCCGCCCGCCCAGCGCACGCCGTACACCGACGCGCTGTCCACGCGCGGCCGGTACCAGCCGCTCCCCACGCCGTACAGCAGCCAGTCGCCCACGTAGCGGTTCTGCAGCGAGCCGCCGGTGGGGGTCGGGAGACGGCGGTAGCGGCTCACCGGCGCGGCCCGGCTCCCGTCGCCGAAGCTGGCGATCGGCACGCGCAGCAGCGACAGCTCGCCCTCGGGAACCTCCTGCCGCCACATGGCCTCGCCGCTCGCGTCGGCCTCCACCAGCACGTTCAGCCAGCCGTCGCCGCTCTCCAGGAACGAGAGCTGGTCCACCGGCCCGCCGCTCACCCGCAGCCCCGTGGGCGCCGAGCCGTCCAGCGGCATCCGGTAGAGCACGGAGCGCGGGGGCGCGTCGTCGTCGGCGTTCCACGCCGGCTCCTGCGTGGTCCACACGTACACCGCGCGCGGCGACACGTAGAACACCCGCCCCTCGGGCCCGAACAGCGCGGTGGAGCGGCAGCTCATCCCGTCGCCCCTCAGATCGCACACCGTCACCGCGTGCAGGTTCAGATCATCGGCGATGCTCAGGCGACCGGCGGGGCGGTAGACGCGCGTGGCGTTGGCGGTGCGCTTGAAGGTGCTGTCGCCCGCGCCCCAGCGGCGGACGGCCGGGAAGCTGGCGAACGGATCATCGTCGTCGTCCTCCAGGTCCACCGGGATCGGCGCGTAGAACACCAGCTTGCCCCCCACCAGCCGGCTGGCGTAGTTGCGCGACGAGTAGTAGTCGCTCGAACGGAGCTGGTAGGTGGCGCGGTAGGTCAGCCGCCCGTCCGTGCCGATGCGGAAGAGCCCCACCTCGGTGCCGCCGCGCTCGTAGCTGTAGCCGATCACCACCACCTGGTCGCCCGCCACCAGCATCTCGTCGATCCAGGTGCCGCGCGGGTCGATGTCGGGGCCGAAGGCATCGCTGGCGCTCACCGGCTGCAGGTCGCTCCCGCCGATGCGCACGGTGAACAGCCGGCCGCGGCGCAGGATCACCAGGTAGTCGCCATGCACCTTCACGATCCCGCCCTCGTCCACCCCCACGTGCTGCACGTTGGTCACCGACTCGCCCGCGGCCGCCACCGGCTGGCCGGCCGCCACCCCCTGCACCGCCGAGGACGGTGCCGCCGAAGGTGCGGGCGACGGTGCCGGTGACGGGGTCGGCGACGGGGTCGGCATGCCCGACGCCGGGGGCGGCGGGGGTGGGGGAGGAGGTGGTGCCATGGGAGGTGGCGGCGGTGGCGCAGGCACGGGCAGAGGCGGCGGCTCCTCCTCCTCGGCCCGGGCGATCAGCTCGCGCGTGTAGCGCAGGAACTCGGCGTCGCTGCGGAACGGGCGCAGCGTGCGGCCGGACGGCCGCGGCCCCGCCGCGGCGTTCCCGGGGGTGCACCCGGCGAGCAGCGTGGGCAGCCCGCAGCTCAGCACCGCGGCGGCGAACAGGTGGGCAGGCTTCATGTGCTGCGGATGAAGAAGGTGGGTCGTCGCGAGCGCCTCCACCGGCGCGCGGACGAGGATCGGGGCGGCACGGATATACTCGGCTGTTTACCGGATTTCCGACAGGGGGACGTCCTCCACGCCGCCAATCGGGCTGCGATCATCGCTCTCGAACAAAACTCTACTTCGGTCGCGGGTACGAAGGTCCTTGCGGAGGACACGTGCGTCCGCCCGTCCAATCGACTTGACTATCCCCGCGACATATCGAATTGTGGCATCCTGATGTCTTCGTGATGCTGTCAGCCGCGCCAGCACCCTGCTCGTCTCGCGGCGGCGGCGCGCACTGTCGCTACTCGGCTGAAGATCCACATTGGAGATCGTGACACCACCGCCTCCGTTTCCGCACCTCCCGTGGTTCTGCGCTTCCGGATGCGCGCCGTGATCGGACCCACGCGCGCGACCGCCTTCGCCCCGGCCAGCGTGTCGAACCTGGCGGTGGGATTCGACCTGCTCGGCCATCCCATCGCCGCGACGGGCGACCGCGTCACCGTCACCCGCACCGCCGCGCCGGGCGTGGTGATGGGCGCGGTGACCGGCTGTGTCGCCGATCTCCCGCGCGATCCCGCCGCGAACACCGCCGGCCACGCGGTGACGCTGCTGCTTCACGACCACGCCCCCGACCTCGGCCTCTCCATCGCGATCGAGAAGGGGATCCCGCTCGGCTCGGGGATCGGCGGATCGGCCGCGTCGGCGGTCGCGGCGGTGGTGGCCGCCAACGCGCTGCTGCCGCGGCCGCTGCCGGTCGCCGAGCTCTTCCCCTACGCGCTGCAGGGCGAGGCGGTGGCCAGCGGCGCGATCCACGGCGACAACGTGGCGCCGTCGCTGTTCGGCGGGCTGGTGCTGGTGCGCACCGCGGAGCCGCCCGACGTGGTGCCGCTCCCCGCGCCGGCCGCGCTGCGCTGCGTGCTGGTGCTCCCCGAGCTGTCGCTCAACACCCGCGACGCCCGCGCCGTGCTCCCGCGCGAGGTGCCGCTGCGCGACGCGATCCACCAGTGCGCCAACCTCGCCGGCGTGGTGGCCGGCTGCTGCTCCGGCGACCTGGCGTTGATCGGCCGTTCGCTGCGCGACGTGCTGGTGGAGCCGCACCGCGCCCGCCTCATCCCCGGCTTCCACGACGTGCAGGCGGCGGCGATGAAGGCCGGCGCGCTCGGCTGCTCCATCTCCGGCGCCGGCCCCAGCATCTTCGCCTGGTGCGCGGGCGATGCGGACGCGGAGCGCGCGCGTGCGGCGATGCTGGCGGCGTTCCTGCGCCGCGGCGTGGGCGCCCGCGGCTGGGTCTCGCCGGTCGATGGGCCCGGCGCGCGGCTGGAGGAGGTGGCTTGATGGCGCGGCAGTGAGATACGTCAGCACCCGCGGGGGCGATGACTCCGCCACGCTGAGCGAGGCCGTGCTGCGCGGGCTGGCGCCGGATGGCGGCCTCTACGTCCCCGAGGCGTTCCCCACCCTGCCGGGTGCGCTGGACGGCGCCGGGACGCTGGCGGAGGTCGCCGAGCGGTTGCTGGCGCCGTTCTTCGCGGGCGATGCGCTGGCGGGCGCGCTGGGCGACATCTGCCGCGAGGCGTTCACCTTTCCCGTGCCGCTGCGCGACCTGCGCGGGCGGACGGCGGTGCTGGAGCTGTTCCACGGCCCCACGGCGGCGTTCAAGGACGTGGGCGCGCGCTTCCTGGCCGCCGTGCTCTCGCGGATCGTGGGGGAGGATGGGGATGCCGACGCGCGCCCGCTCACCATCCTCGTCGCCACCTCCGGCGATACGGGCGGCGCGGTGGCGGCGGCGTTCCACGGGCGGCCGGGAGTGGAGGTGGCCGTGCTGTACCCGGCGGGGATGGTGTCGCCGCGGCAGGAGAAGCAGCTCACCGCGTGGGGCGGCAACGTGCGCGCCTTCGCGGTGCGCGGCGCCTTCGACGACTGCCAGCGCCTGGTGAAGGCGGCCATGGCCGATCCGGCGCTGCGCTCCACGCGCCGCCTCTCGTCCGCCAACAGCATCAACGTGGGCCGCCTGCTGCCGCAGATGGCGTACTACGCCTGGTCCGCCCGCGAGTACGCCCGACGCCACGGCGTGGAGCCGGGGTTCGTCATCCCCTCCGGCAACCTGGGCAACGCCGCGGCGGCGCTCTGGGCGCGCGCCGTGGGGATGCCGGTGCGCAAGGTGGTGCTGGCGACCAACGCCAACCCCGCCGTCACCGCCTTCGCCGCCGGCGCCCCCTGGGCCGCGCACCCCACCGTGCCCACGCTGGCCACGGCGATGGACGTGGGCAGCCCCAGCAACATGGAGCGCCTCCTCCACCTCTTCGGCGGCGAGGACGCGGCCCGCGGCGCCCTCCGCGCCGAGCGCGTGGACGACGACGAGATCCGCCGCGTGATCCGCGACGGGCCGGGCGCCTGGGGCGAGGTATGGGACCCGCACACCGCCACCGCCGTGGCCGTTCGCGAGCGCATCGGCGGCGGCGACTGGATCATCGTCTCCACCGCCCACCCCGCGAAGTTCGAGGCCGTCGTCGAGCCCCTCGTCGGCCGCGAGATCCCGATCCCCCCCGAGCTGCAGCAGCTGCTCAGCCAACCCTCGCACGCCGAGCCGCTGGAGCCCACCCTCGACGCCCTGCGTGAGGCGCTGGCCCTCCCCGCGCCAGCCTGACACCCCCCCGGCGTTCGCACGAATCAACTCGGCAGCCGTGGAATCCTCCGCGGCTGCCGAGCTGTTTTCGGTCTATGAGGATGCTGCGAAACACTCGCTCGGTGTCCTTCCAACCCACCGGTGGCGCGACGGGAGCGCTGTCGCCCTCGGCAAATCGCCCCGTGCACCGTGATGGATTCGCAAACGCGCGAGTTGATGCCTGAAGCGCGTCCCAGGCCCGATAGGAGTGTGCGCCTCCAGTTCCGCCCGGAGCAGATAACCCGCCCGCTTCACAGAACCATCCGACTGGACGAGCACGCATGCAGCGCCACGATTTCGATGACGAGCCGCCCGACCTGCAGGCGTTTTTGGCGAAGCTGGCTCGGAAGGCCGAGCAGCCGGGCGACGACCAGGGTCCCGACCTCGTTTGGCCCCAGCCGAAGCAGCCGAGCGCGGGCTGGCTCTCAAAGCGGTGGCTACGCGCCGTCATCGCGGCAGTGCTGGCTATGCTCGGCGTGATTTACTACGAAAAGGGCAACGATGGCACCAGCGATCTGCCGAACAACTCCGAAACGATCCAGCGGCAGCCATCGTTGGCGATCCCGGAAAGGCTCTATGCCCAGGGGCCAGTGCAGGTCCACGGCGACAGCGGTCGCAGCTTCGACGTGGTGCTCACGCTTTCGGCGGGCGACCGCGTTTTCGCCATGGAGAGTGGCCGAGAGGATTGGCCACAGCTTTTCGCGTTGGACGGCGACCTGATCGGCTACGCGCACAAATCCGCCGAGCACTTCGGGCCTCGACCGCCCCGCCGCACACCGCCCATTCCGCCGCCGCCGACAACCACGGCGAGCGCGAAGCTCAGGGCGCTCTTCCCCTCCAACGTATCCGCAGTCTGCCGCGACGGCGCCCTATCGAAGAGCCGAAACGCTGCCGGCACCTGCTCAGGGCGCGGCGGCGTCGAGATCTGGATCAACCGGCCTGAGCGCTGAGGCGCAGATTCCCGAGCCGTCGGCGACGGCACTACTCCGACACGAGCAGGCTTCCATGGCCTTCCGCTTTCGCAGATCGTTCAAGATCGCGCCGGGCGTCCGGCTGAACCTCAGCCGGTCGGGCGTCAGCACGACGCTTGGAGTGCGCGGGCTGAGCGTGAATACCGGCAGGCGCGGCACCTTCGTGAACACCGGGATCCCGGGCAGCGGGATCTCCGCGCGCACGCGCCTTGGCGGACGGGGCGGCGGTCACGTTCGCGCCGCGGCCGGCGGCGGCACTGCCTCCACCGGGTGTGGCTGCTGCGGCGGGCTGGGGGTGCTGTTCATGGTTTTCGTGGGGTTCTGCGGCGCCATCGCGGGCAATCCGGGCGGCGGTCCCGGTCACCCACCGCTACTGACGAGGGATACCGGCTACTCGGCCACGCACGAGGCGCGCGAGACGTTCTACATCCACGGGACGATGAACATCCGCTCCGCGGCGGGGACGGCGTTTCCCGTGGTGCGCACGCTGAAGCGCGGCGACCGGGTGGACGTTGGGGCGAAAGATTCGCAGGGATGGGCCAGGGTCTACGCGAGCTACGGCGAGCCGGGCGGCTACATCTACCGCGCCAGCCACAACCTGCGCACCTACGCTCCGCCCGCCCGTTCATCCAGCAGAACACACCGCCAGAGAAGGACGCGGGCCCACCCCGCGGGCGCCAGTGCCATCTGCCGGGACGGGACCTACTCCTACAGCGCAAACCGCCGAGGGACCTGCTCCTGGCACGGCGGCGTGGGCCAGTGGCTATAGGGCTGCCCGAAAATCTCCTCCAATCAAGCACCTCCCATCCCCGCCCGTTCGCCCACCGGTCGCTGCCAGCCGGTTGCGCCACCCGCCCCCACCCCC
>Ga0190275_10002803_pt1 | contig 12367 bp, 6 predicted proteins | sample Popmic550T_FD_133745 | JGI IMG/M metagenome (GOLD analysis project Ga0190275, IMG submission 133745) | Populus adjacent soil microbial communities from riparian zone of Yellowstone River, Montana, USA - 550 T | ecosystem: Environmental > Terrestrial > Soil > Riparian zone > Trees stand | place... | reverse complement strand
GCGGCTGGTGGGCGGCCATCCGCGCTCGGCGCCGATCCGGTTGCGCATCTCGCGATACGGGAGCCACAGCTCCTCGCGCGCCTGCGCGTCCGTCTCGGCCACGTGGCCGGGGGAGTGGACGCCGATCGGGAGGCGGGGCGCCCCCAGCTCCTCCAGCGCCCGGTGGTACAGGTCCACGTACGGGGCGAAGCGGCGCGGATCGCCGCCGATGATGGCGAGCGTCAGCGGCATCCCGTAGCGCGCCGCCCTCACCACCGACTCCGGGCTCCCGCCCACGCCGATCCACACCTTCAGCCCGCCGTGCCCCGTCGTGGGGAACACGCGCTGGCGGACGAGCGGCGGCCGGGTGGTGCCGCTCCACGTCAGCGGCTCGCCGGTGCGGTCCTGCTCCAGGATGGCGGCGAAGAGGTCCAGCTTCTCCTCGAACAGCGTGTTGTACTGGTCGAGCGCGTACCCGAAGAGCGGGAACGACTCGGTGAACGATCCCCGTCCCAGGATCACCTCCGCCCGCCCCCCGGACGCGGCGTCCAGCGTGGAGAATCGCTGGAACACCCGGATCGGATCGTCCGAGCTGAGCACGGTGACGGCCGAGCCCAGGCGGATCCGCTCCGTCCGCCCCGCGATGGCCGCCAGCAGCACCTCGGGCGCCGACACCGCGAAGTCCTCGCGGTGGTGCTCCCCGACGCCGATGAAGTCGATCCCCAGCCGGTCGGCGAGCACCGCCTCCTCGATCACGTCGCGGATCACCTGCGCGTGCGGGACCGCGCTGCCGTCCGCGGTGCGGGTGACGTCGCCGAAGGTGTCGAGCCCAAGCTCCAGATTCGTGTTCATGTTCCTGCTCACCGTCCGAAAGGAGAAGGATGCGCCGCAGAGGATCCCCACGATCCTCCTCCCGCGATGCACCCCCGAAGCTCAGCGGCCGAGAAGGCGCGGTGGGGTCCGATGCCTCTCGACACCAAGAGTCTTGACTTCAAGATATACAGGCCGTCAATCACCCCTGCTCCGCCGCATGACGGCCCAGGCGCAGATAATATTCGGGGAGGGTGGCGCACAAGGACCGGGATGATCTCCGCGCCGATGCGGCGTCCTCGGGCCGCTGCCGATGTCGCGGTACGGTTCGACGATGTTCGTCGCATGCCTCGGCGGCCCCCCTCCCCCCGCCCTCCCCCCGCTGCGCGGTGGGAGAGTGCCTTTTCTACCGCGTCGCGTGCTTCGGCGCGCACGAAAGGATTCGCGATCCAACCTCCCACGGAACGGGGGAGGACAGACCGCGCCAAGCGGTCAGGAGGGGGCGCGGGGCCGCCGAAGCGCGCCGAACCCCGCCCTCGCGATGGTGTTCTCCCTCCCACCGCTTGCGGGGGGAGGGCCGGGGAGGGGGGCCGCCGAGGCATTGTAGACCGCCCGTCGAACCTCGCGAGCACCGCCGGGGGCCTCACCGCAGCCCGAGCAGCACCCCCACCGCCTCCTCCAGCGATCCCACGATCCCGATCCCCCGCCCCTCCGCCTCCGCGACCTCCGTCTGCGCGCCGCGGACGAGGATCGCGCGGCCGCCGAAGCGCCCGGCGGCGAGGACGTCGCGGAGCCGGTCGCCGATCCAGATGGACGCGGCGAGGTCGATGCCGTGGTCGCGGGCGGCGCGGAGGAAGAGGCCCGCGCCGGGCTTGCGGTCGGCGTCGGGATCGCCGGAGTCCTCCGCGTCGGGGGCATGATAGGAGGCGTCCAGGCGCGCGCCCCCGGCGGCCAGGAGCTCCTCCAGGCGCGCGTGGACGGCGCGGTAGTCGTCCTCCGTGAAGTATCCCCGCCCGATCCCGGACTGGTTGGTCACGAGGACGACGAAGAACCCCGCGGAGGCGAGCCTCGCCACGGCGCGCGCGGCGCCGGGGAGAAGCTCGACCCCCGCGGGGTCGCCCAGGTAGTGGCGGTCGTGGATCAGCGTGCCGTCGCGGTCCAGGAAGACCGCCCGCCTCCCGCCGTCCACGGACGCGTCAGCCCGCGGTGATGTTGAAGCCCGCGTCCACGTACATCGTCTCGCCGGTGATCCCGCCGGAGAGGTGCGACGCCAGGAAGAGCGCGGCATCCCCCACCTCGCGCGGATCCACCGTGCGCTTCAGCGGCGAGCGCTCGGCGGTGATCTTCATCAGGTCGCGGAAGTGCGCCACGCCGCGCGCCGCCAGCGTGTTCACCGCCCCCGCCGACACCGCGTTGACGCGCACCCCGTGCTGCCCCAGGTCCACCGCCAGGTAGCGCACGCTGGCCTCGAGCGCGGCCTTGGCCACGCCCATCACGTTGTAGCCGGGGACGGCCTTCTGCGAGCCGTAGTAGGTCATGGTCACCACGCTGCCGCCGCCCTCCAGCATCGGCAGGAACTGCCGCGTGAGCGCGACCAGCGAGTAGGCGCTGATGTCCATGGCGGTGGAGAAGTCGCCCCGCTGCGTCTCGATGAAGGCGGCGTTCATGGCAGTGCTGGGCGCGTACGCCACCGAGTGCAGGAGGAAGTCGAGCTTGCCGCCCCAGGGCCCGTGCAGGCCGTCGTACAGCGCCTGGATCTGGTCGTCGCGCGTGACGTCAAGGTCGAAGAGGGGCACGTCGCCCATCTCGGCCACGGTCTTCTGCACGCGGTCGCGCATGATCTCGCCCTGGTAGGTGAAGGCGAGCTGCATCCCCGCGCCGGCGAGCGCCTTGGCGCACGCCCAGGCGATGGAGTTCTTGTTGGCCACGCCAACGATCAGGCCCTTCTTGCCGGCCAGCAGTCCGGCCAGCGGCGAGCTTTCGGCCATGGTTGGGGCTTCCCGTCTAAAAGTTGATGGCGAACGGTCGACGTTCGGTTCGGTCTGAGGTGCTCAGCGCCGGGGCCGCGGCGGCTGCGCCACGGGCGACGGCGCGGTCTGCGGCCGCGGCACGGCCGGCTGTCCCGTCGGCGCCGGCGGCTGTCCGGTCGGCTGCGCCGGGGTCGGCGGCTGGCCGACGGGCGCGCCGGCGGGCGTTGCCGGCGGCTGCGCGGGCGGACGGGCGGCGGGCACACGCGCAGCCGTGTCGGCGCGCTCGGGCGCGGGCGGCGGCGGCGTGGGGGCCGCGCGGGCGGTGCGCAGCTGCACCGTGCCGCCGCCCACCAGCCCCAGCAGGTTGCGCACGCCGCTCACCACGATGGTGTAGTTCGCGTCCGCCGCCAGCGGCTGCGCGGTGCGGACGACCAGCGACTGGCTGGGCACCGGCTCGCCCGGCGCCGTGGGGCGCGCGGCGGCGCGGCCGGTGTCGGGCTGCGGCCGGCGCGAGGCGCCGGTGTCCACGGCCGCGGGGGCGGCGCTGTCCTGGCGCTCCTCGGGGAACGGCCCCACGCGCAGCGCCGCGATGCGCACCGCCGCGCCGTCGGCGCCGGTGATGGTGACCTGCGCGGGCGCCAGCGGCTGCGCGGGGTCCAGGAAGTCGTCGAAGCGCACCTCCACCCGGTCGCCCTCGCCGGACGCGGTGCCGGCCTTGGGCGCGGTGGTGTCGGGGGCGATCAGCGCCAGCCGCCGCGCCCGCGCGGTGTCGCGGCGGGTGACGGTGATGGTGGCGGTGTCCTGCGCCTCGTAGCCCTGGAGCTGCTGGTCGCGGTTGGTGTCGTTGTACGCCCGCACCCGGTAGGTGCCCTCGGGGAGGTACTCCAGCGTCCACCGCCCCACGCTGTCGGGGCGCGTCTCGTAGAGGATCGAGTCGGGCTGGTGCACCGCCTCGACCCGGGCGCCGCGGGCGGGCTGCAGGGTGGTGCGCTCCACCAGCGTCCCCGTCGCCACCGTGCGCACGATCTCGGGGCCGGTGGAGAAGACCACGGTCCGCGGCTGCTGCGTGGCGTTGCCGAACAGGTCCTGCACGCCGCGGTGCAGCGTGACCTTGTAGACGCGGTTCGCTTCCCATCCCCGGCGCAGCTCCACGCGCACCTGGTTGCCGCTCTTGTCCACCACCACGCCGCTGGTGCGCGGGCTCACGGTGACCACCGTGTCGATCCCCTTCTCCGACAGCCCCTCGTCGAAGGAGAAGACGACCGGGCCCACGTACGAGCGCAGCATGGCGAAGGTGTCGGGGCGCGTCTCCTCGAGCACCGGCGCGGCCTGGTCGACCTCGCCGCCGGGCGGGTTCTCCACGTGCGCGCAGGCGCCCGCCGCCAGCGCGGCGGAGGCGAGCACCAGCGCCAGCGAATGGCGGAGGCTCACGAGACGCCTTCCAGCGCGGCCAGCTTGGCGCGCAGCTTCTCCACCTGCTCGCGATAGCCCACCAGCTTCTCGCGCTCGCGCTCGACCACCTCGGCCGGCGCCTTGGCCACGAAGCCCTCGTTGGCCAGCTTCTTCTCCGTCCCCGTGGCCAGCCCCTCCAGCCGCGCCGCCTCGTCGCGCAGGCGCTTGCGCTCGCGGTCGAGGTCGATGACGCCGGCGAGCGGCAGGAACAGCTCGGTCCCCGAGCGCAGCACCGCGCTGGCGCCCACCTCGCCGTTGGCGGCGCCGAACGACAGGTCGTCCACGCGGGCCAGGTCGGCGAGCGCGCGGCGGCCGCCCTCGAGCGTCTCGCGCACCGCGGGCGAGGCGGGGACGGCGCGCAGCGGCACGCGCACGCCGGGCTGGATCCCGTACTCCTGCCGCATCCGGCGCACCTCGACGACCACGTCCTGCAGCTCGGCGAAGGCGGCCTCCGCGGTGGAATCCTCCCAGGAAGACACCGGTTCCGGCCAGCGCGACACCATCAGGCTGGGCGCGTCGCCCTCGGCGCGCGGCAGGCGCTGCCAGACGACCTCGGTGATGAACGGCATGATCGGGTGCAGCAGCCGCATGGCGCGGTCGAGCACCTCGGCCAGCACGGCGCGGGCGGCGTCGCGGCTGGCCTCGCCGGTGTCGCCGTAGAGGCGCGGCTTGGCCATCTCCAGGTACCAGTCGGCCAGGTCGCCCCACACGAAGTCGTAGGCGCGCTGGCCGGCGTCCTGGAAGCGGAAGCGCTCCATCGCCGCCGTCACGTCCCCCGTCGCGGCGGAGAGGCGCGACAGGATCCACCGGTCCGCCAGCTCCAGCGTGTCGGCCACCTGCGCGACGGGGACGCGCGGGGCGTCGCCCAGCGTCATCAGCGCGAAGCGGCCGGCGTTCCAGAGCTTGTTGGCGAAGTTGCGGCCGGGCCCGAAGGCCAGCTCCAGGTCCTGGTAGTTGAGGTACTGGTCCATCCCCGGCCCGGCGCCGGTGATCGCGGTGTAGCGCAGCGCGTCGGCGCCGAAGCGCTCCACCACCTCCAGCGGGTCGATGCCGTTGCCCAGCGACTTGCTCATCTTCCGCCCCAGGTGGTCGCGGACCATCCCGGTGAGGTAGACGTCGCGGAAGGGCACCTCGCCCATGAACTCGATCCCCGCCATGATCATGCGGGCGATCCAGAAGAAGATGATGTCCTGCCCCGACACCAGCGTGGAGTTGGGGTAGAACGCCGCCAGGTCCGGCGTCTTCTCCGGCCACCCCAGCGTGCTGAACGGCCAGAGCCACGAGCTGAACCAGGTGTCCAGCACGTCGTCGTCCTGCCGCAGCGCGCCGCCGCACTTCGGGCACTCGGTGGGGTCCTCGCGCAGGACGACGGTCTCGCGGCAGCCTTCGGCCTGGCAGTACCACACCGGGATGCGGTGCCCCCACCAGAGCTGCCGCGAGATGCACCAGTCGCGGATGTTCTCCAGCCAGTGCTCGTACGTCCGGCCGAAACGCTCGGGGGTGAAGCGCACCTTGCCGTCGCGCCACGCCTGCAGCGCCGGGTCGGCCAGCGGCTTCATGCGCACGAACCACTGGTCGCTGAGGCGCGGCTCCACCACCGTGTCGCAGCGGTAGCAGTGGGGGACGGCGTGCGTGTGGTCCTCCACCCGCTCCAGCAGCCCCAGGTCGCGGAAGGCGGCGACCACGGCGCGGCGCGCCTCGAAGCGGTCCATCCCGCGGAAGCGCTCGGGCGCGGCGTCGCTCATCTCCGCGCCGGGCGTCATCACGTCGAGCGCGGGGGCGCCCACGCGCTGCGCGACCTCGAAGTCGTTGGGGTCGTGCGCCGGGGTGATCTTCACCGCGCCCGAGCCGAACTCCGGGTCCACGTAGGTGTCGGCGACCACGGGGATGCGCCGCCCGGTGAGCGGCAGCTCGAGCTCCCTGCCCACGAGGGCGCGGTAGCGCTCGTCGTCGGGGTGCACCGCCACGCAGGTGTCGCCCAGCATCGTCTCCGGCCGCGTGGTCGCGACGACGAGGTAGGCGCGCCCGTCCGGCAGCCGCGGGAGCGCGCCGGCGTCGGCGTCGTCCGCCAGGGGATAGCGCAGGTGCCAGAGGTGGCCCTGGGTCTCCTGGGGCTCGGCCTCTTCGTCGCTGAGCGCGGTGAGGCAGCGCGGGCACCAGTTGATGATGCGGTGGCCGCGGTAGACCAGGTCCTTCTCGTAGAGGCGGACGAACACCTCGCGCACGGCGCGCGACAGCCCGTCGTCGAGGGTGAACCGCTTGCGCGGCCAGTCGAGCGAGCTGCCGAGGGCGCGGAGCTGGTCGTAGATCTCGCCGCCCGTCTTGTCCACGAAGTCCCACACGCGCCCGACGAACGCCTCGCGGCCCAGGTCGTCGCGCGAGTGGCCTTCCCTGGCGATCAGCCGCTCCACCACGTTCTGCGTGGCGATGCCGGCGTGGTCGCTCCCGGGGATCCAGAGCGCCTCGAGCCCCTGCATCCTCCGCCAGCGAACCAGCGCGTCCTGGATGGTGTTGTTGAGCCCGTGCCCCATGTGCAGCCGCGCCGTGACGTTGGGCGGCGGGATGGGGATGACGTACGACGGCCGGCCGGAGCTCTCGTCGGCGTGGAAGAAGCCCTGCTCCTCCCACCAGCGGTAGAGGGAGGCCTCGTTCTCCTTCGGGTCGTACGTAGGCGGCAGGGCCTCGGCCACGAGCGGCTACTCCGGTTGAAAAACGGGGCCGCGACGGCCCCGTGAAATCGCGACGGCAAGGAAGCCCGGAATGTTACCGGGGGGTGGGGGGATGGTCAAGCGAAGGAGCGGTTATCGGGGGTTGGAATGGGCCGCCGCGAGGCCTCGGCACCGCGGGGCCCTCACCCTGCCGCTTCGCGGCTGTCCCTCTCCCAAAACAGCCTGGGAGAGGGACCGGGGCTCGCTTCGCTCGCGGCTACGTCGATGGTGCGCGGATGCTTCTTCGCTGGACCCCGGCTCTCGTCAGCACTCAGCACCCATTAGGACTTGGGACTTGGGACTCATCGGATTCAGGACGTCAGAACCGGCATTGTGCGTCCGATACGCCGTAACGCACTCGCGCACCCGTCAATCCGTCTCGCTCGTCGCATCCTCCACCGGGGCGATGAAAACTTTGTTGCGGATCTTCTGCAACATATGTTCGTACATCAATCTGCCCTTCTCCGCCGTGGCGAGCGTGGGCTGGCCGACGGAGCCGGGGCTCTCGTCGGGGAGGCGGCGCTCGCGGCCGCCCGCGCAAGCCTGCAGGCGCTCGGCGTCGAGCACGAAGTCGCGCGCGCGGTCCATGCGCACCACGGCCGGGCGCAGGTGCAGCAGCAGCGAGGTGAGCGCCTCTCCGGCGTGCTCGGGCCCCTTCATCCCGTCCAGGAATTGAGAGAGATCGACCGACATCGCCGAGACGACGCGCACGCGCGCGCCCTCCGCTCGCACGGTGGCCACGGCCTCCACGTGCGGGTCGTAGGTGCTGCCGGTGATGAAGATCACCTCGTTCACCCCCTGGCAGGCCCAGTGGTCCACCAGCTCGTTGAGGGTGCGGTGCAGCGACTTGCCGCTCATCCCCGCGGTGCCGGGGTAGCCCGACTCGGCGGTCACGTTCACGCCGTAGTGCAGCGTGGGCGCGCGCAGCACGCCGAACTCGCGCGAGAGGTCGGCCGCGAGCGCCTGGGCCACCACCGTGGCGGCGCCCACGGGGAGGTGCGGGCCGTGCTGGTCGCAGTTGCCCACCGGCACGATCAGCCGCCGGTCGGTGGCGAGGTGCGCCGCCACCTCGGTCCAGGGCAGGTCCTCGACGGCGTAGGTGCGCGGGTGGTGCATGCCTGAGGTCATCTCTCAACCGGCTGTGGCCGCGCCCCGCGCCCGCCGCGCCCCCCGCCTGCCCACCCACGCGCTGGCGTGGCTGGGCGGGTGGGTGGCGGTGCTGGCGCTGGCCGCGTGGATGCTCCGGCTGTCGCCGGGGTGGCTGGTGGCGGCGGGCGTGGGCACCCTGCTGTGGGCGATCTGGGCCCCCGGCCACAGCGGGCGCGTGGCCGCGGGCGCCGCGCTGGCCGCCGCCGTCAGTATAGGCGGCTCGGTGCAGTTTCGCCTCCACCGCATCGCCGAGCACTGGACCGAGGTGCGCTTCGAGGCCGAGGAGCGCGCCGGGAGCGAGCTGCGCGACGGGCTGGACGTGGTGTTCGACCGCGGCGGCGACGCGGTGGACGGCGCCGCGGCCGTGGCGGCGGGCGCGCCGCGCGCCACGGTCGGCGTCTTCCGCCGGCTGGAGGAGGCGCGCAAGCGCACGGAGGTGACCGCGCTCGCCGTCTACCTTCCCGACGGCTCGCCGCTGGCCTGGGCCGGCGAGCACCGCGGCAACGTCCCCGACTCGGTGCGCGCGGGGCTGCTCGACAACTCCTTCTCGGCCGGGCCGCTCTTCGGCTACGTCTACTTCTCGCGCAAGCTGGCGGGCGGGCGCGTGGCCGTGGCCGCCGTGCTCCTGGACGCGCACGTGGCCGTGGGCGAGGGCGCGCGGCCGTTCGCGGAAGGGTTCGCGCGGCGCTTCGGCGTGACGCCGCGCTTCACCACCCCCGACCGCGCGCAGGGACCCGCGGTGTGGGACTGGTCGGCCGGCGACCGCAAGATCCTGAGCGCCGTCTTCGCCACCATCACCCAGGAGCGCTGGCGCGACCGCGTGGCCACGCGCGGGCGCTGGGCCGCCGGCGTCGCGCTCCTTCTCGGCGCGCTGATCCTGGCGATCACCTGGTACCGCAGGCGCGCGGGGCCGGCCGGCGTCCCCGTCGCCGCGCTCACCGGGTCGCTGGTGATCCTCACCGCCGGCGGGATCGCGGGGGCGGAGGGTGTGTTCTCCCCCGTCTCCTTCGTCCTCCCGCTCCCGGGCGACGTCAACCTGGGCCAGCTCCTGATCCTGCTCACCGGCGGCGCCGTCTGGCTCCTCTCGCGCCGGCGGACGCCGCGCGCCATCGCCATCCTCCCCCTGGTGGTGCGCGTGGCCGCGGCGGCGGGGGCGCTGGTGCTGGCGCTGTGGCTGGTGCGCGAGTCCGCCGCGCCCGGGGTGCTGGCGGCGCGCGCGGCGGGCGGGGCGCCGCTCTTCGTGGCGCTGGCGGTGCTCGCCGCGCTCCCGCTGTACGCGCTGCTGGGCGGCCCCGAGCACGCGCGCTCGCGGCGGGCGCGGGTGGCGCTGCTGGCGCTGGGCTTCGCGGTGGCGGTGGCGCTGGCCGTGGGGCTGGCGGCGTGGTGGCGTCCCGGCCGCGAGGCGCCGGTGTGGTCGGCGGCGCTGTGGGCGATCCCCTTCGCGCTGGCGGCGGCGGCGAGCACGCGCGCGCAGGTGGCCCGCGGCGCGCTGCTGCCGTGGCTCGCGGCGGCGTTCATCGGCACCTCGCTGGCGCTGCCGCAGCTGTGGACGATGCACCTGAACGCGCGGCTGGCGGAAGCGGAGCGCGAGCTGGGGCGGCTGGGCGTGCAGCCCGACCCCTTCCTCGACTTCCTGCTGCGCCAGTTCGCCGAGGAGGTGCTCTTCTACTCGGCCGAGGGGCGCGAGGGGGTGTCGCTCCTCTACCAGGCGTGGGTGGAGGGCGGGCTGGCGCGCGAGGGGTACGAGGCGCGCATCACCCTGTGGGACCGCGACAGCCCCGCCGCCGAGCTGCGCCTCTCCGACGCGCAGATCCCGCCCGACCGCGTGGACGAGATCCTGCGCTCGGCGCGCGCGGCCGAGGAGCCGCTGGTCAGCCGCTTCACCGACTCGGACGCGCTGCACTACCTGCTGGTGGTGCCCCTCCCCGGCGGGCGGACGGTGACGGTGGCCGTCCCGCCGCGGCGGCACCTGGGGCGGTCGACGGCGCTGGCGCGCTTCCTGGACCCCGCCGCGCAGTCGGACGGCGAGGAGGCCGCGGCGTCGCTCTCCCTCGTCCCCTCCGCCGAACCCGCGCCTGCGCCGGCCGCCGGCGAGCAGATGCGCTGGGTGCGGGCGCCCAGCGGGTGGCGCAGCGAGGAGGTGGTGCGCTTCCCCTCGGGCGCCGTGCACGCGCACCTGCTTGTGCCCACGCCTTCCGCCGGGATCGTGCTGATCCGCGGGGTGCTGGCGCTGGGGCTGATCCTGTTCGCGGCCACGATGCTCTGGGCGCTGGCGCGCACCCTCTGCGGCGAGCCGCTGGGGCTCGCCGCGGGGCAGTGGGTGTGGTTCTGGACCTTCCGCGGGCGGCTCACGCTGGCGCTGTTCACCTTCTTCCTGCTGCCGATGGCGGCGTTCGGAGAGACCGCCTACCGCGCCCTCTCGCGCGAGGTGGAGCGCACCGCCGCCGCCGTCGCCGACCAGTCGCTGGCGCAGGCCGCCGCCGAGGCGCACGCCGCCGCCATCGAGGACCTGGCGCGGCACGTGAACGCCGACCTCCTCCTCTACCACCGCGGCGTGCTGGTGGAGGCGGCGACGCCCGAGGTGATCGACCTGGGGCTGTACCACGCCTGGCTCCCGCCCTCCATCTACCTGGGCTTCACCGTGGGCGAGGCGGTGCAGGCGCACGAGGAGCGGCGCCTGGCCGGGCACGAGTACCTGGTCGCCTACCGCGCGATGGGCGAGCAGAACGCGCTGGCCTCGCCCACGCCGCTGGCCACCGGCGAGATCGCGCGGCGCCAGCGCGAGCTGGCCGACGTGATCCTGCTGGCCGTCCTCCTGGGCGGCACGCTCTCCGTCGTCCTCTCGCTCCTGGTCGGCCGCGCGCTCACCCGGCCGATCGACGCGATGAGCCGGGCGTCGGCCGCGGTGGGCGAGGGCGACCTGCGGGTGCGCCTCCCCGCGCGGCGCAAGGACGAGTTCGGCGGGCTCTACCGCTCGTTCAACCGCATGGTGCGGCGGCTGAGCCTGGCGCAGAGCGCGCTGGTGCGCGAGACGCGGCGCACCGAGGCGATCGTGGCGCAGGCCGGCACCGGCGTGATGGCGCTGGACGCGCAGGGCCGCGTGGCGCTGGTGAACCCGCGCGCCTCGCAGATCCTGGGCGCCGAGCTGGAGCCGGGGGACCGCATCCCGGAGGACCGGCCGCTCCCGGCCGTGGTCGCGGCGACGGTGCGGAGCTTCCTGGCGGAGGGGACGCGCGAGTGGACGGACGAGCGCGAGGTGGAGGGGCGGGTGGTGCGGCTGCGGCTGCGGCGCCTGCCGGTGGAGGAGGGCGCGCGCGGCGCCGTGCTGGTGCTGGAGGACGTGACCGCCGAGATCCGCTCGGCGCGCGTGCTGGCGTGGGGCGAGATGGCGCGGCAGGTGGCGCACGAGATCAAGAACCCGCTCACGCCGATCAAGCTGGCCGTGCAGCACGTGAGCCGCGCCTGGGGCGACGGCCGCGCCGACTTCGGCGACATCCTGGGCCGCAACGTGGAGGCGGTGCTCCGCGAGATCGACCGTCTGGGCGAGATCGCGCGCGCCTTCTCGCGCTTCGGCACCCCCTCCGAGAGCGCGGAGCCGCCCGAGCCGCTGGACGTGCGGCGCGTGGCCGAGGACACGCTCGCCCTATACCGCGGCGGCGACGACGGGATCGGCTACGCGGTGGAGATCGAGCCCGGCACGCCGCGGGTGCTGGCGCGCGAGGGCGAGCTGCGCGAGGTGCTGGTGAACCTGCTGGAGAACGCGCGCGGCGCGCTGGACGGCGACGGCGGGCAGGTGCGCATCGCCGCGGCGCCGGAAGGCGGCGGCGCCTGGGTGCGCGTGGACGTGGCCGACACGGGCGAGGGGATCGCGCCCGAGCTGCTGCCGCGCATCTTCGAGCCGCGCTTCAGCACGCGCACCAGCGGCACCGGCCTGGGGCTGGCCATCGTCCGCCGGATGGTGGAGAGCTGGGGCGCCGAGATCACCGTCGACTCCACCCCCGGCCGCGGCACCACCGTGCACCTGCGCCTCCGCGCCGAGCCGGTCCCCGCGGTTCAGCCCGACAGGTAGGCCACCTCGTACGGCTGCATGGCCGGCCGCACCGCGCACCACCGCTTCAGCGCATGGGCGACCAGCGGCGCGTCTCGCTTCAGCTTGCGCGTGACGACCACCACGCCCAGGTGCGGCGTGCCGGTCGCCAGGGCCGCGTGCGTGAGCTCCAGGAAGTCGTCGCGGTTGTAGGTGACCACCGCCCGCCCATCCTTCGCGGCGATCTCCAGGTGCTCGCTGTCGTGGCGTGG